>Ga0307474_10002154_pt1 | contig 14154 bp, 9 predicted proteins | sample atmos_gasesECM1C_2_FD_203312 | JGI IMG/M metagenome (GOLD analysis project Ga0307474, IMG submission 203312) | Hardwood forest soil microbial communities from Morgan-Monroe State Forest, Indiana, United States - atmos_gasesECM1C_05 | ecosystem: Environmental > Terrestrial > Soil > Temperate... | reverse complement strand
CGGGCACAGTGCCGCTATCCGTAGCGATCTCGAGTGTCCCGTCGGTCGTGGTGACTCTCCCCACAATCACTCGCCCGTCGGAAAGAATGATGTGCAGGGGCTGCGACGACACGATGGCCGTTACGGCGTCCCACTTGATGGTGACGTCTCCGGCCAAATCACTTTTTATCAGCAGCGTCTTGGCATCGTCATCTGATTTGACAATGATACCGGAGAGCCGATCCCCGTTCTTCAAAGCGACCTGATCCGCCAGGACCGGCAACGAGAGCAGCGACAACGAGAGTGTCGTCAAAACGAGCATTCGACGCATTTAAAATCTCCTTGCAGGGGAAACTTGGGATTCAATTCAAGGCGCGGGCCAGACTGGGAATAACCCTTGCTAACGAATCGAAGTCTACTTGAATCAGCCACAAGTTTCTACGAAAACCGCGCGACCGGAAAGGCGAGACTTCTTCCTTGAAATGCATATACTGGTTGCTCGAAAAGAAGGGAATCTCATGCTTCTGTGGCTACAAAGAAGATCGCTCCTCGCGCTGCCGTTCCTACTCCTCGGACTTTCGCCAGGTTGCGCTAACGCCCCGGCGCCGAAGGACACAACCGCGTCAGCGGCTCGAAAACCGTCGATCGTATTCATGACCGACTTTGGCAACGCGAACGACGCAGTCGCCATCTGCAAAGCAGTGATCATCGGCATCGCGCCGGATGTGCGCATCATGGACATCACGCATCAGGTGACGCCGTATCAGATCGAGGATGCTTCGCGTTTCCTGTACGGCGTGACGCCCTACTATCCGGCAGGGACAGTTTTTCTCGTGGTGGTGGATCCGGGAGTAGGAACTTCTCGCAAAGCGGTGATTGTTAAGTCAAAAAAAGGACAATTTTTTGTGCTGCCGGATAACGGCCTGGTCAGCGCGGTAATTGACCGTGACGGATTCGAAGGCGCCCGGGAAATTACCAATCAGCATTGGATGATCCAGGCCGCTGTATCGTCCACCTTCCACGGGCGCGACATTTTTTCCCCTGCGGCGGCACACCTGGCGGAGGGCTGGGACTACACCATTGCCGGCCCGGAAGTTCCGCAGCTGGTTCGGCTAACGCCAAAAACGCCAAAGGTAGATGCCAAGGGAATTACCGGCGAAATTATCGGTCTCGACGATCCATTCGGATCGCTGATTACCGGCGTGTCCAGAGAAGATTTGGAATCGCTCGGCTATGCGTTGGGCGACAAGGTCACCGTTCAGATCAACAAAAAGCCGGTGACGATGCCTTACGTAAAAACTTTCATGGACGTTCCGGTAGGCGCGTCACTGCTGTACGTCGATTCGCGCGGCCGCGTTGGGATCGCCGTGAATCAGGGAAATTATTCCAAGAAGTTTTCCGTCGAGCCTCCGGCAACTCTTTTCATACCGAGAAAAAACGCCGCAATGCGCAAGTAAATTGACGACCCGAGCGGCGATTTGCGTTTTCCGGCGCAACGGCCAACAATAAACAAGACTCTTCGACACGAGGCGATCTATGCCAGAAGCCGTAATCGTTTCCGCAGTCCGCACGCCGGTGGGGCGCGCTTATAAAGGCACGCTGCGCGCAACTCGTCCCGACGATCTCGCAGCGCTGGTGATCAGCGAAGCCATCGCGCGCGTGCCCGGCCTTGCCGCTGCCGAGGTCGACGATGTAATTCTGGGCTGTGCGATGCCGGAAGGCGAACAAGGAATGAACGTGGCGCGCATCGCTGCTCTGCGTGCTGGTTTGCCGGTAGAAACTTCCGCCATGACCATCAACCGCTTCTGCTCTTCCGGATTACAGGCGATCGCTCTCGCCGCGGATCGCGTACGAGGCGGCGGTGCGACAGTGATCGTTGCGGGCGGCACCGAGTCCATGTCCATGGTTCCCATGGGCGGAAATAAGATTTCGCCGAATCCCTGGCTCGTAGACCACTATCCCGACGCGTACATCAATATGGGCCTGGGAACCGAGAATATCGCGCGTAAGTTTGGAATTTCGCGGCAGGAGGCAGATCAGTTTGCCATGGCTTCGCATCAGAAGGCGATTGCAGCGATCGCTGCCGGAAAATTCAAAGACGAAACTTTGCCCGTCGAAGTAAAAACCACCTTTTTGCCCGCGAGCGGAAACGGTTCGTCAAACGGCAAACCGCCGAAGCCGTCTATGACTTCCACCATATTTGACACCGACGAGTTGCCGCGCGCAGATACATCGCTGGAAGTCCTTGCCAAGCTCAAGCCGGCCTTTCACGTCAAAGGCTCCGTAACCGCGGGAAACAGCTCGCCGATGAGTGATGGAGCCGCTGCTGTTGTGGTGATGAGCGATGCGCGCGCCAAAGCTCTGGGAATTACACCGCTCGCGCGGTTTGTCGCCTATGCCACGGCGGGCTGTCTGCCAGAAGAGTTCGGCATCGGCCCGGTGAACGCAATTCCTAAAGCCCTGAAACTTGCGCGGCTGACGCTCGAAGATATTTCGGTAATCGAATTGAACGAGGCGTTTGCCGCGCAGTCGCTGGCCGTAATTAAACAGGCGGGACTTGACGGAAACAAAGTGAACCCTAATGGCGGCGCTATCGCCCTTGGTCATCCACTCGGCTGCACGGGCGCAAAACTTACGGCCGGTATCTTGCGTGAGCTGCAGCGTCGCGGTGCCCGCTACGGGATGGTCACCATGTGTATTGGCGGAGGCATGGGCGCCGCAGGAATCATCGAACGCTTGTCGTGAGGACCCGCAGTTCGCCGCTCGTTCCACTGTCCCGCCGGCCGACCCCGGAGGTCCGGTTTATTGCCGACTCGGCCTCCATCCTCAGCTTCAGCCTGGCAAGATCATCTTCCAATTTCTTTCGTGTTGCGTAGGTAAGAATTGGCTCGATCATCTGATCGCCAAGACTCAGGAAGTTCGCTTGCGAGGTAAAGACTACGCGGGTGTAGTCGCCATTGGGGAACAGCTTGAAGTCCGCAGTTGCGATGTAGCCGCCGCTGGATTGGTCAGCCGGCCTCACAGCCAATTCAATTTCCTGATTCGGAATTGTCCGAATCACCTTTGCGTCGAATGCAACCCGCCTCTTTACGATGAATTCATCAATCCGATAGACATTGTTTGGTTGAGCCGCCTCGGCGGGTCCGGTTTTTTCCAGTTTCACCAGATCGGAAATCCACCGTCGCAGCAACTCGTCGCTCGTAATCCAGCGAAAGACCACTGGCGCCGGGCGATCGATCGTAACCTCGAGCCCAATATAGCCGCGGTCTCCGCGGCGCGCCGCAAACCACAGCACCACCGCGCAAAGAAGGACCAACAGCAGCAGAATTCTCAGGGCCCGAACGAGAAAACCCATTCATGCCTCTAATTTGTGTGACGCGACAAATTTGCTGGCTGACATAGTAGTCCTGTACCTGCGGTTTCTGCCAGCAAAACGACTTATTACAACCGTCCTTTCGAATTTCGCTTATATCTCGTTGATTTGTCATGGTTTATGGACGTTTCTTCGCGTCCACGCGCATCATGAGCACTTCAGGCGATTCTTGCGTAGCAATGTACTGTTCGCTTACGATTTTTCCCACACCGGAAACGCGGGTCACATTGCGAAGCTTCATTTTTTGACCTTCCACTGCAAACTCAGAACGAAATACCAGTACGTCGCCTTCGAATTGGCCGGTTTGCACTACGCAGCCAGGAAATCCATTGCCGAACACGTAGGACTTGTAGGCCTTTTCCTTGGGATCCCACGTCATCACCAGCAGCCCTTCAAAGTCACCCAATGCGCTATGCGAATGGAACCGGTTGACAATTGAATTTCCACCCGGTCCAGGCTCGCTGGTGTAGACACCCGTGTCGCTTCCCCCTTGCGGAGTGAATGGGGTTTTTGTGTATGTTTCCGTGTAGTCCCACGAGCCAACATACAATTTTTTCAGGCGGTCCATCTCCGGCGAAGCCTTTTGCTCCGCATCTTGCTCCGCCGTTTTGCCAACATTGGCTCGCGGCGTGCCCCAAAGCGCAAAAAAACACAACAATACCGAGAAACCAGGCCTCAAGAGAGCTGCGCTGCTCATGTTTCCCCCAATGTTCTGAATAACGATGTGCGTAACGAGCGAGACTGTATGTGGTGCGCGTGAGCGCCAGTCACTCTAATCCCCCCAGCCATCCCTGGCAAATCGCGTCGGAATCGCGCTCTGCCCTGTTCCCGGCGCACGACCGCCGGTAACGGGCAATTGCGACTCCGTGAAGGCCAGGAGTACAATTCTGTTGTAACTCCGTTTTGTTTAACTAGTCTTTCAGCATCGTCTTACACATCCTCCGGAGGCACTTCATGGCCACCAGCGTTGTTGGCAAAACCGCGGCAAAAGGCGGAAGTTTTTTGCTTGAATTCCCCGCTCCGCAGGATGTATTTACCCCCGCAGACTTGACCGACGATCAAAAGTTGATCGGTCAGACTGCGGAAGAGTTTGTTTTGAAAGAGGTTCTGCCTCTCGTAAAGGATTTGGAGAACAAGAAACCGGGTCTCATGGCGGAGCTGATTCGAAAAGGCGGTGAGCTGGGCTTGATGGGCGGTGGAGTTCCTGAAGAATACGGCGGCGCTGGCCTGGACAAAATCGCGACGACCGTGCTTACCGAAAAGCTCTCCATCTATGGAGGCTTTGCTGTCACACACGGAGCGCATGCGGGAATCGGAACTTTGCCAATCGTCTATTTCGGCAGCGAAGCGCAAAAACAAAAGTATCTCGCGAAGCTTGCTACTGCGGAGTTGATTGGCGCGTATTGCCTCAGCGAGCCCCAGGCCGGCTCCGACGCGCAGAATTCCCTCACGCGCGCCGAATTGAACAGCGAAGGCACGCACTATGTTTTGAACGGGCAAAAGATGTGGATCACCAATGGCGGTTTCGCTGACCTGTATATCGTATTCGCCAAAATCGACGGCGAGAAATTTTCCGCCTTCATCGTCGAGCGCAGTTATCCCGGATGCAAACCGGGCAACGAAGAACACAAAATGGGAATCCATGGCAGTTCGACCACACCGGTATTCCTGGAGAATTGCAAAGTCCCCAAAGAGAACTTGCTGCACGAAATCGGACGCGGGCACATCGTCGCGTTCAATGTCTTGAACGCCGGACGTTTTACACTCGGCGCGAGCTGCGTAGGCGGTTCGAAGCACGTTTTGATGAGCGCAGCAAAATACACCAAGGAGCGCAAGGCGTTCGGCAAGCAGATCGGTGATTTTGGTCTGATGAAAGAAAAACTGGCCGAGATGGCCATTCAGATTTTCGCGGTCGAATCGATGGTATACCGCACCTCCGGCAACATCGAAGCCATGATGTCCGCAGCGTCCGGCGACAAAGCCGCACACTCGATGAAAGTTCTGGAGGAATACGCGATCGAGAGCTCGATAGCAAAAGTTTACGGCAGTGAAATGCTCGATTACGTGGTGGATGAAGCCGTGCAGATTTTTGGCGGCTACGGTTTCCATGAAGAATATCCGGTCTGCCGGGCGTACCGTGATTCTCGCATCAACCGCATTTTTGAAGGCACCAACGAAATCAATCGCATGCTGATCGTGCAAATGCTGATGAAACGGGCCATGGGCGGGCAATTGCCGCTGATTCCGGCGGCCATGAAACTGGCGGACGAGATTCTTGCCGGACCGTCGTTCGAAGAATCGCCCGAGGGCGCGCTGGCCGAAGAAACTCGCGTGGTCGCGAACGCCAAAAAAATATTTTTGCAGGCGGCAGGCGGTGCGGTACAAAAATTCCGCGAAAACCTGGCCGACGAACAAGAACTCGTAGCGGCTCTGGCGAACGTGGTGATGGAAGTTTACGCGATGGAATCGTGTTTGCTCCGCGCGCAGAAAGCCGCTTCCGCCAAGGGAGAAGCCGCGAATAAAATCATGATCGACGCCGCACGCGTTTTTATCAGCGATGCCATGGAACGCGTTGAACACGAAGCCAAGCGCGCGATCGCCGCGGTTCACGAAGGGGATATGTTGACTACCCAAATGGCGGTGCTCAAGCGCTTTGGCAAAAGACCCGCCCTGGATACGATCGGTCTCCGCCGTAGCGTAGCCACCGCCGTTCAGGCGCAAGATCGCTATCCTTTCGAAGGGCGATGATCCGCGATCGATTCAAAAGGCATATCGATCGTGGCAAAGACCAGTGTCTTGGCGCTCGCGGTGTACCTGTTTGGAACATCGCCTAATCCGGTCTGTGCCCTGCGTTTCAAATCTCCAATAGACTAGTATCTCGGCTTAATTCATTCTGCTAAGCGCGGAACATACTGCCAATGCCACGGAAACTTTTCATCCTGGCTTCGGCGATCTTGTTATTACACGTCGTCGAAGCGCTGACACTCGGAAAATCCCCTGCTGGTTCCCTGCTCGGAAACAGTCTGCAAACTTTTGCGTGCCTGATTGCTGTGGCGATGTGCCTGCGTGCCTCGCGCCGCGGGGACGGATTCACTCACTCATTTTGGGTGTTGATCGCGGCGGGCATTGGAGTCTGGGCGATTGCGAATATCGGTTGGACATACTACGAAGTTGTCCTGCTGCGCGAACCACCCGAACTATCGTTCGTGAGATTTCTTTTCGATACGCAAGAAGCGTTTTTTGTGATTGCGATCCTGCTCGATCAGGATCGCAACTCGACAAGAGTCGATTTGGGATTCGTGCTGGATGCTGTTCAAATCGTGCTCGTCTCCCTGTTTATCTATGTCGGCTTGTTCTACGTGCCTTCCTTGTCTTTGAATGCCCATGAAGGGCTGGTCCAGGAAAACACCATCGCAACAGCGGAAATTGTCGCGGTGTTTTTTCTGGCGCTGTTGCGAATGTTTCTTACGCCTTCGATCGAAACCCGGAAATTGTACGGCGGACTTGCCTCTTACCTTGCGGTTTATGCCGTTGGCACGGGCATTGCGAACTATGCGCAGATTGTTCGGGAAACGCCGACCGGCACACTGCTGGATCTGGCCTGGACCGTGCCGCTTCTGTACGCCGCTTTCTGGGCCGCGACCTGGAAGCCTGTAACGGAAAAACCGGGAGTGGTTGCGCTACGAACCAAAACTTTCGGGGAAACGATTTTTACCAATGCGCTGTTTGGCATGGCGCCGGTATTGATCTTTTTGCTCTCGGCGAACCTTGGTCCTGAGTGGAGGATCTTGCGTTATTCGCTTCTCGCCATCTCCGTCGCCTGTTATGTGGCCCGCATGGCGATCAGCGATTACCGGCAATCGCAAAACGCCGAAAGGGTAAGGCAGCAAGCGATCGCATTGGACCTGGCTGTGGATGGAATGGCGATCATAAACGCGGATGGAGAGTATACCTACGTCAACTCAGGATATGCGCAGATGATCGGCAGCACCACGCGCGAAGAAATGATGGGGCGTCCGTGGCAAAGTGTTTCAAATCGCGAGACAGGCGGATCGGAAGATGATATCAGAGCCTCGTTGCAGAAGGACGGCCGGTGGCTCGGAGTGATAAATCTCTCGCGCGAGCCAGGCACGAGCATCCCCGTGGAACTGGCCGTCACCGCTCTTCCCGGTGGCGGCGTAGTGTTACTCAGCCGCGATTTGCGCGAACGGCGGAAAGCAGAGCACGCTCGAGCAGAAGCGGAAATTAAATATCGAATGATTGTGGAGCAGGTAGCGGCGATCAGCTATATCGCCGAGCCCGGCGTCACCGGTCGCTGGTATTACGTCAGCCCCCAGATTGAATCGATTCTCGGCTTCACACCCGAAGAATGGCTGGAGGACTCCGAGAATTGGCTGCAACACATACATCCTGACGACCACGCGGCGGTCAACGCGGCAGAAGCGGCCGGCCTGCAAGGAAAATCGTTCCAGGCCGAATATCGCGTAACTCGCAAGGACGGGCGCACGGTGTGGATCAGCGATACCGCGACAATCACCCAGGGCAGCGAGAACCACCCCGTCATGGAAGGATTCATGGTCGACATCAGTGAACGCAAACTGATGGAAATGCAGTCGCAGCAAGCGCGCCGGATGGAAGCTGTCGGAAGATTGGCCGGAGGAATTGCGCACGACTTCAATAACCTGCTGACGATCATCAAGGGCTACACGGAACTCGCTCGTCAGCGAACCGAGGGCCATACCGCGCTGCGAAATGACATCGAGCGCATAGATGACGCGAGCGAGCGAGCCGCTGCGCTTGTCAGGCAGCTGCTGGCGTTCAGCAGGAAGCAGGTCTTGCAGCCGAAGAACCTCGATCTGAATGGGATCGTTGGCGGACTGGAGCAGTTGCTGCGCAGGTTGATGGGCGAAGACATTCGCATGCACGTAAAGATGAACCCGGATCTGGGCACGATCAAGGCCGACCCGTCACAGATTGAACAGGTGCTGATGAACCTGGTGGTGAACGCGCGCGACGCAATGCCGCAGGGCGGAAGACTCACCATCGAAACGTGCAACGCGGAACTGGATCACGCTTATGCAAGCGAGCATGTGAGCGTCAAACCCGGCCGCTACGTCATGCTGGCCGTCTCCGACAGTGGCATGGGAATGAGTCCTGAAACAGTGGCGCATATCTTTGAACCGTTTTTTACCACCAAAGGCGGAACGCGTGGCACCGGACTGGGTCTCTCAACCAGTTACGGAATCGTGAAGCAGAGCGGCGGCTACATCTGGGTGTATAGCGAGCCTGAACATGGAACCACATTCAAGGTCTATCTGCCCCGTGTTGCCGAATGCGCAGAGCCTGTAGCCGCCGTACGACTAAAGACCGCGCCACAAAAAGGGACGGAAACGATTCTGCTGGTCGAAGACGAGGACGCGGTGCGCGACCTGACAGAAACCGTTTTGACTTCCTACGGCTACAAGGTAATCGTGACTCAGGATCCGGAAAACGCACTAGCGATCGCAGAGTCCGGAATACAAGTTCAGCTGGTATTGACCGACGTGGTGATGCCTTCGATGAGTGGGCGCGAGCTGGTTCGCAAGTTGATGGCGAAACATCCGCACCTTCGAGTGCTGTATATGTCCGGTTATACGGACGACATCATTACGAACGGTGGTGTGTTGGAGGCGGGACTGGCGTTCCTGCAGAAGCCATTTACTCCGGGAGCGCTGGCACAAAAAGTTCGCGAAGCGCTTGACGCGACTGCACCGGTACCGAAGTAGCACCGGCTTGTGGTGTCTTCTGCTCGCGAACTGCCTCGAAACAACACTCTACGATTCCTCCGCGGATCAAGGTTGTTTGTCGGGCGAATCGGCGGGCTCTTTCGGCTTGGCGATCGTAGAAAGTGTCTCGATGTGGAAGCGCTGATAATCGGAGTAGCGCGTAACTTCGTTCACCTTGAATCCCTTCACCAGCAAAACACGCACACCCACGTGTGCTTCCTCATAGGTGGGTAGCCACACTTCGTTGTTCAAAAACGTTTGCTCAAAAATAAAGCTGGTGCCTTTCTGAAGGTTCGCCAGCAAGCCGCCGGCAAACCGGAAGTCCTTTACAAAGTAAGCTTCGAGCCGCACCACCTCGTGCTGCCTCTCATCCACCCAGACGACTCCAGCTAACTCGTGCGCGACGTGCTCGACGATGTTCTTTGGCTTGTATTCTGGATTGCCTTCGAAATCAAAAACCAGAACGTCCTGGCCGCGGAAACGTTCATGGCGCGGATTCACGAACTGGCACGCTCGGAGAAAAATTTCGATGTCGGGTTCGTCTTTGTCCTTTTCGTCTTTTCCTGCTTCCTCGGCTTTCTTCTCTTTCTCGTCTTTCTTCGTTTGTTTTTTCTGAACTTCCTCGATACGTTTCTTCGTGATCTCGTTTTCTTTAGCTTGTTTTTCTTTGCTCAGGGGCTTGCCGTCTTCTCCGACCAGCGTGGAGATCTCTTCGCCATCCAAATAAAAGAAGGTGTACTCCTGGCGCTCGATCTTCGTGACTTTGCCAGAGGCGCCAAATTGTGTTTCCTCAGTCGCGCGCTTGCCAGTGTAGTTCTCCTTTATTTTGTCAGCTACTTTCTGGTTGGCATCGATTTCCGCGAACAACTTCTTGAGGTCGGGAAGGCGTACCTGTGATCTGATCGGAAAATCAAAGACGCGTTCCCCGATATTCTGGTTTACAGAAACTCGATTAACGACGATGTCGTAGGTTTCATTGCCCCGGTGGAGTTCCATTTTGTGCGCAACCTCAATGCCATTCTCGGGGCGATAGTCGTCATAAATCATTTCCTGTGGAACGCCGCCCGTGGCACCCGACTCCTTGAGCAGCACGTGAGTCGTGGAGTCAAAGAAAAACTGGCGCTTCACTCCCGTGGGCATGGTGATTTCAATCTCTAGCGCATCGTGAGAAGCAACTCTTGCTGGAGCGATGAACGCTGCGCCGGCTTTACTTTTCTTCAGATTAAGAAGGTGCGTGGTGGCGAGGAACGATGCGGCTTCGAGTTCCAGCGCATCCTGCCCCAGCAGGGTGGAGGGTTCACCAGGCACGGAAAGACGCCAGGCAGATTTGCCGTTATAGGCGAGAATTTCGGGTTGGTCGCCGGCGATGAGCTCCATGTAATAGCGATTGGGAGCTTTGGTATCTAGGGTAAACGTGCCGGTTTTTCCGTCGGAAACGCGCGTCAGGGAACCTTCGAGGCTGAGGGTTTGCAGTCTAGACAGTTTGCTGTTGCCACCGGCGGCTTTAACGTATTGGTCGATGATTTTACCCGCTTCCTGGGCGCGCAGTGGTGGAAGGCAGGCGAAAGATGCAAGGGTCAGGCACAAGCCGCGAAGAAGGAGCGTACCCATGGAGTCTATGTTGTATACAACGCAAAGCAGCGCGAAAAGTTTCGTGGCACGCATCGCGGGCGAAAGAAATCGGGCACACCATGCCCTACCAGCTACCAAAACCGAGAGGTTAGCCGTCTTACGGGTGCTGGCGTGGGTCAGGGTTTGGGACGATTTAGGTATTTCTCGTACAGGCGTTTCTGTTTGTTGTCGGTCGACGTGAGCTGCCCCTTGATGAAGAGATATTTGACGTCAGTCGTCAGCTCAAGTGGGTCGCCGTTAGTGACGATTACGTTGGCCGTTTTACCCGTTTCCAGCGTACCGAACTGATCCGCCAGACCGAAGATTTGCGCGGGGTACAGCGTTACCGCCTTCAGACCTTCGTCATAAGACAGCCCATGGGAAATCGCGTTGGCGGCATTCTGTCCGAGCCGGCGCGCAAAAGAATTGTCGAAGCTGCCTATCGCAAATTTCACGCCGGCTTGCGACAGCTCGGCAGGTTGCGAGAGCATCCGGTCGTAAGGGTCATCTTCCTCGTCGGGATTCGACAGCACCGGGCCCAGAACGACGGGAATTCCCCTGGAGCGAAGCAGGTCCTTTACTTTGTACGCTTCCGCGCCACCGGCCAGAATCATTTTGAGTTTTTGCTTCTCGCAGAATTCAACCGCATTGCGAATGTCGCGCGCGTGGTTGGCAAAAACGAGCATTGGCAACTGCCCGCGAACCACCGGCGCAAGCGCTTCCAGCTTTACATCGCGTTCGAAGTCCGATGGGCCGCCATGTCCAATCGCTTGAGCGTAGTGGCGGGCTCTGTCCATCAAATCCGTCAGCTCGTTAACCTGCTTTTCGTATTCCTGCTTGGCGTCGGCGTAAGGTTTTTCTTTGCGCGTAAACGTGGCGAAATCAAAAGTGCGAGTCTGTATTTGCGGCCAGTTCAGCACCATGGCGACACTGCGCTTGATTTGCATGTCTTCCATCGTCCAGCCAGCAAGATGGAACGCCGATGCCTGCCCGCCAATAACACTGCGATTGCCTGAAAAATCGAAACCCCCGCTCCCGGGAACCGCCAGAACCTCCGTGATGCCAGCCGCGCGAGTCACTGGAATGTGCTGGCTGGAAGGAAGTACGGCGGTTGCGGCGATGACGTCAGGGTTGTAGGCACCGGTCTCAGAAGAATCAACCGTGGCACTTACGGCGCCGATTTCACTCACGCCCATTTGTGTAACCGGATCAAATAATCCCGGATAGACCTGAAGCCCTTTGCCATCGATAATTTGCGCGCCTGCCGGCACGTCCACGCCGGCGCCAACGGCCGCGATTTTGCCGTCCTTAATTATCAAGGTGCCGTCTTCAATCGGTCGACCGGTGAGGGTGACGATTTTCGCGTGCGTGATCGCGTAGACCGACGGAGGTTGTTGGGCATTGCAGCGGATTGGCGCACCGAGACTGCAAATCACGGCGCCATAGATAATGAACAGCCGTGAAACCGAAGTATCTCCCATAGTCCCGATTCTCACTGTGCACCGCCGGTTCGAGACGCGGTCGTATCTTCGCCGCTGTCGCGTTTCACTGCATTGGACGGCGGCTTCGGCTTGTCATCTGGCTTTACCTCCGGCTTGTTTTCTGGTTTTTTCGATGTGTCGGGCTTCTTTTCGTCAGGCTTCTTCGCTTCCGCCTTTTTTTCCTTGGCCAGCAGATCCTGTTTCTCTTTTTCAAGCGCCGCACGATCTGCGATGTCTTTATCGCGATCGAAGAGCACGCGGCCGTCAACGATCGTTTTTTGCGCGACCGCATATGCACTTAGCGGATCGTGATTGTAAATGACCAGATCGGCGTCCTTGCCGACATCGATTGAGCCCACGCGTTTCTCAATGCCCAGCTGCATCGCAGGGTTAATTGTGACGAGCTTGAGGGCTTCATCGTGCGTGAGCCCGCCGAATTTCATGGCTTTCGCGGCTTCCTGATTGAGGTGCGTCGCTTCTGCTGCATCATCAGAATTGACGGAGACGACCACACCGCGCTTGGTCAACAAGGCTGTGTTATACGGAATGGCGTCGTAGGCTTCCACTTTGTAAGCCCACCAATCGGAGAACGTCGACGCGCCTACGCCAGCCGCAGCAATTTCATCGGCGACCTTGTAGCCTTCCAGAACGTGCTGCAAGGTCCGTACCTTGAAGCCAAACTCTTTCGCGACGCGCAGCAACATCAGGATTTCGTCTTCGCGATAGCAGTGCGCGTGAACATAGCGCTTTCCGTCGAGCACTTCGACCAGTGGTTCAAGGCGAAGGTCGCGGCGCGGGGGCAAAACATTTTTTTCTCCCGCAGAAACCCGTTTCCTGTAGGCCTCCCAGGAGTTTTTGTAGTCGCGCGCTTCCGTGAATGCGCCGCGAATAGTCTCTTCCACACCCATACGTGTGGCCGGATAGCGTTTGGGCTGCCCAGGAATGCTGAAATTGGAGCGCTTGGGATTTTCCCCCAGGGCAAACTTGATTCCCGGAACCGCGCCTTCGAACGGCAATTTCGACGCTGGCTGCCCCCAACGCAATTTGATAACAATCGTCTGACCGCCGATGGCGTTGGCGCTGCCGTGCAAAATGTTGGCGGTGGTTACGCCGCCAGCAAGATCGCGATAGATGTCCACATCCTCGGAATCAAGAACCTCGGCAATGTTCGCAATGGAGGAAACCGAAACGCTGCCTTCGTTGACACCGCCTTCAATCGCAATGTGCGAGTGGCAATCGATGATCCCCGGCATTACGAACTGGCCGGCCGCGTCGATCACTCTTGCGCCTGCCGGAGCTTTAATTGACGGACCAACTTCGGCAATTTTGCCGTCCTTAATAAGGATCGATCCGTTTTCCATGGTGCCGTGAGAAACGGTGAGAATGGTCGCGTTCTGGATCAGGATTACGGGATTGGCGTCTAGCGGTGGCGGCGTGGCGCGCGACAATGTCGATGCTAGCAGTGTTGCAAACAGAGTGGCGTATACAATTGCGCAGCGAATATTCATCGCGCATCTCCCTGCTGAATGGATGAATTTCCAGCGAGCGAAGAATTATTTGTGGGCCTCACACCAGTAAAATCAATCGAGAAGTCCTGAACGTCGATCGTTCCTTTGATGGCAGTCCCGTCAAAAGTCCCGTTGAAGCTGACGTCGGCGAACGACGGCCCGATCGAAATGTTGATCACGAAATTAAATTTGTCGGCGCTCAGGTAGCCGCTGAGAATCGTCGCAGTGCCGCGTTTGGACGTGAGCGTTCCGGAGATTGTTCCGTCGGACGCCATCGTGAGGTCGGCCGTCGATTCCTCCGGGCCCTCGGGAGTGGTGAAAGACATCTTCCATTTTCCGCTGATGTCGCCTTTGGGAGGATCCCTGGGCCGTTCCGGCTCGCGGATTTCGAAGCGCTGGCCATCCACGAAGACCATTTTTATTTTCGTTTTCTCCTC
>Ga0307474_10002153_pt1 | contig 14156 bp, 6 predicted proteins | sample atmos_gasesECM1C_2_FD_203312 | JGI IMG/M metagenome (GOLD analysis project Ga0307474, IMG submission 203312) | Hardwood forest soil microbial communities from Morgan-Monroe State Forest, Indiana, United States - atmos_gasesECM1C_05 | ecosystem: Environmental > Terrestrial > Soil > Temperate... | reverse complement strand
CCGGAGAGGCGGGCGATTGCGGTCCGCATCTGAAGTTCGGGGGCGGTCTGAACGTGGATATCAAGCTTGACGTTATTCAAAGGAGAGTTCGCTGCTGTCGTGGTAGAGAACTGGCGACTGCGCTCGAGATAAGCGCTGAAGTCAAAACCGGGCGTTACCGCAATCTTATTGATACTGATATCGCCAGAAACTGTCGAAGCCGAGCGGCTGCCTACCCAATGCAACTCAGCATCGGCGGTCGAACTGACGCCCGGAGGATAACGCAGGCGAACATCTTTGCCCGTCGCAGTCAGATTGAAGTTGAGTTGGTTATTGAGATAGGTTGCGTCGCCTTTCAGGTCGAGCTTGCCCCCGCCGGTGCGGGCGCTAAGGGTCTCGATGTGCATGTAGTCGCGGGTGAATTGGAGCGAGCCATTGAGCTCGTTCAATCCGCTGGGCAGTCCTGCATAAGTAATCGATCCATTGCTCACCTGAAGAGTTCCCTGAGGCACAGGATCTGCAAAAGTGCCGCCGACGGTTACATTCATGGTGACTGTCCCGGACGAAGTGAAATCAGGGTCGAAGCTGGAGAGCAGCTTAAGGTCGAGGCGCCCATCGGCAGTCAGGTCGAGAGCGCGAGCGCCTGAGAGTTGCACCGAGCCGCGAGCGTTGAGATCAGTTCCTTCCCCCACAAGATGAAGTTGGCGGATGTTGAGCGACCGATTGGCGAGGGAGAAGCTGACGGGATCCTGATTCCGCAGCTTGACGTTGTCAACCTCGACGGCGAGGGCGTTGAGACTGCCGTCCAGGCTCCACTGTTCAGGGTGGCGGAGCGGTCCGCGCAGATCAAGCGAACCTGCGACGCTGGAATGTCCCAGGATTTCGCCACGGAAATAGTGATGCAACAGGGCGTCGAGATCCAGCTGATCCATTTGAAAAGAGAGATTGGCGGGATAGCCATCGCGCAAGTGGACATTCCCGCTGAGCAGTAACGCACCGTGCTGCAAGTGGGAGTTGCCGGTGAGATGCAGCTCGCTTCCCTGGGTGACGGCTTGCAGGTCGAGTTCGCCGGCGAGGTCGTGTTCTACCGTGAGGCCGCGAATGTGGAGGTCGGCATTGATGGAGGGCGCATCGGGAGTGCCAGAAGCTTTCAGGACAATATCGGCGCGTCCTTCGACCGAGAAGGGATTGGGATTAATTTGCCGAAGCCTGGCAAGATCGAAATTGTTACCTGTGACATCAAGGTGAAAGGCACGGGTAGAGGGATTGAAAGAGGCGCTTCCGGTGATAACGGAATCCTCATGAAAGAGATGCATGTTGTCGAAAGCAATTTGGCTCCGGGCGATGTGGAAACCGGAATCGAACTGCTGAATGGTTTCGCCGTAAGCAGAAGCGTTGGAGAGATGAATCTGTCCCTCGGCTTGAGGATCGGAGATCATGCCGGTGGCTTGCAAAAAAAGATCGGCCCTGCCGGTGACGGGATAGTTGTATCCGGCTAGAGATTGAAGGTCGGTAAGGTCGGCATTGTGGACATTGGCGCGCAGGTTGAAAGTGCTATCACCGGTGAGGTGGCCGTGCTGGAGGGTTGCGGAAGCCTCGAATTCGGCGGAAGTGTCGTTACGGCTCAGGGTGGCGCTGTGCAGGGCGATGCTATTGAAAGATAACTGAATGGAAGTAGAAAGAGAATCCCAGTGAGTTTGCAGGGCGGGTATGCGGCGAGTGGCGGGCAAGTTGAAATCAAAATCGTCGACCTGCAGAACGCCGGCAACCTGAGGAGAAGCAATCGAGCCGGTCATGCTGCCATTAAACGTAGCGCTGCCGTTGAGCACCACCGGAAACAGCGCCGGGCCACGAACGACAGCGATGAAAGGCAGCCAGTCGGCGAGACTCGAGGTGGACAAGCCCAGGTGCACGGCGGAATTGGAAGAGAGAGTGCCGGAAGCCTGAACGCGCGAGGTGGGCGTAACCAGGAGAAATTGCGGAAGATCGAGACTGTCGGTAGCAACGTGATAGAGCCCTCTGGTTTGGCCGGTCAGGGGGAGTTGGCCAGGAAGGTGGTGCTCGGGAGGGGTGAGATCCAGGGCGAATTGGATTTCCGCATCGCGGCTGGTTCCCTTCCAGTTGGCATCGATTGTGCCAGAGGCGGTTGCGGCGGGATGTAATTGCAGAAATGGATGATCCACGGAACTAGATGCGGCAGCGAGATCTTCCGCGGAGAGGTCGCGCAGATGAAGCTGGATGAAAGCGCTTTGGACCGCTTCGGGATTCGGTTTCTTGTTTTTTTCTCCTGACTTGGTTCCTTCTCCTGACTTGTTCAACGGCCGGGCGGCAGAGATAACCGCAGTTTCCAGGCTTTTTCTTACGGCGGATGAAAGATGCTGCGCGGGCGCACGCCACTGGTTGAATTCGGCGTCGCCGTTGAAGCCGCCGCCGAAAATCTTTCCCTGGATTTTGGAGAGCGTGATCCGTTGGTCGGTGACAGAGTAATCAGAACTGGCAGAGGCTTTGGAGAAGGCGAGTTGCTGGTCCTGCCATCCGAGATCCCGAATGGTCAGGAGACCGTTGGCTGCGAACTGATCGAGCAACCAGTCGCCGTGTCCTTTGAATTCAAGGACGCCGCTGCGAAGCTCGCGGCGGCGAGAAATGGATGCTACTTCGCGGAGATCGATTTGGGCATTATAGGAACCCTGGAGGTGCGGGCTGCGGAAGTCCGTAACCTGCCCGTTGGCAAAAAAATGGGAGTGCTGCGAATTCCATTTGAACGAGGTGATGACCGCAGAATTAGAAGCCAGCGTGAAATCCATGGCGGTCATCCAGGCAAATGGGCGGCAGTTCAAGAGCTTGGTATCGACCCAGCCGAGCAACAGGCGGCCATCGTAGCGGCGGTGCAAGTAGGAGTAGTCCAGGCGAAGCGAAGTATCACGGGCAGCGAAATCCACCGGAATGTTCTGATTATCCCAGAGCAGCTGGCCGTGGCGAAGTTCGAAATGGTCGATCGACAGAGCAAAGAGCTGCTCAACCGCCGTCTGGCTGCTGACGGGGACAGCTTTTCGCTCTGGGAAGTTGGTAGTGCCGTTGGGGTAGAAAGCCACGTGCACAACGGGTTGCTCAAGGACGAGTTCATTAAAGGCCAACTCGGAACGAAGTAGAGAGCTGATCTTCAGACGAGCCACGATGTGGTCGGCGTGGGCCAGGGGAATATCAGCATCAGCCTCGCGGCCGTGGACGGTGATGCCACGCACCTCGACCTGGAGGCGAAAGGGGATGGTGTGGATGCTGGCAACCTGGGCGCGACCTCCGGTGATCCGCTCGATTTCGGCAACCAGGCGGCGTCGCACTAGTGACTGGAACGCGTCGGTATTGATAAAGATCAGAAGACCGAGGGTGGCGAGCAAACCAGCGCCGACAAGATATGAAAAGTATCTCCACCACCGACGCGGGACGGGCGTGGACCCAGGCTCGGTCACCGCGACTCGACTCCCGGGTCGCTGGCAGAGGATGCAGTGCCGGGAATATGCACTTGCCCTTCGGAGCGCAAAGTCTGCAGCCAGGAAACCAGCAATTCGCTCACTTTTTCTTGCGTGAGCAACTCGCGGATTTTGGCCGAGACTTCAGCAAGAGGAACTTCAGAAACTCCGGACTGCTTTAACCTGGGGACGAACTGATCGCGATAGTAAGTCTCGATAGATTTGGAATCGATCTGCACACTGGGACGCAGACGGGCATCGACGAGGCGCATCAAGTCAATCTGTTGCCGGATGTGGGTCAGGAGATCGTTTTGAGTGAGGTGGTACTGGGCGAGAAGCGCCAGCCATGCCTCATTGGATGCAGCCTGAGGATATTGCTTACGGGCCTCGGCGAGGCGAGCGTTGACTTCGGCGTCAGTGGCGTGGGGGAAGTCGGCAGACTTCATCTGCTCGCGAAGAAGTTCCTGATCGATTAGACGATCGAGGACGGCACGGCGGTCGTCGTCGGTGAACTGAGAGAGGTTGCGATTGGTAAGGAAAGCTTCGTAGCAGAGCGCCTCATCCAAGTCTGACTGCAAAATCACATGGCCGTTGACTGTGGCGATGATGCGGTCGATCACTTCGGCAGCAGCGTGCCGGGGAGCGATGGAAAGTGCAATGAAAAGCAGCGCAAACGAGGCGACGATGAGCGTGGCGCGGGTATGAGTTGTAGCAATCAAAATGGCTGACCTATGCTGAAGAATACGTTGAAGTGGCGCAAGCGTTGGGTCTCGAAGTCGCCAGTCAACTGTCCCTTGCTGTTGACCAGACCCTGAAAATAGTAAGTTGGATTTAAATTGTAGCCAAAGTCAAAGCGCAAGGGACCGATCGGCGTCTTGTAACGCAAGCCCAGCCCCACTGCATGGGAAGTGTAATCATAACTGCTATTATTGAACTGAGTCATGCAAGAAGTGTTGGGTACCCCGTTGGCTAAGAGGCATTGCGCCGGATCAGGCTGGTGCCAACGAACCAGACCTTTGAGCATGTCGTGACCGGCGGTGAAGACATTTCCCATATCGTGAAAGACGGCGAAACCGAAGCCTTCTCCAAGAAAAGGAAGGCTGACGGAGGGAAAGCGCAGTTCCTCGCTATTGTTGAAGAGCGCCGTACCGCCGACGGGAAAACCGGAATCGGGATCGCGGGGTCCTGCCTGGTTTAACCCGAAACCCCGGTTGGAGTTGCCCCCGCCGGCGAAGAAAACTTCGGGCAGGGGAATTACGGTAATGCCCTGGCTGCACGAGGTAGTGAGGTTACTCACCTGGCAGGCACCGGGAGGCAGAACCCGGGTTCCGTGAAAAACCTGCTCCAGACCAAGCGACGTGGAGCGGGCGAAGACGAACTTGTGGTTGGGGTGACCGAAGCCGTAGTAGGTGGAATCCTGAGCCAGAATGCGACCGAAATCGGCAGCCGATCCCACATAACTTGAGGCGACGAATCCGTCTAGCGTGAAGTACTGGCCTTTGGTACTCTCCAGAGGATTGTCGCGTTTATCGCGAATAAAGGTTACACCTGGACCACCGACCACGGCGGGCAAGGAAAGCAGACTAAATTCGGCAGGCGAAAACTTTGAAGCGAAGTTGCTGGCTTTCACGCGGCGGTAATCAAAACGGTAGGTGAGGGACTCGGCGGAATTGGGTTTCGGCGTGCCGATTTGCTGGCGAAGATCAATCTTGCCTTCCAATCGTTGCGAAGTGAAGGTAGCCACGTCGAGGCTGTTGTCGTAAAAGATGGTATAGAAAAGTTTGAGGCTGTCGCTGTTGAAGAGTTTTGGGATTTCGTAACTGATGAGCCCGCGCTGTTGCAGCCTGCCGACGTGAGACTGGAATATCAAGGTTTGGTTGCGGCCTCCGACATTGAGGCGGGTTACGTCGAAACCTACGCGTGGGCTCACGCCCGTAGATCCGGCAGGGGAGCTGGTGCCGGAAGGCAGGCCGGTTTCAAACTCCAGACCAATGCCGTAAGTAAAGGTGTAGCGCTTGGCTTCCTGCGCCTGGATGAGAACATTTTTCCGCGGGTCGGAGCCATTCGGATTCTGCACGGCTGTATCCACCTGGCTGAAGATCCCGAGGTCGTAGAGCCTGGTCTGTGTATTCAGTAAATCCTGCTGGCTAAGAGGCTGGCCGGGTGTCACCTGAATCTCGCGCTGCACGACAAAGTTGCGCGTGTGATCGAGCCCGGCAACCATTACCTGGTTGACGAAAAACTGTTCGCCCTCGCGGATGTTATACGTAACGTCTTCACGATTGGGTTGGCCGGAAGACGGATTGGTGGTGATGTCGAGCGTGGCGTTCGAGAAGCCGTGATTGAAGTAGTAGTTCAGGATGGCCTCGCGGTCGTTGGCCAGATTCTGCTCAGAATAGGGCTGGCCTTCGGCCGTGCTGAGTTCCGGAAACGATTTGAGAGCAATCTTCTGATTGCCCACGACCTGGAAAGCACCGACCAGAGTCTGCGGTCCCTCATCGATCAGGATGTGAACCGCGATGTGGTTGTCGGCGCCGTGGTAATTGTCATCCACCTTGGTCTGAATCTTGACTTGGCGAAATCCATTAGAGACGTACAAGGCCTCCAGATTGGCTACGTCGCTTTTCAGTAAGGCTCCGCTGTAACGGCCGCGGACAAACAGCTTTCCGCTGGGCTGGATGTGAAGGCGCTGGCGGAGCATTGCCCTGGAGAAATACTTATTTCCAGCGATTTCGATGAGTTCGAACTTGTGCAAGGGGCCAGGATCGATGGTGTACGTAACGTTAACTGTGTTGGAATCGGCTTCTTTCTTGTATTCGACTCTGGCATCGAAGTGCCCCCGGCTCTGCAAATAATCGAGGAGGTTGCGCTTCCCTTCATTTAAGAGATCGTCATCCAGAGCGTTTTCCTGATAGATGGGGACCTCTCTTTTCAATGCGCCGCGGCTGACGTGAAAACCTTGAACGGCGACCAGCACGACCGGACCAGGCTCGATTAAGTACGAAAAGTCGACCGCGTTGGTTTCGGAGTGATATGTCTGTTCAGCAATGGAGACCTGAGCGAGAAGGCGACGTTGTTTCTGAAGCTTCTTTCGCAGATGCTGTAGAGAATTGGTGACGCGGGATGCCGTCACGCGATCGCCCGGATGCATTCTGGCGATGTCTTGAAGCTGGGCCTGGGAAAATAGAGAATGGCCGGTACCCTTCACCTCGCCCACGTGAGCAGGTTCTGCGGGCGTAATGTGAAACAAAATATTCACTTGCTGGGTCGCGGCGTTGGAGGTGCTTTCTGCGGTGACCCTGGCACGATAATATCCGTTCTCTTGCATGAGCTGGCGAATGTTCTGCAAGGCAAGGTTGAGCTTGTCGAGGGAATGAAGCTCTCCCAGTTGAAGCTTGGAGGCGTTAACGATTTGGTTGCGGTTAGGGCGGCCAGGAGCGCCTTCGACGTCAACGGCGCCGACAAAAAAGTTGAGCGAAGTAGTGAAGGTGAGGACTACATCGTCGCCTGAGGGAATGACTTCCGCCTGGATATCGCCAAAGCGTCCAGTTCCGAACAGAACGCGGATACTTTCGCGAATCTGGTCGCGATCCAAGGGCTCGCCGGTTTTTTGCGGAAGCATTTGCAGCAAATGTTCCTGATCGGGGACGCCCGGCAGTTCGATGGACCGGACGGTGCGTCCAGCATAGAACGCAAGAGAGGAAAGTGATGGGGCGTTTTGCGACTGCTGCAACGAATGGAGATCGGCGGACGATCCGGCGCGGGCAGCCGGAGCGAGCGAAGTCATAATCAAAATGACGAATGACGCGTACCGTCTCAGCAAAAAGTGTCCTTGGCCCGTTATATTTTCGATGAAGCGCGGAGCGCCTATGTTGTGCGCATCCTGGCGGCTGAAGCAGTCCAGACACTTATAATAAAGGTTTTGCAGGTGACAACCGGTGACCTCCTTGAGGCAGGGTGTGGAGAAAGAAAAATCCGAGGAACGATACTCGCGGCAGATTCTGTTTCACGGCATTGGCGCGGAGGGACAGGAGCGGCTGGCGGCGGGGCGAGTTGCGATCGTGGGATGCGGAGCGACTGGATCGGCACTGGCGTCGTTGTTGGCGCGCACGGGCGTAGGGATTCTCCGGATTGCGGATCGCGACTACGTGGAAACAAGCAATCTGCAGCGACAGTCGCTGTTCGATGAAAAAGATGCGGCCGAGTCATTACCCAAAGCGATCGCCGCGGCACGAAAAATTTCAGCTTTTAATTCGGAGATTACCGTGGAGGCACGCGTCGAGGATGTGACCCCTTCCAATGTCAATGCTTTACTTGAGGGAATGGATGTAATTCTCGACGGGACGGATAATTTTGAGACTCGGTACCTGATCAATGATTATGCAGTCAAAAGGTCGGTGCCGTGGATTTATTCGGCAGCAGTCGGTGCTTATGGCGTGACGATGAATGTGTTGCCAGGCGAAACCGCATGTCTGGGTTGCATCTTTCCGGAAACTCCCCGAGGGATGGTCGAGACCTGCGAAACCTCCGGCATATTGAATACGGCGGTGAATGTTGTGGCCTCGATTGCAGCAACGGAAGCCGTGAAGCTTCTTGTAGGGGGTTCGGCGGCAGAGCAACTCCGCAAGACTCTCTGGTCGTTCGACGTTTGGACAAATCAGCACGCAGAGATTTCGGCTGCAAAACCAAGGGCGAGTTGCAGAACTTGCGGACAGCGGGATTTTGTCCATCTGGCTGGAGAAGGACGCCCTCATATCACGATGTGTGGACGGAACTCGGTGCAGATTCACGAGCGCGCCAGGCCGATTGATTTTGCCGAGATGCAGCGGCGGCTCGAGTCGCTTGGGGTTGTAAGGCACAACGAATTCGTGTTGAAGTTCTGGCGCGAGCCCTATGAAATGACGCTGTTCCCGGACGGGCGAGCCATCATTAAGGGAACCACGGACACCGGCGTGGCGCGCAGTCTGTATGCGCGGTACGTGGGCAGTTGAGAGTTGCGATCTGAAAAATTAATCGATTTTTCACGCCTTTTCCGCAGTGCTTCCTTGAAGGGGAGCAGCCATCTTTGCTATAAGGGCGAGTCCATTCCAAGGAGGGTTTCGCCGTGACCTCTCGCCGTGGCTTTTTCGCCCCATCTGTCATGAACCGTTTTTATCTTCTCGTCCTGTGTACCGCAGCCCTGGCCATTGGCGGGGTTACACGGCTCGCTTTTGCCCAGCAAACCCTGGGATCGATGAACGGCACCGTTACTGACACCAGCGGCGCGGTGGTGCAGGGAGTGAGTGTGAAGGCTCACTCCGCCGCGACCAATCTGGAAGTCACCGGAACCAGCCGGGGAGATGGCTCGTTTAGCATTGCCGACCTTCCCATCGGCACGTACGAAGTCACGTTCATGAAAGAAGGCTTTCAGACCGCTGTCTACCCGCAAATCATCGTGCAGGGCGATCGCACCGCCACGGTGAATGCCAAGCTGAAGCCGGGGGCGGTGGCGTCCACGGTGACGGTAGAGGCTACGCCGTTACTGAATGAAACTGACACCACGACGGGCTATAACTTGAGCGGCAGTCAGATCGCAGAGATACCTCTGGGTACGGGGAGCTTGACGCAGGCGGCAATCCTGAGTCCGGGCGTCAGCGCCGACTTTCTGAATACCGCAGGAACCAACGCCGGGCTGGGCAATCAGGCAATTTGGGCAAACGGCCAGCGCGATACCAGCAATAGCTTCACGATTAACGGAGTTTCCGGCAACAACGTTTTCAACGGAAAAACGACGAGCCAGGTTACATCGGGGCGCGTGGCCGTGAACATCGGCGAAAACGGAAATGGAAACAATCCGAGCGGCGAGATCGTAACCAGCACATCCGTTTATGGGGCCATCGGCCAGGCTCTTCCAAGTCCACCGCCGGAAACGGTGCAGGAGATGCACGTCAACTCGGCAATGTACGATGCCTCGCAAGGCGCCTACAGCGGGGCGCACCTTGAGGTGACTACCAAGTCCGGCACCAACTCTATTCATGGCGGGGCATACGACTACTACGAAACTTCGAAATGGAATGCCAATCAATGGTTCTATGAACATAACCAGTTGGCCAGGCCACCCATGCATCGCGAAGTGTTTGGCGGCTTCGTCGGCGGTCCAATCAAGAAAGACAAACTCTTTTATTTCGCTTCGTACCAGGGAACGCGCGCGAACGATCAGTTGCTTGCCACGTCTCTAGTGGCAGTCCCACCCGACCTGACCAGCGACCGCAGCCCGGGAGGGAATACGTTTGCTCAGGGAGGTCTGGCGGCTGTTGTCGACCAGGACTTTATCGGCGATGTGCAGTGCGGAACAAGTGGGCATCCTGCCTGCTTCGACGGCTCAACCATTACGCCCCAGGCCCTCGCCATCATGCAGATGAAAGCTCCAGATGGCACTTTCTGGATGCCAAACGCAGCCACTGGGGCTCAGCTGGCCAATCTGCAGAGTCAGAGCGCGGACGCTGCGGTTCAGGGCGGCAGTTCGGTATTTCGCGCGGATCAGGCAAATGGCAACGTGGACTATTTTGTCAGTCCCAAGGACAGGTTAGCGACGAAGTATTATTACCAGAGCGATCCAAACACCACTCCCTTCGCCAACAGCCAGCTTCTCGGTTTCCCTCAAACCATGCATGCGGGAAGCCAGGCAATTTCTCTCGGCAATACAACTTCGGTGACGCCGAATATCACCTGGGAGCAGCGCATCGGCTTCATTCGCGAGACTGCCTATTCCGCTCAGAGCCAGTTCCTGAAGCCTTCAAGCATTGGTATGGACTTGTTGGGCAAAACCTTGTTCCCTTCGATCAACATCCATAACGCGGACAACCTTTTCGATGGCACGTTCATAGGTCCGTCCAGCAGTTTCGCGAATACGGGAATGTTTCAAAACAATTTCGAGGGGGCCAGCAGTCTGCAGTGGGTTCATGGCCGCCACGCCCTGTCGACGGGCTTCAATTTCGATTACACGCAGCTCAACATAATTAACCGGAACGAGCAGTTGGCCAGCGTGAATTTCGCCGATTTTCCGGGCTTCTTGCAGGGGCAGGTTTGCAGTCCGAGTTTTTCTTGCGGCGGGCAGCCCCCTTCTGAAGTCCTAACCGGGGGTACCAGCCGCCATTACCGGACCAGGCAAGCGGGCGCGTATGTCCAGGACAAAGTTCGGATCAAATCAAACTTGACTCTCGATGTCGGCCTGCGATGGGATTGGGATGGTCCGCTGTACGAGACCAATGGCTTGCTGTCGAATTTCTATCCGCAAAATTACTCCTATAACGTAGCCAACGATACCGTCCAGAACATTGGGCTCGTGATAGCCGGGAATAACAAAGTGTACGGTACGAAGGGGGTAAGCAATTCCACCATGACGGGGCGGCAATGGGGTTTCGCCCCTCGCATCGGGCTGGCCTATAGTCCCTCATTCGTGAAGAACGTTGTCGTTCGCGCCGGTTTCGGCATGTATTACGATCGCGGCGAGTACTTCACCGAGCTTTCTCCGCCGGCTGGCGGGGGGATCAGCGGCCCCTTTGGCGTTACCGTAGAGGAACCATTCGTGGTGCCGTTTTTCGCCCCCCCGAATGCGACTTTCGGTGTTCCATTCGGCACCACACCTCCGCCTCCGCCCCCGTCGAATTTGTCTGCGATTCAGTCTCTGGTGCCAAATGTGGCCAATCTCATCAACCAGACGACGCCGTTCTGCACCAGTAACAACCTGACATCCGGCTGCAGTCCTCTCTACTTCGGCGGCTACAATCCCAGGAATACGCTGCCCTACTCGGAAAACTGGACGCTGGACTTCCAATGGCAACCGCGCAACACGCTGGTCTTGACCATTGGCTACGTGGGCAATCACGGCGTTCACGAAACCATTCCCTTGCCCTTCAACGAAGCGCGAATCGCCACGCCGCAAAACCCACTGCTAAAGGGGGGACCGTTCCAGCAGAACTACTCCTACGGTTTTAATATGAATTGCTTTGCCCTGAGCCAACTCCCAAACGCTCCGTCCTGCACAACCCCAAACATAGAGGCCAATTCGCCAGTATTGGCTGCGGAGAACATAAACGCCCTTGTGGTTGGCTTCGGTACAGGCAACGCGGCTCTCCGCGCTCCTTACATCGGGTACGATCCAAATTCGGACTTCAACAGCGGCGTGGGCATGTCCAACTATGACGCCCTGCAAGTTAGCGTGAACAAGCGTCTGAGCCACGGGCTGCAGGTTACGGGCTCATACACATACTCCCACACGCTCGATGAGCAGAGCGGCCTCGGGCTTTTCTACAACGGCAATGATCCCAACAATCCGCGCTCGTCCTATGGAAGTTCGGACTTTGACCGGACTCATATTTTCACCTTGAGCTATCACTACGACCTTCCCACCATTGCCAACGCTCACGGGTGGGTGAAGCAAGCCGTGAACGGATGGGGAATTAATGGGGTTACGGTGTTGCAAAGCGGCCAACCCTATAGCGTGATTGATTACAGCGGTGGGGTGGGCGGAATTTATTGGGGCGGCGGCCAGGATCTGACCACAAATCCAATCGTTCCGGTGGGCGGCGTCGGCGCCACGTCGAATAAGCCAGTGCTTCAAGGCACGACGGGGATAAACGGGTTGCTGCCAGTGCTTAACCCGGCAGCGTTCGGCCCTGTGCCGGCTTTTGCACCCGGAACGAACGGCGTTCCGCCTTGCGATTCGAGTTCCGGAACTCAGGTATGCGATACCTTTGAGAATGGCTATACCGCTGGTGGCCGCAATATATTCCGTGGTCCGTTCCAAAACCGTTTCGATCTCGGAGCTTTCAAGAACTTCACCATCAGCGAACGATTCGCATTGAGATATGACGTGAATGCCTTCAACATCTTCAATCACCCCAGCTTCGACATTCCCAATAACAGCGTAGATTTCAACGCCTTCTGTAACCCTCCGGGGCCTACTTTCTCCTGTTCATCCCTAGGGTACGCAATTCCTCCGATTGGGCATTTGGGCGAACTGTCGCACACCATCGGCAGCCCGCGGTTCATCCAGATGGCGCTGCACTTGACGTTCTGATGCGGATTCTGGAATGGGCCGACACAGGATGACGGGCACTAAACGAGGGGTGACCAGCTTGTTGCTGGTCACCCTCTTCTTTCATACTGAATTCGCTTTCGCATGGGGCAACGAGGGCCACGTTTACGTGAACCGGGTTGCGGCGCAGAAAATTCCTGCCGCGATGCCAAAGTTCCTTCGCCGCGCTGTTGTGGAACTGGCGTACCTCGGGCCGGAGCCGGACCGATGGCGCAACCCTGCCGAGTTTGCACTTAAGAATTCGCAGGAGCCAGATCACTTTATTGATCTGGAGCGGGTTGCGTGGCTGGACCCACTGCCGCGCGGGCGTTATGAGTTTTACCGGAAGCTTTACGAGAAGCGGGCCGCGACGACCGAACATTCCGATGACTACCTTCCAGAACGGGTTGGACTACAGCCATATATAGTGATGGAAGTTTACGGCCGACTACAGGCAGGCTTCCGAGAGTACCGAAAGCTGCAGGCCGCGCATCAGCCGACGGCGGCGGTTGAGCACGCAATCATTTTCTATGCAGGGTGGCTGGGTCACTACGTGGCCGATGGCTCGCAACCGCTGCACACAACGATTCAGTACAACGGCTGGGTTGGGACGAATCCGAAGGAGTATACGACGGAGCATACGATTCACGCTCAGTTCGAGACGGCGTATGTTGCGGCGAATATTAAAGAGAAGGATTTTGCGGGATTCGTGCACGATCCGGCTGCGCTGGACGATCCGTTTGCGCGTTACATCGACTATTTAAGGCAATCCAACAGCCTGATGGAAAATGTGTACGCGCTCGACAAGGCGGGCGGCTTTCGCGACAAGGGATCGCAGGAAGCGTTCGAGTTCACGACTCACCGCCTCGCGGCCGGATCGCAGATGCTCCTGAATCTCTGGTATACGGCGTGGGTGGAGAGCGCGAAGACTCCGCCGGCACAGGAACATCCGGCATTGGCGCCGAAGCAAAAATAAAACGGTAACGGTCGAAGGATGCGCGGTTTATTTCCCGGTGTGAGCATTCCAAATCGGACTGCCCTTACCATCGCGGAATACGAGGGTATCTGAGCCTTTTACCAACTCTCGGGCCAGGATCACGTCGACCGCTTCCTGCTTGACCTTCGAGCCGGTGACGGCGACTTCGTCACCCTTGCTGAAACTGATGCCCATCTCTTCCTGAAAAGCTTTGGGGCAGACGTAGATGTGGAGCTTGTCATCGCCGTTCTTGACGATCAGTTCGGTGATGTCCATTTTGGCGCCCCACGGGAGACGATTGATCTCATCCACCACACCCTTGGTCTTGGTCTCGGTCTGAAGATCGTATTTAGGGATGGCGTTAACGTCTGGTGGCGCAGGCTTCTGCGAAAGTGCCGGCACGGCGCACAAGAACAAAGCGAAGACGATTAACGAGTGGATCGATTGAAAAGTGGCAAGTTTCTGAACGAGTAGCACGGCTCCTCCTCGGGAATGGCCATGAACCATTGCAGGGCGCGGTACAGTTGCACGGTTCCTGGCCGCCCTACAGCTGTCGTTCCTTAATAATGCCGTCTACTGTATGGAAGGATGAGCAAGCGCCAACGGTAAAATTGTGTGCTCCTGGAGGCTGTTAGTCAAGAAGTTTGCAGACATACCCCGGGAAAGCGGTCTTGGG
>Ga0307474_10002152_pt1 | contig 14159 bp, 15 predicted proteins | sample atmos_gasesECM1C_2_FD_203312 | JGI IMG/M metagenome (GOLD analysis project Ga0307474, IMG submission 203312) | Hardwood forest soil microbial communities from Morgan-Monroe State Forest, Indiana, United States - atmos_gasesECM1C_05 | ecosystem: Environmental > Terrestrial > Soil > Temperate... | reverse complement strand
ACGACTGCCGGACGCTGGCCGCCCCGGGGTCCCGCGTCAGGCTGTGCAAGGGCGCCTACAGCGCCGAGCCAGGCGTCGCGTTCACCAGCCGGGCCGACGTGGACCGCAGCTACGCGCGCTGCCTGCGCGCCCTGGTCGACGGGCCCGGTTACCCGATGATCGCCACCCACGACCCGCGGCTGATCTCCGTCGCCGCCGCCAAGGCCACGCTGGCCGGCCGCGCGCCGGACAGCTTCGAGTACCAGATGCTCTACGGCATCCGGCCCGCCGAGCAGCTGCGCCTGGCCCGCCAGGGCGCCCAGGTGCGGGTCTACGTCCCCTACGGCAGCGACTGGTACGGCTACCTGGTCCGGCGGCTGGCCGAACGCCCCGCCAACCTGGCCTTCTTCCTGCGCTCCCTGGCCTCGCGCCGCTGACCACGGCGGCCTCCCGGTAGGCTCACGTGCCGTGATCGCTGTCCTCGGCACCGGGAAGATGGGCGAGGCACTGCTGTCCGGGCTGCTGCGCTCCGGGATGGTGACCCCGTCGGGCGTGCTGGCTGCTGTCCGCCGCGAGGAGCGGGGACGGGAGCTGGCCGAGGCTTACGGGGTCGAGGTGGCCACCGCCGCGGCCGCGGCGCAGCGTGCGCAGACCCTGGTCATCACCGTCAAGCCGCAGGACATGGACGCGCTGCTGGCCGAGATCGCCCCGGTCGTGGACGGCGACAAGCTGGTGATCTCGGTCGCGGCCGGCATCACTACCGCGTTCATCCAGGCCCGGCTCGCCGCGGACGTCCCGGTCGTCCGGGTGATGTCGAACACCCCGGTGCTCGTCGACGAGGCGATGAGCGTGATCTCGCCCGGCTCGCACGCCAGCGAGCCGCACCTGCGCCGGGCCGAGGAACTGCTGCGCCCGGTGGGCAAGGTGCTGCGGATCCCCGAGTCTCAGCAGGACGCCGCGACCGCGCTGTCCGGCAGCGGCCCCGCCTACGTCTACTTCCTGGTCGAGGCGATGGTCGACGCCGGGATCCTGCTCGGCATGCCGCGCAGCAACGCCCTGGAGATGGTCAAGCAGGCCGTGTACGGCGCGGCCACCATGCTCCGCGAGTCCGGCGAGCACCCGGTCATCCTGCGCGAGGCGGTCACCTCGCCCGGCGGCACGACGATCAACGCGATCAGGGAACTGGAGCGGCACGGCGTCAGGGCCGCGTTCCTGGCCGCGATCGAGGCGGCCCGGGACCGCGGCCGCGAACTCGGCGCAGGCTGAGCGAGCCAAAGGGCAAAAGCGCCCGGGGGGCGAGCGAAGCTAAAAAAGGCGGGGTTGCCCTTTTCCGTACAGGACTTACGCTGGAGACGGGCGTGACTGGTGCGCTGAATCTCGCTAGGCGCACGCAGCGGGCCGGAAGAGGGCTATCAATGGCAGCAGACGCAACCTCGCTCAGCGACGTTAGGTTCCTGACCGTGGCCGAAGTGGCCACGATCATGCGCGTGTCCAAGATGACCGTCTACCGCCTTGTTCACTCTGGTGAGCTGGAGGCGATCCGCGTGGGCCGTTCGTTCCGCGTGCCGGAGCAGGCGGTCAACCAGTACCTGCGGGATGCCTTCGTCGCGGCCAGCTGACATTCGGGGGGTCCGCCAAAGCGCCCGGCCCGGCCAGCCGATTGATGCGATCGGCCATGGCCGAGGTAACCTGTGGCGTTGGCGTGTGCCCGGTCGCTGAGCGGCGGGCGTGCGCGTGTGCATGCCCGTAAAGCCAGGACCAGAGCAAGGGCGGACTCATGGGCTCAGTCATCAAGAAGCGCCGCAAGCGCATGGCCAAGAAGAAGCACCGCAAACTGCTGCGGAAGACCCGCGTTCAGCGCCGTAACAAGAAGTAGGGATAGGCCTGGGAGGAAACGTGAGCCAGTCCCGGTCCGAACCGGGGAGCGACTGGCCGAAGTGGATCACCGGCGCCGAGGACTTGCTGGTGCGCTGGATGGTCGGCGACCATGAGGTCGACGAGCTGGGGTTCGACCCGGAATTCAATGCCAACGTTTTCATGCCGTTGTTCCGGCCCCTGTACCGTTCCTGGTTCCGGGTCCAGATGCGCGGCCTGGAGAACCTGCCTGATACCGGCCCGGCTCTGGTCGTGGCAAATCACTCGGGCGTGCTCCCGTTCGACGCCCTGATGCTGCAGGCGGGCGTGGTCGACGAGCATCCGCGACACCGGATCCTGCGGGTGCTCAGCGCGGATCTCGTCTACGAGGTGCCGTTCCTGTCCGACCTGGCCCGCCGCAGCGGGCACATCAGGGCCGATCCCGAGCTGGCCGAGCGGGCGCTGGCCGCCGGTCACCTGGTCGGCGTGTTCCCCGAGGGCTTCAAGGGGATCGGCAAGCCGTTCAAGGAGCGGTACCGGCTGCAGCGCTTCGGCCGGGGCGGGTTCGCGGTGACCGCCCGCCGGGCGGGCGTGCCGATCATCCCGTGCGCGATCGTGGGCGCCGAGGAGATCTACCCGATGCTCGGGAACTCGAGGTTCCTCGCTCGCACGCTCCGCCTGCCGTACTTCCCGCTGACCCCGCTGTTCCCGTGGCTCGGGCCGCTCGGCGCCGTCCCGCTGCCATCCAACTGGATCATCGAGTTCTGCCCGCCGGTGCCGACCGGCTCCGCCAACGGGTCAGGGCCGGATCAGGCCGCCACCTGCCTGGCCGACCGCGTCAAGGACATCATCCAGGACAAGCTCGACGAGCTCGTGGCCGAGCGCGGGCCGGCCTTCAGCTAGCCGCGCCGGGCGGCCCGATGGCGGCGGCCTCGGGGCCGAACCTCTCGACGTAACCCGGGTGGACCTCGCCCCACCGCTGGCCGGCGGGCCACGGCGCGGCCGCGCCGTCCAGGTGGCAGGCCAGGACGTCGAGGCAGGTGTGCCAGCCCGCGGCATCCCGGGCCGCCTTGCCGAGCTCGTCGAACGTGTCGATGAGCACGAACGTGCAGCCGCCGTCGTGCGGCACGATCTCGAACCTGATCACGTCCGTGCCCCAGCGAAACTCCAGCAGCGACGGCGGATCGCAGGCCAGCACCTCGCCGTTAAAGGCGGGATGCTCCCCGTTACGGGCCTCGAACATGAGGGGGGCGCCGGTCACCCAGTCGCCGACGATGCGCTGCGGGAACCAGGCGTCCAGGTGAGCGGCCTCGGTGACGGCCCGCCACACCTTGTCCGCCGGATGCGCGAGCTCCCGGCGGAAGCGCAGCGCCCACCGGCCGCCCGCCGGCTCCAGTTCGCCGTTCATGACATCTCCTCCAGGTGGGTCTCCAGGGCGTCGAGGCTGGACGCCCACATCGCCCGGTACGGCGCCAGCCATTCGTCGACCTCGCGCAGCGGTCCGGCGCGCAGCCGGTAGAGGCGCCGCTGCGCGTCGACCCTGGCTTCGACCAGGCCCGCCTCGCGCAGCACCCGCAGGTGCTTGGACACCGCGGGCTGGCTGACCCGCAGCAGGTCGACCAGGTCGTTGACCGGGCGTTCGCGGTCCCGAAGACATTCGAGGATCCGGCGCCGGTTGGGCTCGGCCAGAACCTCGAAGACCTCGGTCATAGTTCTAATATGCAACTGCAGTTATATGCCTGTCAAGCTATGTTACGCCCCGTCGCGGGGTGCCCTATGCGGGTGGCGGCGTACCGGCTCAGCTGGCATTGCGGCGGCGGTATACGGCCGCGCCGGCCGCCATCCCGCCGGCCACCGCCCCGGCCCCGGCCGCGATCGGCAGCGCGATCATGGTCACCCGGCGGCCCGAGCGAAAGTCGTAGATCGGCCAGCCGCGGTCGCGCGCCTCGGCACGCAGCCCCGCGTCCGGGTTCACCGCGCACGGGTGGCCGACCAGCGTCAGCATCGGCATGTCGTTCAGCGAGTCGCTGTAGGCCGAGCACCGGGTCAGGTCCAGGCCCTCGCGCCGGGCCAGCGCCTGGATCGCCTCGGCCTTGGCCTCGCCGTGCAGCAGCCCGCCAACCAGGTGCCCGGTGTACACGCCGTCCCTGGTCTCGGCCACCGTGCCGAGCGCGCCGGTCAGGCCGAGCCGCCTGGACAGGATGCTGGCCAGCTCCACCGGGGTCGCCGTGACCAGCCAGACCCGCTGCCCGGCGCGCAGGTGGCGCTGGGTCAGCTCCCTGGTGCCGGCCCAGATCCGGTCGGCCATGGTGTCGTCGTAGATCTCCTCGCCGAGCCGGACGATGTCCTCGACCTTGTGCCCGGCCACGAAGGCCAGCGCGGCCTCCCGGGCGGCGTCGATGTGGTCGGAGTTCTCCGCGCCGCGCAGCCGGAAGTACAGCTGGCCCCAGGTCATCCGGGCCAGGTCGCGCGGGCCGAACATCTTGCGCGCCGCCAGGCCGCGGGCGAAGTAATAGATCGAGGCGCCCTGCATCAGCGTGTTGTCGACGTCGAAGAACGCTCCGGCCTGCGGGTCCGGGACCGGAGGCGGCTGCTGCACCTCGGCGGCGGCGGCGGAGGCCTGGCCGGCCAGCGCCGCCTCGGATCTAGCAAGCCGTCTCGGCAGCCGCCTCATGTCCCCGAGCCTACCGGGAGCACCCGCTGACCAGGCAGCACTGCGGCGGTCCGGTCGCATCATCGGCGCGGGTCGGGCACCATAGTCAGCAATGTCTCTTCACTTCCTGGTGGCGCTCGTCGGCGCGCTGGTCGCGGCGGCCGGCACCGGCGTGCTGGGCGCGCGGTGCGTGCGGGCTCCGGGCTCCGTTCTGATCGCATACACGGCGGCGCTTTTCATGCTGACCGTGTCGCTCGGCGCGCAGGCGCTGGGCTACGAGATCGGCTTCGGGCCGACCACCTTCCGGGCCATGGAGATCGGCGCTCAGGTCCTCGCGCCGCTCGCGCTCGCGATGGGGCTGGCCGAGGTGGCCGGCAAGACCGTTGTCTCCCGGTTCGCCGCCCGGCTGCTGCTGACCGGGCTGGGGACCGTCGCCCTGGTCATCTTCGCCACCGACCCGCTCAGCGCCTCGTCGTTCACCAAGGCCTGGCCGGCGACCACGGTCTACTACCAGATCGTTCCCAACAAGCTGCTGGAGTACATCCTGGCCCCGGCCATCGTGATCGTCGCCCTGATCGCGATCGGGTCGGCCGCCGCCCGGCCGTCGCGCGAGCCGGCCTGGCGGGACGCGGTCCCGGTCACCGGGGCCGCCGGGGTGGCCGCGCTGCTGCTCGCGGTGCCCGGCATCGTCGCCCTGCTGGGCCTGGGCCTGCCGATCGCCTCGTTGTTCACGCCGCTGTGCCTGCTGGCCGCGGTCGCCGCCTGGGCCGCGGGGCAGCAGGCCGGCAAGCTCCGGCTCGACCTCATGCGCGAGGGGGCCGGCCACGGGTCGCCCGATCCGGACTGGGACGCCAGGCCCGCCTGGGCCGGCGCCGACGCGACGGGGGACTTCGACCCGATGGCGGCCGACGACGACGACTTCGGCAGCTACCGCAACGGATCGCACCGCCAGCGCGACGACCTCGATTACCGGGGCGCCGCCGGCTACCGCGAGCCGGGCACGGGGGACTTCGAGACCGGCGGGTACCTGGACGACGACAACCTCTACCGCGCGCCCGCCGCGCCGCGCTACGAGGAGCCCTACCAGGACGGTCATCCCTACCAGGACGAGCCGGCGTACCCGGAAGAAGCGGCATACCCGGAAGAACGGCGCGACTACCAGGACGAGCCCTACCACGATGAGCTCGGCTTCCCCGCCGCGGCGCCCGCGGCCGGTCAGGGCCGCGCCCCGCAGCGGGACCTGTTCGGCCAGATCGCGATCTACACGCTGCTGGAAGACCGGGTGGAGGACTTCGACCGGCTGACCCGGCGGGTGGTCCGGCAGGTCCGCTCGCACGAGCCGGACACGCTGGTGTACATCGTGCACGCCGTGCCCTCGGCCCCGATGCAGCGCATCCTCTACGAGGTCTACAGCGACCGCGAGGCGTACGAGGCGCACAAGCGGCAGCCGTACGTCGCCCAGTTCGAGGCCGACCGGCGGCCGTATGTGCTCGCGACCAACATCATCGAGCTGGGCCTGCAGCAGGCCAAGGTGTCGCCGCTGCCCTCGGTGGCCGACCTGCTCCAGGACACCGGCTTCGACCTGCTCAGCGACACCGGATTCGGGATGCCCGGCTACGGGCCGCGCCAGCCCGGCGGCGGCGCCGTCGGCGGATCCCGTGTCTAGCCCGAACGACCCCGGCCCGCACGTCATCACGCTGCTGTCCAGGCCGGGCTGTCACCTGTGCGACGACGCCCGGGCGGTGATCGCGCGGGTGGCCGCCGATCTCGGGGTCCGGTGGCAGGAACGGGACGTCACGGGGTCGCCGGACGACCTGCGCGCCTACGGGGAGATGATCCCGGTCACCCTGATCGACGGCGTCCAGCACGACTTCTGGCGGGTCAGCGAACAGCGGCTGCGGGCCGCGCTGACCGGCCTGTCCAGGTAAAAACCCGGCAAAGCGCCGGTCAGGGCGTCGAGCCGAGGAACCTCCCGACTTTGTGCAAACGTTCACAAGGGCGTACCGTCGTAGCTGAAGGCAGTGCGCGGGCCGCCGCCGGCCCGCGGTTCGCGGCGTCGATCCCCCAGGAGTGCCGGCGCATGTCCCGCAGTTCCACAAGCGAAAACGGCCATCGCGGCATACCGGAGGCGACGGTCAACCGGCTTCCGGTCTACCTGCGGGCTCTGTACGCGCTGGCCGACCGGGGTATCGCCACGGTCTCGAGCGAGGAACTGGCCGCGGCGGCCGGGGTGAACTCGGCCAAGCTGCGCAAAGACCTGTCCCACCTGGGCTCATACGGGACCCGCGGCGTCGGCTACGACGTCGAGTACCTGGTGTACCAGGTCTCCAGAGAGCTCGGTCTCACCCAGGACTGGCCCGTGATCATCGTCGGCGCGGGCAACCTCGGCCACGCGCTGGCCAACTACGGCGGGTTCGCCTCGCGCGGGTTCCGGATCGCGGCCATCTTCGACTCCGACCCGCTGACCGTGGGCACCGAGATCGCCGACCAGGTGGTCAGGCACGCCGACGAGATCGAGGCCGTGATCGCCGCGTACGGCGTGTCGATCGGCGTGATCGCCACCCCGGCGGCCGCCGCGCAGACGGTCTGCGAGCGGCTGGTCACGGCCGGGATCACCAGCATCCTGAACTTCGCGCCGGTGGTGCTCACCGTGCCCCCGGGCGTCGACGTGCGCAAGGTCGACCTCTCGATCGAGCTGCAGATCCTGGCCTTCCACGCGCAGCGCCGGGCGGTGGTCAGGGTCGCGCCGATGAACGGCTCGGCCGCGGCGACCCAGGCGGTGGCCAGGTGAGCGTGCTGGTGGTGGGCCTGTCCCACAAGAGCGCGCCGGTGGCCATCCTGGAGCGGGCCTCGCTCACCGGCGACGCGCTCGGCAAGCTGCTCGGCGACGTGTTCCACGCCAGCGACGTCGCCGGGTCGTTCGTGGTGAGCACGTGCAACCGGGTCGAGGTCTACGCCGAGGTGGACAAGTTCCACGGCAGCGTGTCGTCGATCAGCGAACTGCTGGCCCGGCACGCCGGCGTGCCGCTGGCCGAGCTCACCCCGCACCTGTACGTGCACTACGAGGACCGTGCGATCCAGCATCTGCTCTCGGTCGCGTCCGGGCTTGACTCCATGGTGATCGGCGAGAGCCAGATCCTCGGCCAGGTGCGCCAGGCGCTGCGGACCGCCGGCGACCAGGGCACGCTCGGCCGGGCCCTGTCCGACCTGGGCTCGCTCGCGCTGCGGGCGGGCAAGCGGGCGCACGCCGAAACCGGGATCGACCGGGCGGGCGCCAGCCTGGTCAGCGTGGGCCTGGCCGCCGGGGCCCGGCGTCTCGGCCCGGCCGCGGACGAGTCCGCCCCGGACGCATCCCACCCCGGCACACCGGCAGCACCCCACCCGGACGGGGCGGATGCCCCCCTGGCCGGACGGTCCGTGCTGGTGGTCGGCGCGGGCTCGATGAGCTCGCTCGCGGTCGCCACCGCCGCCCGGATGGGCGCCGCCCGGATCGTCGTGGCCAACCGGTCCGGCGGCCGGGCGCAGCGGCTGGCCGCCACGGTCTCGGGCAGCGTGGCGGCGGCCGCAGCCGACCTGTCCCGGCTGCCGGCCGAGATCGCCGTCGCCGACCTGGTCGTCTCCTGCACCGGCGCGCCCGGGCACGTGATCAGCGCCGACGCTGTGGCGGCCGCGCGCTCGGCGCGCGGCGCCCGGCAGGCCGCCCGCCCCCTGATCCTGATCGACCTGGCGCTGCCCCGCGACATCGACCCGGCCGCGGCCGGGGTGCCCGGCGTGAGCCTGCTCGACCTGGAGACCATCGGCCGGGCCCCGGGCGGCGGGGCGCACGAGGAGGACGTGGCCGCGGTGCGGCGGATCGTCGCCGAGGAGCTCGCCGCGCAGGGGTCGGCCGACCGCGCGGCCCGGGTGGCGCCGACCGTGGTCGCGCTGCGGGCCAAGGCGGCCGAGGTGGTCGACGCCGAGCTGGCCCGGCTGACCGGCCGCCTCGGCGACGTCGACGCCCGGGCCCGTCGCGAGATTGCCCAGTCCATGCGCCGGATCGTGGATAAGCTGCTGCACGCGCCCACCGTCCGGGTCAAGGAGCTGGCTGGCTCCCCGGGCGGAGATTCTTACGAGGCGGTGCTGCGAGTGCTCTTCGACCTCGATCCCGAAGCGGTGCAGGCGGTGACCCGCGCGGACGCCGTGGCCCCCGGCTGGCCGGAGCAGGAGGTGCCCAAGTGACCGCGCAGGCCCCGCTACGGCTCGGGACCCGTAAGAGCCAGATGGCCATGACCCAGTCGCGGCTGGTCGCACGCTTGATCACGGAGCGGACCGGACGCGCGGTGGAGCTGACCGGCGTCACCACGTTCGGCGACGTGAGCCGGGCCCAAGTGGCCCAGATCGGCGGGACCGGCGTGTTCGTCAGCGGCCTGCGCACCGGCCTGCTGGCCGGCGACATCGACCTGGCCGTGCACTCGCTGAAGGACCTGCCGACCGCGCAGCCCGACGGCGTCGAGCTGGTCGCGATCCCGGTCCGGGACGACCCCAGAGACGCGCTCGCCGCCCGCGACGGCGCCAAGCTCGCCGACCTGCCCCCCGGCGCGCGGATCGGCACCGGCTCGCCGCGCCGCGCCGCGCAGCTCCTGCTCATGCGGCCGGACCTGCGCCCGGTTCCGGTCCGCGGCAACGCCGACACCCGGCTGGGCCGGGTCGATTCCGGCGAAGTCGACGCCGTCGTGCTGGCCTATGCCGGCCTGGCCCGGATCGGCCGGCTCGACGCGGTGAGCCAGATCTTCGACCCCGAGGAGATGCTCCCGGCCCCGGGCCAGGGTGCTCTCGCCGTCGAGTGCCGATCCGGCGATCCGGACCTCGCCGCCCTGCTGGCCTGCGTCGACGACCCGGCCAGCCGGGCGGCTGTCACGGCGGAGCGCACCCTACTCGCCGCGCTCGAGGCAGGTTGCAGCGCCCCCGTCGGGGGGTATGCCGCTGGGACGGATGGTTTGCGGCTGCAGGCGATCGTCGTTGCGGCCGACGGGGAATCGGCACTGCGGGCTAGCGCCGGCGGACCGGCGGCCGAGGCCGATCGCCTCGGCCGTGAGGTCGCCGCCGAGCTGCTCTTGCGCGGTGCGGGAAGGTATACGGCCGTGTCTGCTGAGATGGCGGGACACATCAGTAACGGGGACGATGCTCAGTGAACCCACCCGCGACAGACAAGAAGCCAGCGGAGAAGCAGGGCCCGGCGAAGCACGCGGCCGGATGGGTCGCGTTCGTGGGCGCGGGCCCCGGAGACGAGGGCCTGCTGACCGTGCGCGCCTCGGAGTTGCTGGCCAAGGCCGACCTGGTGGTGGCGGGCCCGGAGCTGATGGAGCAGGTCGGGCGGCTGGTGCGGGCCGAGGCTGAGATCGCCGACACCGACGCGCTGGCCCAGGACCCGAAGCTGCTGGTGAAGGCGGCCCGGTCCGGCCAGCACGTGGTCCGGCTGGTGCGCGGCGACCCGTTCCTGTTCGGACCGGCCGCGGCCGAGGCCGCGGCGTGCGCCAAGGCCCGGATCGGTTTTGAAGTCGTGCCCGGGGTGCCGACGGCGACCGCGGTGCCCGCCTACGCCGGGATCCCGCTGACCACCGACGCCAGCGGCGACGTGCGGATCATCCACGCCTCCGAGGTCAGCCGGGTTCAGGTCGGGCCGGGCAGCCTGGTCATACTCGGCGCCGAGACCGGGCCCGCCGATCTGGCCAAGATGCTGGTCGCGGCCGGCTGGGCCGATAACACGCCGTTCGCCTTGACCTGGGACGGCACCACCACCGACCAGCACACCGCGACCGGCATGATCGGGTCGGTCACCGCCGACCTCAAGGCGGCCGGGGTCAGCCTGCTCACCGCGCACGGCCCGGCGGTGATGGTGGTCGGCGACGCGGTTACCGCGCAGCGCGGGCTGTCCTGGTTCGAGACCAAGCCGCTGTTCGGCTGGCGGGTGCTGGTGCCGCGGACCAAGGAGCAGGCGGGCGAGGTGACGGCCCGGCTGCGGACCTGGGGCGCGGTGCCGGAGCAGGTGCCGACGATCGCGGTCGAGCCGCCGCGGACGCCGCAGCAGATGGAGCGCGCGGTCAAGGGCCTGGTCACCGGCCGGTATCAGTGGATCGCGTTCACCTCGGTCAACGCCGTCCGCGCGGTGCGGGAGAAGTTCGAGGAGTACGGCCTGGATGCGCGGGCGTTCGCCGGCATCAAGGTGGCGGCTGTGGGCGAGCAGACGGCCGCCGCGCTCCGCGCGTTCGGCATCATGCCCGACCTGGTCCCGGACGGGAAGCAGTCGGCCGAGGGCCTGGCCGACGCCTGGCCCGCCTACGACGAGGTGCTCGACCCGATCAACCGGGTCCTGCTGCCCCGGGCCGACATCGCGACCGAGGGCCTGGTGGCCAGGCTCACCGAGCTCGGCTGGGAGGCCGAGGACGTGACCGCGTACCGGACGGTCCGGGCCGCGCCGCCGCCCGCGCCCATCCGCGAGGCGATCAAGGGCGGCGGGTTCGACGCGGTGCTGTTCACGTCCTCGTCCACGGTGCGCAACCTGATCGGCATCGCCGGCAAGCCGCACGCGGTGACGGTGATCGCGGTGATCGGTCCGGAGACCGCGAAGACCGCCGCCGAGTTCGGGCTCCGGGTGGACGTGACCGCCCCCCGGCCCTCGGTCACCGCACTGGTGGACGCGCTGGCCGAGTACGGGGCCGGGCTGCGCGACGCCGCGGTCGAGGCGGGGGAGCCCGTGCGCAAGCCCAGCGAGCGCCGCCGCGGCGCCCGCCGCCGGATCAGGTAGCAGCAGGCGGCGGCAGCCGCCGGAACGAGCGAAGGACCAGCGAATGAGTGCCGGATTCCCCACCGCACGCCCCCGCAGGCTCCGCCGGACGGCCGCCCTCCGCCGCTTGGTCGCGCAGACCAGCGTGCGCCCGGCCGACCTGGTCCTGCCGCTGTTCGTCAAGGAGGGGATCGACGAGCCGCGGCCGGTCGCCTCCATGCCCGGCGTGGTCCAGCACACCAGGGAGAGCCTGCGCAAGGCGGCCGCCGAGGCGACGCAGGCCGGGGTGGGCGGGCTCATCCTGTTCGGCATCCCGGCGGTCAAGGACGCCCGCGGCTCGGCCGCCGACGACCCGGCGGGCATCGTGCAGCTGGCGCTGGCCGACCTGGCCGCCGAGGTTGGCGGGGACACCGTGCTCATGGCCGACCTGTGCCTGGACGAGTACACCGATCACGGCCACTGCGGCCTGCTCACGCTGACCGGCGAGGTGGACAACGACGCGACCCTGGAGCGGTATGCCTCGATCGCGGTCGCCCAGGCCGAGGCCGGGGCGCACATCGTGGCGCCGAGCGGGATGATGGACGGCCAGGTCGCGGCGATCAGGACCGCGCTGGACGGCGCGGGCTTCGGCGAGGTGGCGATCTGCGCCTACTCGGCCAAGTACGCCTCGGCCTTCTACGGGCCGTTCCGCGACGCGGCCGAGTGCGCGCCGCAGTTCGGCGACCGCGCCTCCTACCAGCAGGACCCGGCGGGCGCGGACGAGGCGCTGCGCGAGGTGCTGCTCGACGTCGACGAGGGCGCCGACATCGTGATGGTGAAGCCGGCCCTGGCCTACCTGGACGTGATCAGCCGGGTGGCCGCGGCCGTGCCGCTGCCGCTGGCCGCCTACCAGGTCAGCGGCGAGTACGCGATGGTGGAGGCGGCCGCGGCCAACGGCTGGCTGGACCGCGACCGGGTCATGATGGAGACGCTCACCGCGATCCGCCGCGCGGGCGCCGGCATCATCCTGACCTACTGGGCGGTCGAGGCGGCCCGCCGCCTCCGCTAAGGCTCCTGCTTCTCCTGTGGTCGGTGGTGCTTCCGGTGCCGGACAGGCGTCTGGCTTTCGGTCCGCCCCGGCCGCAGACTGCCCGTTATCACCCCGTTTGCACGGTTCAATTTCATGATCATTCTGACTCTTCACGGGTTCGGTGCAGTTGATCACCCAATTTGGGGTGGTCTGTCCCCACCGAACCAATGAAATGTCAAGTTGATCAAGGACGGTCGGGCGGTGGCGGGCGGGGGTGGGGACGCGGGCGGGGGGCGATTGGTTGACCGGACGTTTGTCACTTTGCAATCTCTGTTAGGCAACGCCTGGGTTTCGTCCCGGGGGCGGCCGGCGGGCCGCCCGCCCGGCCCGGCATTATCGATGGATACACATCCGCGAGCGGGAGTGGAGCCGATTCGATGGTGGAGACGGTACTGCGCCGGAGCCGACGCAGGGCCGTCTCGCGAATGGCCGTCGCCGCCGCCGAGTACGCCGGGATGGGCTGGCCGGTGTGCGTGGGCGCCTACCCGCCGACCCGCCGCCAGCATCACGGGGAGACGATGCGGGCCTGCTCCTGCGACCGGATCGGCTGTCCCGCTCCCGGCGCGCATCCGCTCTCCCCGGCCTGGCAGGTCCAGGCCAGCGCGGATCCCGAGCAGATCGGCCGGTGGTGGGTGGCCCGGCCGGACGCCAACGTCATCCTGGTCACCGGCCGGGTATTCGACGTACTCGACGTGCCGGCCAGCGCGGGCGCCGCGGGGCTCGCCCTGATGGAGCGGTCGGAGATCCGGCCCGGTCCCGTCGCGATCAGCGCGGGGAGCCGGGCCTTGTTTTTTGTCGCGACCCGCGGCACGCCCGCCGACGAGCATGAGTGGTGGTCCTGCCACCTCGACTGCGAGCCCGAAGTCAACCCCGAGGTGTCCGGCCTGCGCTGGCACTGCCGCAACAGTTACGTGCTCGCCCCGCCGTCGCGGGAAACCGGCGCGCACAAGGCGCACTGGCTGCGCCCGCCGGACGGGCGGCCGCTGCCGGACGCGTTGCGGCTGCTAGGGTTCCTGGCCGACGCCTGCGAGGGGACGAGCTGATGGCCGAGGAACCGGGCAAGCTGTCCGCGGAGCTGTTCGAGCGCGGCGGCGCGGTCATCCCCGGCGGGGTGAACTCGCCGGTCCGCGCGTTCGGCTCGGTGGGCGGGACCCCGGTGTTCATGGCCTCGGGACGCGGGCCGTACCTGAGCGACGTGGACGGGCGCGAGTACGTCGACCTGGTCTGCTCGTGGGGGCCGATGATCCTCGGGCACGCCTATCCCGCGGTCATCGAATCGGTGCGGCGCGCGCTGTCGCTGGGCACCTCGTTCGGCACCGCCACCCAGGGCGAGGTGGAACTGGCCGAGGAACTGGTCGCGCGCACCCCGGTCGACAAGGTCCGCCTGGTCAGCTCGGGCACCGAGGCGACGATGTCGGCGCTGCGCCTGGCCCGCGGCTTCACCGGCCGGCGGCTGGTCATCAAGTTCGCCGGCTGCTACCACGGCCACGTCGACGCGCTGCTGGCCGCGGCCGGTTCCGGCGTGGCCACGTTCGCGCTGCCCGACTCGCCCGGCGTGACCGGGGCGGCGGCCGCGGACACGGTCGTGCTGCCGTACAACGACGCCGAGGCGGTCCGCCAGGCGTTCGCGGCCCGGCCGGACGAGATCGCGTGCGTGATCACCGAGGCCTGTCCGGCGAACATGGGCGTCGTGCCGCCCGCCGCCGGCTTCAACGAGCTGCTCGCCGGGCTGTGCCGGGAGTACGGAGCGCTGCTGATCATGGACGAGGTGCTGACCGGGTTCCGGGTCACCCGTTCGGGCTGGTACGGGCGCGAGCGCGTGGCCGGCGACCTGATGACCT
>Ga0307474_10002151_pt1 | contig 14168 bp, 18 predicted proteins | sample atmos_gasesECM1C_2_FD_203312 | JGI IMG/M metagenome (GOLD analysis project Ga0307474, IMG submission 203312) | Hardwood forest soil microbial communities from Morgan-Monroe State Forest, Indiana, United States - atmos_gasesECM1C_05 | ecosystem: Environmental > Terrestrial > Soil > Temperate... | reverse complement strand
GATATGTTGCCGCGGCTTTTCATCGGTGGGCTCGCCTGTCTGTTCTGCCTTGCCGTCGCGACCGGCCTGCTGGTGCCGACAGCCGCGCTCTCGCCGCTCAACCTTCTCCGCAGGACCTTTCGGGTGAAAGGAGAGCTGGGATGATTGGCTCCTCGACAGCGATGCTTGCCGCCCATGTGCTGGCGTTGCCGCTGGCGAGGGCCGCCGATCGCATGCTCGGCCCGCGGGGCTGCCTGTTCACCTTCCACCGCGCCGCGCCGTCGGCCGGGTGGGGGAAGCTGCCGAATCGCGACTTCTACATCGACACCGCGTTTCTCGACAGGTTTCTCGCCCATCTCAAGACGCAGCATTGGGAGGTCGTGACCATTGGCGAGGCGCTGCGGCGCGCGGGCAGCGCGGACAACAATAGCCGCTATGTGAACTTCTCCATCGACGATTGCTACCGCGACAGTTTCGAGCTGGTTGCTCCGGTGTTCCGCCGCCACAATGTGCCGCTGACGCTGTTCGTGACCACGGGAATCCCCGACGGCACCTTGCCGCTGTGGTCGGTCGGGCTGGAGGATGCGTTGGCCGAGCGCGATAGCGTCATGCTCGTCAATCACATCGTGAAACTCTCGAGAGCCGAAGAACGGCGCGCCGCTTTTCAGCGCGTCTTCTCCTGGTGGGACGGGCCGGATGCGGCCAGCCACTATGCCGCTTTCTGCACGGCGAACGGCATTGATATGGAGGCCATGCACTGGAAGCACGCCATCTCCTGGGAGATGCTGGAGGTGCTGGCGAAGGATCCACTGATCGAGATCGGCGCCCATACCATCAATCACCTGCGGATCTCCAAGCTCTCGCCTGAGGCTGCGCTGGCCGAGCTCGAGGGCTCCCGCGCGCGACTGAACGAGCGGCTTGGCATCAACGTGCAGCATTTTGCCTTTCCCTATGGCCGCTCCGGCGATTGCGGGCCGCGCGACTTTGCGCTGGCACGAAGAGCGGGCTTCTTGAGCGCGGCGACCACGCGCAAGGGATTGGTGCGCGGCGGCCAGGATCGTTTCAGCCTGCCGCGCAACACCATCAATGGTGGCCATCGCAGCCTCGGCGCCATGGAGATGCATTTGATGGGCCTCAGCGGAACCGCTGCGCGGATCGCCGGGCGTGTCTGAAACTCGCCCATTGCGGATCGTCTCTATCGCCCATCCGGCGGTGAGCAGCGAAGCCGGACGGCTGCGCTATCCCGTGCTCGCTGCCAGGCGCGACGTCGAATTGCATCTGGTGTTGCCCGCGGTCTGGAAGGAATTCGGCCGCACCATTGTCGCCGAGCAGCCCCGCGAGACGGGCTTTGCGGTTCACGTGTTGCCGATCCTGCTGCCGCAGGCCGGGCCGATGAACTGGTATCTGCACTTCTATCCGGGCCTGCGCCGTCTGCTGCGCAAGATCGATCCCGACGTGATCCATCTCTGGGAGGAGCCCTGGAGCATCGTCACGCTGCAGGCGCAACTGCTCAAGCGACGTGCGGGGGTGGTGATCGAGGTCGACCAGAACATCTTGAAGCGCCTGCCGCCGCCGTTCGAGGGCATTCGCAAATATGTGCTGCGGCATACCGATCACATTCTTTCGCGCAGCCCGGATGCCACGATGGTCGTGCGTGCGCGCGGCTATAACGGGCCGGTGACGCCGATTGGCTATGGCGTCGATCTCACGACGTTTACGCCCGGCTCAGATGCGGCCGTACCCTCGCGCGGCGACGCGTTCAGGATCGGCTATGTCGGGAGGTTGATCGAGGAGAAAGGCCTTGACGAGGCGCTCGACGCGATGGCACTCGGCGGCGTGCCGGTCGATTTCGGCATCATGGGCGAGGGGGCCTATGAGGCAAAACTGCGCGAGCGCGTCGCCGCGCTCGGTTTGAGCAAGCGGGTGACATTCAAGGGCTGGGGTCAGCCTGCCGACGTTGCCGCCTTCATACGCGGCCTCGATGCGCTGGTGTTGCTCACGCGCACGACCGAGGCGGTGCGCGAGCAATTCGGCCGGGTGATCATCGAAGCGCAGGCTTGCGGCGTGCCGGTCATCGGCTCAACCTGCGGCGCCATTCCGGATGTTGTGGGCGATGGCGGCTGGATCGTGCCGGAACGCGATCCGAAAGCCTTGCGTGAGCTGCTGGACAAGATCGCCGGCGACGCGGCGATCGTTCGAGCGAAGGCATTCGCTGCGCGAGAGAACGTTCAGGCGCGCTTCACTTATGATGCGGTTGCAACGGCGTTGCTGAGCGCCTGTAGGGCGGAGGCAGAGGCGCGCAACGCGTCACCCTGAGGCGCCGGCAGCGCCTTCTTCTAGAGGCCGAACTTTGAAAAACCCTTCCCATTCGCGCCCTTTAGAGGCAATCGCGTTAACAATAGCGCTGTTCTTCGTCGCCGCAGATCTGGCGAGCAGCGGCAGCGCTGCGGCGGGCGAGCGACTACGCGACCACATTGGCGGCGGCAATCTGGTGACGCATCTGGCGGGCAAACCTCAGCTTGCGCAGCTCTATGCGGCGCTGCATGGCATCGGCGCCACCATGGGGCGAATGGATTCCTATGGCTGGCGCACGCTCGATCGCAAACCCACGCCGCACGATTTCGATGCCGAAATGCTTCAAGCTCACGAGAACGCAATCACGCCAATCATCTTGCTGGAATACGAAGGCAGCTACCAGACGCTCAATCCGCCGCAACCGGTCGGCTCGTATCACGACTGGTTTACCGCCGGCCGGGCCATGGCGAAGCGTTTTCGCCCCGATGGTGAATGGGCAAAAGAGCACGGAATCATCGGCTGGGGCGCAACCATCTTCAGTGCGATCAACGAGCCCGATGTTCAACAGAGCATTCCGCGCGAGGCCTATCACGATGCGCTGGCGGGGCTTGCGGACGGCGTCCACAGTGTCGATCCCGCGCTGAAGGTCGTGCCGGGTGGCTTTGCCACCTGCAATTCGCACCGCGACGCCACCTTGCGCGGCTATGGGCCTGCGATCGCCGACCTGTTCGAAGACGGCCGGCTCGACGGCATCGATCTGCACACCTACTACCATTCCAAATGGTACCCGATGACCAAGGGCGCCGCGTTCTCCGTGCAAACCTGCTTCGATCGCATCAAGCAGGCGATGGGCCTGCACCGCGACATCAAGTTCTATGCAACCGAGTTCAACGTGGCGCGGTTGGACGACTGGGACGATCCCAAGCTCGCCGCAAAATTGTTTCTGAGCGCATTCTGGGACCAGGTCAGCGTGGTCGGCGCCGACGGACGAACGCCAGCGATGGTGCTGGCATTTCCCTGGAATCTCGGCGACACGGTGCGCGTCGACGGCCCCGCCTATGCGATGGCGGCGACGGAAGATCCGTGGTCGCCCGATCCACGTTCGATTGTGCTGCGGATGGTGCTGCGGCTCGCCGGTGACATGACGCTTCAAGCCATCGACAAGCCGCGTGGGCTGACCACGCTTGCCGGCGCGGATGCCGAGCTCATCGTGTGGCAGAATTTGCCCGGCTGGACCGACCGGCCGGGGCACGTGCTGGAGCTGGACCTTCCGAACTGGGCCCGCACGATCGAAGTGTGGGGATGGGACGGCTTGCGGCGCCGTGTTGCGGTCAATGGCGGCCATTGCGTGCTCGACGGGCTCGCGGAAAACGAGACCACGATGATCCGCGTGCCGAGACCCTGAGCACAGAGCGATTTGCGCGCGCGGCTTCTCACACCCATTAAGGTAAACGTGGAGTGAAGATGCAGAAGGCGACACTATCGCTTGCATCTGCGACGCAACTTGCCGTTATCCGGATTGCTTCAGAATGGCGCTGATCAGTTTTGTCAGATGTCGCCATTTGGTGCGGGTCGAACCGGTGCAGATCGAAGCCAGAGCCATGCAGCAAGATCAACAGCGTGACGCGCCGGCACCGGCCGCGAAGCTGAGCGTTCGCGAGATTCGCGAGGCCGATCTTCCCGCCATCGCCGCGCTGCTCAAGCGCGGTTTTGCCTTTCGTTCGATCGACTATTGGCTGCGGGGGCTCGCGCGTCACGCCAATCGCCCGCGCCCTGCGGGCTATCCGACATTCGGCTATTGCATCGATCATCAGGGCGTTCCGGTCGGCGTCATTCTCTTGCTGTTTTCGGAAGTGCGGGCGGGCGCGGAAACCATCATCCGCTGCAACCTCTCGAGCTGGTATGTCGAACCTTCATTCCGAGCCTTCGCGCCTTTGATGGTGAGGGTTGCCACCCGCGACAAGCGCGTGACCTATTTCAACATCACGCCGGCCCCGCATACATGGTCTACGGTCGAGGCCCAGGGCTTTTCGGTCTACTGCAAAGGGCAGGTTTATGGCGCGCTGGCGCTGTCGCGGCCGGTGCGAGACGCGAAAGTAGAGTTGTTCTCGGAAGGAGCGACCGAAGGACTCAACGACTATGAGGCAGATCTGTTGCGCCAGCATGCGGCGTTCGGCTGCCTGAGCGTGGTCGTTCGCGAGGGCGCAACCGTCCATCCCTTCGTGTTCCAGAAGCACCGCGTGAAGAACATTATTCCGGTATACCGCCTGATCTATTGCCGCGAGATCAGCGATCTCAAGCGCTTCGCCGCCAATGCCGGACGTTTCCTGGCGCGCCGCGGCGGACTATTGGTGCGATTTGATGCCAACTCTCCCGTTCCGGGCATTGTCGGCTGGTATTCGGAAAAGCGGGGCCGCAAATACGCCAAGGGCCCAAGACCGCCGCTGCTCGGCGATCTCGCCTTCACGGAAGCGGCGCTGTTCGACAGTTGACGCCAATCCGACAGTCGAGGTGAAAGCTGCACGCCAGCGGCGCGCGACCACCTCGCGATCACGAACGCGTGCACTCGGCACAGCGGAAGCGGCCCTTTGAAGCGCGGAACAGGCTCCGGCAATACCAACGACGCGCCACCGCCTGCAGCGGGCTGCGCATCACCTGGGCCATGAACAGGATTTCGACCATCATACTATCCTTCGTCTGACGACGAAATGGGGCGGCATCTCGCTTTGACAATGCCGCCCCTGCACGCATCAGCCATGCAGTTTGTTCGCGGTCTCCGCGATCACGCGCCCTTGATAGCGGGCGCCTGCGAGCTCGTTGGCGCTGGGTTGGCGGCTGCCGTCGCCGCCGGCGATGGTCGTCGCCCCATAAGGCGCGCCGCCGGTGACCTCGTCGAGCTTCATCTGGCCGCCAAAGCCGTAGTTCATGCCGACCACGACCATGCCGAAATGCAGGAGGTTGGTGATGATGGAGAACAGCGTGGTCTCCTGGCCGCCATGCTGGGATCCTGTCGAGGTGAAGGCGCCGCCGACCTTGCCGTGCAGTGCGCCCTTCATCCACAGACCGCCGGCCTGGTCGAGGAAGTTTGCCATCTGCGAGGACATGCGCCCGAAGCGGGTGCCGGTGCCGACGATGATCGCGTCGTAATTGGCGAGGTCCTCGATCTTAGCGACTGGCGCGGCCTGATCGACCTTGTAATAGGAAGCTTTGGCGACTTCCGGCGGGACGAGCTCGGGCACGCGCTTGATGTCGACGGTCGCGCCGGCTTCGCGTGCGCCTTCCGCCATCGCATTTGCCATCGCTTCGATATGGCCGTAGGCGGAGTAGTAGAGAACGAGGACTTTTGCCATGTGTGGTCTCCTGGGGTTGAAGGGGAACTATCCGGGACGTCACCGCCGGGCTTGACCGGCAAATGATCAAATTTGAAAGACTCTTGCGGGAGGTAAGTCGTGGATTTCGGGGGCCTGCCTGCGCGAAGGCTACGGCGGGAACGCAAGCCCCGGAGCTTGGCGAAGTTGTGTTGGCCTACGCAGCGTCCACCAGCACCAGCTCGGAATCTTCCAACGCCTTGATGCGCAGATTATCCTCGCCGGAGATCGCCACACCGTCGCGGGCATTGACCCTCACGCCGTTGATCTCGACGCTGCCGGCAGCCGGCACCAGATAGAGGTTGCGCGTCTTGCCGGTTGAGTATTCGGCACTCTCGCCGGCCTTCAGCGTGGTGGCGAGCACCCGCGCGTCGGCGCGGATCGGCAGTGCATCGTCGTCGCCTTTGATGCCGCTTGCGATGGTGACGAGCTTGCCGGAGCGATCGGCCTTGGGGAACGGCTTTGAACCCCAAGTCGGCTCGCCGCCGCGTGCGGTCGGCTGGATCCAAATCTGGAAGATTTTGGCGGTGCGCGACTCCAGATTGTATTCGGAGTGGCGGATGCCGTGGCCTGCGCTCATCACCTGCACGTCGCCCGCTTCGGTGCGGCCCTTGTTGCCAAGGCTGTCCTGATGGCTGATCGCGCCCTCGCGCACATAGGTGATGATTTCCATGTTGGCGTGCGGATGCGCGGGAAAGCCGGTGTTCGGCGCGATCTCGTCGTCGTTCCACACTCTTAAAGCACCATGGCCCGTGTGACGCGGATCGAAATAGTCAGCGAACGAGAAGTGATGGCGGGCGTTCAGCCAGCCATGGTCGGCGTGGCCGAGCTTTGCGAAGGGTTTGACTTCGATCATAGGAGAGTTCCTTGCGATCTCTGTTCGAAATTTCCGTTGCGTTCTGGATAAGCATTCCCAGATGGGATAGAAATAGAAACTATTGAAACTCATTGTTTCCATTTTGCTTTGATGGGCGAGGGCGATGGCAAAACTTCCGGACTTCGAAGCCCTGGCGATTTTCGCGAAGGTCGTGGAATTGCGTTCGTTCGCGGCGGCGGCCGGCGAGCTTGCGCTGTCGAAGGCGACCGTCTCCAAGGCGGTGAGCCGGCTCGAGGAGCGGCTGGGTGCGCGGCTGTTCAACCGCACCTCGCGGCGCGTCGCACTGACCGATGCCGGGCAGCGGTTGGCAACGCGGGCCGCGCAGCTGCTCGCGGATGGCGAGGAAGCCGAGAACGAGACGCTTGCGCAATCGACGACGCCGCGCGGCTTGGTGCGCCTGGCGGTTCCGATGTCATTCGGAGTGAAGGCGGTGGCGCCGCTGCTGCCGGAGTTTCTGGCACAATATCCCGACGTCTCGATTGATCTGCATTTGAGCGATGCCACGGTCGACTTGATTGGCGAAGGATTCGATGCCGGCTTGCGCATCGCGCGGCTGCCGGATTCCTCCCTGATCGCGCGCCGGCTGTGCGGCATGCCGCGCTACACGGTCGCCGCACCCTCTTATCTCAAGCGCTACGGCCGGCCGACGCATCCGATGCATCTCGCCGACCACAAATGCTTCGGCTATGCGTATCTGTCGACGCCTAATGTCTGGTACTACACCAATGCGGCGGGCGAGCAGGCCAGCGTGCGCCCCGCAGGGCACCTGCGCGTCAACAATGGCGAGGCGGTGATGCCCGCATTGATCGCCGGCCTCGGCATCGCGGACCTGCCGGACTTCATCGTGGGGGATGCGATTGCCTCAGGCGAGGTCGAGGTGATTCTCAAAGGCTGGAAACAGCCCGAAGGCGCGGTGCATCTGGTGACGCCGCCCGGCGGCCCGCGCCCCGCGCGCGTCGAGGTACTGGCGGAGTTTTTGACGAAGCACTTCTCGAAGGGGAAGAAGCGGAACCCGTAAGCACGCGAACGCTGGAACCAGCTTCACGATTTCTTGTGGCTTCCGAACCTTCGCGGGCCTCATTCATTGCGCAAGTTGTTGCACGCGGGCACGAGCCGCAGCCATTCAGCTTGATGAAGCAACCGAGATGCGAATGAAATCGATTGCCTTCCCCACAGCATTGGTCGCCGCGCTGATTGGTGGCATCGCGGTCCCGCCTGCCGCGCGCACCGAGGAGTCTCGCGGGACGATGGAGCAGCAGATGGCCTGCACGCCCGATGTCTGGCGGCTCTGCAGCGACCAGATCCCGGATGCCAACCGCATCGTGGCATGCCTGCGGGCGAACACGCCGTCGCTATCTGACGCTTGCCGCGCAGTGTTCGACACCAGCAACCGCGTGGCTCCGCCGCCCTCGCGCGGCCGGCGGCCGCCGCCTGTAGCCGCTCCGCCGGTTCAGCCGCCGCCGCGCAACGATGATTGGTTCAGGTGACCTCGACCGCACGCTGCTCACAGACATCGATCCATTCGGCGCCGACCAACTCGGCCATCCGCTCCGGTCTGATACGCACGGCGCTATGCGTCGAGCCCGCGGCAGGCACGACAACGTCGAAGGCCTTCAGCGAGACGTCGCAATAGATCGGTAGCGGCGTCTTCAGCCCGAACGGGCAGACGCCGCCGACCTCATGTCCGGTGATATCGGCGACTTCGTCCAGCGCCAGCATTTTCGGCTTGACGCCGAACAGCGCCTTCACCTTCCTGTTGTCCATCCGCGAGGTGCCGCTGGTGACGATCAGCACCACGCGCTCGCCGACCCTCAAAGAGAGTGTCTTGCCGATCCGCGCGGGCTCAACGCCGTAAGCCTCGGCGGCAAGCGCGACGGTGGCCGAGGAGATCGGCGACACGATGACGTCAATGTCGGGGGCTTTTTCCGCGAAGAAGGCGCGGACCGATTCAAGACTCATGCGGCTTTCACAATATCCGGTAATTCCGCCAGCGACCGGATGCGATAATCCGGTGCGAAACCAAGCTCGTCCATCTGGGTGCGCAGGGCCTTGAACATGGTCAGCGGTGCAATCGTTTCACTCTCGACGCAGGCGAGCGCCATCGCTTCCGGCGTCACCCGCTCGATCCAGGCGACGTTGAGGCCGAAGGCCTTGGCACCGCAGGCGTCCCACGGGTTCGAGGAGACGAAGAGCACGGAAGGGGGCGGGATGGCAAGAGTGGTTTCGATCAGGCTGTAGGTCGAAGGGCTCGGCTTGAACATCTTCGCGGCGTCGACGCTGATGGTCGCCGCCAGCACGCGGTCGAGCCCGCTGTTGCGCACCAGCGCGTCGAGCATGTCGGGGCTGCCGTTGGACAGGATCGCGAGCTTGCGATCCTGCATCGCACCAAGCGCGGCCATCGCATCCGGATAAAGATCGAGATGCAGGTATTTCTCGATGACGCGCTCGAAGTCTTCGGCGTCATAGGTCAGCCCGAGCACGCGCAGCGTATAGGCGAGCGACTCGCGCGTGATCGTGGCAAAACTTTCGTAACGGCCCATCAGCGCGCGCAGCCAGCTGTACTCAAGCTGCTTGATGCGCCAGATTTGTGTGATGATGTCGCCATAGTCCGGAAATGTCTCTTCCGTCACCGCTGCGACCGACTGGATGTCGTACAGCGTGCCATAGGCGTCGAACACGACGGCTTCGATGCTCATCTTCCTCACCTGTCCGGTTTCGATCCGCGATCGTCCTTGCTGCCGATCATGCCGGCGAAAAAGTCGTGCACGGCCTCGATCGACTGCTCGGTCGCCGCCTGGTTATATTCGAGGTGATGCCCGAAATAGATGCGCTGGTTTTGCAGTGTAGGCACGTCGAAAGCGTGATAGGCGCCGGGATAGACAATGAGCTTCATGGGCACGCCCACTCCCTTCTCGCGCGAGATGCCGAAGCCGTCGCGGCCCTCGACCATGTCGCGGCAGTCCTCCGCGGGCGTCCAGTCGTCGCTCGCGCCGATCAGGATCAGCGTCGGCACCGTCATGTTGTCCTTGAAACCCTTGCAGGGCGGATAGAAGGCGACGCCGGCGCGGAATTTGTGGTGTGCGGTCTGCTCGATGGCGCCGCGTTCGAGCGAGGTGAGCGTCAGCCAGCCGCCTTGCGAGAAGCCGAGCACTGCAACGCGGTTGCTGTCGACGAAGGATTGCCCGGCAAGATAATCCAGCGCGCGATAGGCATCGAAAGCCATGTCGACGGGCGCGCCGCCGGCGCAGGTGTTGTCGATGCCGCGCGGCCCGAAACTGTCGACGGCGAGCGTGACATAGCCCCAGGCCGCGAGACGTCCGCCCCAGCGCTCGTCGAGCCGCTTCCAATTGCCGGCGCAGCCATGCAGCAGCACGATGGCGGGCAGGGGTCCTGAGCCGTCGGGCTGCCTGAGATAGGCCTGCAGCGGCTGGGCACTGGCGAGCGGAGTTTCCAGTTCGACAATGCGTGCGGATTGTTCAGCCGCGGTCACGACGCCCCCAGGGAGGAGCGCGGCGAAGAGACAAGCGAGGGTGAACAGTCTTGGCACCGCTCAACCATCCGATTTGGCCCGCGCGATGCCGCCTCGCTAGATGCCGAGCAGCCTTCGCGCGTTGGCCTTCAATACTTTCGGCCGGATCTCCTCGCGGATGTCGAGCTTGGCGAAATCCGCTAGCCACCGGTCCGGCGTGATCACCGGCCAGTCCGAGCCGAACAGCATCTTATCCTGCAAAATCGAATTGATGTAGCGGACCAGGATCGGCGGGAAATATTTCGGCGACCAACCGGAGAGATCGATATAGACGTTTGGCTTGTGGGTCGCGACCGACAGAGCCTCCTCCTGCCAGGGGAAGGACGGATGCGCGAGGATGATCTTCAGGTCGGGAAAATCCGCCGCGACGTCATCCATGTACATCGGGTTGGAATATTTGAGCCGCATGCCCATACCGCCGGGCATGCCGCTGCCGACCCCCGTCTGGCCGGTGTGGAACAGCGCGATCGCGCCGCCGTCGTTGATCGCTTCATAAAGCGGGTAGGCGAGCCGATCGTTGGGATAGAACCCCTGCATGGTCGGGTGGAACTTGAAGCCGCGGATGCCATAATCCTGCATCAGTCGCTTGGCCTCGCGCACCCCGAGCTTGCCCTTGTGCGGGTCGATGCTGGCAAAGGGGATCAGCACGTCGAGATTTTGCGAGGCGATCTCGAGCATTTCGTCATTGTTGTAGCGGCGAAAGCCGGTCTCGCGCTCGGCATCGACCGGGAAGATTACGGCGGCGATCTTTTTCGCCCGGTAATAGGCGGCGGTCTCCGCAACCGTCGGCGGATGCTTGTGCGGCGATTTGAAATACTCGGCCATCTGGGCTTGGAAATCGTCATAGCCGTCGTCGCCATGCATGCCGCAGGGTTCTTCGGCATGGGTGTGGATGTCGATCGCCACGACCTCGTCGATATTAGGCAGCGTCAGTTTGGGCATGGTTTTCCTTCCTGGCTGGATTGATATTGGGATTTACTAAAATGATTATACTTTATAATCAATTTGGCAAGTCGCCGGCTGGTGGGGGCAGGGCTGCGTCGGATCCCGGCGGGAAACAGCCCAATTGCATTGACATTGCACCCTCTGATCGCTTAGAAACCGCGTCGTCCCGGGCGGTTGCCGCCGGCGGGAAAATCCCCATTTCGCCACATCCGGCCTTTCGCAACGGCCTTTGGAAGCATCAGGATTCTGCCATGAAGGTCCGTAACTCACTGAAATCGCTGCGCGGCCGCCATCGTGCCAACCGCCTGGTCCGCCGCAAGGGCCGGGTCTATGTGATCAACAAGGTCCAGCGCCGCTTCAAGGCGCGCCAGGGTTGATCTGGCTCGCCGGGTTGGCTGGCTTCCAGCGGTAAAATCGCTCATCTCACGGCTGTTTGAGGGCTTGCTGCTTTGCAAGCCGCCAAGGCTCCGTTTACACTTTGCCAATGGCAAAGAGATTTCTAGTGCCCATGGCGGCACGCCGCATTCTGACCGCCTTGGGTGTTGCCGCGATGCTCGCGGCGCTCCCGGTCCACGGCTTCGCCCAAGGCCGACCTCAGGACGAGCCGAATCCTTCGAAAAGGAAGCCGCCGGAAGCCCCGGCCAAGCTGCCGAAGGTCCCCGCCGACCGCACCAAGGGGCTCGACTTCCTGTTTGGCGCGCTGAAGGCCGCACCCGACGAAGACAGCGCCAAGGCCGTCGAGGCGCGGATCTGGGCGATCTGGCTGCAGACCCCGAGCGATACGGCCGCCCTTCTGATGATGCGCGCCAAGGCTGCCACGGACGCGAAGCAGCTCGATCTCGCGGTCAAGCTGCTCGACGCCGTCATCAAGCTGCGCCCGGACTATGTGGAAGCGTGGAACCGGCGCGCGACGCTGTATTACCTGCAGAACGACTATGCCCGCTCGCTCACCGACATCCAGCAGGTGCTGGCTCGCGAGCCCCGGCATTTCGCCGCGCTCGCCGGGCTCGGCATGATCATGCAGGACCTCGGCGACGACAGGCGCGCGCTGGAAGCCTTCCGCAAGGCGCTCGAGATCAATCCGCATCTGGAGAAGGTGCCGGAGCTGGTCAAGCAGCTCTCGGAAAAGGTCGAAGGCCGCGATATCTAGATGTAGTTCGAGCCGCTCGATGCCAACCGGGACTTTGCCGATAGGCTGACGTGAGCCTCTCATTCCCCTTTGAGGAGCAGGACTATGAAGCGCATGACGCTTGCGGGCGGCCTGTTGGCGGCGCTTGCGACGCCGACACTGAACCCGGTTTGGGCCGACGGCATGTTCTGGGTGGTCGGAAGCAATGCTACCGACAAATGCGAGATCGTCACCAGCAATCCAGTGGTGGATGGCGGTAACATCTGGTTTGTGGATGGGCCCTACAAGTCACGCGATGACGCCAAGCTCGCCCGCTCGACCATTAACGCCTGCCCGAAGGTCGATCCGGGCAAGGACGAGGCCGACGCGAAGTGACTGATGCCGGGTCCGCGCCGGGCGCCTAGTGCAGCGCGTTGTTGCGCCGTTCCGCGAGCCCGTTGTGGGCTGCGGTGGCATAAAGCTGCGCCAGCTCCGCTTCCAGGTGTTCGTTGATTAGCAGCAAGGCTCGCACCGCACCGCGGAGATCGCCATTGCAGCTCGCCACGATTTCCTCGATGGCGGCATCGCTCGATCGGATACCCATGCAACATCCCTCCATTTGACTGAGGAGCAATTACCGATATGCGTTCCACGTTCCTGTGGATGACGTGGACAGGTCCGGCGGCAATCGTCTCAAAATGGTCTGCGCCCGCCGTTCAGAAATAATGCGGACCATGGTTATAAAATGGCCGACGACGCCAGTATGACACGACAGGGGATAACACGGGAAAAGCGCGGCGTCCCGAAACCACATTGTCACAATCGCGTAACTCATCCGCGACGCGGATCGTCTGGATAAGCTCAATGATATCAATCGTTCTAGTGGCCGCGTTGATCGGATTGGCGCTGCTCACGCAGGCCGGCGTCTGGGTTTTTCAACGAGTTTATCCCCAGCGCGGTGAAGCGATCGCGGTCAAAGGCGCGCGCTTGAATGTGGTTGATCTGGGGCGGCGCCACAGTTCTGACCCGCCGATTGTCCTGATCCATGGCGCAAGTTCCAACCTCGAGGTCATGCGCCGTCCGCTCGGTGACCTCCTGGCGCAGCGGTATCGGGTCATCCTGATCGACCGTCCAGGCCATGGCTGGAGCGATCGCAACAGCGAGATGGATTCGATGCCCGACGTCCAGGCCCGGATGATTGCGGAAGCCCTGGACAGGCTCGGCATCGGCCGCGCCATCCTCGTGGTGCATTCCTGGAGCGGCGCGCTCGGCGCACGGCTGGCGCTGGACGCGCCGGAGCGCCTTACGGGTCTCGTCATGCTGGCGCCGGTCACCCATCCCTGGCGTGGCGGTGTCGGGCGCTACAACAAGGTTGTCACCACGCCTGTGGTCGGGCCGCTGCTCGCCTTCACCATCACGCTGCCGCTTGGCTTGTTGTTCGCCGGGCCCGGCGCACGCAACGTGTTCCTGCCGCAGGTGATGCCCGATGGCTTTGTGCAGGACACCGCGACGCCGCTGCTCTTGCGCCCGCGCGAATTCCTGGCCAATGCCCGCGACCTCATAAGCTTGAAGCAGGCCGTGATCGAGCAGTCGCCGCGCTATGGCGAGATCACGCTCCCGGTCACGATCCTCGCGGGCGATGCCGACAAGACGGTGTCGACCGAGATCCATGCCCGCGCCTTTGCGTACGCGGTACCGCAAACGAAGCTCGTTGTGCTCGAAGGCGTCGGCCACATGGTGCAGCAGGCAGCGCCGGAGCGCGTGATCGCGGAGATCGAGGCGATGATGGCGCAGGTGAAGTGCGCAGCGCTTTGAGCCAGGGCGTGCACCCAAGAATTTTGGACATCCTCAATTTTGGATAACCTCGGTATGGCGATGCCCGCTTTATTCCTGGAAGCGTGTATCGGCTGCGGACTTCAGCATGTCCGCTCTGGGCCCACAGAACGAACCCGCTTACGCGGGAGCGCGCTGCGCGCGGGGCGGAGCTCGTGGCAACGACGGAGGACGCAGGTGAGATAGGGTGACAAGGCAGGTGTCCCGTCTTGAGGATCAAGGGGTTTCAGAACC
>Ga0307474_10002150_pt1 | contig 14174 bp, 16 predicted proteins | sample atmos_gasesECM1C_2_FD_203312 | JGI IMG/M metagenome (GOLD analysis project Ga0307474, IMG submission 203312) | Hardwood forest soil microbial communities from Morgan-Monroe State Forest, Indiana, United States - atmos_gasesECM1C_05 | ecosystem: Environmental > Terrestrial > Soil > Temperate... | reverse complement strand
GCAGCTGAGTCAGGTTCTTGCAAGAACAGGTCGATCCCAGGATTATTCGGTGTCCCCAAGCGGTAGGAAGTATTGCGTGCCCTTGACGGGGTCCTGGAGGCGGCGGAGAAGTTGTTGCAGGTCGGCGCTGCGCTCGACGAAATCGATGTCGGACGTATTGATGACGAGGAGATCGCTTGCTGCATAGTGAAAGAAAAAGTGTTCGTAAGCGCGGGCAACCTCCTCAATGTATTCGAGTGAAATTTGCGTTTCGTCGCGCGAGGCTTTTTTCACGATGCGCGTGCGCAGGACTTCGGGCTTGGCCTGTAGATAGATGACGAGATCGGGCGCCGGGACTTCAGAGGCGAACATTTCGTAGTAGCGATCGTAAAGCTTGAGTTCTTCGTCGTTGAGATTGAGGTTGGCGAAGATGCGGTCCTTCTCCATCAGGTAGTCGGCGAGGACCGGCCCGGGCGATTCGACCGCGAGGGCTTCGCGCAAGCGCTTTTGCCGCTCGATGAGGAAGTACATCTGGGCGCGAAAGGCGGAGCCGGGTTTTTCGTTGTAGAAGTCGGCGAGAAACGGATTGTCTTCGCAATCGTAGACCCGGCGCGCGTGCAGGCGCTCGGCGAGCACTTTGGCCAACGTGGTTTTGCCGACGCGCAGCGGCCCCTCGATGACGATGAATCGAGGCGCTTGCGGGCCGCGCTGCGGAATCGGTGCGCGTTTGGCGGAAGACGATTCGTTGGACATTTGTCGCTTTCGCTCTTGAGTCCGCGGGCTGCGGAACCGGCAGTGATCGACTCCGAAAACGAAATCGCGACGGATTATAGCAGAGTCATTTGCGCGAGTGACCCGGTTGCGAGGCGGAATGATTCGCAACAGTCCATCGATTCTATGAATTCTGAAAGCTGCTGAGAACTTCCGGATTTTGCGCTTTTGCCCGCTGAGCCGGTGGCTAGTACATCAGTCCCTCTTTTCCCAAACCGGATTCCCACAGCTGAGTACCACCGGAAATGTGACCAAGGGGCCAGTGCCACCTGAAACTGTGCGCAGTAAAGTTCAGGTGTTGCAGGCACGTACTTTTGACAGTACGGCATCCAACGCTGCAACACCTGAGGAGAACACCATGTTGTTGGCGACCATCCTGTTGCTCTGCCCCCTTCCGCAGATCGAGGGCACCGCAAAAGCGGTAGAACCCGCCCCCGCAGCGATTACGATTTCCGCTGAGCCCGCGGATTCCGTGAAGGTTTCTTCCCTCTCCGAACCGCTGCCGGCGGCTCCGACACCCAAGGTTAAGACGGACGCCGAAATTGAGCCGGGCATTCAGCCGGCTCCCCCGGCAGGCTCCCCTATGCGCGGCTTGAAGCCGGCCATTTCGCGTCCGGTGGAAACGCCGATGCAACGCAAGCTGTGGTACACGCTGTCGATCACCGGCAGCGGCGCGGCGGCGTTCGACGCATGGTCGACCCGGCGCGCGATTTCGGGTGGCTACGGAGTCGAAGCCAATCCGATGTTGCGGCCGTTTTCGCACTCGAACGCGATGTATGCCGCGACGCAGGTTAGCCCGCTGGTGATGGATTTCATCGGCAAGCGCATGATGACCTCCCGTCATCAATGGATGCGGAACCTGTGGTGGGTGCCGCAATCGGCAGGCACGAGCATGTCGCTGTATGCGGGCGTGCACAACACGCGACTGGTGCCGTAAGAACGATTCCCTTTTCAAAGCTGGAGTAGTGGGCCGCGCCGGTTGCCCCCGGCGCGGTTTTGTTTTGGTGCCTTCGTGTTGTCGTTTTGTTTTGATGGCGCGATTCCGCTAGGATGTGCTCGCCCTGGTGGGCTTGTCGCTTCGCTGGGTAAGGTGCATCCGATGCTGAGAATCGTAGTGCTCGTTTTGCTGTCCTTCGGGTTGTCCCAGGCAGCGTTGGGCCAAAAGAGCGAGAAGGCCGATGCGCAGGCGGCGAACTGCGAAAAGGTAGCCAAGCTCGCGTTGCCGAACGCGACGGTCACGTCCGCGGAAGTCGTTGCCGCCGGCGCGTTTCGGCCAAACAGTTCGGTCACGCCTTGGATGGCGCAGGCGGAATCGCTCTACAAATCTTTGCCTCCGTTCTGCCGTGTTCGCGTGGAATCCCATCCAAGCTCGGATTCAGACATCAAGATCGAAGTGTGGCTGCCGCTGCAGGGATGGAACGGCAAGCTGCAGGGCCGTGGCAACGGCGGCTTCGCGGGCGAGATTGACGATTTCACGCTCGCGCTTGCGGTGCATGAGGGCTACGCGACGGTGGCAACCGACACGGGTCACGCGGCGAGTGGCACCGATGCGCGCTGGGCTCTGGGACATCCCGAGAAGGTAACCGACTTCGGCTACCGCGCGATTCACGAAATGACGCAGGATGCAAAGCTCGTCGTGAAGCAATTTTATGGCAAGCATCCGCTGCAGCACGCGTATTTCGCGAGTTGCTCGAATGGCGGGCGGCAGGCGCTGATGGAAGCGCAGCGATTTCCAGGCGATTACGACGGGATCATCGCCGGAGCGCCGGCGAATTACTGGACGCATCTGGTGACGAGCGCGATCTGGCAGATGCAAGCAACTATGATGGATTCTGCGAGCTACATTCCGCCTGCCAAGCTCCCGGCGATCGCAAAGGCTGTCGATGCGGCGTGCGACGCGCAGGACGGAACGTCGGATGGAATTGTGGACGAACCGAGGAAGTGTCATTTCGATCCCGCAGCGATATTGTGCAAGGCGGAAGATTCCAAGGAATGTTTGACATCCGCGCAGGTAACGGCGCTGAAGAAAATTTACGCCGGGCCGAGCGATGCGAGTGGCACGCAGATTTATCCCGGATTGCTGCCCGGTGCTGAGGATGGATCCGGCGGCTGGGGTTTGTGGATCACTGGATCGGAGCCGGGCAAGAGCCTGATGCAGGCCTTCGGCACCGGATTTTTCTCGAACATGGTGTTCGAGAAACCCGATTGGAACTTTCGCGACGCTAATATCAGCGACATCGTGAAAGCGGCGGATGTCAAGCTGGCGAAAACACTGAACGCGACGGATCCGAATTTGTCGGCGTTCAAAGCCCGTGGTGGGAAATTGATTCTGTATCACGGCTGGAACGATCCGGCGATTTCTGCGGTCAACACGGTGAACTATTACCAGAGAGTTGTCGGCGCGATGGGGCAGGATGGGTTCGACTCGTTCGCGCGCGTGTACATGGTGCCGGGCATGCAGCATTGCGAAGGCGGAGTCGGGCCCGATTCCTTTGGCGAAAACGGCCCGTGGCCAACGCTGACGGATCCGCATCAAAGCTTGCAGTTGTCGATTGAGCAGTGGCTGGAGAAAGGCACCGCGCCGAAAGAAATAGTGGCGACGAAATTTTCCGGGCCGTTAAGTTCGGGGCAGGCGCAGATGACACGGACGTTATGCGCGTATCCAAAGGTCGCGAAGTATAAGGGCAACGGCGACGAAAACGACGCGAGCAATTTCGTCTGCGAAGACGAGCGCAAGTAGCGAGTGTGGGAGGCAATCATGCCGGCAGCGAAGAAATTGATGGAAGCGGAAGTGAACCAACGACTTGGCTCACACAAAGAGTGGGCGCTCGTGAACGGCAAGCTTCATCGCGAATTCACATGCAAGGATTTCGTGACGGCCTTTGGAAAAATGAGCAGCGTCGCGCTGGTGGCCGAGTCGATGAATCACCATCCCGAGTGGTTCAACGTGTGGAACAAAGTTGTGATCGACCTGAACACGCACAGTGTCAAGGGCATCAGCGACTTGGATTTCACCCTCGCGGGCAAAATCGACGAAATCTTCGGCGGATGATGATCGAGCGGCTGTTTGCGAGGTGGCACGCGGCTATGCGTGTGCAGCGGCGTTCGGCGGGTTTTGCGATAACCTTCCCGTGGTGATTCCCCTTTCATGATGGAAACAGACCGGACGCGGCGAAGCGCGCGAGGCTGGACGATCATCGCTTTGCGATGGATCGCCGCTCTCGTCGTGCTCGGCGTGCTGCTTCATTTTCTGCCCCTCGATACCGTGCGATCGGCAATCGCCCATGTCCCGCCGGAACATTTTCTCGCAGCGCTAGCGGGTTATTTGCTCGCGCACGCATTGGGCGTGCTGAAGTGGCGCATGGTGGTAAACGCCGCTGGCGCGGACCTGGACCTCGCGACGAGCCTGCAATGCTACGGAGGCGGCTTGTTCGGCACTCTGTTCTTACCCTCAATCGTCGGCGGCGACGTGATTCGCCTCGCGGTGGGCCTGCGAAAAAGCCCGCGGCCCGCGGCAGTGCTGGCCGGAAATGTAGTCGATCGATTTCTCGATGTGGCCGCGCAAGCGGCCCTCGTTATCCTTGGTTTGCTGCTGCTCCCCGGATCGCTCCCGGACTCGTTGCGTCCGGTCGCAGCCCGCACACTCCTGGCAGGAGTCGCGATCGGGGTCCTTCTGATGGCGATGTTATTTTTTCTACGGTGCGCTCTGCTTCGCGGACGCTCCTTCCGATTTCGCCGCCGCCTCGCGCGATTGCGGCACGCTTTGCGAAGCGTCTCGGCTCGGCCACATATTCTCGTCGCAGGATGGCTCGCCGGTACCGCAATCCAATCGACATTCCTAGCACTCACCGCGTGGCTTGCGATCTCATGCGGTTTGCGACTCCCGCTACGCGTGTGGCTGTTCGCGTGGCCGCTCGCAAAACTAGCGGCGCTCCTCCCGCTAACGCAAGGCGGCATCGGAGTGCGCGAAGCCGCGCTCGTCGCGCTGCTCGCACCGTTCGGCACAGCAGGCACACTGGTTCTGGCGGCGGGTCTGGTGTGGGAAGGCGTGATCGTGGGCGGCGGAATCATCGCCGGACTGGCAGCGTTCGCAGCCGGCCGGCGAAACAAGCCCGCACCGCATAATAATTAGAACTCTCTAACTATCCCGTCCTCATTCCAAACAATGAATTCGCTGGCTCGTGAAAACCACGCTCACTCCCGAATATTTCCGCGCCAATTGCCCGGTCGTCGGAGTCGGCGCCCGAGGGCGCAACCGAGCGATATTTGCAGTAGCCGTACAGCCCTGCGACGCTAGCTGGGTAGGTCCGCGAAATTCTCGACGAGAAGTGCTTGCAGCGGTTGGCTGGACGTACGACACGCGGAAGAGACAACCTGCCCGGTCGGTCAGGTTTTCGTGGAGCACGACTGGACCGCGAGAGTCGCCGACCTCTTTAATTCCCGACTTACACTGGATCAAACAGGGTAACGGCATTCCGTCGCACCTGCGATAACACGCCGCCGATATGAGAAGTGCTTCGCGTGGAAACGAGAGTCCGAGTCCGATGAAAAACGCACGGATAGCTGGAACGATGTTGGTGTTGTCAGCGAGCCTGATGGGCGGATCGAACGCCATTGCGGCGCCGCAAGGGGGCTCTGGTGTTGTGACCGGCGTGGTGATCGGTCCTGACAACAAGCCGGTTCCAAACGCCATCGTGACATATCAGAACTCCAATGGACTGGCGCCCCACGTAGCGCACGCGGATGCGCACGGGCACTTTACGATTTCGAAGTTGAAGGGCGATGTCTACGCGATTCGCGCGGCCGGCAACGGAGTTTCAAGCGCGTGGGAAAACGTCGCAGTGCACCCTGGGAAAACCAGGACAGTTGCGCTGCACGCGATCAATGCGAAGGAAGAGCCGAAGACGTACACCGCGACGCATACGTACGAACAAAACTAGGCTCTGTCTCAACTTACTGCCGAGCGCTCTCTTGCGCGTAGAGCGCTACTGCGCGATTAATTTTTGCAGTCCTGTCAGATCCGAAACGCTGACGTCGGAAATCGCGACCAGCTCCATCCCGCCTTTTCGCCAATCGATCCAGTTATAGCCAAGCTGCGAACCTTGCTCTGGCGACATATCGCGCTCGCTCGTCGGCCAAATGAAAACATTAACGATGTGCTTGCGACGGCCGTACACCAGCACAGCGACAGTTTTTCCTCTAACCACGTCCAACCGGCCGCCTTGCAACGGAAATCCATCCGAGACGAAATCGTGCACCGGCGGGGCGAAATCGATTCGCCCATCGAACCACGGTTTCACCGTGTGCTGATCGGTGGAGATGACGTCTTCCAAATGTCCGGGCTGAAGAGAGCGTAAATGTGCGTCGACGATAGCAGCGGTCATCTCGTCTCCGCCGCGCCCTTGTGTCAGATTGGGAAGGAAACGCGAACCCAAGACGATCACGAACACGGCTGCGGCGGCGAGAGTGAGCCACCACGTCGGACGAATCGACGACTTCGGACGGATCGGCGTCACTGTCTTGGCCGGCTCCGTGGTTCCGCTGAGTGCCGCAAGCAGATTGCGTCGCATCTTTTCCGGTGCACGTTCACGCAATCCGGCTCGCTGGACCGTAGAGCGCAACGACTCCTGCGCCTCGAGTTCGGTGACGCATTGCGGACAGGAGAGCAAATGGCGCTCGAATTCGGCGGCGCGCGCCGCATCAAGCTCGCCGTCGAGATAGCCATGGAGGATAGAGCGCGTCAATTCACAGCTCACGTTGAGCCTCCAGATTCTTCGCAGTGCCCGCTTGTGTCAGTGATTGCTGCAACCGCTGGCGCGCCCGCGAAAGAGCGGACATCACGCTGCCGATCGGCATGGATGTGATCGACGCAATTTCTTTGTACGAGCATCCTTCGAGCTCGCGGAGGACAAGGACTTCACGAAACCGTGGAGGCAATACTTCGAGCGCACGCGTTAGACGCTCCCTGTCGTCACCGGCGATTGCTAGGGACTCGGGTGTCGCGCTTGACTGCGGGTGAAGCTGTTCGTCGAATTCGGTCGAGAGATCCATGGGACGGTTTTTCTCCAGCCAGCTGTAGCAGGCGTTGCGGACGATTTGCAGCAGCCACGCGCGCGCATCGGCGCCGTGGAATCCGCCGAAGAAACGGTAGGCGCGCAGCAAGGCTTCCTGCGCGACGTCTTCCGCGTCGTTGCGGCCGCGCAGCACCCAGCGGGCGAGGTTAAACGCCGCGTCCACATGGGGCAGCACGAGCTGCTCAAAGCGCATTCGCTCCTGCAGATTCAACACGTCCAACTCGCTTCCTTGGACACCCGGACTCATCGCTATAGACCACCCGAGCAACGATTTTATTCCCGATGTTTGAGACGAAGCACGAAATAAAAAAGAAGCGGCCTGGGGGAATAAAACCTGGTGGGTCGCGGTTGAGCAAGGTGCAACACGTCAGCGGGGCGGCGCGAAAACCCTGGACAAACTCATGACCGCGTCGCTCCGCATTTTTCGCGACAGAGTCCGCGGAACAGATGACGTGTTAAGGAGATGAGATGAGCGATTCCAAGAAGGATGAACTTCTGTACGACCACAATCACGACGGCATCAATCGTCGCGGCTTCCTGAAGTGTATGGCTTGGGCGGGTACGGGAACACTTTGCGTGATGCAGGGCGGCGTTCTGAAATCGTTCGCACTGAATCGCCTGCCGGATCCGAAATCGGCCGCTGCCGCCGGCGAACTCAGCTTCGTCCAGATCAGCGATAGCCACATGGGCTTCAACAAACCTGCAAATCCGGATGTGGCGGCAACGCTGCAAGCGGCGGTCGACAAAATCAAGGGATCACCTGTAGCCCCGGAGTTTTTGCTGCACACAGGAGATGTCAGCCACCTTTCGAGACCGGATGAATTTGATGCTGTCGACCAGATTCTGAAGAGCACGGGCAAAGAGACGTTCTTTGTGCCTGGTGAACACGACGTGCTGGAAGACGATGGCAAGCAATTTCTGGAGCGGTATGGCAAGAGCTCACAAGGCTCCGGATGGTACAGCTTTGACAAGAAGGGCGTGCACTTCGTCGGCCTTGTGAATGTGATGAACCTGAAAGCAGGCGGGCTCGGCACACTCGGCCGCGATCAGCTCGAATGGCTGGAGCGCGATGTGAAGCACTTGAAGGCGAGCACGCCGATCGTCGTCTTCGCGCACATTCCACTGTGGACGGTGTATCCGGAGTGGGGCTGGGGCACGGAAGACAGCGCGCAGGCACTCGGATATCTGAAGAAGTTCGGTTCCGTCTCCGTATTGAACGGACACATCCACCAGACGATGCAAAAGGTGGAAGGCAATGTGACGTTTCACACGGCAGCATCGACGGCGTTTCCGCAACCCGCGCCGGGACAGGCTCCGTCGCCCGGACCCATGAAGGTTCCGGCGGAACAGCTGCGAAGTTATCTCGGGATCACGTCGGTGAATTACGTGCGCGGACAGCATGCGCTCGCCATCGTCGATTCAAAGCTGGGCTAAATCAGCTGGGCAAAGTCACACGCACGAAAAAACTTTCAAATTGAAATGCAAAGGAGAAAAGTCATGAGTATTGGTGTGCGCATTGGAATCGCAGTTCTCGCCACAGTGTCTTGCGCTCTGACGGCAACGACCGGTGTTGACGAAGTCTTAGCATTCGGTGCGCCGGCACGGACGGCAGCTGGTGAGTCGATCGCAGAACCGGCAGCACAGGCGCCCACACAAGCGGCTCAAACCGCGGCGCAGACCGGAAATGTCGTCGAAGTGAAAGTCGATAATTTCAGCTTTTCGCCGCAGACGATCACGATCAAGCCGGGCACGACGGTGATCTGGACGAACCGGGACGACATTCCTCACACCGTCGTGAGCGACGACAAGGTGTTTAAGTCGAAGGTGCTCGATACCGACGAGAAGTTTTCGTTCACCTTCGACAAAGCCGGCTCATTCCCCTACTTCTGCTCGGTTCACCCGAAGATGACCGGCAAGGTCATCGTTCAGTAGGCCTGATGCTAAATCCATTCGATTTACGTAGCGCGCTGATGGCACGTCATGCCCAGCACGTCGTGCTGGTTCACTTTCCGATCGCGCTGTACATTGTGGGGGTCGCCTTCGATGTGGCGGCCCTTTGGAAAAAGAAGCGCGATTTTTCTGACGCCGCGTTTTACAACCTGTCGGTTGCCGCAGTTTTTGCGATCCCGGTTATTACCACCGGTATTTTGGCTTGGCAGCTTCAGCTTGAGGGGCAAGCGCTAAAAGGCATTTTACGGCTGCACCTGATTTTCGGGCTGCTATCGAGTTTGACGATCTGGGCGGTGTGGACTCTGCATTTTTTGGCGCGGCGAAGGGACGCTCTCCCTGTTCCCGCGAATTATCGATTAGCTCTGGAATTAGCGGGAATTGTCCTAGTTTCGTTGACCGGACATCTCGGCGGGTTCCTGAGCGGCGTAAATGGGAGTCCTTAGTACTTTCGGCCGTTTTTACGTCTCTATCGCACTGAAAATAATGGTGTTACGGAGTGCCGAATTACTAGTACCAAAACCCGGGTACCGAGATTTTTGAGGCTTCCGGTCCATTGAGCCAAACACGGACCTCCCGTAAATTGTCAATAACGGGTTGGGGGCCGCGCGGGGACAGCGGCTCCGAAAGGGGTCGTGTGCGAGCTAACCCAACCCGCCAGATTTGATTCGCTTCTCTCTCGACAGCGCCGGTAATTCCGGCGCTGTTCGTTTTTTTAGCCTGCTGAGATCGTGATGAGGACAAGTAGCCATGCAATGTAGGCGGTTGTAGGGCTGGGTTGGCCTTAGCTGGGGTTGGGGACCCTGGGGCCCCCTGTAATTGCGCAGGGATATGATTCTGGAGGAACCTCACTGCAAGCCGAAACGATTTCATAAGACTTCGGTGAATCAATGGCTTGGGCGTTGGGTGGAACGGGGTATGCGGCTGGACTGAGTGTGGCCCTTGCCTAGGATAAAACTCTTCATAAACACGGGGCTGTCCGCCAGAATCAAAGGATGGTGCCTTTTCCTTTCCGCGCTGATGGCAGGCTCACAATTAGGGTGCTGCTGAGCCTCGTTCTTGCGCCCCTGACGGCCGGTTCACCTATTTTTGCCGCGCCGGATGTGGAGCTTCGGCCTGCGACCAATGCGGCGTTTGATCGCTATGTGGCGCTAACTGACCAACGAAATACTCACGAATTGCAAGCTGGAGACCAACTGCTTTGGGTGGACTCACTGCCAGCCACGGACCGCGCGACGGCTTACGCCGACCTGAAGCAAGGGCAGGTCAAGATGAGCAAGCTCGCCACGCGCGACAATGGCGAGATTCCCGTGCCGGGCGGCATGATTCATCATTGGGTCGGGCTCGCGTTTATTCCTGGCGCACACGTGGATGACGTCCTCACGATTCTGGAAGATTACGAACATCATTCCACTTACTACGCACCCGACGTCGAGCGGTCGAAGATCGAATCGCGCGACGGCGATCACTTCCGCGTGTTGTTGCGGTTCCGGCGGCATAAAGTTGTGACCGTGGTTCTCGATACGGAGCACGACGTGCGCTACTACCGCGACTCACCGAGGCAGGCGCACAGTAGGAGTTCGACGGTACGGATCTCTCAAGTGGAAAATCCGGGCAAGAGTGACGAGCGCGAAAAGCCGGCGGGGAACGATGACGGTTTCCTGTGGAGGATGGACACGTGGTGGCGCCTCGTCGAGCGCGACGGTGGAGTTTACGTGCAGAGCGAAGTGGTGTCATTAACGCGAGATATTCCGACAGGCGTGGCGTGGCTGGTCCGTCCGTTCGTCACGAGCATTCCGGAAGAGTCGCTGGCGTTTACGATGGAGGCTACGCGAAAGGCAGTCGAGCTCAGGATACAGGGCCAGCGAAAGTAGTTTCGCCCCTAGCATGCCGATTTCCCTGTTTGCAGCCACTTCCACATCTCGGCTGCGTTGCGCTCCCAAGTCCAATTTTGAGCTGTCGCTGCGGCGGCTTCACCGACACTGGTTCGAAGCATGGAGTCCGCACATAGTTTGCGCAAGAATTCGGCCAGGGCCCCAGCATCAGCTGGATTGGACAGCACGAAAGCATCACGATCGCTTTGGATCAGCTCTGAGACTCCTGCGAATTTCGAAGTGATTACCGGGAGACCGCACGCCATCGCCTCAGCGACAGGTAGGCCGAACGAATCTTCCTTGCTGGGGCTGACGTAAATATCCGCCGCGGCATAAAAGTCGATGACATCGGCGCGCGGGGGTTCCCACTGGCAGCGGCCAGCGATTCCCAGTTGTTGCGCTGCGCGCTGGAAATTTGTGGCGACGTCAGAGCCCCCAACGATCAGGCGCAACGGCAAGTCGGGGGTTGCGGCCACGGCTTCGAGCACCGCGGGCAGACCCTTCACGCGCCAATCGTTACCGATCAGCAGGAGCACAATCTCAGAATCTGAGAATTTCCGCCGAAAGCGCGCCCCCTGGCGTCGCGCCAAGCGAGCTGGCAGTGAAAATTGGACCGTATCGATGCCGTTGAAAATCACGGCAACATCGTTGCGTCCGAAATAACCACCGAGCAGCTCAGCGGTTCGCTGGGAGACCGCGGCGAGCCGCGTTTTCCGATTCGTGTAAACGATGCGTTCTAACGCGGCGACCGTCGCGTAGTAAGCGCGCCGATGCAACTGTCGCAGCACGCCAGCACCTCCGGATTCCGGCGTGGAATCCTGCGAGCGTTCCTCGCGCGACAGTTCCCGCAGCCGGCAAAACAGCGCATGGACCACAACGAAGTCAGCGTCGAGACAATTGATTCCTGGAGACAAAACCAGGTCGAAGCGCAAGCCACGCACCATGCGATCCCACCAACGCATCACCGTGTTCGCGGCGAACCAGAATAGAAATTTGAAAAGGTGTGGGCCGGGCAGGCTTGGAACGCGATGCCATGTGATCGACCCAGATTGTGTCGCGCCACTTGCATCCGGTCGAGCGTCCGCGCTCGGCGAGGTGACGGTGAGGTCGTCCACGCGCCCCGCATATAGGTGAACCTCGCAAGCGTGTTCACGGGTGAGATGATCGAGCAGCTCGGCCAAGGCCCGCTCGGTGCCGTGCTGCCGATCGACGAATGGAGTGACGACTGCTAACCGCAAGTCAGATGTTCCCGGATGCGTAGGGTGCGGGAGTAACGAGAGGAACGCGAGCGGCTGCGGAAGTTGCGGGAGCAGCCGCCGCTTGCGCCGAAAGCGCCAGCTTCGGAAGCCGGAACAAAATGCCGAGCAACAACCAAACGTAAGCGTTCAGTACAAAGTCGTGATACGCCTGCATGCCCTGAAATGTGAACGGCAAGAACAACAAAAACGCGTACCAGAAAATCATAAAGGCGAGCGGGAACCAAGGCGAACCGCGGAGTTTGCGAACGACTTTCCAGGCCGAGAACAGCACCGCCCCACTTAGGATGAACCATAGTGCGAGTCCCACTACGCCCATTTCCAAGACCAGGCATCCGAATCCACTTTCGACCGTTTCGGTCGGAGCGGCAACCTGGAAAATGCGCGTCACATATTGGCCGCCGAGCGACGCCGTCCCGATTCCGAAGCCGTATGGCCAGCGCGGGCTTTCAAAAGCGCCGAGAAAATTGGCCAGCGGATAGTCGCGCGTGCGATGAACCAACTCGTTGGCGGGGCTTCGCGGGTCGAGCGTTTCGGAGTAAATCTTAAGACGATTCATGAATGCTTCCGGGAAAAGCCAGAACAGCAACGCCATTCCGAGAGCAACTCCCAGCGCCGCGCGCTGCAGCGTCTTGAAAATACGGCGGGCCTCACCTTGCCGCCAAGGCGCTCCCCAGAGAAATGCAATTCCGCCGACGATGCTGCTCCCTAGGGTCCACATGAAAACGCCGCGCGAAGCGCACATGACGCAGCCCGCCGCAATCAGCGCAACCGCAAGGAAAGCGTAAATTCTTCCTTTGCGGAATCGCATCAGCAGGTAGCCGCTGAATCCGAACACAATCATCCACGACACGACGAGCATGTTGCCGAAGCGGCCAGTGCTAACGAAGACGGATGTGGGCCGGTAGACCATTACGCCGGAGATTGGGGCCTCACGATATGTCTGACTCAACAATCGAATATCTTCAGCAGGTGCGGCTGGGTTAAGGAATGTCGGCCCGAGAACGGACTGCGCGATGCCGAGGACCGCGATAACACCCATAAGTCCGAGATTGAAATAGAAAAAGCGCCGCAGGTCGCTTTCGGAGTTGATCAGCGAGTAGCCAATGATGAAGAGAGGCGTGTAGTAGAAATACAGCTTCATGCCCATCAAACCGAAAAAGACGGTGGTCGATCCAGGATTGAAAATCTGCAAGACGCCAAACCAGATGAAAACGAGGAGAACAGGCAAGAAAGGAGGACGTGCGACTACCAGATCCTTTTCTCTCTTGCGATAAGCCAAGAAGAACGAGAGATACACGACAGCGGTCAGAATATCCTTGGCGAAGTAGATCGCCATATTGTTGCCGAGAAACTTGCGGACGAAATCCTCGAACAGCAGCCACGCGATCAGGAAATAGACACCGTTCCGCCAGTTTTTCAGGATCGCCAGAACGAAGGTGCCTGCCACGCAGACCATCAGGACCAATGAAAGGCTCACAACATCGTTGTTGACGATCAATCCGGAAAGTTCGTACGCACCCAACAGGGCGGCAGCCAGGAAAACGAGAGCAACCACGAGACCACGACGCGGACCCGGCTGAATGGCGGCAAAAGCCCTCACTTTGCCGCCTCAAGAACAAAAACGTGATTGTCGCCCAACGCGGAATCACCGGGGATTGCCGACGCGAGCAACGCCAGCGGCAGCGCGAATGGCTTGCGCGTAAGCTGATAACCGTTCGGCGGGAACACACGAGGCTCCGCGAAGCTCGGGCCCGATTGGAGCAAGAATGGGCAAGGCATTAAGTCCGCAAAAATCGGAGAAATGCGCGTCGGATCACTGAATTGGTCCATCATCCGGATTTTGCCACCAAACAAGAATCGCAGGCGCGCCGGAAGTGAATCGACGTTCGGAGTGGTTATCACCGCGCAAACACCGGGCGCGAGGAGTTGCGCGACATTCTGAGGAAATGGATCGGGCTCTCGACGTGTTCGAGCCGAGGGCAAGTCCGCGGAAGGACGAGGCATTCGCACCGACGCCGACGACAAGATCGTACAAACCCGAAGTGTGGCAGTCCCGGTCATGAAAACACCATGGGAAAACGCCAAGGACTTCTCTTCAACTAAAAATAAGTGGTGCGTTAAGTTACTATCCAGTTTACTGTACCGATATAAAAAAGAGAATGGGCTTAGGGATTCAAGTGATCTTGCGATACGCGGCGACGTGTTCGGCAACCATACGGTCCGCGAGGAACACCGACCGCGACCGTGTTTCCGCCATCTCGCTCAGCTCC
>Ga0307474_10002149_pt1 | contig 14180 bp, 6 predicted proteins | sample atmos_gasesECM1C_2_FD_203312 | JGI IMG/M metagenome (GOLD analysis project Ga0307474, IMG submission 203312) | Hardwood forest soil microbial communities from Morgan-Monroe State Forest, Indiana, United States - atmos_gasesECM1C_05 | ecosystem: Environmental > Terrestrial > Soil > Temperate... | reverse complement strand
GCGTCGGCTTTGTACTCATATTCGTCGACAGTGCCGGACAAGGTGGCAACGCCGTTCGCGTCCACATTGACCTGTACGTCCTTGTATTGCGACTTATTCAGCTTGGCGTGGACCGCGCCGGCTACGTCAGACTGGTCGGCTGCCTGGGAAAACTGGGGAAGGAGCAGAGATGCTCCGAAAAGCGCCGCGGCAAAGAAAAGCGGGCGGCGACGATTAGTGATTTTTGTCATTCGTGTCATTGGTAGATCCTCCGTACGCGTCTGGTTAGACACGGATGGAGGCCGATTGGTTGCGCGGATTCGGATCCGGAAACGCTCTACCGCAAGGTTGGCGCGGGGTTAACGATAACGCAAGGTTTGTGCGGGGTTAACGATAACGGTGTGTGAGCTTTGGCAGGCGCGTGTCAACCGTGGGGGTCAGCGGTAACGGCGCGTGGCCTTGATGACCATGGAGAAGACGCCGGACTCGTCGCGGGCGACAACGAGCGAGACGTGGCGGTTGATGGCGACCTCAGCCTGAAGTAACTGTTGGCTGGTGGTGTTCACGTCTGTGGCGTAGGTGAGGGTAACGGCGCGGCCGAGCTGCTCCTCGACGGTGATGCGGGAGGTGGAGTTGCCGAAAGCGCCGAGATAGTTGGGATCGACTTTGACGGAGCCAGCGCCAAAGAGCTTTTGGATGCGGCTGGAAACGGTGGCATTGAGCGCACCGCCGAGGAGCGCATCAGTGGTGGGATTGCTGATGGCCTGCTCTTGCTGCTGGGTGTAGAGGCGCTGCTGGTTGGCAGTGTGGCCGAGCGCGAGAAGCGAGACGACGTCGGCTTCAGGCAGCGGAGGATCGCTGCGGTAAGTGACGCTGAGCTTTTGCGTCGATCCGTGCAGGCCGAGAGAGATGTCGTAGTCCTCGACATGGGCGGTGGCGCTCAAATCGATGATGGGCTCGATGCGAACGGGGTTGGTGAAAGTAATGTCGCCGCGTTCGAGCTCGTAACGAGTTCCGGCGATGAGAGCACTGCCTTCGGTGATAGAGACAGCGCCGAGAAGCGAGGGAGCGGCTAATGTTCCGCGCAGGCGGAGATTCACGTCGCCGGCGAGCTTGGCGAACGCATTCTGGAAGTTCAACTGCGGCGAGGAGACGATGCGCACGTCGAGACGCACGTGGTTCGAGGGTGCATCAGGCGGCGCGATGGCCTGGACCGAAGTGCCGGCCTGCGTGGCGAGAGCGGCAAGATCGAGGTCGGGGCTGACGGCAAAACGCGTGATGAGCACGTTGCCGCTGAGGAGCAGATTGTTTTGCGTTCCCTGGAGTTGCAATGTGGCGTCGGCGAGGGAGCTGACGCCGTCAGGGTAGCGAATGTGGACGGCTTTTCCGGTGGCGTTGAGGTCGGCGAAGATGCCGTGCTGATAGGCGAGATATCCGCCGACGGTGAGCTGGCCGCCGCCGGTCATTGCAGTGAGGGATCTTACTTCGAGGCGGTTCTGATTAAACTCCAGCGTGCCGTTCAACTGGCTCAGGCCGTTAGGAAGATCTTCAAGCGAGAGCGAACAAGCCTGGAAATCGACATTTCCCCGTAAGGCGGGATTCTGAAGTGGACCGTGCGCTTCCACCGTGAAGGTGGAGACGCCGCTCGCGGTGAGGTCGGGATCGAGCGTTTCGGCCAGCTTGAGATTGATGGAACCGTTGGCGGCGAGATCGAGTTGCTGCGAGCCCTCGAGCGAAAGGCTGCCGTGCGCGTCGAGATCGGTGTTATCGCCGGTGATGTGGAGGGGATCGAGATGAATGATGCCGCCAGCGAGCGTGGCGTGCGCGGGGCCATCACTTTGCAGAGGCACGCCGGCGACGGTGACTTGCAACTGCTGGAGCCGGGCGTCGCCGCGAATCTGCTTGAGATCGGCAAGCGGCCCGTCGATCGAGACCGTACCGGCGAGCGCGGATTGGGCGCTGAATGCGTCAACACGCGCCATGCGAAGAAGAGCGCCGACATTGAACTGGGAAAACTCGAGTTGAGCATGCGTTGCGTAGCCGGCACTCATTGCAGTCTGGCCCTGGAGGCTCAGGTTGGCCCCCTGCAACTGAGTGGTCGCGGTGTAAATGTAGTTGTGGCTGGCGGTGTGCGCGGAAACTTCGAGAGCGCCGAATTGCTGCCCGCCCAGCGTGAGGGATTCAAGGTGCGCGTTGGCGTTGAGACGCGGATCGTCGAGTGAGCCTGAGCCGGTGAGGTCGACGGAGAGCTTGCCGGCTGCGTCAAGATTGTGCTGACCCACCCAGCCGATGCGGGCGATATCAATTCCAGTTCCGTGCGCCTGCACATCGAATGTTTTTGCGTTGAAGTCGTAGCTTCCTGAAACAGAGAGAACGCCACCCGCATCGGTCGCGTGAGCCGAGGTGAGCTTGAGCACACGGTTGGCCATCGCGGCCTCGATGCGCAGCTGCGTGACAGGCTCGCCGTACAGGACGCCACGGTCTGCTTGCAACGAGCCGGAGGCTGCAGGCTCGCGGAGCGGTCCGTCCGCGGTGATGTGCACGGTAAATACACCGGTGACTGGTAGGGACTGATTGAGAAACGGCTGGATATCTGCGACGTCGACGTTAGTGGCGTCGACGTGGGCGTGAAGGACGGAATCGGCGTTGTAGGTTGGCTGTGGGCTGGCTGAGAAATGATGGTGGGACTTGATTGGCGGAGCTGCGTCCAGAGACTCGGCGAGGGTCGCGTCGAGGGTTCCGCTCGCGGAGATTTTCGAATTGCCGTGAAGCAGCGTCGCGTGCTCGATGGCGATCTGAGTTGGCGAATAGCTGCCATCGATGTCGGCTGAGTCGATGTGAACGAAGCTGGGTTGAGTTGGGCTGGATTGGTTTGGCTGCGGTTGGGCTGCGCTGGATTGGGCTGAGGCGGGCCCGGACGATGGCATTTCGACGTCCACCTGCGTGGCTTTGAGCGAGCCCATGAGGTGCGGCTGGATCAAGGAGCCGGTCCATGTGCCATGAAAATCTGCCTGGCCATTGAGGGCCACGGGCAGAGCGGCGACGCCGGATTTGCCGTTGCGATTGAGCCCGAGGCTGCGCAGCACGGCATCGAATTCGGACAAGTTATGAGAATGAGCATCGACGGTGAGAACTGATGGACTGCCCATCGGGTATGCGCCGAGCTCGCCTTGCGCGATCAGTCCGCTTGATGGCAAATGCAATTCGAGCTTGCGAAGGTCTACAGCGCCGTTGCGCTGCGTGTAGGTGGCATCGATGATGCCGCTGGCGGGGACTTCTCCGGAGGGCGTGTGCAGCGATGGGCTCAATGCCAGGTTTGTGGTGAGGACGGTGACCGAGAGCACATTGCCATTCGTCCAGGTGGCTGCTGCAGGACCGTTGACGAGGGAATCGAATCCGAGGCGACGAAATTGGGGCGGGCTGACGATATCGAGAATGGTGTCAAGAGAAACGTTTTTGAGATTGGCAGTGACTTTGCCGTTGAACAGGATGGGAACGAGCGGCGCGTGGACGAGGACGTTGCGCGACGAACGCGACCCTTCAGGACCGGGCGCGGAGATTTGCGCGGGGACGTGCTGAGGGCCGGGAAGCCAGGGTTGAAGCGCGACAGAACCGTCAATTTCGCCGCCCTGGTGGAGACGAGCCACGATCTGCGTGATGAGCAGCTTGTCGCGATCGGCGTCGACGCGCGCATCAAGGTTGACGCCGGTTGCGTTCATATTCGCGCCGATGTAAGAGCCGCCGTCGATGTGGATGGTGCCTGCGATTTGAAAGGCAGGCGAAGTGCCGTTTGCCGCGAGATTGAGATGAGCGATGCCTGTGGGCGAATCAGGATAGCCGACAACAGGATCAAGGAGCCGCATATCGAGATCGCCGGCGACTTTGGCCTGCCAATGTGGGTGGAGGAAATCGTCAAGGACGCCGGAAATCTGGAGCGTGCGGTCTTGTTCCCCGTGATTGAGGGACGTGAGTTGAAGGCTCGTTAGGGTCGCGCGGTTGCGTTCGAGGTCGAGGGAAAGTTGCAGCTTTCCATGTACAGAAGAGGGCGCAGAAGGGGACAGGGCCGCAGTCTTTTTTCGCGGCACGTCGCGGGCGAGCACGAGGTCAGAGGCGGCGGCATTGATGCGATAGCTTTCGGGTGTGCGCCCGCGGATGTCGAATTTTGCGGGCACGTAGATCATTTGAAGGGATACGTCGTTGGCCCTGAAGTCGAGCGGAAGAAAGCGGTTTTGAGCGTCGAAGGATGCGGCGCGATCGTCGAGATCGATCATTCCTTGCTCGACTGTGATTTGGCCGGCGCGCAGATCGAAGAATGTGTCGAGACCCGACTCGCCGCGGTTTTGGGGCGTGCGCGGGCTCGGCTGATTTGTTGAGCCGTCGCGATAAAAGATGAGGTGCACCCGGGGTTGGACAATTTCGAGGTCGCGTAGAGAAATATGCGGTGTGAAGAAGCCGAAGATACTCACCTGGGCGCGCAGGCGGTCGATTTCGGCGTAGGGCGCTTCGTTGGAATCCTCGGTGCCATGAATCACGACGCCGCCCGCTTCAGCTTCGAGATGAAGCAGGCGCCAGTGAAATGAAGAAATCTCTGTGCGGCCGCCGGTGGCGGTTTCGATCTGAGCGATGAGGCGCTTGCGCATCCAATTCTCAAACTCGTCAGAGCTGGCGACGAAATAAACTACGACTGCGGCAAAGACGAGAAAAGTTACAACCGCCGCGAGCGATAGCGGAAGGTGACGCAGGAAGAAACGGCGCAGACGAGTGCGCCTCCGGGGCGTCGCGGATTCGGGCGCGTTGTCCGGTTCCCGGGAGATCGAATTTTGATCGCGATCGCTCATGGTGTGACACCTGAACTCGCAGCTGGGCTCGAAACCGGGCTGGTGTTCTGAGTTGGGGCCGATTCGAGCGAGGGATCGAGAATTTCCACGTCGCCCTGCCCGCGCAGATTCGTGAGCCACGCGTCGAAGAGCACATTCACCTGCTGCTCAAGCAGAATTTCCTGAATGCGCGGGGCGACCTGATCCAACGGCGGAACGGCCTCGCCGGGTTTGTATTGCGGGAGCAGCGTCTGGTGGTAATACTCATCGATCTGTTGCGGCGACACCTGGATTCCCTGGCGGAAACGCTGCTCGATGAAGCTCAAAATTTCAAGGCGATAGCGGAGATAGGACTCAACGCGCTCGGATGTAAGACCGTGGGCAGCAAGGAACAACTTCCAGCCTGCATCGGTGGCGCAATTTTGATGGACGCAGGCGGGCAGCTGCTGGCGGAGCTGGTTGAGTCGCGCGTTGACTTCATCGTGCGAAGGCTCTATGGCCTCGATATCTTCCTGGCGAATCTGCTGCTCGATAAGAGCGCGGCTGATGAGTTGATCGAGAGCCTGCTGGCGGGTGAGCGCGCCCTCACCGATGAGATTGGGATCGAGAACGGATAGGCGGATTTCGTCGTCGATGTCGCTGGCGAGGATGGCGTGTTTGTTGGCGACGGCGACGACGCTATCGAGAACCACGGGAGACGCGGGGACGGCGGCGGTCGAGGGTTGGTTAGATTGGGCTGCGCACGAATCGGCGAAGGATGCCGTGAGGCAAGCGGCGAGAAGCCACAGGCCAATGCGGCGGAGTGCATTCGTGATTGGCGCGCGCTTATTCATCAGAAGGCCTGTCCAAGACTGAAGAAGAAGTTGATGTGCGGCGACTGGCCTAGGTATGGCCCGGTTGCGAAACCGGGGATGGGACTGCCAGCGGCCGTCGGAATCGAGTAGTTGATGTTGACCGGGTAGATGGGCGGATTCAAGTTATAGCTTACGTCGAATCGAATCGGTCCGACGGGCGTGTGATAGCGCAGCCCGAGTCCGAGCGCGTGCGAGAAGTCATTGAAACTGCAAACGCCCTGCTGGCCTGTCGATGTTGCAAGGCCGGTGGGCGTGTAGCCGGCGGGATAGGCGCTGGGGTTGGTCACGACTGCGTTTCTGCAAGCGGAGCTGTCGGGCTGGCGGACGCGAAGAGCGCTGGCCCACGCGTCGCCGGCGTTGGTGAAGACATTGCCCATGTCGTGAAAGATGACGAAGCTGACGGTGTTGCCCAAATAGGGAAGCGTAGGCGGCGGCAGGCGCAACTCGGTGCTGTTGGTGAGCGCTCCTGCGCCGCCGATCTGGAATCCGGTTTCAGGATCGCGCGGCCCGGCGGCATTCTGAGAAAATCCGCGGAGGGAAACGGCGCCGCCGGCGTAGAGACGCTCGGGCAGCGGGATGATTCCGTTGGGACCGCTGCCATAGGCGCGAATCTGGCCGTAACGCGTGTTGCGAGCGATGACGTAACGGCCTTTGTCAAAGCTGTAGTAGCTGGAGTTCGATGTGTCGATGCGATTGAACTCGGCTTCCGCGCCGAAGAAGCGGTCGGAGAGAAATTCCTGAAAGCTGGTGTAGGTGCCGCGGCGCGCGTCCATCGCGAGGTCGCGGGTGTCGCGAATCCATGTAAAAGCGGGACCGCCCACGCGTGTTGCCGTCGAGAGCAGCGAGATTTCTGCAGGATAAACTTGCAAGCTGCTGGCGGACACTTTAACGCGGCGGAAATCGATCTCGTAGATAAAGGTGTTAGCGCGCGAGAGCCAGGAGCCGGGGCGATTGAAGTTCTGAGTAAAGCGAAAGCCAGCTTCAAGACGGGAAGCAACGTAAGTCGATACATCCAGACTGTTGGCGTAGCCGCCGGAAAATGTGAAGCCGAAGTTGGGGTTTCCCTGAAGATGCGGAATCTGGTATTGAATGCCGGCGCTTTGCTCGAGCAATCCATAAGTGCCGCGAAGCGAAATCGATTGGTCGCGCCCAAAGAGGCCGTTGCGCGTGATGTCGGCAAGTACGCGAGGGCTGACGCCGGTTTTGCCGTTGGGATTGCACTTGACGCCTCCGGCAGTTGCGCCGGCGCAGTTGTTTTGCGGCTGGCCGGTTTGTGCCTCGAAGCCGATGCCGGGCGTCAGGGTCCAGCGGCGCGCTTCGACGGTTTGCAGCAGGATTGTTTTTTGTGGCGCACCCCCGTCAGGATTTTCGACAGCCACGTTCACTTCGTTGAAGAGGGCGAAGTCATAGAGGTTTCGTTGCGTATCTGAGAGAGCTGTGCGATTGAGCGGCTCGCCGGCGTGTAGAGTGATGGCGCGAGCGACGGTCTGCGGTCGAGTGAACACAAGGCCGGTCAACGACACATCGCGAACAAAGAGCTGCTCACCCTCGTCGACTTGGAAGACTACGTCGACTTTGCTGGGATCGGAGGTTTCAGTTTGCTGGACGATGGTGACTGTTGCCTGATCGAAGCCGCGGCTATAGTAGTCGGTAACGATCGCGTCGTGATCTCCAGACAGGTTGAGTGGAGAAAGCGGCTGGCCTAGTGTGGTGTTCATGAGCGCGGTCAGTGTAGTGGTGGGGATGTGTTCGTTGCCTTCAATGCTGAGGGTGCCTACGCGGAGTTGCTGGCCTTCGGCGATGTGGTAGGTGACCTGGAGCGGAGCGGTGTGGTCAATGGGAGTTTGTGGGCCGTTGGGTGACGGGTTATCCGCGATGACGGTTTCAGGAGTGCTGGTTTCAGGTGTGACCTTCACTTTGTAGAAGCCGTTGCTCTGATACAAGCCCTGAATCGCACTCACGTCGGCCGATACCAGAGCCTGGCTGTAGACGCCGTGGCGATCGACAAGGCCGGCGGTATGAACGCTGAGAAGATTCGTCAGCGTGACGGAGTCAAAGTAATGATTGCCGTCGACTGTGACTTTTTCAACGCGGCGGCGCGGACCGAGCTGGACGGTATAGAGAATGTCGACTCGATCACTGCTACTTGGACGATTGCTGCCTGACTGGTCTTTCGCTGGCGTTGCGGCGGGCGCTTGGGATTGGTGATCGACTTTGACGTCAAAGTAACCCTGGCGCTGAAAGAAATCGCGCAGGCGGCGGTTGCCTTCATTGAGCAAGTCTTCGTCGACGCTGCCTTCTTCAAAGATGGGGACGAGATGCTTGACGCGATCCGCTCCGACGACAGCGCCTTTAACTTCAACCTTTACGACAGGCCCGCGATTGGCGTTGAAGCTATAGTCCATCGATTTGGTGGCGCTGTTGTATTTGGCGGATTCCAGCTTGACGTCGGCTTCAAGCCGGTCCTGCTTTTGATATTCACGGAGTACGCCATCGAGGGCGCGGTTGACGATGTCGTGATCGACATTAGCGCCGGTGCGCAGATTTGCATGGTGGCGGAATTCTTCAAGGCTCATGCCGGAGTCCCCGGTGACGGATATCTTTCCTACGCGCGCCCGAGTGCCTGAAACCACGCGAAAAGCGACATCGGCAAGCTGCTGATTGGGGTGGGGCGTGACTGTTTGCGTGATCTTGCCTTCGTGATAGCCGTTGTCTTCAAGCGTGGAGCGCATCTGCTGAAGAGCGCGAAGCATTTTGGCTTGAGTGAAACGTGTTCCAGCCTGCAGCTGGCTGGCGCGCTCGAGTTGCGTGTTCATGGTTGGGCCGACGGCGCCGTCCACGCTCACTGTGCCGATAAACGTGCGCGGAGTTCCGACAAAAGTCAGCGCTACTCCGCCGGCTTCACGCGAGGCCTGAACTTGGATGCTGTCATAAAGCCCGGTTTCGAAGAGCCGGCGCAGGCTTTTTCTGAGGTTGTCGGCAGAGAGCGGTGCTCCTTCGGCTTGGTCGAGGTGGCCGGGCAGCGGAGTGAGGCGGTCGGAGGGAACGCCCTCGAAGGAAATGCGCTGGACGGGCAGACCGTCGAGTGCGAGAACGGAACTATTCGCCGAATCTGGAACTGAAGCTGTGGGCGGATTGTCCGTGGAGGATGCGGGCGCGGCGGCTTGGCCAACCCCAGCTGGAGTGACGGCAGGTGGAGTGGCAGACGGTTCCTGACCCGGGACGGAGATTGCGGTGGTTGCAACGCACAGAAGAACGGAGGCAAGAAAAGACGGATGCAACACTTTCAGCGTTCGCAGCGAGAAGAGCTCGGCGAGGCACGCGACTCGGGGATTGGGGACCCGTTGAACACCGCAAATTTCCGCAGGCTTTGTTTGCAAGACGATATCCTAAAGATGCGCTGTTCCCTGGGATTCAGATGACAAGTCCAAGCATCCTGGCACTAAGCCTGAGCGGGTCAGCATGGGCTGCGAAAACACTCTGCCAACACGGGTTTTGGAAGGGCGTGGGCTTTCAAGTTGTTTTTATTCAAGTTCAGCCAACCCAAACAGCCTGTCTCTATACTAACGATTAAGGAAGCAACGGCAAAACCAATGAACGACCGCTCTGTTTAGCACGAAACCGGACAGGCGCTCCCGCAAGGGCAGCAAGGAAGGCCTGTCTGTAGGGACCCCAATTTCGGACTCCGGTTGTGGTGGGCGAAGTTCAGGGACAGAATCGTACTGCCTGGCAAGACCGGTGAAGCCGAAGCACAGAGCCCTGAGTTCGGGATTGGGCATTCCGGGAATTTGCCGTATCGAGCAGGATGCAGTAAAAAGAAGCATCCCGAAGGAAGTGCATGCCCAATTCAACATCCTCCACGGAAAAGCCGAACCGCAGCCGCGCGAATGCTGTTAAGGAGCCGCTGCGAGCGGATTCGGCCAGTGAGCCTGCGAAACACACTGCGGGCCACGTCACGAAACAGGCAACAGGCCACACAACAAATAGGCCTGGTGCGACTAGGGCAGGCGCGACCGATGCGGTCGATTCCGATGTTCTGGCGCGCGCTCAGGCGGGCGATCATCAGGCGTTTGCCCTGGTGTATTCCCTGCACAAGCGGCGCATCTACTCGCTTTGCCTGCGCATGGTGGGCAATGTTGCGGAGGCCGAAGACCTGACGCAGGAGGCGTTCCTGCAGCTACATCGCAAGATCGCCACGTTCAGGGGCGATTCGGCATTTTCGACGTGGCTGCATCGGCTCGCCATCAACGTGGTTCTGATGCAACTGCGCAAGAAGGGTCTTTCACTGATCTCGCTGGACGAGGCGATGGAGCCGACGCCGGATGAGGGGCCGAGCCGCAGCTTTGGCGCTCCCGATTTGACACTAACTGGCGCGATCGACCGCTTGGCACTGGAACGCGCCGTTGCGGACTTGCCAACTGGATACCGGCTAATCTTTATCCTTCACGATGTGGAAGGTTTTGAGCATAATGAAATTGCTGCGATGCTGGATTGCTCGATTGGCAACAGCAAGTCGCAGCTGCACAAAGCACGCCTGAAGCTGCGCGATGCACTGCGCATCCAGAAGCGGCCGGAGGAGCAGCCATGACGGGCGATCCCAGTAACATGAGCTGCGAAGAGTTCCAGGCGCAAATGCCCGAGCTGATCGGATCGGGAGAGGACGCGTCTGCCCATCCTCACCTCCAGACTTGCGATCGATGCCGGGCATTGCTGGCAGACCTGCAAACCATCGCCGACGCAGCCCGCGAGTTGTTTCCCACTGTGGAACCGCCGGATGAGGTCTGGGCGAATATCGAGTCGGCTCTCAAGCTGGAAAAAGAGTAAGAGCGGCATCCAAACTCCCGGGATGCGCGGGAGGCGATCTCCAGGACGATTGGGGGCGTAGGCCGATTCGCCTCATATTTCGGGTTATTTCGCCGATAGACCCCACTGGCCGCAGATATCTGATCGACGATAGACGACGTGGACAATGGACGACGCTTCTGGCGGACGATCCCGCATCGTACTGTTTGGGAGATTGACTGTAAGGGAATTCAGCCTTAGAGACCCCCCACGTTAGAGATTCCGGCCTTAGAGAATCCGGTACAAAGGGCTCCTATTCCTGGATTTTGGCGTGCAAGTCCATTCTGGAGAGCGAGTCGATTTTGGCGGCGGTTCAGAGGGCAGCGACGGGAACACTTCGGATTTCCAGGGGCGCAGGGAACCCCAGCAAGATCAGGCACGTAGCTTAAGGCGAACAGGCAAAAGAAGATGGCGAAGGGGTGGCGGAACTTGCAACTTTTTCCTCTTTGAGCTATCTAATGAAGAAATGTTGATACGAGGACACTCAATGCCAAACGAGCCAAACAAGCCAGCAAACGAAGAAACAGCGCCAGCCAATGAGATCACGACGAAGAAAGGTCCAGTTGCTCGTAGGATTCCTGTGCTTCCGGTACGCGACACGGTCCTGTTTCCCCACGCGGTGTTGCCGCTAACGGTAGGCCGTGAAGGGTCGATCCAGCTGATTGAATCGCTGGGCGAGGAGCGCGCGATCATTGTTGCGGCGCAACTAGATCCGCGGCTGGACGCTCCCAAGCCTGAAGACCTGCACACAGTGGGCACGCTGGCCACGGTGCACAAAGTTGTACGCATGCCCAACCAGAGCCGGTTTGTGTTTACCGAGGGCGTAAGCCGTGTTCGGCTGGTGAGGTTTGTTCAGTCGGAGCCGTTCATGATCGCGGAGGTGGAGACGCTGGAGGATGAGGATGCCGCGCCCACGCCGGAGTTTGAGGCTCTGGTGCGGAACGTGGTAGCCCAGTTTCAGCAGATCGTCACCGAGTCACCGACGCTTTCAGACGAATTGCGGACGATCGCAGCGAACATCGACGAGCCCGCCAGGCTGGTGGATTTTGTGGCGTCCTCGCTTCCATTCCTGACCACGGACGACAAGCAGAATTTGCTGGAAACGCCGGGCACCGCGGATCGGCTGGAGCGGTTGAACCAGCTGCTCGCCAAGGAGATCGAGGTGCAGCAGTTGCGCGCCAAGATCCAGAACGAGGTGCAGGACCAGGTGCAGCAGTCGCAGCGCGACTACTACCTGCGCGAGCAGATGAAGGCGATCCAGAAGGAGTTGGGCGAGCAAGACGATGGACAGCGCGATACCGAAGAGCTGCGGGCGAAGATTGAAGCCGCCGGCATGCCCGAGGACGTAAAGAAGGAAGCGCTGAAGGAGATGTCGCGGTTGCAGCGTATGTCGCCGATGGCGGCGGACTACTCGCTTACCCGGAATTACATCGAGTGGTTGGCGATGCTGCCGTGGGCCAAGAGCTCGGGATCGAAGATCGACATCAACCTGGCCAAGCAGATTCTGGATGAGGATCACTACGAACTGAAAAAGGTGAAGGACAGAATTCTGGACTACCTGAGCGTGCTGGAGTTGAAGCCAGACATGAAGGGGCCGATTTTGTGCTTCGTTGGGCCGCCGGGAGTGGGCAAGACGAGCCTCGGGCGGTCGATTGCCCGCGCGCTTGGAAGGAAGTTCCAGCGCATCTCGCTGGGCGGCATGCACGACGAGGCGGAACTTCGCGGCCACCGGAGAACGTACATCGGCGCTTTGCCGGGACAAATCATCCAGAGCATTCGCAGGGCGGAAACCAACGACCCTGTAATCATGCTGGATGAAGTGGACAAGTTGGGAAGGGACTTCCGCGGCGATCCGGCATCGGCGCTGCTGGAGATTCTGGACCCGGCGCAAAACAATACGTTCCGGGACAACTACCTGGATGTACCGTTCGATTTATCGAAGGTGCTGTTCATCTGCACGGCGAACATGCTGGACACGGTGCCTGCGCCGCTGGTTGATCGCATGGAGATCATTCCGTTGCAAGGCTACAGCGAAGAAGAGAAGGTCCACATTGCAAGCCGGTACCTGATTCCGCGGCAGATCAAGGAAAACGGGATTACACCGGAACAGATCGAGTTTCCGGAACCAGCGGTGAGGCAGATTATTCGCCACTACACGCGTGAGGCCGGGGTGCGCAAACTGGAACAGACGATCGGGACAGTATGCAGAAAGCAGGCGCGGCGCGTGGTGGAAGGCCATGCGGAAAAGCTCGTCGTGACTAAGGAGACGCTGAAGGAATTTCTCGGCGGCATCCAGGTACGCGTGGAGACCGAGGTGGCGGAGCGGGTGAAGCGGCCGGGAGTGGCCGTCGGGCTGGCATGGACACCGGCCGGCGGCGACATCCTGTTCATCGAAGCCAACAAGATGAAGGGCAAGGGCAGCTTTACGATGACGGGGCAGATCGGCGAGGTAATGCAGGAGTCAATGCAGGCCGCGCTGACCTGGGTGCGCTCGAACGCGGTGCGGCTGGGGCTGGCTGAGGACTTTAACAAGGATCTCGACCTGCACATTCACGTCCCCGCAGGAGCGATTCCGAAAGACGGTCCGTCGGCCGGCGTGACCATGGCGACGGTGCTGGCCTCGTTGCTGACGGATACTCCCGTCCGGCCGCTTACCGCGATGACCGGCGAGATCACGCTCAGCGGCAATGTGTTGCCGGTGGGCGGAATCAAGGAGAAGTTTCTGGCAGCGCGCAGGGCCGGGGTGGAAAACATCATCCTGCCTGCCGAAAACCGCCAGAGCGTTGAAGAGGACCTGACGCCGGAGATGATGGAAGGCGTGACGGTGCACTACGCGAGCGAGATCGAGGACGTGCTGGCAGTGGCGCTTCCGCTGCTGGCGGCACGGCCGCAAATGCGTCCGGCTGCGCCAAGACGGGCAGAGAGCGCTGTGCCCACCGCGACCGCAATGGCTTAACAGTTTCTCAATTCTTGTGTGAACAGGCCGGCGAAACTGCCGGCCTGTTTTTTTTGTGGGGCGCGCGAATAGGTGAACCTACATTCGACCGCGTTCCTGGACAGCAATTCTTGTGAATCCTGGCTTTGGCACCGGGGGCCGCGGGGGCGCATTAGTGCTCGCGAGTTTCCCCGCTGGACACAAGAAAGACAACATGATCCTCGTCGGATGCGACCGGACGAAGGTCGTAATCATTTTGGACAAGATTGTTCGCCCACCAATCCTTGAGGTCTCCGAGAGAGGAATAGAGCAAAAACGACGGATGAGCGGAACGCCAGGCCGGAAAGTCATAGACCTTGAACGGATAATAGGTTGCCATGAGCGAAACCGCCTGATCAGCGGAACCCGGCCGCCAAGATGGTGCGCTGGTAACTGTCACCAGCCGGCGTGCGAGCGAATCTGGTGCGTAAAAATCAAGGATTGGATAATTAAATGAGTCCGCAACAACCACCGGCAGATCGGGGTGTCCTGCATCCTTTAATAAACTCTCCGCATCCTCTGCCGGCGATTGAAAACTCCACAATGGCTGCGGTGAAAAGAACCAAAAAGAGGCTTCTTGCATCGCTATTGAGCAAACGAGGAGCGCCGAAAACAGGATGAGCGCGCGCCGTCCAAGCCGTGGCAAAAGAACCCCAGCAGTCAACGGCACTCCTAGCACGGCGTATATGACATACCGGTCCACGAAGCCGCCGT
>Ga0307474_10002148_pt1 | contig 14186 bp, 12 predicted proteins | sample atmos_gasesECM1C_2_FD_203312 | JGI IMG/M metagenome (GOLD analysis project Ga0307474, IMG submission 203312) | Hardwood forest soil microbial communities from Morgan-Monroe State Forest, Indiana, United States - atmos_gasesECM1C_05 | ecosystem: Environmental > Terrestrial > Soil > Temperate... | reverse complement strand
GGCGCGCTTTTTTCAGCAGCATGATCCAATCAGGGTAGGCGTCGAGGTATTCCTCAACCTGCGGTCCCTGCAATCCGTGTCGACGCAGCTCGGCCCGGACGCGAAGCGGCCCCTGCCCCCTCGCGGCGTGATAAGCCACGAAATTCTCTAGGTAGCGCCGATCGTCGAGTAATTTTTCGCCGCGCAGCGCATCGAGCAAGGGCAGCACGACGGATGTATCGTAACCCTTCTCGAGCAGTTTAAGGCGTAAATCCTCGGAGGAATAGTCGCGCCGGGCCAACGCATCGAGCGCCGCGGCCCGGGCCGCGCGCGCGTCTAGGGGCTCGACTGGCCCGGCAGGCCGGGGCATTAGGCCTCTTTGACGTCGCCACCCCGATTCATGGTCGCCTTTTCCGGAATCAGCTTGGCGCGAACCTGCGCCTCGATATCCTTGGCGATCTCGGGGTGCTGCTGCAAAAACACGCGCGCATTGTCCTTGCCCTGCCCTATCCGTTCGCCCTTGTAGCTGTACCAAGAACCGGACTTCTCCACCATATTATGTAGGACACCCCATTCAATGAGTTCGCCCTCCTTTGAAATCCCGGTGCCGTACATGATTTCAAATTCGGTTTCCCGAAATGGGGGTGCGACCTTGTTCTTGACCACCTTGACGCGGGTCATCGAACCGACGACTTCCTCGCCATTCTTGATTGCGCCGATGCGCCGGATATCCATGCGTACGGACGAATAGAACTTCAGCGCGTTGCCGCCGGTCGTGGTTTCGGGATTGCCAAACATGACGCCGATCTTCATGCGAATTTGATTGATGAAAATCACGATGGTGTTGGATCGCTTGATATTGCCGGTCAGCTTGCGCAGCGCCTGAGACATGAGCCGCGCCTGCAACCCCATATGTTGATCGCCCATTTCGCCTTCGATTTCGGCTTTTGGCGTCAGCGCGGCGACCGAGTCGACGACCACCACATCCACGGCTCCGGATCGCACCAGCATGTCGGTGATTTCCAGCGCCTGCTCGCCGGTGTCGGGCTGTGACACCAATAAATCATTGACCTTCACGCCCAGCTTTTCCGCGTACACCGGATCAAGCGCGTGCTCCGCGTCCACGAACGCTGCGGTGCCGCCGTTCGCTTGCGCGGACGCAATGATGGCCAGGGTGAGCGTGGTCTTGCCCGAGGATTCCGGGCCAAATATTTCGATGACGCGCCCGCGCGGTATACCGCCGACGCCGAGCGCGATATCAAGACCCAACGAGCCGGTCGGGATCGAGTCCACCTCGTAGGTGGCGCCGGCATCGCCCAAGCGCATGACCGAGCCCTTGCCAAATTGTTTCTCGATTTGACTCAGCGCAGCCGCGAGAGCTTTTTTGCGATTCTCTTCCATGGATAGTCCTCAACAATGTGTGCCGCCATTATTTCATATTCAGCGCGCGACGCTCGTCTGATATGCGACGAATTCGCAGAGATTTCTCAACGATTTTCCATTTCATCCAGTAGTGACCAGGTGTCGAGTACTGTATACGCGGACTCGACGCCGCCGGTGTCGGAGCGAATCAAACTAAAAGTTGTTGGCCGCCACACGAGGGGCAACATCGCTGTCTGCACAGGGGCTTGCGTGACCTTCCTCGCGAGCGTTACATGCGCACGCAGCCGCTCAGGAGGCAATCCAATCGCATCGTTCAACTGCCTCGCAAGATCGAGAAGCCCCGGGGGCGCTGCACGGGCTGCGGCCACGACGACCTTCGATTCTCGCCAAAACTCGATTGAATCGCACGTGACGGCAAATTGAGCCGCACGCAAGGATCGGCCGATCTGCTGCAGCACCGCGAGCTTCGTCGCGGGCACCTCGCCGACAAACGCGAGGGTCAGATGGTAATTCTTCGGGTTGACCCAGCGGCTGCGTCCTTCGAGCGTGAGCTGTCGGGCCACCTGAGTGAGCTGCCGCGTGACTTCGTCATCCGGCCAGAGTGCAAAAAACAATCGCAATGCAATCCTCGAACCGCGGGTCAGCGGTCAGCGGGTCAGCAAGCCTTGAAGGGCCGCGCGCACGGTCTTGCGTCGCACCGACTCGCGGTCGCCTCGAAATCGTCTCAAGGCTGTCTCGACGCGAATGACGCCACTGAGGCGCGTGGCCCAACCCAGCCAAACAGTGCCCACGGGCTTCCCCGGAACGGCGCCGCCCGGGCCCGCGATGCCCGTTACCGCCACAGCAACTTGCGCCTTACTGCGGCCAAGCGCGCCGGCCGCCATGGCGCGAACAGTCGCTTCACTGACCGCTCCGTGCCGCTTTAAAACCGCGCGTGGTACGCCGAGTCGGCGCACCTTGGACTCGTCGCTGTAGGTGATAAATCCCTCCGAGAACCAGCATGAGCTGCCGGGAATATCGGTCAGCGCCTTGGCAATCCAGCCGCCGGTGCAAGACTCCGCCGTTGCGGCATGGCGACGTGCTTTAAGCAAGTGTTGGCCAACCCGTTCGGCAAGACGTTTTAATTCCACGTCGCTCTCTGTCATGGGAAGGAGTGTACTGGTTTAGAATTCCCTATGGTTTCTCATGATTGATCCCGAAGAGAAAGTAAATCACACGCCCATGATGCAGCAATATCTGCGCATCAAGGCGCAGCACCCGGACGTGCTGCTGTTCTATCGCATGGGTGATTTCTACGAGATGTTCTACGACGATGCGCGCCGCGCCGCGGAACTTCTCGACATCGCATTGACTCAGCGCGGCGCATCCGGCGGCGCGCCGATTCCCATGGCCGGCGTGCCGGTCGTGACCCTGGATGGCTATCTGGCCAAATTGGTGCGCAAGGGTCAATCGGTGGCAATTTGCGAGCAGCGCGGCGAGCCGGGAAAGACCAAGGGACCCATGGATCGCGAGGTGGTGCGCATCGTCACGCCCGGCACCCTCACTGATGAGGCGCTCTTGGAGGAGCGGCGCGACACCCTCATAGCCTGTGTCTGCGGGCAGGACGGCCGCTATGGGCTTGCCTGGCTCGACCTATCGGCGGGGCGCTTCAGCGTGATGGAGCTCGCCAGTCTCACCGCTCTTGAGGCCGAAGTGGAGCGGCTGCGGCCCGCTGAGATCCTGGCTCCCGATGGCGCACAGCCCGCCTTGGCCCGCGCCTCGGGCGAGGACCGGCCCTGGAGGGCACGGGCGCCCTGGCACTTCGAGATTGACTCGGCCACGCGAGCGCTGAGCGAACAGTTTCGTACCCGCGACCTGGCCGGCTTCGGCTGCGCGGATAAGCCACTGGCCATAGCGGCCGCCGGCGCCTTGCTGGCCTATGTACGCGAAACGCAAAAATCCGCGCTGCCGCATCTGCTGTCGATCACGACTGAAGAACGGGATGCCGCGCTCATCATGGACCCGGCTACGCGCCGCAATCTCGAGCTCGATGAGAGCATTGCCGGTGCAGACGAGTTCACGCTCGCGGGTGTTTTCGACCGTACGACGACCGCCATGGGCGGTCGACTGCTGCGTCGTTGGCTGCATCGACCGCTGCGGGATCGCGATATCTTGCGAGCACGCTATCACGCGGTCGCGACCTTGATCGATCAGGATCAACACGCTGCGATTGCTGAAGGACTGGCGGCGGTCGGTGATCTGGAAAGGATATTGGCGAGAATCGCGCTGCGCTCCGCCCGACCTCGCGATCTGGTGCAGTTGCGCGCGGCACTCGGCGCGTTGCCGTCCCTGCGGAGCATCCTCGCCGGTGCGCAGTCGCCGCTGCTGCTGCAGCTCACCGCTGGCATCAACGATCATCACGAAGAACATGCCCTGCTTCGCCGCGCGATAGACGAGGCGCCGCCCCATTACCTGCGGGAAGGGGGAGTGATTGCTCCCCGGTTCGACGCCGAATTGGACGAGCTACGCGCGCTCGGCAGCAATACCGAACAATTCCTGATCGACCTCGAACAGCGAGAACGCGAACGCAGCGGTCTCTCGAGTTTGAAACTCGGCTTCAACCGGATTCAGGGGTTTTTCATCGAGGTGAGCCGCAGTCAAGCCGACAAAGTTCCGGCCGAGTACCTGCGCCGGCAAACAGTGAAATCGGCCGAGCGATTCATTACACCGGAATTGAAGTCCTTCGAGGACAAAGTCCTAGGAGCGCGCGAGCGCGCACAGGCGCGCGAACGGCTGCTGTACGATACCGTGCTTGAGCAGCTCTCGGCACACCTGCCCACGCTGCAGGCCAGCGCGGCAGCGATTGCAGAAATCGATGTCTTGAGCTGTTTCGCCGAACGTGCGACGACGCTTCAGTGTGCGCGGCCGGAGCTGGTCGAGGAACCCATGTTGCGCATCGACGGCGGGCGCCATCCGGTGGTCGAACGCGCAGGACGCGAACCCTTTATCCCCAATGATCTGCGCTTTGACGATTCGCGCCGCATGCTGATCATTACCGGCCCCAACATGGGTGGGAAAAGCACCTATATGCGCCAGACGGCGCTGATCGTGATTCTCGCGCACATCGGTTGCTTTGTGCCGGCGCGGCGCGCGATCTTAGGTCCCCTGGATCGCATCTTCACGCGCATCGGCGCCTCCGACGACCTGGCGGGCGGGCGCTCCACGTTCATGCTCGAAATGACGGAAACCGCCAATATTTTGAACAATGCCACCGACCAGAGCCTGGTGCTCATGGACGAAGTCGGCCGGGGCACCAGCACATTCGACGGGCTCTCGCTCGCCTGGGCCTGCGCCGCCTTCATCGCCACTAAAATCCGCGCCTTGACCCTATTTGCCACGCATTACTTCGAACTGACCAGCCTCGCAAGCGAGGCGCCCGGTGTGGCCAATGTCCATGTCGAAGCCGTCGAGCATGGCGAGCAGCTGGTGTTCCTACACAGCGTCAAGGAAGGTCCCGCCAACCAGAGTTATGGCTTGCAGGTGGCCGCGCTGGCGGGAATCCCCAAGTCCGTTACGACGCAGGCGCGGCGCTACCTGACTGAACTGGAGCGGGAGCGAGATGCCCTGCGAAGCCATAACTCGCCCCAAGGCGAATTAGCCCTATTCGCGCCCATGGCCGCCCCGGTGGCAGAATCGGCCGCCTTGGAGGTGCTGCGCGCGGTAGACCCCAACACCTTGAGCCCGCGCGACGCGCTGGATCTGCTATTCCGTTTGAAAAGCCTGGATCGCGAAGCTAACGAATAAAACATCCATCGTTCAAGAACGCCGCGGTTTGCCGCGCGACCACCGAAGAAAACGGCAGAGCCGTGTGGCTGATCCTCAAAACCAGGTGCTCCAATATGCCTGGCAGTCGGGTCTCCTCCACGAAGACGGTGCCATCGCTGGGTGCGCCGTGTACGCCGACCAGCCTTCCCAAGCCGATTCCCACGCTGCCTGCGATCACACCCAGTTCGCGCTGCCCCATCCAACGGCGTTGCCGCTCGGTGAGCAATTCCTCGTGCACACCCCTTCCCAAGATTTTCTTGCCGAATGGCAGACGCGCCAGATTCTGCGCCGCGCGGCTGCCATTCAGCGGCGAACCCAAGAGCACGATCCGCCCTGGCGGCAGCTGCACGCGATTGGCGTTCTCGAACAGCTTCAATATGACCAAGCCGCCCAGGCTATGGCCTACCAAGTGCAGCGTCTCTGCGCGCTGCTGCGCCAAGAACTTTCCGAGTGCCTGCGCACTGTCGCTGATGTTCGACGTCACCGATGGGTAGGAGAATGCGCGGGTCTTCGCATTCAACTCCCTGGACAACCGTCTGAGCAGAATGCCGGCCTCGTTGCCGGTCAGCCATAGCCCATGCACGTACACAATCAGCGTGCTCATGGCCTCGGGATCTACAGGCGCAGTTCGGCAATGACCGCACGATTCGTGCTGGACGATGCCGTTTCCATCGCATCGGCGGCCGACACCCAACGGAACTGCACATGCTCCGCGTCGCTTAACACCACCGGCACGCGGCCCCGCAACCGCAAGGAGAAAGCATGTTCGAGATTCCGCGTAACCCCCGGGGCGTACACCTTGCCGAAAGCCGGCAAAATCTCGTACACCTGCGTCCATTGTAAATTGACCAGCACGCCTTGCCTGATCCCGGTTTCCTCAATCACTTCGCGTCGGGCGGCTGCATCCGCGGGTTCGCCCCACTCCATGCTCCCGGTAACCGATTGCCAAAACCCCGGCGGCCGGCGCCGCTCGAGCAGCAAAAATTCTCCGCCTTGCGTGTGGATCACGATCAAGACGGATTCGGGCCGGCGAAACTGCTGCAAGATCACTCGATCTTGGGAGGCGTTCGCACGCGAATGTGCAGCTCTCTGAGTTGCGTTTCGCTGACTTCCGTCGGCGCATCCATCAACAGGTCGGCCGCCGTCTGGGTCTTCGGGAATGCGATCACGTCACGGATGCTGTCCGCGCCCGCCATCAACATCGCCAACCGATCAAGGCCGAAGGCGATTCCGCCGTGCGGCGGCGCGCCGTATTTCAGCGCGTCGAGCAAGAATCCGAACTTCACGCGGGCCTCTTCAGCGGATATGCCCAACAGGTCGAACACCACAGACTGTAGTTCCTGGTTATGGATGCGGACCGATCCGCCGCCGATCTCCGAGCCGTTCAACACCATGTCGTAGGCTTTGGCAGTCGCCTCCCCCGGACTCGCCGCCAGAGCCGCATAATCCAGGTTGGCCGGACTGGTAAAAGGATGATGCATGGCCTGCCACCGCTTGGCATCCTCGTCCCATTCGAACATCGGAAAATCGACCACCCAGAGAGGGCGCCAACCCGCGGCGACCAGCTTCAGATCCTGCCCTACCTTTAGGCGCAGTGCGCCCAACGCATCGCTCACGATCTTGCCGCTGTCCGCGCCAAAGAAAATCAAATCGCCATCCTGAGCCGCGGTGCGCTGCATGATGCCGCTGACGGCCGAATCGCTCAGGAACTTCAAGATCGGCGACTGCAAGCCTTCGCGCCCCTTGGCAAGCTCGTTGACTTTGACGTAGGCCAGTCCCTTCGCGCCATAGCGCGCCACATACGCGGTGTAGTCGTCGATTTCTTTGCGCGACAGCTTGCCGCCCTGAGGCACACACAGCGCCGTCACCCGACCGCGAGGATCGGCGGCAGGGCCTGCAAACACCTTGAAGTCGCAGCCCTTGACCAGGTCGGCGACATCCACCAACTCCAACGGCACGCGCAAATCCGGCTTGTCGGACCCATACCGGCGCATCGCCTCCGCGTAGCTCATCCGCGGCATCGGACTCGGCAGTTCTACCCCCAAGACCTGCTTGAAGAGGTGATGGATCAGACCCTCCATCAAGCGCTGAATTTCCGCCTGATCCAAGAAGGAGGTCTCGATGTCGAGCTGGGTAAATTCCGGCTGACGATCGGCGCGCAGATCCTCGTCGCGGAAGCAGCGCACGATCTGATAGTAACGGTCGAATCCCGAAATCATCAGCAACTGCTTGTAGATTTGCGGCGACTGCGGGAGTGCAAAGAACTTGCCGGCGTGGGTGCGGCTCGGCACCAAATAATCGCGGGCGCCCTCCGGCGTCGCCTTGGATAACATCGGCGTCTCAATATCGACGAATCCCGCCTCGTCCAGATAATGGCGCATGGCGCGCGTGATCCGGTGGCGCAGCAGCAAGCGTTCGCGCATCTCTTCGCGGCGCAGATCCAAATAGCGGAAGCGCAATCGAACTTCCTCGCTCACCGTCTCGTCGAGTTGGAACGGCAGCGGCTCGGAACGATTCAGAATCTCCAGTTCCTGACACAGCACTTCGATCTGTCCGGATTTGAGATTGGGGTTGGCGGTGCCTGGCGGGCGGGCGCGCACCAGCCCGGTGACCTTGAGTACATATTCATTGCGCACGCGCTCGGCGGAGGCGAACACGGCGGCCTTGTCCGGATCGAATACGATTTGCAGCAGTCCTTCGCGATCGCGCAAATCGACGAAAATGACGCCGCCATGATCGCGGCGGCGATGGGCCCAGCCGGCTACGGTGACGGACTGTCCGATCGATGACTCATCGACTCGGCCGCAATAATGAGTGCGCATAAGCAAGAGCAACCAAAAAGGGGAAGCGCGCGATGCTAAGGCTTGAGGCCCGCTCGGGCAAGTGCTTTAGCGCCGGCGTTTGAGCTTGATGGGTTTGCGCTTGGAACGCGCCGCGCTCCTCGCGCCGCCCTTTCCCGAGGCCGGTTTCGATGTGGCGCTGCTCGAGGACTTATCCGCGGGCTTGTCGGCCGGCTTCTCCTTGGCGGAGGTTGATTCCTTTGCGGCATCCGCCTTGATCTCGCCGGACTTCGCATCCTTGCCATCCTGGCTCTTCTCCTCTTTGCCCGTCTCATCCTTGGCCTTCGTATCGGCCTCCTTCGTCTCCTTGGGCGCATCCTCGGGCCGGTCTGCCAAATTGCGTTGGTTGTCTTTGTCGCCTTTAAAATCGGTTTCGTACCAGCCGCCGCCTTTGAGCCGGAAGACGGGTGCCGACATCAGCCGGGTCAGCTGCGACTTACCGCAATGCGGGCATTTCTTGAGCGTTGGGTCGCTGACCTTCTGCATGGCCTCCAACTCGTGGCCGCAGCTCTTACACTGATATTCGTAAAAAGGCATGGAATTCCTCTTATGGGGACTAGCGCCGCAAAGTATAGCGAAATAAGTCGCCTACTCGCGGCGCTAACTTAGTGCAGGCGTTCCTTTTCGAACACCAGCGCGTCGCGCTTGATTTTGGCGATGACGCGATCGCCGGCGATGAAATCGCCCTTGAGGATGCGTTGCGCCAAGGGGTTTTCGATCTGCGACTGGATCGCGCGCTTCAAGGGCCGGGCGCCATACACCGTATCGAAGCCCGCCTCACCGATCTTGTCGCGCGCGTCATCGTCCAGCCGTAAGGTGATATCGCGCTCCGCCAGGCGCTGTCGCAGCCGTCCCAGCTGAATATCGACAATGGATCGAATCTGTTCCCGACCCAGCGAATGGAACACGACGATTTCATCGACCCGATTGATGAATTCGGGCCGGAAATGCTGCGTCACCACCTGCATCACCGCCTCTTTCATCTTGGCGTAATTGGCCTCGCCGGAGAGCTCTTGAATGACCTGGGATCCTAAGTTCGACGTCATGATGATCACGCAATTGCGGAAATCGACCGTGCGGCCCTGGCCATCGGTGAGGCGGCCATCGTCGAGCACTTGCAACAGGACGTTGAATACATCCGGGTGCGCCTTCTCAATTTCGTCCAACAAAATGACGCAGTAGGGTCGGCGCCGAACCGCTTCAGTCAAATAGCCGCCCTCTTCATAACCCACATAGCCCGGAGGCGCGCCGATCAGGCGCGCGACCGAGTGCTTCTCCATGAATTCCGACATGTCGATGCGAATCAAGGCGTCTTCGGTATCGAACATGAACTCGGCCAACGCCTTGCACAGCTCGGTTTTACCGACGCCCGTGGGACCCAGGAACATGAACGAGCCGCTGGGCCGATTCGGATCCGACAAACCCGCACGTGTGCGCCGAATCGCGTCCGCCACTGCCCTGACCGCTTCCTGCTGACCCACGACGCGCTTGCCCAGCACTTCTTCCATGCGCAGTAATTTGTCGCGCTCGCCTTCGAGCATCCGCGATACCGGGATCCCGGTCCATTTTGAGACGATTTCGGCGACTTCGGTTTCTGTGACCGAGTTTCGCACCAACTGATTGGGTTTCTGCTCGACTTCAAGCGCTTTCGCCAATTTCTGCTCGAGTGCGGGAATGCGGCCGTACTGCAGTTCGGACATGCGCGCCAAATCCTGCGCGCGGCGCGCCGTGTCGAGATCTTGACGTGCGCGCTCCAATTCTTCCTTGATGTGGGCGGCGCCTTGGACCGTGGCCTTCTCCGCCTTCCAGATCTCTTCCAAGTCCGAATATTCCTTTTCCAGTGCGGCCAAGGTGTCATTGAGCATGCTCAAGCGCTTACGTGAGGCCTCATCGCCTTCTTTCTTGAGCGCCTCGCGTTCGATCTTCAATTGAATGATGCGCCGATCCAATTTATCGAGCGCCTCGGGCTTGGAATCGATTTCCATGCGGATCAAGGAACCCGCCTCATCGATCAGATCGATGGCCTTGTCGGGCAGTTGGCGATCTGCAATGTAGCGATGCGACAGCGTTGCCGCCGCCACGATGGCCGGATCGGTGATTTCCACGCCATGGTGCACCTCGTAGCGCTCTTTGAGACCGCGCAAGATCGCGATGGTGTCTTCGACCGAGGGTTCATTGACCATGACTTTTTGGAAGCGCCGTTCGAGCGCCGCGTCTTTCTCGATGTATTTGCGATATTCATCGAGCGTTGTCGCGCCCACGCAGTGCAACTCGCCTCGCGCCAGCGCGGGCTTGAGCATGTTGCCCGCATCCATCGCGCCTTCGGCCTTGCCGGCTCCCACCATGGTGTGCAATTCGTCGATGAACAGAATCACCTGACCTTCTTGTTTCGCCAGGTCATTGAGCACCGCCTTCAGGCGCTCCTCGAATTCGCCGCGAAATTTCGCGCCGGCGATGAGCGCGCCCATATCGAGCGAGAGAATGCGCTTATTGCGCAGACCCTCAGGCACCTCGTCGTTGATGATCCGTTGGGCCAGTCCCTCGACAATCGCGGTCTTGCCCACACCGGGCTCGCCGATCAGCACGGGGTTGTTCTTGGTGCGCCGCTGCAGAACTTGAATCGTGCGGCGAATTTCATCATCGCGTCCGATCACCGGATCCAGCTTGCCTTGGGTTGCGCGCTCGGTCAGATCGATGCTGTACTTTTCCAACGCCTGGCGATTTTCCTCAGCGCCCACATCGTCGACCTTGGCGCCGCCACGCACTTCCTCGATGGCCTTTTCCAGATTGGCGCGGGTCGCGCCGGTGGCCTTGAGCAATCGGCCCAACTCGCCCCGGTCATCGCACGCCGCCAGCACGAACAGCTCGCTGGAAATAAACTGATCGCCGCGCTTCTGCGCCAGCTTGTCGGTAACATTCAAGAGCTTGTTCAGATCGTTGCCGAGCAGAACTTCGCCTCCCGCGCCATCGACCTGGGCAATCCGGTCGAGCGCTGCCGCCAGATCAGAGCGAAGCTTGGGGACTTGAACGCCGGCCTTCTCGAGCAAGGGCCGTGCCGTGCCGCCGTCTTGGTCGAGCAGCGCCACCATGAGGTGCACCGGCTCGATGTACTGATTGTCGCGGCCAACGGCTAAGGACTGGGCATCGGCCAGTGCCTGCTGGAATTTGGTCGTCAGCTTGTCCATTCGCATAGCTATCCCTCGAAAAATCGCTTGGAATACGCGCTTAAGTGGGGATGGAAAGCCGCTAATTCAACGGTATTTTTACCCTTCTCGCCAGATTAGCGTGGCCTGCCGCCCGGTGATGCCGTCGCGCCGGTGCGAGTAGTAGCGATCCGCCCGAGTATAGGTGCATTCACCGCCGCCATAGATGCGGCTCACCCCCAGCCGTTGCAAGCGCCGACGCGCGAGCATTCCCAGATCTGCCATGAACCGTCCGCGCGGATTCGACTCGAAGGCCTCGCCGGAGTTAGGGTCAGCGGCCAAGAAAGCCTCCCGCACTTCTGCGCCGACCTCGAAGTGCTGAGGCCCGATGGCGGGCCCCAACCAGGCCAGCACGCTTCCTGGGGGCGTTCCCATGGCCTGTACGGTGGCCTCGATCACCCCCGCGGCCAACCCACGCCAACCGGCGTGCGCGGCGGCCACGGTGTCGCCTGAGCCGCTCGCAAAAAGAATGGGGAGACAGTCCGCGGTGAGGATCGCGCACACCTTCGCGCTCCTTCGCGCGATCGCGGCGTCCGCCGGACCCGCGGCCGCGGGTGAATCCAGCTCCGCGACCCTGATCCCGTGCACCTGAGACAGCCAGTGAGGCTCGCTGGGCAACCCGGCCGCTACTTCAAGTCGGCGACGATTCTCAGTGACCGCAGCCGGATCGTCACCGACGTGATGGCCCAAATTGAAGCAACCATAGGGAGCCTTGCTGGCGCCGCTGTGCGCGTCGCCGCGCAGGGTCGAGAGTGCGCGTACCCCGTGAGGGGCCGGCCAGTCCACCTCGAACCAGGGTAGGCTCATCGGCCGCGCTCGAGTTCCGCCGCGCGCGCGTCATCGCGCAGTGCCAGCAGCAGTTGTTCGAAATCCGCGGGGGCTGGGCTGTTCAACGCCAATCGTTTGCCGGTTCGAGGGTGATCAAACCCTAGCGTTGCCGCGTGCAAGGCCTGGCGTTTAAAGGCGCGCAAGGTCGTGAGCAGGCCTTCAGATGCGCCGCGCGGCTGCGCAAACCGGCCGCCGTAGACGGGATCGCCGACAATCGGGTATTTCAGGTGGGACAGGTGCAGGCGTATCTGGTGCGTTCGCCCGGTCTCGAGCTGCACTGACAGATAGGTATGCGCTCGAAAGCGCTCGACCACCCGGTAGTGCGTCACCGCCGGCCGCCCACTCCCGCGCACCGCCATTCTGAGCCGATCGCTGCGATTGCGCCCGATAGGGGCGTCGATGGTGCCGCCACCCGTCATGACACCCACGCACACCGCCAGATAATTTCGCGACATCGTGCGCGCCATGAGCTGGCGCGACAGGGAGGTCTGTGCTTCGGCGGTGCGGGCCACGACGAGCAGGCCGCTGGTGTCCTTGTCCAGCCGATGGATGAGCCCGGCGCGAGGCAGTTTTGCCAACGAGGCATCCAAACCCAGCAGGGCATTTTGCAGGGTATGACTGGGATTGCCGGCCCCCGGGTGTACAACCAAACCCGCCGGCTTGTCGATCACCAGCAGGTCGGCATCTTCATAGGCGAGCCGGAGTGCAATCGCCTCCGGCAGAACTCCGGACTGCGGCTCCTCGGCCCTCAGTTGTATCCGGACTCGGTTGCCGGCCCGCACCAGATCGCGGGGCTTGAAGCGCTGTCGGCCTACCAAAACCGCGCCTTCCTCGATCCACCCCTTGATTCGCGTGCGCGAATGCTGAGGCAACAGGCGCGCCAAGGCGCTGTCCAGCCGCTGGCCTGCCAATTCCGGCGGAATCTCGAGATCGATCACTTGGAACTCTGCAGTCATAGGGGACTCGAAGGTACCGTCGGGGCATCGGGTATACTGCCGCGCTTTCGGGCCCAGCCAACCGGGCCGTCTATTGTAAGGAATCGCTTGTGAGACTGCGTGATCTTGTCCAACCGGGCCGCATTTTGGTTGTGGCCCTAGGCGTCGCGATGCTGACCACAGGCTGCCGCAGCCACCGTGCCGCCGACGCCAAGTCCGGCCCCGAACAGATCTACGCCAAAGCGCAAAAAGCCATTCGAAGTTCCAGCTATGCGGAAGCGGTCAAGCAGCTCGAAGCGCTGCAATCGCGCTTCCCCTTCAGCGAGCCCGCGCGCCAAGCCCAGCTGGACTTGATTTACGCCTACTACAAGAATCACGAAGTCGAGCCGGCGGTGGACGCCGCCGATACCTTCATTCGCGAGAATCCGACCAATCCGCGCGTCGATTACGCCTACTACATGAAGGGCTTGGTTTACTTTGAACGCCAGTCGAATTGGCTGGAGCGGAAATTCCGCGTCGACCTATCGCAGCGCCCGCCGGTCAACGCAAAAAAATCCTTCGATGCCTTTCAGCAGCTGATCGAGAAATTCCCGCACAGCCAGTATGTCGGCGACGCTCAGCAGCGCATGGTCTTTCTGCGCAACCGCCTGGCCGACTTCGAACTACACGTGGCCCTGTACTACATGCGCCGCGGCGCCTATGTGGGCGCCCTCAATCGGGCCAAGTACTGCGTGGAAAACTACGATGGCTCGCCCGCGGTCAAAGGTTCCCTGCGCGTCATGATCGCCGCGTACTACTCGCTCAATATGGTGGATCTGGCGAAAAACGTCGAACTGGTGTACGCGGATAACTACCCCGGTCCTCTCGCGGACCTCGAACCGAAGAAGCACTGGTACCAGCGCATCTTTTAACCTCGACTCTTGAGGTTCAGTGCGACTTGTAGCCGCTGGTAATCGGATAGCGCCAATCGCGGCCGAAGGCCCGGCCGCTGACGCGCACGCCCGGCGGCGCTTGGCGGCGCTTATATTCATTGCGCTTCACCAAATCCAATATGCGCCCCACGGTGACTCGATCGAAGCCGCGCGCCGCGATCTGATCGACCGACAAGTCCTCTTCGATGAAGGCCTCGAGTATCGGGTCGAGAATTTCATACGGCGGTAAGCTGTCGGTGTCTTTCTGGTCGAAACGCAGCTCAGCCGAGGGCGGCCGATCGA
>Ga0307474_10002145_pt1 | contig 14198 bp, 15 predicted proteins | sample atmos_gasesECM1C_2_FD_203312 | JGI IMG/M metagenome (GOLD analysis project Ga0307474, IMG submission 203312) | Hardwood forest soil microbial communities from Morgan-Monroe State Forest, Indiana, United States - atmos_gasesECM1C_05 | ecosystem: Environmental > Terrestrial > Soil > Temperate... | reverse complement strand
CCACCATGGTTCCTATCGCCATGCTGTATTCCACGCCCGAAGATGCGGCCAACGAGATTGCCTACCTCTACAAGCGGCACTATCCCATCTCCTACATCGAAATGGGAGAAGAGGCCGATGGCCAGCACATGCTGCCGGAAGACTACGGGGCTCTGTATGTACAGTTCGCCACGGCAATTCACAAACTCGTTCCCGAAGCCAAACTCGGAGGTCCGCCCTTTGAGGGAACGTTTGGCGATGTCGAAGTTTGGCCCGATGCAGCAGGAAAGGTTTCATGGCTGGGTCGGTTCGTGGACTATTTAAAGGCCCATAGCCGCCTCGGTGACTTCACTTTCTTTTCCTTCGAACATTATCCGTACCAGGACCGCCCAAGTTATTCGTGGGCCGATCTCTATCCCGAGCCCGGATATGTCAGCCACATCGTGCAAGTCTGGAAAGACAACGGCTTGCCGCCGAACATCCCGTTCTTTATGACCGAAGGAAACATCGGAGGCGGCGCGCCGCCCTCCACCGTGAAAGGCGCTCTCTGGCTGGCCGATTACGTTGGCACCATGATGAGCGAGGGTGCGGGTGCAACCTACTACTTCCATTACATGCCCTCGCCCGAGCATCCCGGCGGATTTCTCATCGTCGACAAGGATTTCAATCTGAAGGGTTATCCCCCGCAGTACTTAGCGGCACAACTGATTTCCAAGGAATGGGTGCAGCCCGTAGACATGCCGCACAAGCAGTTCAAAGCCTCCAGCGACATCACCGACGCTGCCGGGAACGTGCTGGTCACGGCCTACGCCGTGCAGCGGCCCGACGGACAATGGTCTGTAATGCTGGTGAACCGCGACCAAAGCGGCGATCACGCCGTGAACCTGGTCTTTCAAGCCTCAGGCAAGCAGCTACATTTCTCAGGATCTGTCGACCGCATCACGTTCGGCTCCAACGAATATCAATGGCACCAGGAAGGAGAAGGAGGTCACGCGGATCCCGATGGCCCGCCGTCGAAGTCCACCGTAACCGGAGGCGCCGCTGCGCTCTACCAGCTTCCAAAAGCATCGATCACGGTGCTGCGTGGACGGATCGCACCGTGAGAATTTCTTATCCTTCAGGAGTACCCACCCGTCCACGACCGTGACAGGTGGGCATCCATTGCAGGGCTATTCGTTGCCCCTTCGTTCGCCACAACTTCCAGTTTGCTTCTGCCCGTTTCCCTCCGACCGTAACAAACACCGGTTGGGAAGCGATGGGATCATGGGCGCGGCTGTAGCGAACGTGTCCGGTAGCGAGATTGGTGATGCGCACCAGAGGAAAGTTCGTCGCTGCCTGCGCATCATCGCCGTAGAAAGCGCCCTGCGAAAGTCCGTTGAAGCGGAATCCGAAAGCCTGGTACGACCTTCCCACCCTCAGCGAATTCGGCACGTACGCTACCACCGGCGCCCACTCGCGTCTCGGCCCACTGGCTGATGTGTAAAGTTCAATATCGTTCGAAAAGTCGGTGAGCAGGATCTGGCCCGTCGGCAGCACTAGCATATTTCCGCACCAAGAGCGGCATTATTTGCGCGCTGCAGCTTGCCATCATGCTCGCAGCTTCGGAATCCAGCGTGGCACTCTCCGGCGGTATTCGTCATACGATTCCCCAAACTGTCGCCGGAGCGTGGGCTCCTCGTAGAACATCACGAACAAATGTGCTACGAACAGCATTACCACCGCGTACTCCGCCACGTGAAAGGAGCGAAACACTGTTGCCTCTCCGAGGATGACCAGTGCCACTCCGATATACATCGGATTGCGGACATAGCGGTGCAGCGCGGTCGTGACCAGGAACTGGGTCGGCGCAATCGGCGCCGGCGTGCCTAACCCACGCACGGCGAATTCCCAGGCACAACGAAAGTAGATCACCGCTCCGACCGCGAGGATGACGGCCCCGACCCATGTCAGAACTCCGTTCTCCGCCTTGTGAAATCCGCCAACCAACCATCGCGGTACATAGACCGCCACAGTCCCAGGCACGAAAATCGTGAACAGAATCGTGTTCAGAATCGGCCAGAATCTGCGCGTCATAGGGAGTCATGTGGCGAGAGCCGCCCTCGCCTGTCGGCTTGAGCGCAGTTCGCCTTTCGTCGGCAGCGACCTGCATTCCAGCACACAGTGTGTCGCAAGACAGCCGGCACAACCTTACTGTAAAATCAGAGACGGCGGAAGAGAATCAAGACGCAGCATCAGAGTCTTCCCGAGTGGATTTCCTGGCTTGCCGAGTGGATTTAGGCGAGCCTTTCGGCAACATCCCATCCACCAGCATCCGCCGTGGCGGTAAGCGGAGCGCGCTGCGCAAATATTCAAGAGATCAGGAGAGATTGCACATGGCAGTAGGTGCGAAGATTGCAAAAACAGCAGACCGCAAGAAGGTCATGGATACCACCAAGAGCACGGATTGCCCTAAGTGTGGCAAGCCCACCCGCATCGTCAAGCGCGTCAAAGACCGCGAGCGGGGCGTTCCCGGCGGGATCTACATCTCGTGCTCCGGGTGCGAGTTTTTCGAGAAGCTATAACCGTCAATTCCTGACAAAAGGCGCCACGCCAGCCGCGCCTGTCCCGATTCCCTAATGCGATAGCCGTTTCACGGCATCGCTGATTCGTCGCGCCAATGTTCCGTCGCCCGACTCCGGGTCGTGCTGTATTTGACGAAACTGCTTGAGCGCTTCGTCGCGTTTGCCGGCAATCTCCCACAGGCTGGCTTGGACGAACTGCTGATCGACCCGCGAGAAAGCCGCCCACTCGGTCAACGGCCGGTCAATCCACTGGTAGGTGGCCCACTCCTCATCGGGCGGCACTGCGGTGAGTACCTCTCGAAGGTCCTCGTCGCTGCCAAGTCCTGCGTCGAAGTAGCTGTGAACCCGCCCCCGCCTGTCGTCGGTGATCGTTTCTCCATTCTTGCGCATGTCATTCGCTACCCGGATTAGTTCCGCCAGCACTCCGGGAGTGTCGCTGTAGATCATCCCTCCCAACTGGCACTCGCGCACGAAGGGCCGCTCTTTGCCGCTCGCTAAAGCGATCGCAAAGTATTTCTTCGCTTCTTCCGGTCCGCGGTGGTTTTCCAGTAGCCAATTTCCCATCATGGCATTGGCGTAGACATTGCCGGGATCCATCGCCAGCGCCCGCGCAAAATTCTCTTCGACCTTTTCATCTTCGTAAGTGTTGTTCGCTTTCAGCCAGTTCAACCAGCCGAGATGGGCGACAACATCGGCCGCACGGTATCCCTTTTCGTTCGAGAGTCCGCCTTCCAGCACCGGCGAAATTCGCTGGAAGATCCCCTCCGCTTTTTGCTTGATCTCGTTATCATTCTCACCCGACACGTGGAAGTTCTCCAGCCAGAGCATCGCGACATCGAGCCGCGAGTGAACGGCCGCAACATTCCCCGGATCTGTCTTCAGCAAGTCGGAATATGTAGCGAAGGCTGCTTCATACTCCCCGAGTTCAGCCTGCTTCTGCCCGACCGCGAGCAAAGCCTTGGATTGCCGTCCGGCGCTCCACCAGCCCTTGAGCGGGCCAACCACTCCGCTCAAGGCGGTGATGAGCCCGATCACGGCGGTCGCGGCCCCCACCCATTTCAAAAGCGTTTTCATGCCGACTCTCTCTCCGGTACCTGCCTGCTCCAGCACTGGAAGCAGATGACGGCATCCATCGGAATCGGCTCCTTACAGGCGGCGCACAACTTCTGACCGGGCGGCTTCAGGAGCGGATCCGCGGTGGGCATGTAGCATCTTCCTCCTCGCCGGAGCTTTTGCAGAGATCTGTGGGAAATAATTGGTTCGGCGAAACTCAGGTTGGGGCAGGATTATATAGCAGGTCTGGACTGCCAGAGCCGATACCGAGCACCGAACAATGGCGACCGATGCGGGAAATGAAAAGTTGAAGGGATCGAAATGAAAGGTTAAGGGAAAAGGACTTAGCCGGTGATCTGCCCAAGAATGGCGCGGGCTTCCGCCGCAGGATCGGCGGCATGTGTGATCGGCCTTCCTACCACAATATGGCTGGCGCCAGCGGCGATTGCTTCGGCAGGAGTGACCACCCGGACCTGGTCGGCAACGTGGCTGCCGGCTGGGCGTACGCCCGGAGTCACAATCGCAAACTGGTCCCCGAGTTCCGCGCGCAGGGTGGATGCCTCGCGCGCTGAGGTCACCACTCCGTGGCATCCGCCAGCTAACGCGATTGTTGCCAGCCGCACTACGCTATCTTCGACGGAACCCCGGATGCCGATCTTGTCCAGATCATTCGCGTCCAAACTGGTGAGCACGGTAACGGCGAGCACCATCAGTCCAGGCCGCTCGTGTGCCGCTTCCACCGCCGCATTCAGCATCTTCACACTTCCGGCCGCATGCACGGTCAGCATGCTGACGCCAAGTTTTGCTGCTTCCGCGACGGCCGCACCTACGGTGTGGGGAATGTCGTGATACTTCAGATCAAGAAACACACGCCTTCCCGCAGCCACCAGGTCGCGTACCACTTGTGGGCCTTCGGCGGTATAGAGCTGCATGCCGACTTTATAGGTCAGCGCGGAGTCTCCCACCGCCGCCACAATCTTCTGTGCGGCGGCGGCGGTGGAAACATCCAGAGCCACGATCAGCCGTTGACGCGGATCGTTCTCCCGGTAGCCAAGGCTACCCCGGGGGGCGCTCGATTCAATTGCGGGCATTGCCGCAAGTTTAACCCGTTTACGGGATTTCTACTATGGGGGGACGATTCACAGCCACGGTCTGATACGTGGGCTTCGACTGCGGGGGATTAACCAGATCCAGCCGGACCCGCTGCAGACCCTTCTGTCGGAATTGCAGCGCCTGAGCCGCACCGTAGGACAGGTCGATGATTCGGCCTGGTACGATCGGTCCACGGTCGTTTACACGGACGATTACTTCGCGCCCGTTGCGCAGGTTTGTCACCCGTACGTAGCTTCCCATGGGAAGCGTAAGGTGCGCGGCAGTCATATCGTACATTTCGTACGGTTCGCCGCTGGCGGTTGGCTTTCCTTGAAAGTTGTGTCCGTACCAGGACGCTGTCCCTACTTGGTACGGTTTCGTCTTGCCGGCCTGTTTGCGGACTTCTGGCTTTCCTCGGATGGATCTATTGGGCGTTGGGGTCGCCTCCGAGATGTTCGGTCCCTGAGCCGCTCCCAGGCTGGCGACGATACAGGCAAGCGCCAGTCCATGAGCTAAACGTCGTTGCATTCAGTTCTCCTCGCATACTCAAAAGTGTCCTAGCCTCGGCTGTACTACCGGACCTGATTGTGAAATGCTATCGGCGTGCCAAACCCCTGTCAAGGCGAATTGAGGCTAGTACCGATGACCTCCTAGTAATCTATTTCTTACGTAACCCATTGATAATTTTGGGTGTTTATTGCAATCCCCTTTGTTTCGGTATGGTTGGGCATTTACCTTTTGGTAAATAATCACAGACCAGCTAGCAAGGTAGAAATTACAATTCAAGTAGAATCATAGAATTACAGTCAATCCTGTAGAAAATCGCGTGGAATCATGTACTTACATCATTGACTCGAACGAGCAGCGACGATTTCGGGCTCCTAAAGTAATCTGAAGGCCCGGCGACGTGGTCCGTGGGACCCGAATCAAGGTATGCTCGTGCTCGTCAGAACGGAAGGCCATGGCCGAAAAACCACCCGTTGTACTTACCATTGCCGGATTTGATCCATCTTCCGGCGCGGGCGTTACCGCTGACATAAAGACCATCGCGGCCCATGGTTGTTACGGGGTCGCCAGCATCACTGCCCTCACGGTGCAGTCCACCTCAGGGGTTCGCCGGGTCGAGGCCTCCGATCCAGTCTTGCTCCGCGAGAGCCTCGAGGAACTGGCGGGCGACCTGGAAATATCTGCCGTCCACATCGGCATGCTGGCAACCGCCGACGTGGTCAAGGTCGTTGCCGATTTTCTGTCTCCATCGGCAGTTCGTCCGAGCACCCGGTCTGGGAGCCGCGCCCGCCTGCCTAATATCGTATTGGATCCGATTCTGAAGTCCTCTTCAGGTACCGACCTCCTGGATTCCGCCGGGCGTCGACTGTTAATCGAACTCATGATCCCGCTCGCGGACGTCATTACCCCGAACGTCGACGAAGCGGCAGTCCTGACGGGTGCCCCTGTGCTGGAATTGGATGACATGAAGGCGGCTGCGTCAAAGCTGCACCGGATGGGCGCCCAGGCAGTGGTCATCACGGGAGGGCACCTGGAAAAAGCTATCGACCTGCTGAGCTTCACAACCAAGCATGGAATCGAGCAGGAGATCTTCAAGGCGGAGCGCCAGCGCTCCACCTCGACTCACGGCACCGGTTGTGCCTTCGCGACGGCGATCGCTTGCCATCTGGCCCTGGACCGCGGCTTGGCAGAAGCTACTCTCCTCGCCAAAACTTATGTCGGGGCGGCAATCTCCAATGCGCAGCCGCTCGGCCGAGGGACCGGCCCGGTGCATCATCTTTACCGGATGAGCCAGCAGCGACGCGCTGCCGGCACAGGTGGGGCGGAGTCGTAAAGCGGAATTATTCGGAGTCGGGCCGCGAAGGTTTCTTCAGCAAAATTCCAGCCACGAAGCAAGCGGTTGCGCCCAGCAGCCACTCCGCACGGTAATATTGGATCGCTTGCCAATCCACCAAGGTCTTGGCAGTGAGCAGTCCTACAAGCAGAGCCCCGCCGATGCACGCTAATCCGATGATGAAGGCGATCAGCGACGCCGTGCAAAGACCGACCCGCCGTTGAATCTCGTGGAAATGCAGATAGCTAAGCCAGGCGGGAAACTCGATCCGGCTCAATGTGCCCTTCAGAGATGCAGCACGCGACTGCACCCCGGCCACGGCTTGCCGCCAGTACCCGGCCATCGCTTCCACATCAGCCTTGGCGGTGGGGCTTAACAGTTCCGGACGGCGTCCTCCGCAGGTGTGGCAGAAGCGCGCACCCATCAGAAATTCGGTACCGCAGTGAGGACAGGCTTCCGCCATCGGGACAGCTTCGGGCATTACGGGTTCGACGGCCGCCAAAACTGGCGGCTGCCAGAACTCCTGAGGCACTTCCTGTGCAGCGTCGGCCATGATCCTTCCTGACATACTGTGAAACCTTTAAGTAACGCTTGGCATTCCGAGCACCAAAGACGATTCTGACTCTAAGTTCTTGTCAAACATGGCAGTTGCCATTATTTCAACTGGACGCCCGTCGTTTCCGTCCGGGCAATAATTACGCAAGCTGCTACGTAAAGATGCACCGGTTACAAAGGCCTCGCGACTTCCGCGCGCCCAACATAACGACTGATCCCAGGGGAGGAAATCGAGACTTCTACTTCGATAGGAAGCATCTAACAGAGCCATCGCACCGTTGCCGAGGTCCGTTCGGCGGCGGTGCAATGATTGCTAGATAAGTCCTCGCAACCCGATCTCGGTGACTGTACTGAATTATAGGGAATGATTCGCGCGCTGACAGGTAGCGACGAGGGTACAGGGATAACGGTCTTGATTCTCTGCAGCGGCCCCAACGATTCACGGAACTGCGCCAGAGGTGGTTGCGATTCGTTTAGACTAGGGAAAACTTCTTCATGACGATTTTAGCGCGAAAAATCCAGTCGACCCTCGCAGAACCCACCCTTGTGCTTATCGCATTGTTGTTGATGATCGCGATCTCTGGCACGGCTTCGGCTCAGATCGAGGAAATCCGTTCCTTCCGCGGAACCTCTCATGATCCGCTGGTGGTCGCAGCCTTCGACCACTTCTACAACATGGAGTACGACAAGGCCACGCAGGAATTCGAAAAAAACCTGGAGAAGCATCCCAACGATCCGCTTGCCGTGAATCACATGTTGACCGTCGTGCTCATGCGCAACCTTTACGAAACCGGCGGCATGAACACCGGCGACTACAGCAACGACAGCTTCATCGGACATGCGCCGCGCCCGACCGATCAGAAGATCAAGGACCGCATCAAGGAACTGGCTCGCCGCGCAGAGGCCCTCGAAGAGAAGCAATTGAAAGCGAATCCAAAGGATGTCGACGCCCTCTATTGTCGTGGCGTCACGCGCGCCCAGTTCGCGGTCTACACCGGCTTGGTGGAGCGGGCGTGGTTCTCCGCACTGCGAAATGCCGTGGGTGCTCGCCATGATCATGAACGCGTGCTCGAACTCGATCCCAGTTATCTTGATGCCAAGTTGGTCGTCGGAACGCACAATTATGTCGTCGGTAATCTTCCCTGGAGCATCAAGGTGGCGGCGGCCCTCGCGGGGTTGAGCGGTTCGAGAGAAAAAGGACTGGCATATCTGCGCGACGTCGCCAGAGGGAACAGCGAGAACTCCGTCGATGGCAAAGTCATCCTGAGCCTCTTCCTTCGCCGCGAGCACCAATACGACGAAGCCATCGGCTACATGCAGGATCTTTCGGCGCGCTATCCCAAGAATCATTTGTTTCCCACCGAAGTTGCCAACCTGATGCGCGCGGCAGGCCGCGACCAGGACGCCGAAGCCCTCTATCGCAAAGTCTGGCAAAACGGCCGGGAAGGGAAGTACGGCAACCTGCACTACGAGATGGCTGCTTGGGGCCTGGGAGACTTGCTGCGCAGTAAAAGAGATCTTGGCGGCGCCGCCGCTGCTTACGAACTGGTCAATGTGGCACCCAATCCTGATCCCGACATTCTGCAGAAAGCCAATCTTGCTGCCGGAGAAATGTACGACTTGATGCAAAAGCGCGACCTGGCCATGAAGCGCTACGAGACCGTCCTGGCCGGCAACGCCAATACCGGCCCCGCCGATCAGGCCCGCCGCTACATCAAAGAAGCCTACCGCGAATAAAGAGCCCACGGGGGGACAGCCGCCTAGCCTGCCCTACGCGAAGGGGCTGTCCGTCGAGCGAAGGTCGAAAGTTTTTCGCTGCCGAAACGCCCCGGGTCGCTGCCAACCCGCGCTTGCTGGAACTTTCGGTGTCAGAATTACGTACCATGAAGTAGAGAGGGCGGAACTGTGTACTGCAACTACTGCGGAAAAGTGATTCAAGACGATGCGGCCGTTTGTGCCTATTGCGGCACACGCGTCGGTGCCTCGCTTGCCCGTACTCGCCTGGTGCGCCCGCGCGCGGGACGCAAGATTGCCGGCGTCTGCCATGGCTTCGCCGAATACTTCGACGTCGATGTAACCCTCGTGCGAGTGGTATGGCTGATCACCGCGTTCATGACTGGCTTCGGCTTCCTGGCCTACCTCATCGCATGGATCGTGATGCCAGAAGAGCCGTTATTGTTGTGCGCACCAGCGTCAGCCCAGCCCGCAACGAACCCTTAGAAGCAGAATTCATCGCTTCGTATAAAGGCGAGCGCCGGATTCAACGAGGGTGAAAGGCCGCGACTTCACTCGTGCTGCTGAGAACAGAGACTCGAGAAGGGCACGACTTCAGTCTTCCGACGAACGACCTGGTTTAATTTGGGCTTTAGCCCCTGAAGGCGCCCGGTAACGGATGCTTTCACCTGTGTTCTAATCCACTGGATGGTCCCGATTCTCTCGCGTATCCGAAGTGGTGACGCCGAAATCGTTTACTGGACCCTGGGTGACGGTCCACCGATTGTTCTGCTGCATCCTTTCCCCGCGCATCACGAATTTTGGCTGCCCGTAGCCAAATCGCTCTCCCCGCGCTACCGCTTGCTCCTGCCCGATCTGCGCGGTCACGGTGATTCCGAAGTGGGCGAAGGTCCGGCCACCATGCAGAAGCATGCTGCCGACATCGTGCACGTCTTGGACGACGCCGACGTCGGCCGCGCCCCTATGGTCGGAGTCTCTATCGGAGGCTACGCGCTGTTCGAGTTCTGGCGAGCGTACCGCGGCCGCGTCGCTGCCCTCGCTCTTTGCAACACCAAAGCTCAAGCGGACAGCCCTGAAGCCCGCACAGGACGACTCCAGGCCGCTACTCAAGTGCTCGAGAGCGGCACCGAACCCTTCTTCGAATCCGTGCTCCCCAAACTGCTCGGCAAGACCACGCGCGAATCGCGACCCGATTTGGTCAAAGGTGTTTTGCAAATGATGCGCAAAATGTCTCCCGCCGACATCGCCCAGGTACAGCGCGGCATGGCCGAGCGCCCCGACTCGGTCGATACATTGAACACCATCAATGTTCCGACTCTGCTCGTGACCGGCGATGAGGACATCATGACCGGCGTGAACGAAGCCGAACTCATGCGCCAGCACATTTCTGGCAGCCAGCTTCGCGTCATTCCCAAGGCCGGGCACTACTCCCCCTGGGAACAGCCCGAAGAAGCCGCGCGATTGCTGCGTCAGTTCCTGGATCAACTCTAGGCGGCAAGAAGTCTCAGCGGGAGCACCCATCAACCGATGACGTAAACCGGAACGTCCTATTCTCGACCGGACCCTCGATATCATTGCCGGGCCTTCGGATCCTCAGGTCCACGTAGATGTGCTGCATTCACCATCTGCAGCGGCCACAGACTCGAACCACCGTGTCTTCGTCGCCGATTCCCGAGCGAAAGCCGTGGTCAGGCCGATGCTGTTGTCCCCGGCGATGGCTTCTTGGGCTCCATTACCACTAGATCCGCCAACTCTTGCTGCCGCTGTGTCCAAAAGTATGCCAAAAGCCCGGCAAGCATCAGCAAAGCCAACACAACCATCAGCACAGCGAACTGTTCCAGGATCCGTACGGGCGCAAGCGCCTCTCGCTCGGGCTGGCTCACCAAAATAATCCAGTCCAAGTTGGGTTGGCTACGCTTCAACTCGGTATCGGCGAAGCCGACAATGCACGCTCCATTACCAGTGGCAGCCTTCACATAGCTGGTCTGGCGACCCTCCGTTGTTCCGAGCGCGTCACGTACGGCGGTAAATTCCTCCGACATCAATCTCAAGTCAGGGGTCACGTTCGGCGCGTTGACAATCATCCCTTTGCTCGTGACAAGCATGACCCGTCCAGAATGACCGAGGTGTTGTTGGTCGAAGGCAGAAAAGAGACCGGAGACGTCTACCAGAGCTCTGACCGCACCGATAAATCGACCCGAGTCTTCTTCCAGGACTGGAACAGCAATATCGACATAGTCGGATTGAGTACTGGCATCGTAGCGCACTTCGGTCACATTGACGGCGCCTTTCCCGCTGGCATACACAGCTTGCCAGCGTTGCTGGTCCGCTTCCACGTAATGAACCGGTTTCCCCGTGGCCGCTACCGCCGCTCCGTTCTCGTCGCTCACGATGATCTTTAGCAGTCGTCGATTCACGCTCCGCTGTTGCTGCAGCCAGCGAGAAACGCGAGACGACATCATGTCTTTCACCAACGAATCGGTATTCGGTGTGTCCCACTGCCCTTCGATCCTCTGGAGTCGAGCCGCGGTCGCCTCCTCGCCCACTCCTGTGTACTGGCGATCGGAAGCTTTGACCGCGTCTGCAACGGCTGTATCGCCGGCGATCGCACTCACGTCATTGATGCGATCGCCGATAAACTGGGCGGTTGCAGCAGCGTCGGTCAGCGCAACCATCCTGAATTGCATTCCGACTGTCTGCTCAAGATTCTTGTCGGCATTCGACGTCAAATAGAGTCCGACGATACTGAGCGGGACGATGACAACGATCAGTCCCGTCAGCAGCTTTTGTAAGGAGATCTGGACATCAAACGGCATGGCTGCCCCCTTGCGGTGCGGGCCAGAGAGTTCAGTGGCGCGTCAGATTCCGCTGACAACGAAGAGGCCAGTTTGGAGTGGTATGGAGAGCACCAACATTCTAGCCTTGAAGCAAGATCGATTCAACGGGAGTTAAAGATTCGGGGCGCTGCAGCTCAGACAGTCAAACACATTGCCGTCAAATCGTGGATCTCGAGGCAGAGTTTTTCCGTTGACGTCCCTTTTTATAGAACTCATGGACTGCTGGGTTTGTGCGACGCCCTATTCACGTCGATCCCGCTACGCCCGGAAGCTTGTCTCTTCCGCGCAGGCTGGGCAACGTCTGACCTGAAACGAGAGTCCAAATGGAGTAGGATTCTTGCGGTGGTTGCCCTCCTGGGCAGCCAACCGCCGTTAGGGTGGAAAGGGGACTGAAATGAGGAAATCCACCTTGCTGAAGGCTGTTCTCACCGCAATCGCGTCTTTCACTCTCGTCTGTGTGCCGACACCTGCTCTCGCCCAACATGGCAGTCACGGTGGCGGCGGGGGTGGAGGTTTTCACGGCGGGGGTGGAGGTTTCCACGGTGGGGGTGGAGGCTTCGGTGGCGGCGGTTTCCATGGTGGCGGCGGTTTCCATGGTGGCGGTGGCTTCCACGGGGGCGGTAGTTTCCATGGTGGCGGATCCTACGGCGGCTATCGCGGCGGAGGACGACAAGGTTCCGTGTACGGAGGTGGTGGCCGGTACGGAAGCACGCGCGGAGGTTTTTCACAGGCGCGCAACTCCGGTGCAGCGCGGGGTTGGTCCTGGGAGGGCCGAGGTGGGACCAGTGACAGTTCGCCGGGCTGGCATTCGTTTGCCAGATCAGGTAACAGCACCGGCATGGGCGGGAGATCCGGCAGTGGGAGTTTGGCCGGACGAGCTGGCACTGGAGGCATTGCCGCAACCCGCGCCGGATCTGCCGACGGGCGGTGGCACTCCTTCGGAAGCCCCCACGGCGGGGTTGGATCGGGGTTGGCCTCCAACTCGCGATTGGGGTCAGGCACTTCGTTCAACCATGTTGGTGGTGTGGGAACCAGCAGCGCTCGTTTCGGTGGACGCGGTGGCTTCCATGGAGGACGTGGAGGCTTTTACGGGCGCGGAGGCTACGGTTGGGGTGGTTGGGGCTATCCGGGTTTCGGCTTTGGTTGGGGGTTCGGTTGGGGGCTCGGCTGGGGTTGGGGCTGGGATCCCTTCTGGTACTGGCCATCGCCCTGGTATAACCCATGGTGGTACGACTATTCACCGGGCTACATTTACCCGTATCCCTACTAGTGAGTAAGGATACGGTCACACCGGCCCTCGGTCGGGTTATGTGACCGCATCGCCTGTGATGGGATAACCTAACAGTCGGGGATTCAGATATCGGTTCTCCTTCATCGGCGCGAGTCCGAATTTTACTAACTACTATCGTAAGATCGCGATTGCTCTTACTACATTTGGCACGGGCTTTAGCCGCCCTGTGGCCGCCTGATCTAGAATCAGGCGTCATGAAAAGCCTCGTTACGGTTTGCTTCCTTTTCTTCCTGCTCCAACTCAGCGTTTTCTCGCAAACCCCTGCCCCGCGTCCGCGCATTCTCGGCGTCGACCATGTTTGCTTCTACACCACTGCCCCCGACGGCGTGAAGAAACTCTACGCTGATGAACTCGGCCTCGCCTCGGCCGCGCCCGTCGAAACCGGCAACACCACTCGCTACATGATCGGGCTGCAGTGGGTCGCCTACGGTCCCGCACCCGATCCCAAATCCAACGACCGCATGGATCACGTCGCCTTTTACACCGACAATATCGTTGCCCTCCGGCGCTATCTCATCGAGAAGGGAATCAAGTCCACCAGGATCGAAGGCCGGTCCGATCACAGCCTCGCCTTCACCGTGAACGATCCGGAAGGACATCGCATCGAGTTAGTCGAGCGCGGCAAAGCGGAAACCGCGCCGCCGCCAGCCACCGCCGTCTCCCGCCACATGATCCACGCCGGATTCCTCGTCTACCATCGCGATGCCGAAGACCACTTCTTTCTCGACATTCTTGGCTTCCGTCCTTACTGGCACGGTGGCATGAAAGAAGGCGAAACCGACTGGGCTGCGTTACAAGTTCCCGACGGCACCGACTGGATTGAGTACATGCTGAATCAGCCCGAGCATCCCGATCTGCAGCTGACCGGAGTAATGAACCACATCTCACTTGGGGTTGTGGATATGAAGAAGGCGCAAGCCATGCTCGAATCCCATGGCTGGAAGGAGCACGGCGACGAGCGCGCTCAAATGGGCAAAGACGGCAAGTGGCAACTGAATATTTACGATCCCGACCTGACCCGCGTCGAGTTGATGGAGTTCAAGCCAGTGCAGAAGCCCTGCTGCTCGGACTTCACGGGGCCGCATCCGTCGGATTGATGGCCGGGATATGACGGCCGGGATACGACGGCCGCGATGAACGGTCGACTTACTGCGTTTCCTTCTCCATCACGTAGCTCATCTGAGTGCCGCGTTCTCGGTCAGTTTCTCGAACCACGATTGATTTCCCATCTTTCAAGACAGTCATGCGGACCCTGT
>Ga0307474_10002144_pt1 | contig 14204 bp, 10 predicted proteins | sample atmos_gasesECM1C_2_FD_203312 | JGI IMG/M metagenome (GOLD analysis project Ga0307474, IMG submission 203312) | Hardwood forest soil microbial communities from Morgan-Monroe State Forest, Indiana, United States - atmos_gasesECM1C_05 | ecosystem: Environmental > Terrestrial > Soil > Temperate... | reverse complement strand
AGAGCCTGCAGGGTTCGGAACGCGGGATTTTGCGATTGATCGCGGCCCGAAGCGGCGAACAGGCCGAACGTGGTGTCGTAGCGTAAGCCTCCGTTGATGGTGAAGGATGGCGTGACGCGCCAACTGTCCTCGGCGTAGAAGCCGAGTCGGCGGAGAGACTGCGCGAAGGTTCCATCGTGCGCGGGTGTGTCGGTGCAAGTCGAGTTTGCAAGAGCGGAAGACGTGCAGTTGAAGTCGGCGGTAAATTGTGCGGGATTGTTGAGGTAGAAGGTTGGATCCTGCGTGAACTGAACAAGATGTTCAGCGGTGGCGGCGAGCGCGCCGCGAAGCACCGGTTCGTGAATGAGATTTACGCCGAAGCGCAGAGCGTGACGGCCGGAGGAACGGAAAACGTCGTAGCGGAACTGATATTTCTGCTGATCGCGCGCGATGGGGAACGCCGAGACGACGGTGGCGAATTGATTGTCGCCGAACGTTTCGAATCCGGAAGTGGTGTGAAAATTTGCGCTGAAAGGAAATGCCAGGGACAAGCCGAGATCGGAGTTGCGAACTTTGCCGTGATGGAAATTGCCGGCTTCGAGAGTGAGCGCGCCTTGCCAGCTTGGCGAGAAGCGATGCTGCTGGCTGAGGAGGATGTTGTAGTAGTCCGAAGTGGTAGTGGAGCCGGTAGACGGAAGAGCGGCTTGCTGGACGAGGTCGTTTTGCGTGTGATTGCGATCGAGCGAAGCGCGGAGAAACCATTGCGAATTCGCGGATTGAGACCAATCGAGACGCGCGTCAAAAAGACTATCGCGAAAGGGAACCGGAACAGTTGTTGGGACCGGGATGGAATGAATGCCCGGGATCAGGCCGTCAGCGGCGAGTTGCGCGAGCGCGTTAAATTGTGATTGCGAGTTGGCGCTGTACGAGACGCTGGCGTTTTCGTCAATATATTCGTAGGAAGAGAAGAACCACAGTTTGTCGCGGTGCAGCGGGCCCCCGAAAGTGGCGACACCGTTTTGCCTGGAGAAAGGCTGTTTGGGATCGGGCTCGGGATTGTCGAGCGGGTTGCGAGCGTTCAAATCCTGGCCGCGGTAGTAGTAAGAAGCGCTGCCGTGCCAGTCATTCGAACCGCGGCGTGTCGAGAGAATGATGCTGCCGCCGTTGGTGCGCGAAGTTTCGGAGCCGAATTGAGCGGAGCGCACCACGAATTCTTGCATTGCCTCAGGAGAATAATTTTGCAGGAAGCCGCCGATGAAATCGTCATTGTTGTCTCCGCCGTCCACGGAAAAATCGATGTTGAGGCCGGAGCTGCCGCCGAAAGAGACCGCGGTGATGCGGGCTTTTGTTGGATCGGAGGGCTCGACCGGAGCGGTGAAGGGGGCCATGAGCGCGATGTTGGCGAAGCTGCGCGCGGAGAGCGGCACTTCGTCGAGGTCGTCAGACGTGATGACGGTTTGGATCGTGCTGCTGGCGGTGTCGAGCGGATTGCTGGCGAGCGAAGGGCCGCGATCGCGTACTTCGACAGATTGGCGAAGCGCTTCGGGATCGAGAATGAAGCGCACTCCCGCCTGAGCGCTGATGGAAACCACGATGCGTTGCGTTTGCGGGGCGAAACCGTTCGCGGTGACTTTGACAGAATAAGTGGCTGGCGAAAGAGCGGGAAAGTGAGCGTCCCCGCGGGAGTCGGTGGTTTGTTCGCGATGTGTGGCCAGATTTTTTTCATCGAGCGTGACTTGCGCGGCGGGAATGGCGCCGCCGGAGGAATCCACCACGCTTACCAGCAGCGAACCGCGAAGCTCCTGCGCGGAAAGCGGCGTGAGCGCGGTGTACAGTGCGACGAAGGCAATCGCGAGAAAGGCGGCGAGTTGAAGACAGCATTGGCGCATGAGCTGAGCAAGTCCTGAAATGGCCAACCCGATTGTAGGACCAGACGCACGGAATCGTGCATGGGTTTTCGCAGGCCAAAAGCACCGGTCTGAAGACCCCGAGCAGTCCGGGGCCGGCCGGCCCCTACGGCGGAAAGACCAGCTGGCCACCGTAAGGGTGGCCGCTACATGAAGAGTGGAAAAAAGCGCAGCGGCAGTTGGCGACTCGCTACGGTTGCTGGAGATGCGCGTCGAACCAGGCTACGGTTCGGCGGATGCGGTCGCGGCGATGTTCGGGTTTCAGGAACATGTGGCCTTCGTGTTCGTAGACGACTAATTGCGTTTCGACGCCGAGAGTCTTGAGCGCGTGCCAGAATTCGTAGGATTGCGGTGTAGGGCATTCGCCGTCGCTGTCGCCGACGATGACCAGTGTTGGCGTTTTGACTTTCTTGATGAAAGTGATAGGCGAGCTTCGCACGTAGATTTCCGGATCGTCGTAAACGGATTTGCCGAAAAACGGAATCATCCACTGATCGATTTGATTTTCGCCGTAGTAGCTCTGATAGTTGGCGATGCCAGCTCCGGCCATGGAGGCTTTGAAGCGATTGGTTTGCGTAACGGCCCACATGGTCATGTAGCCGCCGTAGCTCCAGCCGGTAATGCCGAGACGATTCGAATCGATTGGCGCGATTTTAATGGCTTCGTCGACGCCAGCAAGAATGTCGCGCAGATCGCCGTAGCCGAAGTCTTTCACGTTGGCGCGGGTGAAGGCTTCGCCGTTGCCGAAGCTACCGCGGGGATTTGGCTGCAGCACAAAATAACCGGCTGCCGCGAGGGCCATGGCAAAGTCGCCGCTGCCTGGCCAACTGGAGAGCACGGCGGCGCTGGGGCCGCCATGAACTTCGACAACCAACGGATATTTTTTTGCGGGATCGAAATTCGCTGGGTAGATGAGCCAGCCTTGCACCTCGTAGGCATCGGATTTCCAGCGGATGCTTTTTGCTTCGCCCCAAGCCGCCGCGACCCCTTTGTTGCGCTGCGTGATTTGCTTAGAAGCGCCTTTGGGCCCGGCCCAGATTTCCGGAGGAGCGGAAAAAGAGCTGCGGATGGCGGCGAGAATTTTTCCGTCGTTCGAAACGGAAGCGGAAGGTCCCCAGGTGCCGAGAGTGACGTGATCCGCGCCGGAATAGAGGGAAGCGATTTTTGCAGATGCGGGATCGAGAGAAATGATGGATGATTCGCCTTGCGCGAATTCGCCGGCGATGATTTTTCCATCCTGCGTCCAAGTGAGCCAGCTTGCGGAAGTTTTGCGATCGGGCGTGAGATTCTGCGGCTTGCCGCCAGTTGCGGGAATTAGAAAGATGTCGCCGCCGACGGAATCTTCGTCGCTCATCAGACCTTCGATGAAGGCGATGGATTTTCCATCGGGCGACCACGCGGGATAAGAAACTTGCAGAGATGGCTTATAGAGCGGTTTCATCAGGCCCGATGTGGCATCGAGGATAGAGAGTTCGGCGATCCACCAATTGTTATCGCCATTGCCGAGAGCGGAGCTAACCACCAAATTTAGCCCATCTGGCGACCAGTCATATTGATAGACGTAGGTGTCGGCGGGAGAGACCTGGCGAAGTTTTCCCGTGGCGAGATCGATGAGTGCGACGCGTTGTTCGAAGAAAGCGTCTTTGATTTCACCGGTTTCGGGAACTTCGGCGACCAGAGGGCCGGCAGCGCGGGGCGCGTTTTCCGTGAAGAGCAGCGCGATAGTTTTTCCGTCGGGAGAAAACTTCGGCGAGGCGAGCGTGCCTTTCACGTCGGTGAGGCGCTTCGCAGCGCGGCCCGCAGCGTCTTCGACATACAGCTGTTTTTGACCCGCGTCGCGCGCGTCGGAGAGGAAAGCGATGCGGCGGCTGTCGGGCGCCCAGGCGATGTCACTTTCTGCACCGGGTGAGGCAGCGGTTGTGATTTTGCGAACGGGCGCTTTACCATCGAGGGGCGTGACGAAAATAGCGGAGCTGCCGGTTTCCACGCCTTCCTTGTCGCGGATTTTTTCCACCCAGGCGACTTTTTTGCCATCGGGAGAGACGGCTGTTTGTTCGAAGCCGCTGGCGGCGTTGAGAGCGTGGATCGCCTGTTCGATGGCGGGCGAGACTTTCTCTTTTTCCACTGCTTTAAGGCGCTCTTCGACGGCTTGCCTGGAAGTTGCCTTTTCTTGTGCGGCGAGAGGACCTGAACTTAAAAGGATTGCGGCGCAGGAAAGATAAAGCGTGCGGCGGGTCATCAACTGTCTCCTTAGAGCGGCAACTGTACGATAGTGCGAGTGCCAATGCGGTGCAAGCGGGAGGGGGTGGAAACGGCTAAAAGCCGGCAAATGCTTCAGCTGAGATCCTTCGGGCATCCTTATCGGATGCCTCAGGACGACAGTTCTTTTTTTTTGGCGCGATTGTTGGGCGCGGACCGGGAGAGAGTTTGCTACATTGTGCCCGCTGTGAGTGCGGAGGAATAAACAAATTTTGCGAAACGAAGCGGTTGTTAGGTGGAACAGAAACGCATAGAATCCGCCGAACGAATCGTTGCTAGCAACCTGTGGAGGCGCACGATGAGCACGATGCCCGATCGCCGCGGATTTCTTTCGACAATCAGCGCATTCGCCGCAACCGCTGTTCTGCCGGTTCCCAAAGTCTCTGAACAGGCGGCACAGCAAAGCGCGCCCGCGATGCCGGATGCGGCGTTGTACTCGAAGGATGAGGAAGCCTACTGGACGGCGGTGCGGAAACAGTTTCTGATTCCGGAAGATGAAGTTTATTTGAATAACGGGACGGTTGGCTCATCGCCGATACCGGTATTGAAGGCGATAGTGGATTGCTATCAAGATGCAGAGCGGATGGCACAGAGCGATCCGGAAGATTATCCGATCTGGGGATACGCGGCCTGGAACGAATTCCGCGATCCGCTGGCGACGTTTGTGGGATGCAAACGCGATGAGATTGCGCTGCTGCGTAACGCGACGGAAGCAAACAGCTTTATTGCAAACGGAGTGGACTTGAAAGCAGGCGATGAAGTGCTTACTACCGACCAAGAGCATCCGGGCGGCGAGCATCCGTGGGATTTGCGTGCGAAGCGCTACGGGATCGTGCTTAAGAAAATCACGTTGCCAAAGCCCGTGCCGGACGCCGCGACGGTGCTGAATCTTTTCAGCCAAGCGATTACACCGCGGACACGAGTGATTTTCTTCAGCCACATCACGACGGTGACGGGCGTGCTGTTGCCGGCGAAGGAGATTTGCGCACTGGCGCGTTCGAAAGGAATTTTGTCGGCGGTGGATGGCGCACACGTTCCGGGGATGATGAAGCTGGACGTACATGATCTGGGCTGCGACATGTATTCCGCGAGCCCGCATAAGTGGCTGCAGGCGACGAAGGGCACCGGATTTTTGTACCTTCGAGACGAGGTGATCGATCGGGTGTGGAATACGATTGCGACGGAAGGCTGGGATGATACAAAGCTGCGCGCGGAAAGATTTCAGCGGATTGGCAGTTCCAATGTACCGACATTATGCGGGCTGCGCGCGGCGATTGAATTTGCGAACCACATAGGCATGGAGCGCATCGAGAAGCGCCACCGGCAGAACGCGAATTATATTTTGAGCGAAATGATCAAGCGCGGAGCCGCTTCGTGGACTTCACCCGATCCGGCCTTGCGTTGCGCGATTTCCACGGTAAATATCGCTCCATTGAAGATGCCAGACGCGGAACAATGGCTGTGGAGAGAGAAAAAGATACGCATTCGCGGTGGCGCACCATCGAAGATTCGGCTTTCAACCCCATATTTTGTACTGCGGAAAGATACGGATCGTTTTCTGGCAGCTTTCGACGAATATAAGTCGAAAAAAGCGTAAAGTAGTCTCTGCTAAGCGGCTAAGCGCGCTCGCTGTAGGGCGGCAAGCTCAATCACGCTGGCGCGGTGGATGCTCGCTCTGCGTATGTGCGGCCGTGCTCTTTCCAAGGGACTTCATGACCATAGATCAAGATCTGGAGAAAATTGCGCTGCAAGAAAAGCGACTGCAATTCAGCCATTTCGATGCCGAAGTGGCATGGGCAATCGGAAGCGCCCTGAAATCGGCCGCCGAAAAACGCAAAGTCGCCGTGGCAATCGATATCCAACTCAACGGCCATGCGCTTTTTTCCTACGCCATGCGCGGCACCACGCCGGACAACTGGGAATGGGTACGCCGCAAGCGCAACGTCGTGATGCGATATCACCGAAGCTCCTACGCGATCGGATTGAAGCACGAACGGGCGCAAACCAGTTTGCACGGTACCCACGGGCTTGAGCTCAAGGATTATGCGGCCCATGGCGGGTGTTTCCCGATTTTCGTCACGGGAACTGGTTGCATCGGCACGATTACCGTTTCCGGATTGCCGCAGCGTGACGACCACGAGCTGGTAGTTTCTGAACTTCAGGAGTACCTGGGTCTGTCGAATGAGGACCTGGCGCTCGATCGGCCTAGTTAGTTAGCGATTAATTCCGGGGCCGCGAGAAATTCTGAAGGACCACGGCCACGGATTACGCAAAAAATCTGGGAAAAAGAAGAAGGTACGCGACGCTTCATTTTGACGGCGGGCTTGCGGCGGCAGCCAGCGGCACGAGACAAGATTTGAAATCCTCCCCTCCCTGAAGGGTCCAGTCGGTTGCTTAGAATTGAACGATCCGACATCGAGAAACGCTATTGCAAGGATGTCTTGTGGTCGCCAAGTTACTTCGCTGTCAGTTGCGACGGGGCACCGCTGGGCATCATTAAGCAATACGTCGAGCAACAAAAGACTCCGCTTTAAAGATCGTCGCCGCCGCCTGGGCTACGCAAATCGCGGTACCAGGCGGTTCCGTTGCCCGTACCTGCGTTAATCAGATCGAAAGCAAGAGAGATTGCGAAGCGTGTTGGGCGCGAATTGCGGCCGTCCCTCCCATTTGCGCCTCTTCCGAGGTATTGTAGCCAAGCGGAATCTGCCAGAATGACTGTCACAAACTTTCAAGGATTGACCGTGCTCACGCTCGAGAGCCGGCGTGGACAGGAAATAAGTCGTCTGATTGAAACATACGGCGGTAAACCGTTCCACGCGCCAGCAATGCGCGAGGTGCCTCTCTCTTCCAACATCGAAGCCCGGAAATTTGCCGACGCATTATTCGAAGGGAAAATAGATACGATGATTTTTCTGACGGGCGTGGGAGCGCGCGTGCTTTTGAAGGCAATAGAGGGCGCGCATCCTGCTGAAAGGTTTTTTGAGGCTCTAAGAAAGGTTTGCGTAATAGCGCGCGGACCAAAACCGACGGCGGTTTTGCGCGAATGGAATGTACCAGTGACGCTGGCGGCGCCGGAACCGAACACCTGGCACGAAGTGTTGCGAGTAATTGACGAGAGTAAGCAGGATTTGCGCGGGAAGAATGTCGCTATACAGGAATATGGCGAATCGAATGCCGAACTGCTGGAAGGTTTAGGGGAGCGAGGCGCCTACGTGACTGCTGTGCCCGTTTATCAGTGGGCTTTACCGGAGGATACGGCTCCGCTGCAGGCTGCGCTGGAAGAAATAATCGCGCGTCGAATCGACGTGGCGTTATTTACGACCAGTGTGCAGGTAGTGCACCTCTTCCGGATCGCCGAACAGGCGGGAAAGAAGGAAGCTCTGAGAGCGGGCATGGAGGTCATTGTGAAGGCTTCGATTGGGCCGACGACTTCAGAAACCTTGCGTAGCTATGGACTGCGGGTCGATCTCGAGGCCTCTCACGCCAAAATGGGATTTTTGGTGAAGGAAGCGGCAGAGCAGTCAGAATCGCTCCGTAAGCGGAACGTGTCGCATCCGGGATAGTCAGGCCGAAGTTCAATCGAGAAAAAGTGAATCGCCATCGCGGCGCAGGAACAACGTTGCGGTTAAGTAACGACGAGGCGATCTCGAGAGAGCGGTACCTGGAAACACCACTGTTTCCCAGTGTGCCACCGCATAAGGTCCTATGAAAGAGCTTGCCGCGGCGTACCGCTGATCAAACCCCAGTTCCGGTGTGAACCTCGCCAGAAAGAGAACCCCCTCGAGGTTATGGATCAGTTTTTGGAGGTGAGACTTTCTGTCTGTCGTCGACCGCGAAGAGCAGATAGTCGCTGAAGGTCATGCGCTGGTGAAACCGTCGTCCCCTCAGGTCGCTGTACACTTCCGCATTCTGTGGGAGCCAAATCTCCACGTTTCGACTGCTGAAGTGTACTGGACCAAACTCGATCGCGGTGTGATCGACCTGTAGTCGAATATCCGGAAGCGCGTTGATCAAGTCCGTTTGCAGACCCGCGATCTGGTAACTGTCCGCGGCGAACCATGCGCGACCCTTCAGTGCGACCGGGTAGGAAGGACCCTGCCATCCGATTTGGTAAGCGCGAATACGGTTTGGTTTATCCGCTCTCTGGCGAAAATAGATCTGCCAGGCCGGCTTCCCGTTCAAGGTCGTCAAGCCCTCGCACCGCATCGAATAGTTCTCGGAATAATAAGGATGAAAAATGAGTACCAGTGTCGGCAGTCCCTTGGTTGTGATTCCTCCAGCTACATCAGCAAGGGAGGAAGTACTGCGCTGGAATTCCTCCACGTTTAGAATTTTCGGGCGGATTTCCTCGATCGACATCATGTAGTCGTACTTGCGATGTTCCTGTTCGTAGACTTTCCCGGTTTTGTTGAACGATTCATGCAGAAGAGACTCCGTAGCCGTGAATCTGTCCACGTTCTTCACAAATTCTTGAATTCTTTCTCCTGCTTTTTGCAGCAATTCATTGAGGTCACAGGCCGAGCCAGACTCGAGAGGTGAAACATCGTCATCAACTTCCGGCGGCACCCAGCGGGAATCTCGGCGCGCGGAAGATCGCGCGATGATGGTTGTAGTAGCCACGCGCCGGTTGCTGGAGTCAGCATTGGCATCATCCGGTGTGGTGGTTGGAGGGTCCAAATCCGGTCGTTGGGCGAAAGCCGGTTTGCAAAGGAGAACACCGCAAAGAAGATGTAGTGTAAAGACGAAGCGGACTACGGTACGGAAAAACATGGCTGATTCCTACGGCGACCGGGAACTAATGAGTGCGGACATCATACACCCATCACGGCCAAACGGGCACGCAGGGACTTTCCTGGCACATCGCGACGGCTCCGCGAAGGAATTCCCGAGGGTCTAGAGCGACGCGCGGCGGCCCGATTGATACTCGGACGGAAATTTACGCAGACACCATGGATTCTTGACCCTTCTGCGTGAGGGCAAGTACACTTGATGATTCGGAGTGGCCCGCTGAGGCGGCCCGTGTGTGCTTGCTCTAGCGAGGCATCGCCGTGACGCGGTGTGTGCGGCGCGGGCGCGCATGAATGAAGGGGGATTGTTTTGCCAAAGCGTACATATCAACCGCGTAAGAGACGCCGGGCCAAGACGCACGGGTTTCGTTCGCGCATGAAAACCGCAGGCGGCCGGAAAGTTCTTGCGGCACGCCGCAAGAAGGGACGCCATCGCCTCACGCCCGAATAAAAAGGGGCAGGAATATCCGCGCGGCGCGCGCATCGTGCGCAAAGCGGATTTCGACGCTGTTTACCGCAACGGGAAGCGCCGCACGAGTTCCCACTTCACCGTGTTTCTGAAAGCAAACGATCTGCCGGAGAGCCGCTTTGGCTTCAGCATTAAGCGAGCGCTGGGCGGCGCGGTGGTGCGCAATCGTATCCGGCGGCGCGTTCGAGAACTGGTAAGGCTGCATCGCAAGGAGACTTCCGCAGGATGGGATTTCGTTATACACCCGAAGGCAAACGTGCAGAGTGCGGAGTTTGCTGCGCTGAAGAACGATCTGGTGCGTTTGCTGAGGGTGTGATGGTGGAGTTACGGCGTGGCGATTTCGCAGATGGCCACCTGAAGGTGGCCGCTACAGCGGCCGGGCTGAAGCTCGGCTCTACATTCGCAAGTGATTGCGGCGCGATTTCAGCGGCGAACAGAGGACCTGGAGTGGGTATGGCGCTGTTTGCGCTGCGCTGCTACAAGGCATATTTGTCGGTGCTGTTTGCGGGGACTTGCCGGTTTGAGCCCACATGTTCGCAATACGCCTACCAAGCGATTGAGCGGTTTGGGGTTTTGCGCGGAGTGTGGCTGGGTACGAAGCGGCTGGCACGCTGCCATCCGTTCTCTGGAAAATTTGGATTCGATCCGGTTCCGGATCATTTCCATGAAAGCTTTTCTGGCGACAAACAAAAGAAAATGACAATCCATCACGCAGCGGCAAAACAGGAAATTGACCGTTCTGCGCCTATTAAGGACGGGATACGTTTGTGAGTGAGCCGCAAAAAGAAAAAGGCCTTCGGCCGGAATTGCGTATTTTAGTTGCTTCGCTGTTGTCGATGTTCGTGATTATTGCCTGGGCGAAATTTTTCGCGCCGAAAGCGCCTCCTCCTTCTCCGCAAACGAGTAAACCTGCTGTAAGCTCACCTGCAAATCCTGGACAAGCTGCGGCGCCGCCCCCCGGGACCGGCACTCATGGCACATCAAGCATTGCTTCCGCCGCAACGCCTCCAGCCGCGGCGAAAAGCGACACCCAGGAACGCAACATCGTCGTGGAGAACGATCTTTACCGCTTGGAATTTTCCAACCGTGGGGGCGTGGTAAAAAGCTGGCAATTGAAGAAATATAAAGACGACGCCAAGCCGGCGCGGGTGCTGGACGTGGTGCATCCGGATGCTTCACAGGAATTGAGCGCGTGGCCGTTGAGCATTTCACTGAGCGATCCGAATCTGGACGAGACGGCGAACTCGGGATTGTTTCAAGCAACAGTGAAGGGTTCGGAATCCCCGTCGACCCTGACTGCGCCTACGGAGCTGGACTTTTCTTGGAGCGACGGGCACCTGGAAGTTAGGAAACATTTCAAGTTCGGCGATGGCTACGTGGTGCAGTCGGAAGTGACTGCAAAGTTGGACGGAAAACCGCTAACCGCCGGCTTATCGTGGATGGGCGGCTTTGGTGACACCACGGTACAAAATCCCATTCCGGTGGAGACGGTCAGCACTTTTTACAGCGAAGGCGGCAAGCTGTACACGTTCGCTCACAAAAAACTAGAAGACCAGGGCAAGTGGGGGCCGGTGCTGTGGCAAGGCGGTAAGGACTGGGCGGGAATTGAAGACCGCTATTTCACAGCGGTGTTTCTGCCTCCGGTGGGCGCCCCTCCGGGCACGATTGAAACGCGTTACTGGAAAAGCTGGCACACGATCAAAGTCACGGACAATCAGGGCAAAGCGGAAGACAAAGCCGAACCGGTGCCGCAGGTGGCGGCAGCTACGTCCATGCAGCCGACTACGATGCGCATCTTCGTCGGCCCCAAAGACTACGACGACTTAAAGAGGATGAATCCGCCGCTGCAGTCGCTGGTGAATTTCGGTTGGATGGAAATCATCGCGGATCCGCTGTTCCACGCACTGAAATGGCTGCACAACTACATTCCGAATTGGGGTTGGGCCATCGTTGTATTGACGCTGATCGCCAACATGCTGCTGTTCCCGCTGCGCATCTCCAGCTACAAGACGACGATGAAGATGCAGCGCGTTGGTCCGGAAATAAAAGCCATTCAGGAGAAATACAAGAAATATAAAATCAACGATCCGCGCAAAGCGGAAATGAATCAGGAAGTGATGGCGATTTATCAGCGTGAAGGCATTAATCCGGTGGGCGGATGCTTTCAAATGCTGGTGCAAATGCCGATTTGGTTTGGGTTGAATCGCGTGTTGAACTCCGCAATCGAGTTGCGGCACGCACCGTGGTTTTCGTGGATTAGAGACCTGTCGTCGCGCGACCCATATTATATTTTGCCGATAGTGATGGCGGCTTCCATGTACCTGGTATCAAAGATGACGCCGATGACGTCAACCGATCCGCAGCAGCAGATGATGATGAAGTTTATGCCGCTGACGTTTGCGGGCATGTTCATTGTGTTTCCGATTTCCAGCGGACTTGCCGTTTATATTTTGACCAGCAGCCTGGTAGGCATCGCACAGCAGTGGTACCTGAACCGCACCCATCCCGTGACCGTGCCGGTGAAAGCAAGAGGCGGCAGGAAATCCTCCAGTCCATAGTCTCGTCATGTGGCGCATGTGGCGAGCATGTGTGGCATGGACGCTGAAGCTCGCGTAGAATAGCGGGACGCGTTACGTCTCTCGGGTTTCAGCGTTTGTCTTACAAACCCTGAACTAAAGAATGACTCAAGACTTGATCGAAGATGGCCGGCTGAATCGCTCTGCCACGGCGGAGTCGTTGCAGAATTTTCTGCAGGAACTTCTTCGTGCCGCAAAACTGGATTTAATAATTAACGTCAGCACGCTTCGAGCGGGCAGCGCCCCCGACGCCGGTGGCGCGGAAGTGTTTGCCGACGTGAGCGGAAGAGACAAAGATCTGTTGCTGGAGCGCGGAGCGGAGTTGCTGCATGCGATCGAGCATCTGGCGTTGCGCGTGCTGCGGCTCGAACCTCCGTGGCAAGACAAAATCCTTTTGGATTGCGGCGGATATCGCGCGTTGCGCATTGAAGAACTACGAATGACGGCCCGTGTCGCCGCGGAGCGAGTGCAGACTTCGCGGCAACCTTTCAAATTGAATCCGATGAACGCGCGCGAGCGGCGCATTGTGCATCTGGCATTGCAGGAATTTCCGGGCGTACGCACGGAAAGCGTGGGCATGGGCGAGCAACGACAAGTAGTGATTCATCCTGCGAATTCGAAAGTCGCGCGTTAAGCTCGCGCGCGTCGCTGCCTGGAATTAATTTGTTTCCCAACCCTGCGAAATGACGTTGCCGGATGCATCGAACCGGACCCGGTAAGTAAATGAGGGGGGACGATCCGGCCTGATCGGTGGAAAACGCGGCTCCAGAATTTCCACGACTGCCCCAGTTCCTTCCTTGTGAAACCGTGTGACTGGAAACCGATCGAACCACAATACTTTTTGTACTTCGGGCAATTGGCGCGCCCGCTGAATGAAACTATTCATCGGTGCGTCCGGAAAATATTTGTAAGTGAACGACGCCTGCGAGGCGCCAGCGGAATCGGCGCCGGGAATTCCCGAAGGCTGAGATAAATCCATTCGAAGTTCGTAAACGCCGCGCGGGGTGCGGATCAAACCGTCCCAATTCAAAACCGACGGCGGAAGCGGAAGCGCGCCGATGGACTCAACCTGAGCTTGTTGAAACGCCGCGAACTTTCTTGTGCGCTCGAACGCTTTGTGATGCGCGACGATAGTTAACGCAAGATAACAACAGGCCCCTATAAAGCCGACGCGATTCCAGGTCGCGAGGCGAATTCGGGTTCCCCATCCCCGCATTGCCGGAAGCAGAATCAGCAGCGTCAAAATCATAATGATCACACCGATGGCCGCGGCGGAAATTGCAGCGCCTACAATCCGCGCAATCGCGGCCACAGAAAATGTGAGTAAAACAAAAACCAGCCACAGCAAAAGTGCGCGCAGCCTGGCAAGTTTTAGATCGCGATAAACCCATGCGAGGAACTGCGGAATGAGCAGAATGGCGGTGAAGCTAAAGTCCACGATGAAAATTAAATCCCAGGCGGGGCGCGACCATTTGAGCGGCGACCAGATCATGGTTCCAAACGTGGTGGCGAGGTCCAGCAAGATGTGACTGAGAATTCCTACTGCGTAGAAGAGCGTCAGAATTGCGAAGGAGGGCGCTTCCCACTGAAATTTGCGCGCGATCCAGCGAGTAAGCGCTGCGAGCAGCAAGGAAAAAATCGGCAGCATCAGCAGCGAGTGGGTAATGCTGCGGTGCCAGGTAATCACCAGCAGATGATCGTGCGAGAACATGTCGCGCACGACATCGATATCCGGAAAAATTGCGCCGAGCATCAGCGACCAGGTGACGATGCGCGCCCTGTCGACCGGTTTAGCCGGAAACATATCGTCGCCCTTACAAAATGCTTTGCCGATCAGTGCGCCTGCGATGCCGTGTGTGATGGTGTCCATAGTTGGAAGATTTGCGAGTTAAGAAATTGTTCCTGTTCGAGGAGATCATCATGAGACGTAAATTAGTGGGGATTTCTTTTGCACGACCCTGCCGACCTCACCGCCGCTTACGCCGTGGCGTTGTAGAGCGGTGAGCGCATCGGCAGCGGCTCCGGCGGCGATCGAAATAAGCAGACCGCCCGAGGTCTGTGGATCGAAAAGCAGGTGGCGATATTCCCGCGAAACATTAGGGGAAAATTCTGCGCACTCGCCAACGAACTCACGATTATTTCTTAAGCCGCCAGGCAGATGGCCACCCTTTGCCGCTTCGAACGCGCCGGGCAAATAAGTGAACTGCGCGTGATCGAATTCCAACGA
>Ga0307474_10002143_pt1 | contig 14205 bp, 11 predicted proteins | sample atmos_gasesECM1C_2_FD_203312 | JGI IMG/M metagenome (GOLD analysis project Ga0307474, IMG submission 203312) | Hardwood forest soil microbial communities from Morgan-Monroe State Forest, Indiana, United States - atmos_gasesECM1C_05 | ecosystem: Environmental > Terrestrial > Soil > Temperate... | reverse complement strand
TTCTGGGATGATGAAGCGCTCAAGGAAATCGTCGCCTATCGCGGCAGGCGCAAGCAGGTGTGGGACAATACCAATATCTCGGGGCCATGGCTCAACCTGATGCGCAACTCGCTCAATGCTCAGATTTTTTCCTTCGGACATAAGGACTTTCTCGCAGTCTCCGCCACGCACGGCACGGCACATCTTGCGCTGTTCGACCAGCCGATGTGGGACAAGTATCAGCTCGCCGCGATTGCTGGCCCAAGATTCAAGACGAACACGCTGATCGTGCGCGAGCCTGCGCCGGCTGCTTTTGCGGAAAGCGAGGATCCCAACAGCGTGTTCGGTTCCGTCGGCGACACCATTCCCGCGCTACAGGAGCGGGGCGTCGTGTTCCTGGCCTGCCATAACGCGATCTGGGAGGTGACGGCGAAGCTCATCGCCTCCGCAAAAAATCCGGATCACGCCTCGCACGAGGCGGTGGCCGCCGAGCTTACCAACCATCTCATCGACGGCGTGGTGCTGACCCCCGGAATCGTCGCGACGATTCCGGAGCTGCAACGGGTCGGCTTTCACTATGCGACATGAGGAGGCTCAAAATGCGCAAGATGGCCTTTGGCGCCGCGCTGGCCGCCGCGCTCTTTCTGCCGCTCGCTGCATACGCGGCGGAGCTGGTCCAGCACGATTCCACGTTTCCGCCCTGGCAGCACGGTGAGAACAATGACGCCGCGCCGCGCGGGCTCTCATTTACAGTTCCTGAAGTAGACGATCTCGCCGACTTCCATGGCGACGTGACCGACCCGAAGCTCGTGCTCTACGTCGGCGGCAATTATTTCTTCGCCATGGCGCCGCTGGTTGCGGCCTTCGAGCAACAGCATCCCGAGTTCAAAGGCAGGATCTACTGGGAAACCCTTCCGCCTGGCCTGCTCGAGAAGCAGATCGAGGCCGGCGGTACCGTCACCTCGGGCAATATGACCTGGACCGCGAAGCCGGATGCCTATTTCGCCGGGTTCAAGAAGGTTCAGGGCCTGGTCGACCAGGGCGTGCTGGGCGGTCCGGCCGTTCCTTACGTGACCAACACCCTGACCATCATGGTACCGACGGGCAACCCTGGCCATGTCAAGGGTCTGTCCGACCTGGCGCGGCCTGACCTTCGTCTGGCCATGCCGAATCCCGAGTTCGAAGGTATCGCCCGGCAGATCGAGGCCTCGCTGAAAAAGGCCGGCGGTGATGTGTTGGCCACGACCGTCTACAAGACGAAGGTTGCCGACGGCAGCACGGTTCTGACCCGGATCCATCATCGACAAACGCCGCTGTTCCTGATGCAGGGACGTGCACAGGCGGGCGTAACCTGGCAATCGGAGGCGATCTTCCAGGAACAGATCGGCAATCCGATCGCCCATGTCGACATCCCGTCCGCGCAGAACACGACCGCAATCTATGCCGGCGCTGAAGTGAAGGGGGCGGCGCATGCGGAGGCGGCTCGGCTCTGGCTCGCGTTCGTCCGCTCGCCTGCGGCGCTCTCGATTTTCGAGCGCTACGGGTTCAAGCCCTACACGGGCGCCGCTACAGCCGATTGATGACACGCCGCTTCAGGAGATGCATTCATGTCCACTCTCGTCTTTACGTCTGGAGCCCGCGCCGCCGCGCCATCCGTTGACGATGCGGCTGTGCTACCCGCCGCACAGCGCGCATGGCGAACCGCGGCACTCGCCATGCTGTCGGTCCGCGTCATCCAGGGCTTCATCTATTGGGGCGGCGGATCCCGGCGCTTCATCTATGCACCCGCGAAGCTGAACCCGGACGCGCCCACGTGGATGGCGAACAAGTTTCAGACTGCAATGCCTGGAGCGCTGTTCGGCACCGATCACCTGATCAGCTTCATGCTGCATCACTTCTGGCTGCTCTATGCCGGTGTGATCCTGTTCAGTGCCGCCGAGCTCATCGTCGGCGCGATGCTGATGGCGGGAGCCCTGACCCGCGTCGCCGCTTTGGTATCGATGGGGTTCTCTGTGCTGCTGCTGGCGATGTTCGGCTGGCAGGGCGCGACCTGCATCGATGAATGGACAATGGCCGCCTGCAATCTCGCAATGGGTGCAACGCTGCTGCTCGGTGGAAGCGGGGCATATTCGATCGACAACGTCTTGCTCCGGCGCAATCACGCGCTGTCCGACAACACCTGGTTCCGCTGGATGTCGGGAAGCCTGCCGTTGCCGCTCAGTGACATCACCTTCCGCAATCTTGCTCTTGTCGTGCTCGGCAGCGTGCTGGTCTTCGACATCGGGACTTACAGCTATTACCGCGGCTCCGTCGTAACCCCGTTCCATGGCGGACCCGTCAGCCCGACCAAGCATCATCTTTCGCTCAGCGAAGCGAGGTTGCTGCCGGACGGCTCCGTTCGCTTCCACGTCTATCTCGATGCCGGCACACCGGAGGCGCCAGTTCATGTCGTTGCCGTCGATCTGCTCGACGCCACCAACCAGCCCGTTGCGCACTACGACGCAGTTGCTCTCTCGGCATTGCCGAAGGCCGCTTTCGCGAACGATTACGCCTACAACAAGTTTGCGCCCGGCCCATTCGGGATCCGAGCTGCGATGGGGGCCGCCGCCACGGTGACACTGCCCCAGCCTGCCTCTGGTGCCGCTCCGCAAGCGAGATTCATCCGGCTGACCGACGTGGATGGCCGGGCCTTCTCGGCACCGTTGGATGACAAACCTTAGGCTATCGGGTCCGCAGGACCAGCGCTCGATCCAGATGTGCTAAGCTTTTTCAAAGAGAGGGCTGGTCCGGCTTCGGGAGAGAACTGTGAGGCGACGCGAATTCATTGCGCTCCTAATCGGTGCGGCGGCAACCCGGTCGCTGGGCGCGCGTATGGAGGGCCCGCTCGAGCGCATCCTCTATTTCACGTACTCGGCCGGTTACCGGCATGAAGTCAAACCACTTTCCAGGGCAATACTGACTGAGCTCGGAGGAGCTACGGTGTTACAGCCGTAATGGTCAGAGCATGTTGCCGACGATCTTCATCATCTCAGCCGCGGAAAAAGCGCGCATCGTTTCGGTGCGGACGTTGCCAAGCGCTGCGAGGCTCAAATTCAGCGACATGGCAGCTGACTCGTCCGGTGCTTCGACGAGGGTTACAATGTCATATCGCCCTTGTGTCCAGACGATCTCTTTCACTGTCACGCCAAACGTCTTCGCCATTTCCTTGAAGGCATCCGCGCGCTTTGGGGAATCCTTGACATTGCGGACTCCCTGCTCGGTGAACTTCGCCAGCACGACATAAGTTACCATGGTCGTCCTCCTTGATTTAGGACCCTGCGCAACCTGGCATGAGGAAGTCGAGTGGAGCTTGCCACAGGAGTTTCGGACCAGCCAGAGGCTCAATTGGAAAGGTCATTGAGTATGACTTATCCTGCAGTCTGATCAGCATCGAAGGTGCAGTCTCGCCCGCAAGCGCGATATAAGTCGTAAACCACTGCGCAGGTTGCTCCTCGCAATGACGAATCGCGCGTCAAGCCGGACGATGACAGCGCCCCTTGAAGAGCGACAGTGTCGATAACTCCGTGCGGGAAGCCAATCAGCCCTTACGCCGCCGCCGGGATCTTCGCACCGGCCCTGCGGGCGTCGCGGGGGAGGGAGATGCGGACCACGGTGCCGGCGCCGAGTTTCGAGCGCAGCTTCATCGAGCCGCCGTGCAGCTGGGTCAGCGATCTCGCAATCGCCAGGCCCAGGCCCGAGCCGTGATAGGTCTTTGTGAGCTGGCTCTCGACCTGCTCGAACGGCCGTCCCAACCGCGCCAGCGAATGTGGGGCGATGCCGATGCCGGTGTCGGCGATCAGGAACACGATCTTATCCCTCAGCACATGGCTGCGCACCACCACGCGGCCGCCCTCAGGCGTGAACTTCACCGCATTGGAGAGCAGGTTGACCATGATCTGCTTGGTTGCGCGGCGATCGGCGACCATGGGAATCGAGCTGGAGATATCGGCGTCGAACACGAGATCCTTGTCCTGGGCGCGGCCGGTGACCACACGCAAGGATTCCGCGAGCGTCTTGGAGAGATCGAGCGTCTCCATGTCGAGCTTCATGCGGCCGGCCTCGATCTTGGACATGTCGAGGATGTCGTTGATCACGTCGAGCAGGTAGTGACCGCTGGTCAGAATGTCATGGCAATATTCGCGGTACTTGTCCGAGCCGAGGTCGCCGAACATGCCGCTGCCCATGATCTCGGAGAAGCCGATGATGGCGTTGAGCGGCGTGCGCAGCTCGTGGCTCATATTGGCGAGGAATTTCGACTTGCTCTGGTTGGCTTCCTCGGCGCGGGTCTTCTCGCGCGCATATTTCTCGGCGAGATCGGCAAGCTCGATGGCCTGCCGCTCGAGCTCGGCCTGCGAGCGCTTCAGATCGTTGACGGTGGCACGCAGCCGCAAATCGTTCTCGACCAGCTTCTGCTCATGGGCCTTGATGCGGGTAATGTCGGTGCCGACGGAGACATAGCCGCCGTCCTTGGTGCGGCGCTCGCTGATGTGCAGCCAGCTGCCGTCCTCGAGCTGCGCCTCGAAGGTGCGCGCGCCCGGGATCTGGCTGGTGTCTTGCTGGCGGGTGCGCACCTCCGGCATGCTGCCGACCTCGATTACGGTCTCGTAGGAGGTGCCGGGAATGACGGCGGAGTCCGGCAGCTTGTGCAGGCGCTGGAAGTGGGAATTGCAGAGCACCAGGCGGTCGCTTGCATCCCACAGCACGAAGGCCTCAGGGATCGTCTCGATGGCGTCGCGCAGCCGCAGGTCCGCTTCGACGGTCTTCTCGGCAAGGCTCTTCTGCTCGGTGATGTCGACCGCGATCCCGATCAGATGCAGCGCGTCATCGCTGGCGACGCGGCTGAGCTCGCAGCGCACCCGCAGCCAGATCCAGTGGCCGCCGGTGTGCTGCATGCGGAAGCTCTGATCGATGTGATCGATTTCGCCCGAGATCAGCCGGTCGGCGATCGAGAACAGGTCGATGTCGTCGGACTTCACCAGCGCATTGACCTCGCCGAAGGTCAACAGATCGCTGCGGCTGTCGAGTCCGAGCATGGTGAACATTGATTGCGACCAGAAAATCCGTCCGCGCGACAGGTCCCAGTCCCACAGGCCGCAGCGGCCGCGGTTCAGAGCGGTGTCGATGCGGCCGCGCACGGCGTCGTTGATCAGGTCACCCTCGCGGGCGCGGGTCGATTGCCAGTGAAAGGCAAACCCGAGGATCAGGACCACGAAGCCGGTGGTGGCGGAAAGCGTGATCGCAAGCGCCGCATCCGAGCCCCAGATCGGCTCGTACTTCTCCTGCATCACCACGATCTGGCCGGGCAGCGACTTGATGATGCGGAAGACCGCGAGCGCGCCCCGGCCGTTCGGCAGCACCATGTCGGAGACCTCGCCCTGCCGGCCGGGCGCGGCAACAAGCTGTGCCGTAGAGATGATGTCGAGCAGCTGGTCGGCCTCGCCGAGGCTGGCGTCGATCGGGAGTCTGGCGAGGATACGGTGATCCGCACCGGTGACGATGACGTGCCGGCCGGCGGCCGCGCCCCAATCGGGCACGAGGTCGGGCAACAGATCCTGCAGATGCTCGATACTGCTGAGGCGCTGCATCCGCACCGAGACGAGCCGATCGATGCGCTCGCCGAGCATGTCGGCAAGCGCTGCCATCTCGTGCTTGGTGGCAGTCCGCTTTTGCCTGTACTGATCGAGCACCTGCACGAAGGCGCCGAGGCAGATCGTGATCAGGAATGCGATGATGAGTATTGGGACCGCACGGCGGAGCGTCGGCTCCGCTATCAACAGCCGGTGGTAGGCTGGTTTCGCGATCGATTGCGCCAATCCCTTAATGGAATCGGATTGGACGCATGCGTTTGCCGCATGCGCGCGCGCCATGCCAGAGATCCCCCGCCGAAGTTCTATTGCACCCGCTTTCGGAAGAACCCCATGACTTCCGAATCAATGCAATTTGAATCCAGTTTTTGCGGGCTGTCGAGAGTCAACGATTCCTTAATGCAAATAATTCTTTGTCCAATGAAGAAATCCCGACGTGGAAGTACGAAGGACACGAGTCCGAAACAGGAACGCGGGGCGAATGCGTCAAGCGTGTGGCGGTTCTGCGTGACTGATGACACGCTTCACGCTGGGAAAATCTCGCCGCAACGCACGCTCGATCGCATCGACATTCTCATGCACCTTGATGACGCTCATCGAGGGCGCCGCACGGCAATGGAAGTTGACGATCTCGCCGGCTGCGGTGTCGCGCACCCGCACACTGTGAATATCGCCGACCGCGGTGTCCGCCGCATAGCGCGACAGCGCCTCTGCGATTTCCGCCACCCGCTCGGACGTGGCGTCGGTGCCGAACGGCAATTCCGGCTCCAGCGGCTCGATATGGGTGTCGACCTCGACCTCCTCGCCGAATTCCTCGCCGATATTGCGCTCCAGGCGGTTGGCGACGGCATGCGCCTCGTTGAGCGGCATCTCGCCGTCGACCTCGAGGTCGATGCTGACGGTGAGCTTGTCGCCGAGATCGTGCACGGTGACGTGGTGGATCGCGAGTCCCGAATTGCGCGCGATCACCATGATGCGCTCGCGCACGCTTTCATTGCTGAGCGCCACCGGCACCGCGGTGAAGGTGAGGTCGGCATCGCCCAGTGCCTTGGCGACGGCCGCTTGCGCCCGCTGCTTGATCTCGTCGACGCGGTCGATCGGCAACGTCCGCGGCACCCGGACCACCGCGTCGATGAAATGGGTGGCGCCGACCATCCGCGCCCGCAAGCGCTCGACATCGACCACGCCGGGGATTGCATCGATTGCGGCGGTGGCGCTCTCGGCGGCGCCTTCGGGGGCGCGGTCGACCAGGGTCTCCACCGTGGAACGGGCGAGCCTAAGGCCAAGGGCAGCGATCATCAGCGCAACCGCGATTGCGGCTGCGGCATCGCCCCAATGAAAGCCGAAGGCCGACAGCGCAAGCCCGATGATGACCGCGACGGAGCCGGCGACGTCAGAGGTGAAATGCAGGGCGTCGGCGGCGAGCGCCTGGCTCTGGGTCTTTCGCGCCGCGCGGTGCAGCGCGCGTGCGCGCCAGAGATTGATGGCGATGTCGATCAGGAGGACGATGAAGGGAATGGTCGAGATCGTGGGCGGGGCTGCGCCCTCGCGAAGATGGCTGTAGGACTGGACCAGGATGCCGCCGGCTAGCACATAGAGCAGGGCGATCACGCCCAGCGCGGAGACGCTCTCGAGCTTGCCGTGGCCATAATGATGCTCGGCATCGGCCGGGCGATCGGAGACCCGCACCACCATCCAGGTGATGATGGTCGCGATTACGTCGACCGAGGAGTGCAGGGCCTCCGAAACCAGCGCGAGCGAGCCGATCAGGATACCGACCGCGAATTTCGCTACCGCCATGCCGGCGCTGGCAAACACCGAGATCGCAGCAACACGGGATTTGTGGAAGTGGGTCTCGCTCATGGCCGGCGGTTTACCAGCCGGCCCTGCCACATGAAAGCGCGCATCGGACGCTGTTCAGCGTCCGACCACAGCTTTGTGTCCTTGATTGAGCATGATCCTTTCGGAAAACCGCGACACACTTTGCGTTCGCGCGGCCCTTCGGGTCCGGATCACGCTCCTGTTGCGAATTGTTCCGATTTTAATTCGCAGACATCATCAAATCGTCACGACAATCTTGCCGAGATGCTTGTTGGCTTCCATGTGAGCGAAGGCCGCGACGATGTCGTCGAACTTGAATACCTTGTCGATCGGCAGCTGCAGCTTGCGGCTCTCCACTGCGTCCCAGATGTCCTTCCTGACTTGCTCGAAGATTTCAGTGATCTCCTCAAGCGTACGGGTGCGGAAGGTAACGCCGATGTAGTTTATGCGGCGCGCCGCATGCAGGTCGAAATTGAAATCGGCATGGGTGCCGCCGAGCCGGCCGACATTGATGATGCGGCCCTTGATCTTGGTCGCGGCGAGATTCTGGTTGGCGACCTTGCCGGAGACCTGGTCGATGATGAGATCGACACCTTCGCCGCCTGTTGCGGCGAGCACCTGCTCGACCCAGGCAGGGTCGGATGAGTCGATCGCCAGATCGGCACCGAACTCCTTCAGCCGGCCACGGCGCATCGCATCCGTCGAGGATCCCACCACCAGCCGTGCGCGCTTGAGCTTTGCGATCTGCATGGCCATCAGCCCGACGCCGGAGCTGGCGCCCTGGACGAGAACGGTCTGTCCAATCTGCAGAGCGCCGTTGGTCACGACCGCATTGTGCATGGTGGTGAGCGCGACAGGAAGGGTGGCGGCCTCCTCGAAATTCATGTTGGAGGGTGCGCGAAACATGCGCCCCAAATCGGCCAGCGTATATTCGGCAAGCGCCGCCGCGCCCGAGCCCATGACCCGGTCTCCCACCGTGACACCCTTCGCCTCCGGGCCGAGGGCAGCGACTTCGCCGGCCCATTCCATGCCGAGCACGGTGCCGATGCCGCCGCGGCTGCCATGCACATGGCCCTTGGTCATGCCGAGATCGGCGCGGTTGAGGCCGCAGGCGTGGACCTTGACCAGCACCTGTGCGCCTCTCGGCGTGGGCTGGGGGACATCGGTGATGGCGGCGCCATTGGCGCCATAGACATAGGCCTTCATGAGATCAACTCTCGCACGATGGAACCGGGATTATTCCGCGGCCTCACGCCGGGCAGGGGAACGCATACCTTCCAGACGGCTCGCAATGATCTCTTCGGCCTCGCGCACGATGCGGGAGACGAGCTCCGCACAGCTCGGGATGTCGTGGATCAGCCCCTGCGCCTGGCCGGCCGACCAGATGCCTTCATCGGCATCGCCTGTCGCATAGACCATCTTGCCGCGCGCGCCGGCCACGAGCTCGCGCACCTGTTCGAAGGTCGCGCCTTCCTTCTCCATCGCGACCACCTTGGTCGAGATCGCGTTCTTGGCGACGCGCGAGGTGTTGCGCATGGTGCGGAAGATCAGTTCGGTCTCGCGCTCATCATTGGCGACGATCTTCTCCTTGACCAGCTGATGGATCGGACTTTCCTTGGTGCACATGAAGCGGGTGCCCATGTTGATGCCTTCGGCGCCGAGCGCGAGCGCTGCGACCAGGCCGCGGCCGTCGGCAAAGCCGCCGGAGGCGATCATCGGGATCTTCACCTTGTCGGCGGCGGCGGGGATCAGGATCAGGCCGGGCGTGTCGTCCTCGCCCGGATGGCCTGCACACTCGAAGCCGTCGATCGAGATGGCGTCGACTCCCATGCGCTCGGCGGAGAGCGCGTGGCGGACGCTGGTGCATTTGTGCAGCACCTTGATGCCATGCTTCTTGAATTCCGCGACGTGCTCTTGCGGCTTGTTGCCGGCGGTCTCGACCAGCTTGATGCCGCTCTCGATGATAGCGGCGCGGTATTCCGCATAAGGCGGCGGCTTGATCGCGGGCAGAATGGTCAGATTGACGCCGAACGGCTTGTCGGTCAGGTCGCGACAGCGCGCAATTTCCCTGTTGAGATCTTCCGGCGTCGGCTGCGTCAGTGCGGTGATGAAGCCGAGCGCACCGGCGTTCGCCACCGCCGCGACCAGCTCGGCTCGGCCGACCCATTGCATGCCGCCCTGCACGATCGGGTGCTCGACGCCCGCGAGCTCGGTAAATCGCGTTTTCAGCATGTCCTGCCCTGTGCTCCCTCCAGCGCGGGCGGTACCGCGCCGTTTCTTGTCAGGAAATCGGAGGCGAGGATGGCGTCCCGTCCGGTAAAAGTCCACCGGAGCGCGGTCGCCAATCAGGCAGTGCGGTCATGCAAGGGCGATGGCCGTCTTCCGCAGCTAGGCCGCCTGCGGTGCGTCGGTCGTCAGCTTGTCGACCGCGGCGGCGATGTCGCGCATGCTGATCACGCCGGCCATCGCGAAATTGTCGATCACCGGCAGGTGGCGGATATGATGAACGTTCATCAGGTGTCTCACTTGGTCGAGCGTGTCGCTCGATGTGCAGGAGACCAGCCGCTGCACCGAGATGAGCTGCGAGACTTTCACGTCGACGCCGGCGGCGCCGTACTCGGCGATCGCGCGCACGACGTCGCGCTCGGTGAACATACCGGCCGCGGTATTGCCCTCGGAGCGGACCACATCCTTGACCACAAGCGCGCTGATATTGTTGGCGCGCATCAGACGAGCGGCGACGCCCACGGTCTCGTTCATCCGGATCGTGACAACGCGGGCGTTTTTCTTGCGCAGAACATCTCCGACCTGCATGGCAACCTCCTCTGGAGCGGCCGTTGTTTTCTCATCACGTGATCACTCTGGTATACATTATACCAACTGTCAACCGTATATTCTATAAAATGGGTGCTTGCCCAAAGAAAAGAAGGCGCACCGAAGTGCGCCTTGATGCTTCTGACGGTCGAAGGCGGAGAGACGCCCCGCGTCTACTCCGCCGCTTGAACCACCGCGTTCCTCTCCGTGGCGTTGATCGACAGCCGCATCGGCCGCACGACGAACAAGGCAAGCCCGACCACGATAAAATTCATGATCGCTGCGACGGCGAAAACCGTGTGCCAGTTGCCCGAATACGTCTTCAGTATGTTGGCCAGCGGGACGATGAAGGCCGACAGCCCTTTCGCCGTGTACAACAGGCTCGTGTTGGTGGTGGCGTATTTCGGTCCGAACATGTCGGTGCAGGTCGAGGGAAACAGGCTGAAGATCTCGCCCCAGGTGAAGAAGACAATCGCGGCGCAGATCACGAATGTCCAGGGTGTTGTGCCCGCGGTTCCGAGCAGCCAGTAAGCGAAGCCGCCTGCGGTAAAGGCGATGGCCATCGTATATTCGCGGCCGATCTGGTCCGAGACCCAGCCGAAGAACGGCCGGGCGCCGCCATTGGCCAGATTATCGATAATGCCCGCGACGGTCAGCGTCGTGGCGCCGAACATGAGCACCGTCTGCGAGACGCCGTAGTCCTTGGCGATGATCGCGACCTGAGCAGCGACCATGAGCCCGCTCGCGGATACCAGGATGAACATGATATAGAGAATCCAGAAGATCGGCGACGCCAGCATCTGACCCGGAGTACTGCTGGTCTTGGATTGCAACACCTTGACAGTCGATGCCGTTGGAACTTCGCCAGCCAGCGGCGGACGGAGGAGCCAGGCCAGCGCAAAGATGATGAGGCCCTGGCCCAGGGCGAACCAGAAAAAGGTGTCGGCATAGCCGATCGAGGCGATCATCATCTGAATGGGAATGACGGTGACGGCGGCGCCAGCACCGAAGCCGGCGGCCGTGCAACCGACGGCAAGACCGCGGCGATCAGGAAACCATTTCACGGCGTTGCCGACGCATGTCGCATAGATTGCGCCGGCGCCGATGCCCGATATGGCCGCGCCAAGATAGAGCATCTCCAGCGATCCAGCCCTGGCGTTGATCAGCCAGCCGAGCGCAACGCAAACGCCGCCGGCAGCCACCATCAGTCTCGGCCCGCGCTGGCCGAGCGAGTCGACGATCCATCCCTCAAGAGGTGTCAGCCAGGTCTCGAGCGCGACGAAGATGCTGAATGCGACCTGGATGCTGGCGACGTCCCAGGAATGCGCTTTCGCCATGGGGTTGACGAAGAAGGTCCAGCCGTACTGGAGATTGGCGATCATCGCCATGCAGATGACGCCGATAGTCAGTTGCATCCACCGAAAGCCATTGGGTATTGCTTGGCCCGGCGCATTCGCTGCGGTTGCCGACATTATTTCCCTCCCAATGCGCGCTTGTTTCACCTCGCCTCTCGGGCGGGTCCAGCGCTGCAGGTAACCCAATTCTGGTATATTATATTCCACGGTGCAAGGCCGATTTGTTAGCCATGACATTCGTGGGAGCAGTGACAAAACGCAGATGGCCCCGAAAAGGGGCCATCTGCAAAAATCGATATTGGGGAAGGCGAGAGGTAGCGCCCTTTGGCTCAGATGCCGTGACGTGGAATGTCACCGTTTCGGATCGCCATCTTGGCGTAAGCCAGCAACAGCCGATCGACCGCGGCGAAGAGGCGGCCAAACAGGCTGTTGGAGGGCGTATGAAGCGCCGCGGAAGCAGTCCTGGACATCAGATTCCCTTCTCTTTCTTGGGCGCGCTGGGCACCCCGAACTCTCGGATGGATCTAATGTATACCAGATGCCAGAACAATGCTGTTGTTTGCATGGCAGCAAGCCCTTCTCCGCAATGCAGCATCCGCAGTTCCAGGTACAGCAAAAAGGCCGCCCGCAGGCGGCCTTGGCATCATCTTTGGGTCCGAGCCGGTCCTATTCTGCCGCTTCCTTGCGAGGCGGGTCGAGGGCGCCGGAGTCGTGGATTTCGGCGACCTGGTGATCGGAAAAACCGAGCACCTGGCGCAGGATCTCGTCGGTGTGCTCGCCGAGAAGCGGCGAGCGCACCACCTCGCTCGGGCTGTCCGACAGCTTGATCGGATTGCCGACCGACAGGTATTTGCCGCGTGTGGGGTGATCCACCTCGACCACGGTGCCGGTCTTGCGCAACGACTCGTCCTCGGCGAGCTCCTTCATCGACAGGATCGGCCCGCAGGGAATGTCGTACTGGTTGAGGATCTCCATGGCCTCGAACTTGGTCTTGGTCATGGTCCACGCTTCGATGCGGGCAAAGATCTGGTTCAGCCGCGGCAGGCGCGCCGCAGGCTTGGCGTAGTCGGGATGCGTCTTCCAGGTCGGCTCGCCGATCACGTCGCAAATCTTCTCCCACACCGGGGCCTGCGTGATGAAATAGATGTAGGAGTTGGGATCGGTCTCCCAGCCCTTGCATTTGACGATGCGCCCCGGCTGGCCACCGCCGGAATCATTGCCGGCGCGCGGCACGGCGTCGCCAAACGGAACGCCTTCGCCGAACTGGCTGTATTCCTTCAGCGGCCCATGCGTCAGGCGCTGCTGGTCGCGCAGCTTGACGCGGCAGAGGTTGAGCACGCCGTCCTGCATCGCAGCCGTGACGCGCTGGCCCTTGCCGGTCTTGGTACGCTGGAACAGCGCGGTGACGATGCCGAGCGCAAGATGCAGGCCCGTGCCGCTGTCGCCGATCTGCGCGCCGGTCACGAGCGGCACTGCGTCGCGGAAGCCGGTGGTGGAGGCGGCGCCGCCGGTGCATTGCGCGACGTTCTCATAGACTTTGCAGTCCTCATAGGGTCCGGGCCCGAAGCCCTTGATGGAGGCCACGATCATCTTCGGGTTGATGCTGTGAATCTTCTCCCAGGGGAAGCCCATGCGGTCGAGCACGCCGGGGCCGAAATTCTCGACCAGCACGTCGCACTCCTTGATCAGCTCGGTCAAAACCTCCTTGCCCTTGGGGTTCTTGGTGTCGAGCGTGATCGAACGTTTGTTGTGGTTGAGCATGGTGAAATACAGGCTGTCCACGTTCGGAATATCCTGCAGCTGCCCGCGCGTAATGTCGCCGACGCCCGGACGCTCGACCTTGATGACGTCGGCGCCGAACCAGGCGAGCAGCTGCGTGCAGGTCGGTCCCGACTGGACGTGGGTGAAATCGAGAATGCGAACGCCCGTCAGCGCCTTGGTCATGATATCGTTTCTCCTCAAAAATACTTCACTTTGCCGTTCCGCCTGCGCGGGAATGATGGGTTGGCGGCTCGCTTACTTCTTCTTCAGCACGCTCTGCGGATTGAGATTGCCGATGCGGCCGCTCTCGCTTCCCGCCGCCGGATCGATCACGGCATTGATCAGCGTCGGCTTGCCGGAATCCATTGCCGCATTCACGGCGCGCTTGAGCTCGTCGGGCGTGGTGGCGTTAACGCCGACGCCGCCGAACGCTTCCATCATCTTGTCGTAGCGCGCGCCCTTGACGAACACGGTGGTCGCGGGATCGGAGGAGCCCGCGGAATTGACGTCGGTGCCGCGATAGATGCCGTCATTGTTGAAGATGACGACGCAGATCGGCAGATCGTAGCGGCAGATGGTCTCGACCTCCATGCCGGAGAAGCCGAAGGCGCTATCGCCTTCGACCGCCAGCACCGGCTTGCCGGTCTCAACGGCTGCCGCAATCGCCGAGCCCATCCCGATACCCATCACGCCCCAAGTGCCGACGTCGAGCCGCTTGCGCGGTTGGTACATGTCGATAACGCCACGCGCGAGGTCGAGCGTGTTGGCGCCCTCATTGACCAGGATGGCGTCGGGCCGTTCCTTGATGATGGTGCGCAGCGCGCCGAGTGCGCCGTGATAGTCCATCGGCG
>Ga0307474_10002137_pt1 | contig 14236 bp, 10 predicted proteins | sample atmos_gasesECM1C_2_FD_203312 | JGI IMG/M metagenome (GOLD analysis project Ga0307474, IMG submission 203312) | Hardwood forest soil microbial communities from Morgan-Monroe State Forest, Indiana, United States - atmos_gasesECM1C_05 | ecosystem: Environmental > Terrestrial > Soil > Temperate... | reverse complement strand
CTCCGGTGCGGTCGGCTTCGCCGCGATGCTGGCGCCGAGAGGCAGTTCCGGCGCCCCTTCGCGGTAGAACGGCCCGAGCAGGCTGCTTTGGCTGCCCAGTTCACGCGCCTGCTTGTCGTGCATCGCGTTGACCAGCGCGCTGAGGCCCAGCACGTCTGCCAGCAGGATGAACTCCTGGCGGAACGGTGTGCAGGCCTGGCCCACCGCGGTGAAGAACTGGATGCCGGTCAGCCACTCGGCTGGCGTCAGCTTCACTTCGCGAGCGAAGGCGTGCAGGTGGCGCACTGCCGCATCCATGATCTCCTTCAGGCGGGGATCGGGCGTATTCGCCATCTGCGCAAGAGCAGCTTCTGTCACGCTGTTTTCATCGAGGTCCTGCATAGGAGGCTCCTGTTGGTGGCTGGCGGCAGCATAGGGCAAGCGGACCTCTTGTGCGACAGGCCAATCGGGCCAACGGCATTCCCGCTCGTCGCGGTAATCGCAGGGCGCAGCGCAGGGTACGGCAATCTCGCGATCGAAGTGCCAAACTCTCCCGAGATCGCTTCGCTCCGCTCGCAATGACAGCAAAAGCATGTTCACCCGATTGCTCTGTCTTGCGCGACCCACCCCCTGGCATGTTGTCTTGCCGCGCCATAGGATGCCGGCAACCAATCAACCGGGGAGGAAATTCGTATGCTGGCAAGGCGCCTCGTACTCGCTGTCGTCGCAGTTCTGGCTTTCCTCGGGCTCAACCCGGGAAGCACACTCGCTCAGGCGCAGAACCCCATCACCATCGGCTTCGGCATGGCGTTGACCGGCGGGTTGGCACCCAACGGCAAAGCCGCCCTGCTGGCGATGCAGATCTGGCAGGACAACCTCAATGCCAAGGGCGGCCTGCTCGGGCGACCGGTGAAGTTGATCTACTACGATGATCAGTCCAATCCGGCAACAATCCCTGGCATCTATACGAAACTGCTGGACGTCGACAAGGTCGACCTGGTCGTCAGCGGCTATGCCACCAACATGATCGCGCCCGCCATGCCGATCATCATGCAGCATAATCGAACCTTCCTCAGTCTGCTTGGGCTCGCAGTGAACACCGAGTTCCACTACCCGAATTACTTCTCCTTCACCCCGACTGGCGGCCCGAACCCCAAGCAAAGCTTCGCAGCCGGTTTCTTCGCGACTGCCATGGCGCAGAATCCGAAACCGAAAACGCTGGCGATCGTCGGCGCCGATGCGGAATTTCCGCACAATGCGATGGATGGTGCGCGGGTGCTGGCGAAGAACGACGAACTGAAGGTGGTCTACGACAAGACCTATCCGCCGACGACGACCGATTACACACCGATCGTCCGCGCGATCCAGGCGACCAATCCGGATCTTGTGCTGGTGTGCTCCTATCCGCCGGATACCGTCGGCATAATTCGTGCCGCGCACGAAGTCGGGCTTAAGGCAAAATTGTTCGGCGGCGGCATGGTCGGTTTGCAGAGCACCGCCATAAAGACACAGCTCGGTCCATTGCTGAACGGCATTGTCGATTATGATTTCTGGCTGCCTTGGTCGGGACTTGCCTCACCCGAAGGCAAGGCGTTCCTGGCGCAGTACCAGGCGAAGGCAGCCTCAGCCGGCGTTGATCCGCTGGGCTATTACCTGCCGCCATTCGCCTACGGCTACATGCAGGTGCTGCAACAGGCGGTCGAGGAAACCAAGAGCCTCGATCAAGCCAAGCTCGCCGATTACCTGCGGTCCCATACCTTCAAGACCGTGGTGGGCGATGTGAAGTTCGGAGCGGATGGCGAATGGGCCGAGGCACGCGTGATGGAGGTGCAGTTCCAGAACGTGAAGGCGAATGACGTGGATCAGTTCAAGGACCCGAAGACCGAGGTGATCCTTTGGCCGCCCGTGTTGAAGACAGGCGACATTGTCTATCCGTACGCCGACGCGAAGTGACGACCGGTAATGCAGACGTGGCGGGCGAAGGCACACCACGCAGTAATCCAAAAACACTGTCGGGCTGCCCAATTGTCATTGCGAGCAGGGTGGACCGTTCTGCGATTTCCTCAGTCGGGCCGATAACTCTCTAATGCCGGAAATGGCGCATGCCGGTGAAGACCATCGCGACACCGGCAGCGTCCGCGGCTGCGATCACCTCCTTGTCGCGCACTGAACCACCGGGCTGAATCACCGCGGTCGCGCCGGCCGCAATCGCCGCCTCCAGCCCGTCGGCGAACGGGAAGAATGCATCCGACGCCACCACGCTGCCGCGCGTCAGCGGCTCCGCCAAGCCCGCCGCCTTCGCCGCCTCGGCGCTCTTCCATGCCGCGATGCGCGCGCTGTCAACGCGGCTTGGCTGGCCCGCGCCGATGCCGACCGTCGCACCATCCCTGGCATAGACGATGGCGTTCGACTTCACGTGCTTGCAGACGCGGAATGCGAACAGCAGGTCCGCCAGTTCCGCGTCAGTCGGCGCGCGCTGCGTTACCACGCGCAGATCCGCCAGGCCGGTGCGCCCGGCGTCGCGCGTCTGCACCAGGAAGCCGCCGGCCAGGCTGCGAAAGGTCACCCCAGGCGCGACCGGATCCGGCAAACCGCCGGTCAGCAGCAGCCGCAAATTCTTCCGCCGCGCCACGGCCGCTTTCGCCGCTTCGTCCGCGTCCGGCGCGACGATCACTTCGGTCAGGATCGCCGCGATCTTCTCGGCTGCCGCGGTATCCAGTGTGCGGTTCACCGCGACGATGCCACCGAACGGCGAAACCGGATCGCAGCGGAACGCCAAATCCCATGCCTCTGCCAGCGACCGGGCCGAGGCGACACCGCACGGATTGGCGTGCTTGATGATGGCAACAGTCGGAGCATCGAATTCGGCGACGCACTCGAATGCCGCATCGGTATCGGCCAGGTTGTTGTACGACAACTCCTTGCCCTGCACCTGCATCGCTGTCGCGACGCCGCGACGCTCGCCATTGACGTAGAAGGCCGCCGCCTGATGCGGGTTCTCGCCATAGCGGAGGGACTGACGCAGTGCGCCGGCAATCGCGAAACGTCGCGGAAAAGCATCGCCCCGGCGTTCGGCGAACCATGCTGCGATGGCCGCGTCATACGCTGCTGTCCGTGCGTAGGCCTCGCCGGCAAGACGGCGGCGCAACGTCAGCGTGGTGCCGCCGTATTGTGAAATCTCATGCAGCACCGCCTGGTACTGATCCGCTTCCGTCAGCACCGCAACAAAGTCGTGGTTCTTGGCCGCCGCGCGGATCAGCGCCGGACCACCGATGTCGATGTTCTCGACGCACTCGTCTTCAGCAGCGCCGTTCGCCACCGTAGCCTCGAACGGATACAGGTTCACCGCCACCAGATCGATCGGCGCAATACCATGCCGCGCCATCTGTGCGACATGCTCCGGCAGATCGCGACGGCCAAGAATGCCGCCGTGGATCTGTGGCACCAAAGTCTTCACCCGGCCGTCGAGGATTTCGGGAAAGCCGCTGTGTTCGGATACCTCCGTGACAGGGATGCCGGCATCGCGCAGCGTTCGCGCGGAGCCGCCGGTCGACAGGATCTGCACGCCACGATCGGCCAACGCTTGCGCGAACGGCACCAGTCCGGTCTTGTCGGACACGGAGATCAGCGCACGGCTGATGGGCACGATGTCGGTCATTGGACAGCCCCCGGTCTTCACCGCGCGGGATAGACCGCGATGCCCATCAGGTCCAGGGTCCGCGCCACAACGCGTGCCTCGTCGTAAAGCTCCACCGCGCGAGTCCGCCCCGCTGCACCCATCGCCGCACGCAGCACCGGATCGGACGCAAGCCGCACCAGCGCATCGGCCAGTGGCGACACTTGCCGCGGTGACACCAACAGCCCGGTGACACCGGGGACCACCTGCTCGCGCGGGCCGTCGATGTCGCTGGCAACCACCGGCAGGCCGGTCAACATGGCCTCGATCACCGACATGGGCAGGCCCTCGAAATAACTCGGCAAGGCGAAGATATCTGCCGCTGCCAGCACGGCTGCCACATCGTTGCGATAACCCAGCAGACGCAGCCGGTCGCCCAGGCCAGCATCCGTCAGCAATTCCCGCATATCGTCGCCGCGATCCGAGTCCAACCGCTCGCCTACCACCCAAAGCTCCGCGTCCGGCACCGCGTGCATTGCGGCGGCCAGTTCCGGATAACCCTTGACCCGCACCAGCCGCGACACAGCCACCACGACCACGCGATCAGCCGGTGTCCCGAATGCGTCTCGAATTCGCGCACGCGCCTGGGGATCGGGATGAAACACCGCCGGGTCGCGGCCATTTCCAGTCGTCTCGGCGCCGCGGAAAATGCGCAACCGCTCTGCATCGGCCGCCTCGCTGGCCGAGACCGTCATGAACACATCGGTGAAACGACCGCCGATCCATTCCATGACCAAGCCAGCAAGGCGGCGCATCCAAGACCCCTGCTGGTTGAACAGAAAGCCATGGCAGGTGTAGGCGACGCGAGGCACACCAGCGACCCGCGCGGCGATCCGGGCAAGGAAGCCACTGATCGGCATGTGCGCGTGCACCATGTCGGGCTGCTCCGTGCGGAACAGCCGCACCAGGTCGCGAAATGCGCGGACATGCGCCAGCGGCATCAGCCGCCGCTGGAACGGCACACCAACCACGCGGAACCCCTCCGCGCGCACGCTGTCCAGCAGCCGGCCCTCGGCGCAAACGCCGATCACCTCGTGGCCGCGCGCGCGAATACCGTGCATCAACGGCAGCAGGAATTGCCTGAGCGAGAAATCGACGTTGGTAATTTCGATGATCTTCAAGGCGGTGATGAGGTGCCGGGGAGCAGATATGCGCAGCGCAATGCGCCGGCGGGAACGGATAGCGCAGCGCTTATCCGCCCTACCCCACCTTGCTGATCGCCCATTTAACCTGCTGCGGACCATCGGCGAATCCGGTCAGCACCACTTGTTCGCTGCGTCGCGGTTCCGGACCGCCGAGGTAGATGCTTTCCTCCAGGCTCATGCGCGCGCCATCGGCGCGCAGGCGCCAGCCACCACCGGAGCGCAGGCGCAGCAGCACCGCTTCACCATCCTGTTGCAGGCTGGCGTTGACGTCGGGGTGCAGATGGAACCGCAGGGTGAACGGCTGCGGGGTTGGCGCTTCCACCGCATCCTCGCCGCGCACGTCCTCACCGCTTTCCGCGAGGTACAGGCGCCGGCGATGCACCGCGCCGAACAGCTTCTTCCAGCCGTCGTGGCTGGCCTCCAACCAATGCGCGCCGTTTGCTTCCTGGCGCTGCACCTCTACCACGCCGGGGCGACGGCCGAGGCCCTCCGGCTTCAGCTCGGAGGAGCTGACATCAGCGATCACCAGCGTGGAATGCGCGGCGGTGGCGCGGGTCGCGTCGCGCCACGCCGGATCGCCGGCGGAAAACGCACCGCAGTTCACGATCATCCGGTCGCGGCCCACCGACAGTTCCATCGACAGCGTGCCGGCATGGGCATAGCGGTCCACACCCGGTGGCGGCGGCGCGCCGCAATCGACGATGAGCACGCTGCGGCCGGCCTGCAACCGCTGAAAGCCGCCGTCCAACAGCGCCGATGGCCCGCGCCCGCTGCGGCCCGCCTGAGTCAATGCGATATCGATCAGGCTGCTGCCCTCTTCCTTGCTGCCGTTGAACAGTGCCAGGCAGCCATCGCCATGGCGCATCACCCGCAACGCGGGCGCCATCCGTTCGATCGCGCTGGTGAGTACGGCGGGCGGCTGCGTTTGTGCCGCCTGCAACAGCGCACGGATTTCGGTGAGGTCCTGAAGTGCCGCGAGTTGCGCCGCCGGACTGCGTTCCACGTGGCAGCCGTCCGGCAGGACCTGGCGGGCAATCTCCTGTGGCAGGAAACGCAGCGCGCGGGTCAGGAAAGCGGCGTGCTCGGGCAGCGCCACTGCCGCGGCGATCAGGCCTTTCAGCGCGGTGAGCGCGCGGGCATCCAGTTCCTCGGCCGGCAACGCGGCTGACAGGCTGCGCGCATCGGATACCAGCCGGCCCATCAACCGCTGGCGGAACGCATCGTCGGCGGAGGCAGCGAAGAAGTCATAGTGGCCAAGCCAGGCGGTAACGCGTGCGCCGACCACGTCGGGCCGATGTGGCAGCGCCTCGCTGGGTGGCGCGTTGATCCATTCCGCCACCAGCGCGCGCGCGCGCAGCCTGGCCGCATCGGTGCCGAGAGCACGCAGATCGCGCAGCCAGGTGAAACCGTGCGCGGCGGTTTCCAGCACCGCAGACGCCGAAATATCGCCCCAGGCACCGGGCCGCAGCGAGCGGACGCCGCCGGCGATTTCCAGGTCTCCGCGCAACAATCGGGCACCGCGGCCGGCATCGCCGGGCCACGGATCGCGCACCGGCAACGCTGGCGCGTCGGGCACGCGGCTCATACGCAGGCTGGGCAGGCGCGCGATCACCCGCCGCGCGTCGCGCAACCAGCGCCGAGGGTCAGTCCCGCTCATCCGGGGTGGCTCTCGCCGCGCAACGCACCGATTGCGGCAGCATAGTCCGTGGCGCCGAACACCGCGGTGCCCGCCACCAACGTGTCGGCGCCCGCCGCGATCACGTGTGGCGCCGTATCCGATGTGATGCCGCCATCAACCGACAAGGCGATGGCGCGCCCGGCGGCGTCGATCATCCGGCGCAACGCCGCGATCTTCGGCAATTGCGATGGAAGGAATGCCTGACCGCCGAATCCGGGGTTTACCGTCATCACAAGAATGATGTCGACGAGATCGAGCACCCACGCAATGCTTTCCACGGGCGTCGCCGGATTGAGCACGACTCCGGCACGTTTGCCGTGTGAGCGGATGAGTTGCAGCGTACGATGCAAGTGCGGCCCCGCCTCCGGATGCACCAAAAGGTGATCGGCTCCTGCATCGGCAAACGCAGCAACATAGGGATCGACCGGTGCGATCATCAGATGCACGTCGAAGGGAAGTTTCGTGTGCGGACGGAGGCTCTTCAGGATTGCCGGCCCAAAGCTGATGTTGGGCACGAAATGCCCATCCATTATGTCGAGATGCAGCCAATCTGCCGCCGCCGCCTCCACCGCCGTCACCTCGTCCTGAAGACGCGCGAAATCGGCGGCGAGAAGGCTTGGTGCAATGGTGACTCGACCGGGTCGCGATGCGGGCATGCATGCGATGTAGACAGTGCGCCGGTCGGAAGACAAGGCTGCAGCCGCGCCCTTGCCGAACCCCTCCTCCGTCCTGCACGGGGATAGGGAGAATTGCTACCGAAATCCCCGGCCCCTTGTAGGAGGGAGGTCGGGGACTGGAGCGGTGTGCTTCTCAGGCTTTGATCAGGCGCGCGGCGAAGAATCCGTCCATGCCGCCACGCTCGGCCCACATGGACGGAAGCGTACGCAGGGTGCCCTCGGCGGTCACCGCCTCTGGCAGGGCGGCAAGCTCCTCCGGCGTGAATGGGTCGTGGCGCAGACCGCCGCGCGCCTGGGCCGCGAGGACGCGTGCCGCACCCTCCTCGGTCTGCAAGGAACAGACCGAGTAGATCATGCGGCCGCCGGGGCTCAGCATCGCCGCGGCCGCCACAAGCAGCCTGTCCTGCGCGTCGGTCAGCGCGCGGACATCACGCGGCCGTTTCAGGTGCGGCACGTCGGGATGGCGGCGGATTGTGCCGGTGGCGCTGCACGGAGCATCCAACAGCACGGCGTCGAACGGTTGTGACGGTGCCCAGGCGGTGGCATCCGCCTGCACCATTTCGGCTGCAAACCGCCAGTGGTGCAGGTTCTCGCGCAGCCGGCCCAGGCGCACCGGGTCACGCTCCACGGCGGTGACCGAGGCTCCGGTGGCGGCGAGTTGGGCGGTCTTGCCGCCCGGCGCGGCACAAAGATCAGCCACACGCTCGCCCGGCCGCGCCGCAAGCAAGAACGCGGGGAGCGCAGCGGCGGCGTCCTGCACCCAGCAGTCGCCGCTGGTGAAACCAGGGATATCGGCAACTCGGGTGCCAGCCGGAAAGCGCACCGATCCGGTCGGCAGGACTTCGCCACCCTCCGGTGCCGGCACGCCTGGCCGAAGCGTCACATCGAGAGGTGCCTCATGCTGATGCACCATCGCGATCGCCCGCGCCTGGTCTCGCCAGGAGGTCCACAGCCAAGCCGGCGTATCCAGGCGCGGCCCGTCCAGTTCGGCAAGCGCCGCGGGTCCGGCTTCCGCCACGCGGCGCAACACGGCATTCACCATCCCCGCGAATGGGATGAGCCGCCGTGCGCGCGCCAACGCCACAGCCGTTGCCACCGCCGCATGGCTCGGCGTGTCCAGCAGCAACAGTCCGGCCGCACCGATGCGCATGACGTGGCGCACCGGGTCCGGCGGGGCCTTGCGCAGGTATGGTTCCAGCACCGCGTCGAGCGTCCCCATGCGGCGCAGCACCGCGGCGGCCACGCGATGTGCCGCGGCGCGGTCCCGCGGCGCCAGTTCGGGGAGAGCATCCAGCGCGTCCTCTAGCGTGCGGCGCCGGTCGAGCACCGACGTCAGCAAATCGAACGCGGCCCCGCGTGTCGGGTCGGAAACCGCGCGTGTCACTGCGTCACGGCGCGGCAGGTCACCGCGCGTCCATGCAGTATGCAGTGCGCCAGTACCTGATCGGTCACCGCATAGACCGTGCCGCTCCAACCTGCCCCGGTCCGGTGCAGTAGAAGATAGCCATAATCCGCGATGCCGAAGCCTCGGCGGAGCGTCGCCTCGTCGACGACGGTACCGGCCTTGAGCGGCTGGGCAACGGCGTCGTTGCTGTCGCCGCCTTCGCCGACGATGAGTTGCGCCGGATGTCCCGCACCGAAATCGTAGCTGGCGAAGCCGTGGACGTGACTCGACAGAACCATGTCGAGGCCAGGCGGCACGAGATCGCGGATCGCCGCTTGTTCCGTGGCGTTCAGTGTTTGCCCCGGCTTTGCATCGGCGCCTTGCACGAGCGCCCAGACCGGACGGTGGGTCAGCAGCCAGGAATGTGCGGGGGCATTGCCCAGCAGCGACTGCAATTGGCCACGATACAGCGTGAGCTTTGCCGCGTCCGTCGTGTCATCGTCTGCATCGGCGCCATCCAACATGAGCAGATGCAGCGAATCGATGTGCAGCGTGTAGGGCGGGGTGGTCGCAATGCAATCGATCGCGTCGGGATGCGGATCGAGCAATCTAAACCAGCCATGCCCACCGCGATCGCACGCCTCGTGATTGCCGCGCACCAGGACCCAGGGGGCAGCGGCGAGCAACGGCGCGGCTGGATCGAAGAAGTCTTTCTGCCAGACGGCCCAGTTGTCGCCGTGCGGGCTGCCGGCACAGCCTGATTGACCGGACGGACATGGTGATTCGCGGTAATAGTAGTCGCCGAGATGGATGACCAGGTCCGGATGACGCGCGGCGGCCAGTCGGGCGACAGTGGCGAACCGCCATTTTTCCGGATTGTTGCAGTCCTGCGCCCGGTCGTTGTCGAGCCGGCAGCCGGTGCCGCCGATCACCACGATCCGCTTGATCGAACGAGGCAACGCGGGGACCGCCAACCCGTCAACGGTGAGGCTGCGTGTCGTGGCGGGCGCATGGGCAATGCAAACCTGTATTGGATAGGCGCCATCCGGCGTACCACGCGGCCTGCCGGCGAGCGCAGCACCATCAGCCGCTACCTTCGGGCAGGACGCGTCCGGCATGGTAACAGCGCGCACGTCGAGCCCACCGTCGGCGGCGAGTTCCACCCAGGCGTTCGGTAGATCCGCCGCGTGCGCCGCCGATGGCAGCGCGAGCAACGCGAGGCAGCAGAACAAGCGCCACACGCACACCACCAGGCTACGCGCCCTGCGCAGCCTTCTCCTTGTCGGCCATCCGCTGCTTGAGTTGCTCGGCGGTGAGGCGAACGATGTCCTCGTTCTGGTGCGCGTACACGTCGTAGGTTTCGGTTTCCAGTTCTTCCAGCACGATGCGACCTGCCAGCACATCGGCCTTCCACGCTTCCTGCACCGGCTGGCGGGCATGGAATTCCGGCATCACCTCGCGTGCGAACAGATCGAGGCTGCCGCAGATCGCCTGGTGGCTGGTGCGGCCGGCCTGATTGAGCAAAATAACCTGATCGACATGCGCGTCTTCGAACTGTCGCAGCCGCCTGCGGATGGTTTCAGGTGATCCGATCAGTCCGTTGCGCAGGGCCTGCTTTGCCTTGTCGGTCTGGCGCCAGTCCTGGTACTCGCGCCAGAGATTGCCGGCGCCGGGCGCGTCGATACCGTTCCGCCCGTAGTAGCTCAGCGCGAAAATGAAGAACGTCCAGCCGGACGCGGCTTCTATCGCTTCTTCGTCGGTCGGCGCGCACATGAAGCCGTTGACGATGGCGATGTTGGGATTGACGGCGTAGTCGGCGAGCCGGTTCGGGCGATGCAGCAGATTGTTGTAGTAGCGATGCACCCAGGCCCGCGCCGCGTCCGGTGACACGAAGCTGAAGCCCAGCGCACCCATGCCCCAGGCGCCGGCGTCGCCAATGGTGCGGATGTTGGAGCACGCGACCCAGAGGGGTGGATGCGGCTTCTGCAACGGCTTGGGGATGACATTGCGTGCGGGAAAGTCGTAGTACTGGCCGTGGAATTCCCAGTTGTCGCGGGTGAACATGGGGATGATGGCGCGCACTGCCTCTTCCCAGCGATCTCGCTTGTCGCGCACGCGCACACCGAACGGATGCAGTTCCGCGGGGCCGGCGGCTTCACCCATGCCGAGGTCCACTCGGCCGCCTGAGAGCAGGTCGAGTGTTGCGATTTTCTCGGCCACGCGTTGTGGCTGGTTGGTGGTGAGCTGGATCACGCCGTGGCCGAGTCGGATATTCTTGGTGCGCTGGCTTGCCGCGCCGAGGAAGACTTCGGGCGCAGACGAGTGGGAGTATTCTTCCAGGAAGTGGTGCTCGACTACCCAGGCATAGTCGTAGCCGAGTTGGTCAGCGAACTGGAACTGATCGAGCGACTGCTGCAGCAGATCGTATTCGCTGGTTTCGGTCCACGGGCGGGGTAGCTGGTGTTCGTAGAAAACGCCGAATTTCATGAGCGGATTCCTTCGCGGATTGTTCAGTCGGCCGGCACGAGCACACCCTTTTCCAGCTTGGCCATGGTGAGCGAACGATAGTCCTGCCCGGTATGGTTCTGCGGCGAGAAGGTGATCGGCCCATTCACGCCGGGCAGGTCTTTCAGCTTTTCCATCGCATCGCGAATGCCCTGTCGCGTGCCATCCGAATTTTTCACCGCAGCATGGGTGATCAGGCCAACATCATAGCCGAATGTGTTGAGGTAGACAGGGGTGCGGCCCAAAGCCTGTTGCAACTCGGTATAGAGCCGCGCGGTGTCGCCGCCGATCACGGTACCGAACGCACCGATCTGGCTTGGTGTCAGCAGTCCATCGGCTGCATCGGGCCCGCCGATCGCGTCGAACAGCGCCTTGCTGACGGCTGCCTGCTGCACCGCGACGGGTGCGGTGATCTGCATCTGATGGATCAGTTTGAATGTCAGGATGGCGGGGCGCCCGGTCGCGCCGTTGTAGATGAGTTGCGGGTTGGCCGCCTTCAGATTGACGATCTGGGCGGTGAAATTGGTGTCCTCCGGATTGAACTCTTCGACCGCCACGAGGTCCAGTCCGTATTTCGGCGCGAGTTCCCGGAGATAGCCTTCTTCCGCCTGGCCAAACGCATCCTTGCTGTGCAGCGAGGCCAGGTGCTTGTAGCCTTTCTTCTGCGCGTACTCGCATAGCACGACCATCATGTCGCGTGGTCCGGGCGCAACCTTGAACAGCCACGGATCCGCCGGAACGCCGAGTGCCTCTACTGCCCCGCTGGAAACGATCGGAACCTTGAATTCGGATGCGATCGACTTGATCGCCATCGCGGAGTTGCTGTTGGTGAGTGCATAGATCAGCATGACCGACGGATCGCTGGCGACGCGGCGAAATGCATTGATGGCGTTCACCGGATTGGTTTCATCGTCTAGTGTTTCGAATACGATCTTGCGGCCCGGCAATCCCTGCGCCTTCACCCACGCCAGCACGCCGGCATTTTCATCCGTGGCTGCGGATGCGAATGCACCGGACAGCGATGCGACGACCCCGATCTTGAAATCGGTCTGCGCGGCGGCGGGGCCGGCCATGAGCATAAGTACGAGAAGGACACGCGCAAGCATTGGAACGTTCTCCCAGGTGGGCGTTATCTTCGATCAAACCACGCTTGATCCCTCCCCCCAACCCCCTCCTACAACGGGAGGGGGACGGGTCGCAGGTTGATTGATACTTCCCGTCCCTCTGCGGGAGAGGGGTCCTTCACCGCCCCAGTAGTGCCAGCTTCGTGCTGCGAATGCGGGCCTCGATCGCGTAGTGGCCGCCCTGCCCGCCGAGGTACGCCTCCTGCACTGCCGGATTTGCCAGCAGGTCCGATGCCGATCCTTCCAACGCGATGCGCCCGTTTTCCAGAACATATCCGCGGTCCGCGATCGCTAGCGCGGCATGTGCGTTCTGCTCCACGATCAGGACGGTGCCGCTTGCCGCACGCAGAGCGACGATCTGCTGCATGATCTGCGCGACGATCATCGGTGCCAAACCAAGCGACGGTTCATCCAACAGCAGCAACCGAGGCCGGGACATGCTGGCACGCGCGATCGCGACCATCTGCTGTTCGCCACCGGACAGCTTGCTTGCAAGTTGGCGTCGACGCTGGTGGAGGATCGGGAACCTGGAAAACTGCTCCTCCAGCAGCGTTGCCACCGCGCGGCGATCAACGCAGGTATAAGCGCCCATCAAGAGATTTTCCTCGACCGACATGCTGCCGAACAACTGCCGCCGTTCGGGAACCTGTGCGATGCCGGCGCGAACGATGGACGGCGTCGGCCAATGCGCTATGGCGCGGTCGTCGAAGCGGATGTCTCCGGCGGAGACGGCAACCAGCCCCATGACAGTGTTGAGCAATGTGCTCTTGCCGGCGCCATTGGCACCGATCAGAGCGACAATTTCGCCGGTGCCGACGCTGAGCGAGACTTCGTGCAGCGCGGGCAGTGGGCCGTACCCGCTGGATACACAATCGAGTTCAAGCAGCACGCGCGGGAACTTCCTGGCCAAGATAGGCAGCGATCACACCAGGATCTCCGCGGACCGTGTCGGGCAGGCCTTCCGCGATCATCTCCCCATGATCCATCACCACGACGTGGTCGGCCAGTCCCATCACCAATCGCATGTCGTGCTCGACCACCAGCACCGTCACGCCGAGTGCCGCGATGCGCACGATCAGTTCCGCAAGCCGCTCGGTTTCGCCGTCGTTCAGCCCGGATGCCGGTTCATCCATCAGCAGCAGGCGTGGGTGGAGCGCCAGGGCGCGCGCGATTTCCACCAGCCGTTGATGGCCGAACGCCAGCGACGATGGATCGTGCTGTTCCGCGCCTTGCAGACCGACGAATCCAAGCGCATCCAACGCGGCGCGGCGTACCGCTGCCTCCTGCCGCGCGCCGGCGAAGCCCAGTGCAATCGGCACGACGCCCTGCGTGGTGAAGCGGTGCCGGCCGCACATCACATTCTCCAGCACGGTCATATTGTCGAACAGCTGCAGGTTCTGGAAGGTCCGCCCGATGCCCAGACGCGCCACGTCGCGCGGCAGGAGTGTCTGGATTTCCCGATTTTCGAAGCGCACCACACCTTCGTCCAGCGGTAGATAACCGCCGATCAGATTGAACACCGTGGTTTTGCCGGCACCGTTTGGCCCGATCAACGCGGTGATGGAACCTGGCTGAACCGTGAAGCTCACGTTGCGGACAGCAAGCAGGCTGCCGAACGCGCGCGACATGCCGATTACTTCCAGGAACGGACGATTCGGCGCCGGTGGTTCGGCAAGCGGTGGCAACGGCGTCATCCCAGGTGCTGTCACCATGATCCGGCGCTCGTCGCGGTGACCGAAGGCACGATCGTATATGCGACTGACGAAGCCAGCGATACCGCGGGGAAAAGTGATCAGCACGATCACGGTCAGCGCGCCCATGATCACCGATTCCCACAACGGCAGTTCCAGATCGCGCAACAACTCGCGCAGGAAGATGATGATCGCGGCACCCAGCGCGCCGCCCCAGATCGACGTCAGGCCGCCGATGATCGTGCCGGTGATCAAATTGATGCTATAACTGAAGCCGAACACGGTCGGGTCGGTGGCGCGCAGATAGTGCACCAGGAGACTGCCGGAAACGCTCGCCAGGCCACCGCCAATGACGAACATCTGTACCTTGTGACGGG
>Ga0307474_10002136_pt1 | contig 14239 bp, 10 predicted proteins | sample atmos_gasesECM1C_2_FD_203312 | JGI IMG/M metagenome (GOLD analysis project Ga0307474, IMG submission 203312) | Hardwood forest soil microbial communities from Morgan-Monroe State Forest, Indiana, United States - atmos_gasesECM1C_05 | ecosystem: Environmental > Terrestrial > Soil > Temperate... | reverse complement strand
AATTGATGATCGCGGTGGCGATCACGATATTGGTCACCGTGTTGCCAAGCGCCGCGACAATGCCCATGGCCAGCACGAACAGCGGAAACGCCATGATCGTGTCCGAGATGCGCCCGACGATGCGATCGGTCCATCCGCCGAAGAAGCCCGCGGCGATGCCGGCGAGCCCACCCATGACGAGAACCAGCGCCACCGAAGCGATGGCAATTGTGAAGTCGAGACGGGTCGCGGCCACCACGCGGCTGAAAATGTCGCGGCCGAGCAGATCGGTGCCGAACCAGTGGTGCAGCGACGGCGGCTGCAGCGTCGCCGAGGTGTCGCTGGCGAGCGGATCGTACGGCACGACGTAAGGGCCGATCAGCGCGCAAAGCGCGATCAGCACGAATAGGGCGAAAGACAGTCCCGTGACCGGATTGTCCGCCACCACATAGATGGCGTGGCGGAAGATGGAATTGGTCGGAGGTTTCGGTTGAACTTCGGCGATCGGCGGCGCCGTCAAGCTGGCTTCGGTCATGCCTCTAACCTCACGCGCGGATCAATCACGCCGTAAAGCATGTCAATGATGAGGTTGAGCGCCACATAGAGCACCGCCATCGTCAGTACGAATCCCTGCACCGGCGCGAAGTCCGACTGCAGCAGCGCTTCCACCGCGTAGGAGCCGATGCCGGGCCACGCGAACACTTTCTCCACCAGCACGTTGGCGCCGAGCAGGAACGAGAACACCATGCCCAGTGTCGTAACCACCGGCAGCATCGCATTGCGAAACGCATAGGTGAGGATCACGGTGCGGCCGTCGAGCCCGCTGGCCCGCGCGGTTCGTATGAACTCCGAGGCCAGAACGGCCAGCATCGAGGCCCGCGTCATGCGCGTGATCGGCGCAAGCGAGAACACCGCCAGCGTCACCGCCGGTAGGATCAATTGACCGAGCGCCGCGCGGAAGGTCTCGAAATTGCCAGTTATCAGGCTGTCGATGAGATAGAAACCGGTGATATCGGGCGGTGCGGTCGCAAATGCATCAAGCCGGCCGATCGGTGCGGGCGACCAGCCGAGCCTGAAATAGAAGACGTACACCAGCAGAAGGCCGGTGAAGAATACTGGAAGCGAAACGCCCGCGGTCGCGACCACCCGACACAGATGATCGACAAGCGAGCCCTGCCTGACTGCGGCAACGATGCCAAGCGGCACGGCGATTGCGATGGCAAGAAACAATCCGGACAGCGTGAGTTCTGCCGATGCCGGCAGCCGGCTTGAGATTTCAGCCGCGACGGGCCGCCCCGTGGACAGCGAATTGCCGAAATTGCCGTGGGCGAGATCGCTGACATAGCGCGCGAATTGATCGGGCAACGGGCGATCGAGCCCGAGCGATTTCCGGATTTCGGCGATCGATTGCGGCGTTGCGGCCGGTCCGGCGAAATAAACCGCAGGATCGCCCGGCAATACGCGGGTGAGAAGAAAGGTGACGATCACCACGCCGATCAGGGTCGGTATTACCGTCACCAGCCGCTTGAGGATCACCATGGTGCTTTCACTCCGGAATCTCCGACCCTTCCTTGAACGTCAAAAAATTGCGCGGTGGCAGATCCCTGATGCTTGCGCTCCCTCAGGCCTTGACGATCGAGCGGTAGTCGAGTTGGCGGTGGAACCAATAGGCATAGCCGGAGATGTTTTTCTGCGTCGCGACATTGAGGAACGGCTGGAACAGCGGAATGCGCGGCACTTCGTTGTAAGCCTTGGAGATGAAGCCCTCGACGTCCCTGGCGTATTTCTCCTTGTCGCCGATCGCCGCCGCCGCCCGCGCGCCGTCGATCAGGACATCCATGTCCGCGTTGACGTAGCTTGGCGTATTGAAGATGGCGTTCTGGCCGGAATAACACCAGAAGAAGAAATATTCGGGATAGTCGAGCCAGCCGGAAAAGAAGTTGAGCATCAACGGCATCGTCTTCTTGGCCATCTCGCTGCGCCAGTTGGCGCCCGGCACCTTGTTGATCGCCGTCTTTATTCCGATCTGACCCAGACTTTCCTGCATCAGCGCGGAAGTCGGATCCGAGACGTCGCCGGCACCAAGATCATAGGACAGGGTGGTTTCGATCCCGGATGCGCCGCTTTCGGCCATCAATGCCTTGGCCTTGGCCATGTCGGTGACGTAGCCGCTTTTTGCAGGCCAGGAGATGTCGGTCACGTTGTTCGACGGGCCGCCGAACAGCGGATTGGCGAGGCCGAACATCGCGGCATCCATGATCTTCTGGTACGGCAGCGCATACGCCACCGCCTGACGTACCTTCGGATTGTCGAACGGCGGGTTCTTCACATTCATGTCGACCGAGTACATGCCGTTGCCGATCGGATGCGAAAGGATGACGAGCTTGCCCTCCTTCTTCATTTCGGACGTGTCCTTGCTCGACAGATCGAAGGAAATGTCCGCATCGCCGCGTTCCATCAGCGCGCGGCGGTTGCCCTGCGAGGGAACGGTGCGCCAGATCACCCTCCTGAGCTGGGGCTGCTTGCCTCCCACCCAATCGTCGTTGCGCTCATAGACCACTTCGACACCGGGCTTCCAGCTCGTCACCCTGTAGGCGCCGCTGCCGGCGGTGTTGCTTTTGGTGTATTCGAGCGCCCACGGATCTTTTTCCGTCGCCTTCTTTTTCAGGAGTTCTGAATTGTAGATACCCGGCACGATCACCGCGAGATCGGGAATGGTCAGCCGATCCTTCTTGGTGAAGTCGACGCGCACCGTATTGTCGTCGATAACGACGAACTGTTCCTTGTCGGTCAGCGAGCCGGCCTTCATCTGCACGGTCGGGAAACCGCCAACCGTGACCGCGCGGTCGAGCGACCACTTGACGTCCTTTGCCGTGACCGGCGCACCGTCGTGGAATTTCGCGTTCTTCTTCAGCTTGAAGGTGACCGACATGTCGCCGATGTTCATGTCCTCGGCGAGTTCACCTTTGAATTTGTCGCGATCGTAGGACAGCGTACCGTCAGGCAGCGTCCTCGTTTCATGAGTGATCAGCCGGTCGTAGCAATTCCACGACGTCTCGTAGCCGGGACGGTTGGTGCCGACGCCGTGGATGTCGAGATTGTTGGGACCGCCTTCGGTGACGACCAGGAGCGTTTCCGAGCGGCCGTCTGCTTTGGCCAGGGACCAGATCGCCGGTGCCGGCATAACGGAGCCGGCAGCGATGGTGGAGGCCGACTTTAGAAAATCGCGACGCTTCATGGGATGCTCCAACGCCTCGGAACGGGCCCTTGGGAGCAGACTTCGCAAGGTTTGTGCCAAATCTTAACGAAACCTTGCCTCGTGCCTAAACCTCTGATTTAGCTCCGGATATGGAAGGCTTTGCGGGACATTCGGCTGCCGAGACGTAAAAAGTCATTGCATACAGAGGGATAAAATTGCTGAATAAATGGGCAAGCTTCAGCGCCCTACTGAGTGAGCCTTTTGCAAGCGTCGAATGCCGGTCAAATCAACAAGTCAACAAGGGCGCAACAAGGCGCCGACGACGCGGCAGTTAACGATTTTGCCCCGGACGAATTGTTTTGAACCTTTTCCTCCAGCGATCGACTTCTTCTGGAAGGGGATCAGATTGTTCGTGTACAGCGGCGCCGAAATCTCCCGGACCGTGGTACTCGTCGTTGCGCTGTTGCTTGCGGCAGTCTCGACGAGCGCGGCTGCGCGCGAATTCCGCGCCGCCGATACCCAGAACGAGGATTATCCGACCGTACAGGCGATGCGCTTCATGGGCGGCCTGATCGAGGAAAAGACCGACGGCCGGTTGAAGATCCGCATCTTTCATTCACGTCAGCTCGGCGAGGAAAAGGAGACGATCGAACAAACGCGTGCCGGCGCCATCGATCTCAATCGCACCAACGTGGCGCTGATCGGGACCTTCGTGCCGGCAATGAACGTACTGGCGATGCCTTTTCTGTTCCGTTCGATCGAGCATTTGCAGAAGGTGCTGGATGGCCCGATCGGGGAGGAAATCCTCAACAGTTTTGAGCCGTTCGGCTTTGTCGGCCTGACTTTCTATGATTCCGGCGCGAGGTCGATCTACAACAGCGTCAGGCCGATCCGATCCGTGGCCGACCTGAAGGGCCTGCGGATCCGTGTGCAGCAATCCAAACTGATGTCCGACATGATGAGGGCGCTCGGCGCGGAGCCGATCGAGCTGCCCTACGGACAAGTTCGCACCGCGCTTGCCACCAGGCTGATCGATGGCGCGGAAAACAATTGGCCGTCCTTCGTCACTACCGATCATTATAAATATGCCGGCTTCTACACCTTGACCGAACACCCGATGGGACCCGAGGTGCTGGTGATGTCGCGCAAGGCGTGGGAGAGCCTGTCGACGGAGGATCGAAAGATTTTCCGCGAGGCCGCCTTGCAGTCGAGCCGCTTCATGCGCGAAAGGTGGAAGGATCTGGAGGAGAAATCGCGCCGGCAAGCCGAGGATGCGGGCGTGACGATCGTAACCGATGTCGATCGCAAGCCCTTTGAAGCCGCAATGACGCCAATTTACGCCAAGGCGAGAAACGACCCCGCGGCTGCAGAGCTGATCGAACGAATTCGCAAGGTGAACTGAATTGGGCCGGGAACCGCGCGAGCACGACGAAGCTGCGGGCCGGCCGGCGAGCCTCGCTGCGCGCGGCCATTCGCGCCTCGTCGGACTGGTGCGCGCGGTGCCGATCCGCTGGCGTATCCTGTCGATCGCAGCGCTGAACTCCGCGGTCGTGGTTGTGCTCGTTGCGCTGATCTGGAATGGCGTTCAGGTGCTTGGCTCGGCCTGGGATGATGTGCGGCAAATGCGGGAGTCGGACAAGATCCTGACCCACCTGGAGAGCGAGACCGGCCGCCTGCAGAACCTGATCCATCGCTACATCAACCAGCCCAGCCCCGAGCTGTTCGCCGAAATCTCGCACTTGCGCGAGGTCGTTCTCGGCACTCTCACTGCGCGCGCCGCGACCGACCCCACGCTATCGGGATCGGTGCAGCAGTTGGAGGGCTTTACCGAACGCTTCCTCAACGGTTTCAGCGAATTGCGTCGTGTCCAGACCACGATCACGAAAACTTACGAGGAAGAAGTCCTGGCTCCCGCGCGGGACATGGCGGGGCTCTATTCGATCATCGAGGGCGCGACGGGACACCGCGATGCCCTGATCTGGCCGTCGCTTGGAAAATCCCGCGAAGCCTTTACCGCGATGCTGGTCGCCGCCAACGCCTATTACCTCTCATTGGCAACCGCCGCGGCCGAGGATGCCCGCCGCAACACCGAGACGATCGAAAAGACCATTCCCGTGATGGCGGACCTGGCCGACAACGACCTGCAGCGCATGGCGCTGCAGCGACTGAATACGCGGACGACGGCGCTGCGCAACGGCCTTGCCAAATTGTCGGAGCAGCTCACCAGCCGTACCGAATTGCTGCGCAACGCCATCGACGCGAGCCAGGCCGATGCGAGCAGTGCCATCGACGAATTGTCGGCCAGAATGCGGCAGCGAGAACAGGTGGCACAGGAAACGTTCGATCAGACGTTGGCCGATATATCCCGCAAGGTGTTGTCGATCGCCGTGATCTTTCTCGGGATCATCATCACCGCCGGGGTTTTGATCGCACTTTCGATCCGGCTGCCCTTGCAGCAGATCATGACGGCGATGCAGGCGATCACCTCCGGCGAATACAACCGGCGCGTCCTGGGCACGAGCGCGAACGACGAGGTCGGCGAAATGGCGCGCGCGGTGGAGGTCTTCCGCGAAAACGCCATCGCCAAGCGCAAGACCGAGGACGAACTGCGCGCATCCAAGGAGAGGGCCGAGAACGCGCTGCACGAGTTGAATGCCGCCCAGCAAAACCTGATCGACGCGGAGCGGCTGGCGGCGCTCGGCGGCCTGGTCGCGGGCGTCGCACATGAGGTGAACAACCCGATCGGCATCAGCCTCACGGTCGCCTCCAGTTTTGCGCGCCGCGCCGAGATGTTCGAAGCCGAGTTGCGCTCGGAAACGGGCCTGCGACGATCGCAGCTTGAGGACTTCGTCCGGACCTCGCGCGACGCTGCCCAGCAGCTCGTAGGCAACCTGCATCGCGCCGGCGAACTGATCCAATCGTTCAAACAGGTCGCGGTGGACCGGTCGCATGCCGAACGCCGGTTGTTCAGCCTGAGCGAGGCGACCGATCAGATCATCGCCAGCCTCCGCCCCGCCCTCAAGAAGGCTTCCATCACCCTTTCGGTCGAGGTTCCCGAGGGCCTGGTCATCGACGGCTATCCGGGCGCCTATGGCCAGATCTTGACCAATCTGTTCCTCAACGCCGCCTATCACGCATTCCCCGACGGCCGCTCCGGAGCAATCTCGATATTGGCCAAGCCGCGCGGCAGTGATGACGTCGAGATTATCTTCTCCGACAATGGCGTTGGGATGACGCCCGACGTGCAGCGCCAGGCGTTTGACCCCTTCTTTACCACCCGTCGCAACGAGGGAGGTACCGGGCTAGGCCTGCACATCGTCTATAATCTCGTCACTCAGCAGCTTGGCGGGCGAATGATGCTGGATTCAAGGCTAGGACAAGGCACCACATTTCGCATTATCATGCCCAGGACTGCCAAGGGTGGCAGCCAGGAAGCCGAAGAGCAAGAACGCGACGGGACAACTTCATGGCCGAATCGGACGATGTCCTCAACCTGATCGACGATTCCGGCACAGCGCCGGAGACCTTGACCGCGCGCAAGTGGAAAATCGCGGTCATCGACGACGACCAGGCCGTGCATGAGGGTACCCGCTTTGCGCTGAGCGATTATGTGCTCAACGGACAGGGTCTTGAAATCCTCTCGGCCTATTCCGCCGCCGAGGGGCGGGAGCTGATGCGCGCGCATACCGACGTCGCTGCCGTCCTGCTCGACGTCATCATGGAAACCGACGCGGCCGGCCTCGACCTCGTCGAATACATCCGCAACGACCTCAGGAACGAGACGGTTCGCATCATCCTGCGCACCGGCCAACCCGGACAGGCGCCCGAGCGTCGGGTGATCGTTCAATACGACATCAACGATTACAAGGCGAAGACCGAGCTGACCGCCGACAAGCTGTTTACTTCGCTCACCGCGGCGTTGCGCAGCTATCAGCAGCTGGAGCGCATGGTCCAGACCCGGCGCGGGCTTGAAATCATCATAGACGCTGCCTCTACCCTGTACGATTTCAGATCGATGCAACGGCTGGCCGAAGGCGTTCTGACGCAGATCGCCTCCCTCCTCAACGTCGACTGCGCCGGCATCCTGGTGCTGCGCGACGGTGGCGCGGTGGGCGATGATTTTTCGGTGCTGGCCGGCTCAGGCTGCTACAGCCGCTTCATCGGCGTCTCCGGCTCTAGGGCGCTTGACCCCGTGCTGCGATCGATGGTCGAGGCCGCCTTCAGGCGGCGCAAGCACGAATTCGTCGATCAGCGTACAGTCCTCTACGTTCGCACCGGCAGCGGACGCGAGGTCGTGGTTCTGCTGCAGGCCGAGCGGCAGCTGTCCGAGACCGATCGGGCATTGGTCGAGATATTCGGCAGCCGCCTGTCGATCGCCTTCGACAACGTTATCCTTTATCAGCAGTTGCATGAGGCCAATACGCAGCTCGAGGATCGCGTTGCCCAGCGTACCCGCGCGCTGATGCAGGCCAATCGCAGGCTGTCGGCGCAATGGCTGCGCTTGCAGCGCGCCAACGGCTTCAAGAACGAGATCCTCGGCACCGTCGCCCACGATCTCAAGAATCCGCTGGGCGTAATCCTGGGTCGCACCGAAATGCTGACCGAACTGATCGCCGCCGGATCTTCGCGGGAGGGCATCACCGCCCAGGTCGAGCACATTCGCGATGCGACCAAGCGGCTGACCTCGATGGTCGATCATTTGATCTCGGATGCGATGGCCGACGCCTTCGACATCTCGATACGCCGCGAGGCGGTCGACATAGCCGCGCTGGTGGGCGAAGTCGCCGATGCCAATCAGCCGCTGGCCGTCAACAAGCAGCAGTCCATTGCGGTTTCCGCCCCAACCAATGTCGTCACCATGTGCGACGCGGACAGGATACGGGAAGCGATCGACAATCTGATCAGCAATGCGATCAAATACAGCCCGATAGGCGGCAGGATTTCGGTGCTTGTGAGCAACGAGAGAAAGAAGACACTGATCCGCGTCGCCGATGAAGGGGCAGGCCTGTCGCCTGAAGATCTCGGCCGCCTGTTCGGGCGTTTCCAGCGGCTTTCCGCCAAGCCCACGGCCGGTGAAAGCTCGACTGGACTGGGTCTGTCGATCGTCAAGCGCATCGTCGACATGCATGGCGGCGACGTGCTTGCCGAAAGCGCCGGACCCGGACAGGGCGCGACTTTCACGATCACATTGCCGATGGCAGACGCATGAGCCAAAGCCAGCACATTGTTATTGTCGATGACGAGGCGCCGGCCCGTGAGATGGTCGGCGACTATCTCAAGATGCACGGCTTTTCGGTAACGCTTTGCGACGGCGGCGCCAGCCTGCGCAAGGCGATCGAAACGACGCTGCCCGATCTCGTTGTCCTCGACCTCAACATGCCGGAAGAGGACGGCCTCTCCATCATCCGCGACCTGAAGAGCCGTACCAATGTCCCGGTCATCATGCTGACCGCCACGGCAAGTCCGATCGATCGGGTCGTCGGCCTTGAAATTGGCGCCGACGATTACGTCGCAAAACCCTGCGAATTGCGTGAGCTGATGGCTCGAATTCGCTCCGTACTGCGGCGCAGCACGCCAGTCCGTGTCCAGCCCTCGGCCGCAGAGAGTGGCGGGTCGAGATCCAACGCGAAAGATCTACTGGTGCGGTTCGGCACCAAATGGCTCGATCTGGAAGCGCAGGCGCTGCGTGACGACGAGGGCAACGAGCATCCGCTGACGGCTTCCGAATTCGGGCTGCTCAAGGTGTTCGCCGCAAACCCCAAGCGCGTGCTCTCGCGCGAACGTCTGCTGGAACTCGCCAATGCGCGAGATAGCGAAGCCTTCGATCGGGCTGTCGACCTGAGGATCATGCGCATTCGGCGCAAAATCGAGAGCGACCCCACCAAGCCGGCGGTGATCAGAACCATCAGGGGTGGCGGATATCTGTTCTCGCCCTCCGGCGACAAGGCGTAAGCGCAGCCGTTCGAGGCAAATGGGCAGTCACACGGGGATGACGGCAGCATACACTTGCCTGCGCCGGTCGCTCCGCCAAAGCGGTTTTTCCGAATGTCGCTGCGCATTCCAGCTATCGCTGATTTCGTCGCGTAGAAAGCGCGTCTGCCCGGAACCGCAACGGATCGGGGAATGACCGGAAGGACCGCCCAAAGGGGCCAAAGAGACCGGATTTGTTCCGCCCCACTCCCGGTTTCGGCCGTTCTACAACCCTAAATTTATCCAATTGAAATCATTTGGTTTTTTATCCGAAATGTTTCGTCGCTGAGGCTCCGGCGAAACAATTCTCCCGCGCAAGAAACCATTTTTTCGCTTGCGTGCAGACGTCCCGAAACCGTCGCTAACTAACAATTTTCCCAACGAACGCCGCTAAACGGCGAACTGGGAGATCGTCAATGCCGAACGTCGCAGCCATCAATGACGCCGCTCGACAGAGTATCTTCGCCGCTCAGGCGACCTCGGATGAGATGCTGCTTGAAAGCATCGCCGATGGCGGCCGGAACGCGATGCATATCCTTTACTCCCGTCACAATGTGCGGGTTTATCGATTCATTCTGCGCATCGTGCGCGACGTCGGCATGGCCGAGGATCTGACGAGCCAGGTATTTCTCGACGTCTGGCGCACCGCCAGGCAATTTGAAGGACGCTCTCAGGTCTCCACCTGGCTGTTGTCGATCGCGCGGTTCAAGGCCCTGACCGCGCTTCGCCAGCGCCGGCACGAGGACATCGACCAGGAAGAGATGCTTGAGATCGCCGACGAGGCCGACACGCCCGAGGACTCGCTGCATCGCTCTACCACCAGCACCATCTTGCGCGGCTGTATTGCCAAACTGTCTCCGGCGCATCGCGAAATCATCAACCTCGTTTACTATCATGAGAAATCGGTGGAGGAGGTTGGCCAGATCATTGGAATTCCGCAGAGCACGGTGAAGACGCGGATGTTCTACGCGCGCAAGCAACTCGCCGATCTGTTGAGGGTGGCCGGCGTGGACAGCCTGGCCGCGTGAAGCGCCAAGCGCATCGGTAATCCCTTATAGTTAATCGAGGGCCTTCTACTCGAAAAAGACCTGCCTCGACCCGGAAGGACAACCTTCCCGGGTCGTTTTGCATGGCGAACCCCGCGACTGGCCTCGAAAGCCTCACGAACACGTGACGCGCGCGGCGTAACGCTTCGCGCACGCCTGCCGAATTACGACTCAGCGCGGGTGGGTCAAGACCACGTCACGGTCGTTCGAGGGTCCCGTTCAATGCTCGACCTTGTTCTTGCCTTGGCCGCTGGGATGGTCACTGTGGCGGCGCCCTGCACGCTTCCAATGCTGCCGATATTGCTTGGCGCATCGGTAGGACAAACCGGAAGCATTCGGCCGGCATTGATTGCGCTCGGGTTTGTCCTGTCGTTTTCCGCCGTCGCCTTGTTCCTGAGCGCCATCGCCCGCATCTTCGATTTCGATCCCGATGTGCTGCGAACCGCCGCTTCTGTCTTGTTGCTCGGATTCGGATTCTTGATGGTCTGGCCGTCTTTATTTGAGCGGCTTGCGATCCGCTTCGGCGGACTCTTTCGCGGCATGCCAGCGGGCGCCACCGCCTCCCGCCAAGGCAATCTCGGCGGCTTTGTGCTTGGAACGACGCTGGGGCTGGTCTGGAGTCCTTGCGCCGGTCCGGTGCTCGGTTCGATCCTGACCATCATAGCTACGTCAAGGGATAACGCGTGGGCGAGCGCCCTTCTTGTGGTGTACGCGATCGGCGCGGCCATCCCGATGTTGGCGATTGCTTATGGCGGTCAGGCCGTGACGACCCGCGTGCGCGGCATCGCACGAATTTCGCCGAGACTGCAGCAGGGGTTCGGCGTCGTCGTGATCGCCTTCGCCATCGCATCTTATTTTCAGTACGACACGCTGATCGTGGCGTGGCTGACGGCTTTCTACCCGAACGGCCAAATCGGCCTTTAGCTTTTGCGACAAGGAGACATCCATGAAGATACGATCGCTTGCCACATCCGCATCGATGATTGCCCTTTGCCTGGTCGGCGCCGTGGGCGCCGGCATCAGTGGCGAGGTCGGGCGCGAGCCGACTGCGCCCTTTGCGGTCGCCGCATTGCAGGGCAATGCGCCGAACTTCGTCGGCATCAGCAACTGGTTCAATTCCGCACCGCTCAGCATGGCGAGCCTGCGTGGCAAGGTGGTGCTCGTCGATTTCTGGACCTACGGCTGCGTCAACTGCATCAACGCCTTGCCCCATGTCACGCAACTCTATGCGAAGTACAGGGATCGCGGTCTCGTCATCGTCGGCGTTCACACGCCGGAGTTTCCGTTCGAACGGTCGGCCGCCAACGTGCAGGCGGCGCTGAAGCGTCACGGCATCACCTATCCGGTCGCGCAAGACAACGATTCGCGGACCTGGGATGCCTACGGCAACCACTATTGGCCAGCACAGTATATCGTCGATCAGAATGGAAGGATCGTATTCCATCACGATGGCGAGGGCCAGTACGAGCAAATCGATCGCACCATCGCGCACCTGTTGAACGTCAACAGCTGAGGCGTGATGAAAATGAGGCAGATTGCTACGACGATGGAGGTGCTCTCCCTCGCCCCGCTTGCGGAGCCGCGACGAGCAAAGCTCGAGCTGTGAGGATTGGGGTGAGGGGGAGTCTCCAGGGCGCGCGGTCCGCCGAGAATCCCCCTCACCCGCTGCACTTCGTCATCGACCTCTCCCCGCGCACGGGAAGAGGCGAGCCAAATCTCTAAAAAGGCAATTCGGCCAGGAATCATCTCGCTCTCGGCCGCGCAGGCGAGCGCCGACATGGCGGTACCGCCCCGTCCCTCGACGTGATAAAATCGTCCCACAGCAGTGAGGACGGATGGCAGTCATGTTCGAGGGCTGGGATGCCGTGGTTTTGGCCCGGGCGCAGTTTGCCTTCACGATGTCGTTCCACATCGTATTCCCCGCTTTTTCGATCGGCCTCGCCAGCTATCTGGCCGTACTTGAAGCGCTGTGGCTGTGGACCGCTCGCGAAGTTTTCATCAACCTGTTCAACTACTGGCTGAAGATTTTCGCCATCGCCTTCGGCATGGGTGTCGTGTCGGGCATTGTGATGTCCTACCAGTTCGGCACCAACTGGTCGGTCTTTTCCGACAAGGCCGGCCCTATCGTCGGTCCCTTGATGGCCTATGAAGTGCTGACGGCGTTCTTTCTGGAGGCGGGATTTCTCGGCGTCATGCTGTTCGGCCTCGAGCGGGTCGGCCACCGCCTGCATTTCATGGCGACGGTGATGGTCGCAATCGGCACGCTCATTTCCGCGTTCTGGATCCTCTCCGCCAATTCCTGGATGCAGACGCCCGCCGGTTATGCCGTCAATGCGGAAGGGCAGTTCGTCGCGGCAAGTTGGCTGAACGTGATTTTCAACCCGTCATTCCCCTACCGCCTCGTGCACATGGTGCTGGCGGCCTACCTCACGACGGCACTCGTGGTCGGCGCGGTCGGAGCCTTCCACCTCCGGCGCGATTCTCATCTGGCGGGTCCACGGGTGATGTTCTCGATGGCGATGTGGATGGCCACGCTGGTGGCGCCGATCCAGATTCTCGCGGGCGACCAGCAGGGCCTCAACACGCTTGCGCACCAGCCCGCCAAGGTGATGGCGATGGAGGGCCACTTCCAAAGCCACAAGGAGGGAGCGCCACTCATCCTGTTCGGCCTGCCGGATCAGGCCGCGGGCAAAGTCAGGTTTGCGGTCGAGATTCCCAAACTGTCTTCATTGATCCTCAAACACTCCATCGAAGCGCCGCTTGACGGCCTCGACACCGTGCCGCGCCAAAACTGGCCGCCGGTTCCCATCATATTCTGGACGTTTCGGATCATGGTCGGACTGGGATTTCTGATCATGGGGCTCGGCCTCTTCAGCCTGTGCGAACGCTGGCGTGGCAAGCTGTACCAATCCCGCTTGCTGCTTCTGTTTGCGATGGCGATGGGGCCGGCCGGCTTTGTTGCCGTGCTCGCGGGCTGGTTCACGACCGAGACCGGAAGGCAGCCTTTTACGATATTTGGCCTGTTGCGAACGGCCGAGTCGGTGTCGCCGCTGGCCTCGCCCGCGGTCGCCTCTTCGCTGGTTGCCTTTGTCATCGTGTATTTCACCGTATTCTCGACGGGCGTGATCTACATTCTGCGATTGATGGGTAAGCCGCCGCATCACGGCGAGCAGGGACCACAAGCCGATATACCGGCACGTGCCGCCGGCATTACGCCCGCTGCCGCCGCAGCTTCTGCCAGGGGAGCCGCCGGATGAATGTTGCCATCGACATCGCGACGGTCTGGGCGTTCATCATCGCCTTTGCGGTCTTCGTCTATGTGGTGATGGACGGTTTCGATCTCGGACTCGGCATCTTGTTTCCGCTGTTTCCGAACAAGACAGACCGCGACGTGATCATGAACAGCGTGGCGCCGGTATGGGACGGCAATGAAACCTGGCTGGTACTCGGTGGCGGCGGCTTGATGGCTGCGTTTCCGCTGGCCTATTCGATTTTGATGCCAGCGCTGTACACCCCTGTCATCGCCATGCTGGTCGGTCTGATCTTCCGCGGCGTTGCATTCGAGTTTCGCTGGCGGACGACGCGAAGCGAACGAAACCGCTGGGATTTTGCCTTTGCCGGCGGATCGTTGCTGGCAACGCTGGCGCAAGGAATTGCACTTGGCGCCATCTTGCAGGGCATTCATGTCGAGGGACGACATTATGCCGGCGGATGGTGGGATTGGTTGACGCCGTTCAGCATCCTGACCGGGCTTGCGCTCGTGATCGGTTACGCCCTGTTGGGCGCGACGTGGCTGGTGATGAAGACGGAAGGCGAAGTTCGCGACAGGGCCTATACCCTGAGCTGGTTTCTGCTGTTCGCAATGCTGGGGGCGATCGGCGCTGTCAGCATTGCCACACCATTCCTCGATGTCCAGTACGCCCGGCGCTGGTTCGCCTGGCCTAATGTCATTCTGACGGCGCCGGTACCGATTGCGGTCGCGGCAGTGACCGTGATGCTGCTGCGCAGCCTCGTTAGCAGACAGGATTATCGGCCGTTCTTCCTG
>Ga0307474_10002135_pt1 | contig 14251 bp, 11 predicted proteins | sample atmos_gasesECM1C_2_FD_203312 | JGI IMG/M metagenome (GOLD analysis project Ga0307474, IMG submission 203312) | Hardwood forest soil microbial communities from Morgan-Monroe State Forest, Indiana, United States - atmos_gasesECM1C_05 | ecosystem: Environmental > Terrestrial > Soil > Temperate... | reverse complement strand
CGTCAGCCATCGCGGCACCCTAACACCGCCGGCGGGGCGTGTCGGGGCCGAAGTGCCGCTACCCGCGCGAGCGATCCGTGGGAAGCGTCCGCGGCGCGACGTCACCCGCGCTCAGCGGACGAATGTCGCAAGAGAAGTCGATCGCGCGCGCCGAGTGCGTGAGCGCGCCGATCGAGATCACGTCGACGCCCGTCTTGCTGATGTCGCGGATGCGATCGAGCGAGACGCCGCCCGAGGCCTCGATGACGGTCTTGGGCGCGCGCTCGCGGACGCGCTTGACGGCCTCGGTCATCTCTCGAATCTGGAAGTTGTCGAGCAGGATGACCTCGGCGCCGGCCTCGATGGCCTCGTCGAGCTGCGCGAGATCGTCGACCTCGACGCCCACGCGCAGCACGTGGGGCGCGCCGGCGCGCGCGCGCCGCACGGCCTCGCGCACCGAGCCCACGAGCGCGATGTGGTTGTCCTTGATGAGGACGCCCGACGCCAGATCCGACCGGTGGTTGGCGCCGCCGCCCGTGCGCACGGCGTACTTTTGCAGCGCTCGCACGCCCGGCGTCGTCTTGCGCGTGTCGGCCACGCGCACCTTGGCGCCCTCGCACGCGGCGACGAAGGCCTGTGCGAGCGTCGCGACGCCCGACAGGTGCTGCAGGAAGTTCAAGGCCGTTCGCTCTCCCGCGAGCAGCGCCGGCGCAGGCCCGCGCACGCTCGCGACGAGCGTTCCCTTGGCCACAGGATCGCCGTCCGCGACCTTGGCGCGCACGCGCGTGCGCCAGTCGAAGCGCGTGAAGACCGCCTCCATGAGGCCGAGCCCGCACACGACGCCGCGCTCACCCGCGATGATGTCCGCCTCCGCCTCCTGCGTCTCGTCGATGACGGCCGCGCTCGTGACGTCGCCCCGTCCGACGTCCTCCTCGAGAGCGAGGTCGAGCAGCCGCTGCACGGCCGGGGTGTACCAGGGAGCAGAATAGACACTCACGCGCGCACCTCAATCGGCGGTTGCGACCAATCCTGAACCGGCCAGCCGCGTCTTTTTGCCGCGAGCCGCAAGCGCGGGTCCGGGTTGACGACGACGCGATTCCCCACGCGCTCGAGCATGGGCAGGTCTGTGTACGAGTCGGTGTAGAACCAGCTCTGAGCGAGATCGAGCTCGCGGCGGGCGCCGAGCGCCTCGGCCCAATGTATCTTGCCCGGGCCCACGCAGGCCGGCCCCACGAGCCGCCCCGTGAAGAGGTCGCCGTCGACCTCGAAGGTCGTCGACAACACCTCCTCGATCCCGAGCACCTGCGCCAGGGGCCGCGTCACGTAGGTCGGCGACGACGACAGGACGGCCAACACGTGGCCCTCGGAGCGGTGCCGCTCGATTTGCCGCAGTGCACCGGGGACCACGAGCGGCAGGACCTCGTCCTCGACCCAGCGCCGGCAGCGCTCGGCGAACTCGCTCTCCGACTTGCCCCGCATTTGCTCGGCGACGCGCGCAGCGATCACCTGGAGGTCTATCAGGGACAGATGGTATTTTGCCATCCAACCCATGGCCCGAAGGGCGCGGAAAAGCGAGATCTCACCGCGCCGGCGCAGGTCACGGAGGAAGAGCCTCCCCGTGTTGCACGCCACGAGGGTCCGATCGACGTCGAAGAAGGCCCCGATGCGCGACATGCCGTCCCAAGAGTGTATCGCACAATGCGCGAGTCAGCCCGGACCCATCACGATTTCCCGTCGCTGCGGTCGCCTGCCCGGGATGCCGACGCGACGCGTTATCGCGCATTGACCGCGCGCGGGCGGCGAGGTAGTAACGAAGCCGATCATGCGTCTGACAGGAGGCCTCGACCGGGGGCGGAGGCTCATCGCCCCTCGCGGCGGGAGAACCCGGCCGACCGCAGCCAAGGTCCGAGAGGCCATCTTCAACATCCTCGGGCCGCCGCCGGAGGGTGACGTCCTCGATCTCTACGCAGGGACAGGCGCGCTCGGGCTCGAGGCGTTGTCGCGCGGGGCCGCGGCCGTCGTCTTCGTCGAGCGTGAGCACGCGCCGCTCGCGGCGCTCCGCCGCAACGTCAAGGAGCTAGGCGTCGAGGATCGCGTGACCATCGTGGGCGCCGACGTGTGCACGGGGTTACGCCGCCTGGCCGCGAAGGGGCAGGGGCGGTTCTCGTGGGTCTTCCTCGATCCGCCTTACGTCAAGGAGACCGAGGGGGTGCTCGCGGAGCTCTCGGGCAGCGGGCTCCTCACGCCGTGCGCCGTCGTCGTGCTCGAGCACGATCGGCGCCACCGGCCGCCCGAGTCCGTGGGCAACCTCTTCCTGACCGACCGTCGCCAGTACGGCGACACCGAGCTGTCATTCTTCCGGGCGTCCGGCTCGTAGCCGTTCGGAGGCGGAGGACGTCGTGAGGTTGGCGGTCTACCCGGGCACGTTCGACCCGATTACGAACGGCCACGCCGACATCGTGCGCCGCTCGCTCGGCTTCTTCGACCAGATCGTCGTGGCGCTCGCCGAGAACGTCCGCAAGGCGCCGCTCTTCACGATCGACGAGCGGCGCGCCATGATCCTCGACGCGCTCGGCCGCGACGCGCGCGTCGAGGTCGACGCCTTCTCGGGCCTCCTCGTCGACTACTGCCAGCGCCGCGGCGCGCGCGTCATCATCCGCGGCCTGCGGGCGCTCGCCGACTTCGAGTACGAGTTCCAGTTCGCGCACATGAACCGGCACCTCGCGCCCGACGTCGAGACCATGTTTCTCATGACCAGCGAGGAGAGCTTTTATGTATCCTCCTCGCTCGTGAAGGAAGTGGCGCTCATGGGCGGAGACGTCACACGCATGGTCCCGCCCGCCGTCGTGAAAGCCCTCGCCGCAAAACGCAAACAAGGAGTCGCTCCGTGAAGCTCGCCCGCAGGTTGTCCGTGATCGAACCGTCCCCGACCCTGGCCGTCTCCGCGAAGGCCGCGAAGCTCAAGGCCCAGGGCATCGACGTCGTGAGCTTCGGCGCGGGCGAGCCCGACTTCGACACGCCGGCGCACATCAAGGAGGCGGCGAAGAAGGCCCTCGACGCGGGCGCGACGAAGTACACGCTCGTCGAGGGCACGGTGCCGCTGCGCAAGGCGGTCGCGAAGTGGATCGGTGACGCCCACGGCATCGCCATCGATCCCTCCGAGGTCATCGTCTCGTCAGGCGCGAAGCAGTCGATCTTCAACGTCGTCCACGCGCTCATCGACGAGGGCGACGAGGTCATCATCCCGACGCCCGCCTGGGTGAGCTACAACGACATCGTCAAGATGGCGGGCGGCAAGCCCGTCAACGTGCCCACGAAGGCCGAGGAGAACTTCCAGGTCCGCCCCGAGGACGTCGCCAAGGCCATCACGCCGCGCACGAAGATGATCCTCGTGTGCTCACCCTCGAACCCGACGGGCGCGATCTATGACGAGGCGACGCTGCGCGCGGTCGCCAAGCTCGCCGTCGACAAGAAGGTCTGGCTGATGACTGACGACATCTACCGCACGCTCGTCTACGGCGACGGGAAATTCTTCCAGCCCGCGACGATCAGCCCCGAGACGCGCGCGCACACGATCATCATCGACGGCGTCTCGAAAGCGTTCGCGATGACCGGCTGGCGCGTCGGCTTCACAGTCGCGCCCAAACACGTCGTCGAGGCCATGGCGACGATCCAGGGGCAGTCGACGACGCACGCCGCCTCGGTCGCGCAAGCGGCCGCGCTTGCCGCCATCGAGGGCCCGACCGACGAGCTCGAGAAGATGCGTCAGGAGTTCGACAAGCGCCGCAAGGTCATGGTCGCGCGCCTGCGCGAGATCCCGGGCGTCAAGTGTGTCGAGCCCAAGGGCGCGTTCTATGCCTTCCCCGACCTCTCGGCGTTCATCGGCAAGAAGACGCCCGAGGGCAAGATCATCGAGAACGACGTGCAGCTCTGCGAGTGGCTCATCGACGCCGCAAAGGTCGCCGTCGTCATGGGCTCCGCCTTCCACGCCCCCGGCTTCGTTCGCCTCTCCTACGCCACCTCGATGAAGAACGTCGAGGAAGGTGTCCGCCGCATGGCGGAGTGGCTCCCGAAACTCGCCTGAGCCGCACCGATCGCGGGCCAATCTGACGCCGCGACTGTTCGCTCGGTTCAGACGCGCGGCAGTGGCTTCGGCTCGACGGACCCCAGCGGGTCGTTCCTTGCCCCGCCGGGCGAGGGCGCACGTGGGCGCCGCCCCGAGAGAATCTCGTAGACATGACTGCCCGCCCAAACGACGACGCCGAGCGACAGCAACAGAACCATGTTGAGGTGCCCCGAATTGCTCATCTCGCAGACCGTAAGTCGAAGTTACGCCGAAAACGAAGAACGCGACCGAGATTCCAAGAGCACCAGGAATCCACCAGCTTGACCCGCGCCTCGCAGCATGTGGTCGAGAATTCCGAACACGGCGACGAGGACGGACGCCTCCTTGAACCAGTCGCCGATCGCCGCGTAGACTCGGCTCATTGCGAAGTTCTCGCCGCTACATCGCAATAGTTGCGGCGCTGCGGCGCGCGCGCGAAGCGGCGTCGCGACTAGAACTGCGTGACGACGCGCTTACGGCGCAGCTTCTCGACGAGCGTCGTGCGGTTCAAACCGAGGAGCTCGGCGGCGCGGTTCTTGTTGCCGCCCGTGCGCTCGAGCGCCTCCCCGATCATGCGGTCCTCGACGGCCTCGAGCATGGCGCGTAGATCAGTGCCGTCCTTCGGCAGCTCGGGGATCTCGGTGCCCGTCGTGGGCGTGGCGCGCGGCGTCCTGATCTGCAACGGCAGGTCGGAGAAGTCGAGCTCCCCCGCGCCCTTGACGATGACGACGCGCTCGAGGACGTTCTCGAGCTCGCGAATGTTGCCCGGCCAGTGGTAGGCCTTGAGCGCCGCCATCGCCTGGGCGTCGACGCCCGTGACCTGACGCCGGTGACGCTCGTTGGCCCGCGCGAGAAAGTGCTCGGCCAGGGCGGTGATGTCCGTGGCGCGGCTCATGAGCTTTGGCATCTCGACGGGGATGACGTTGAGCCGCCAGAAGAGGTCGGCGCGGAAGCGGCCGTTCGCGACCTCGTTCTCGAGGTTGCGGTTGGTGGCCGCGAGGATGCGCACGTCGACCTTCGTGGGCGTCTCGTCGCCGACGGGGTAGAGCTCGCCGTCCTGGATGAGGCGCAGCAGCTTGGCCTGCACGCCGAGCTCCATCTCGCCGATCTCGTCGAGGAAGATCGTGCCGCCGTCGGCCTGGGCGAAGCGGCCCGCGCGCGAGGTCGTCGCGCCCGTGAAGGCGCCGCGGACGTGCCCGAAGAGCTCGGACTCGACGAGCGTCGGCGGGATGGCCGCGCAGTTCACGGCGACGAACGGCTTGTTCACGCGTGACGAGCCCGCGTGCAGCGAACGCGCGGCGAGCTCCTTGCCCGTGCCCGACTCACCGGTGATGAGCACGGTGCAACGCGTGTCAGCCACCTGCGAGAGGAGGGCGAGCACGGGCACCATCACGGGATCGTCGCCGAGGAGCCAGGGCGCGACGCGGTCTCGCCACCCGCGCGGATCCTCGCCGTGCGCGGGCGTCGCGGGCGGCTTGAGCACGGCCGCCACGGCGTCCTCGAGCGTCTGCACATCGAACGGCTTGATGAGGAAGTCGCGCGCGCCGGCGTGCATGGCCTTCACGGCGTCGGGGATCTCGGCGCTGCCGCTCATCGCGATGACGGGCGTCCCGGGCGCCACTTTGCGCGCCGCGTTCAGGATCTCGAAGCCGCTCACGCCGGGCATGCGGATGTCCGTCAGGATCATGTCGAAGTGCTCTTGCTGCAGCTTGGCAATGCCGGCCGGGCCGTCGGTCGTGACGACCTCGTGCCCAGCGGTGCGCAGGATCCGCCCCAAGCTCCGGAGGAGCGAATCTTCGTCGTCGCAGAGGAGAATCTTGCCCATGACTCGCTATCGCTTCCGGGTGTCGGCAGAAGGACTTGATGACATGTCCGCGGCCTCAAGTTTCTCACGAAATGGCCGAGGCCGACTACTTTTTTGCGATACAGCCTACAATTACCGGAGTCTCCGATGCTTGGAGGCTTGGGGCCTTTGAGCGGGCCGGGCGCGTTCGGGGCGGCTCGGGCCCGTGCGGGATGCGTCCACGGGGCGAGTCAGACGACGATGATGCACCGCGCGGCGATGGCGGCAGGCCGCGCGGCCGAAAGGCGGGTGCCCGGGCCCCCTTGATTGTACGCCTGTGACCATCTAAACCGTGCGTCATGAAGGATCCGGCGCGAACGCTCCTCGGCCAAGTGGAGCGCGAGGTGGCGGCGCTCCCCGGCGCCTCGCTTTATCCCGGCGCTGGGTCTGACGTGGGCACTCGGTTCGAGGCGCTCATGGGCCTACCGCCCCCGCCGGGGCTCGCCGCTTTTCTCGCGGCGCACGACGGTGGCGTGCTCGGGCCTGACGTCCGCTTGTTGAGCCTTGATGAGGCCGCGAAGCGGCGGCGCCCGCCCGAGCGCTCCAGCGCGACCGCGGCGATGCCGGCCGGATTGTGGCCCGTCATGGAGCGCGGCGGGCGGCGCTACGCGCTCGACGCCGAGGACGCGAGCAGCGACGGTGAATGGCCCGTCGTCGAGGTCGGCGACTCGGGCATCGACCGGGTCGGCACCTCTTTCCTGAGGTTCGTCCACGTCGTGTGCGCCGAGCTCGCCGTGGGCGGCATCGCCGAGGACCGCGCAGCAGTGACGCTCGGCGAGGAGCGCTGCCGGCGCGATCCGGGCCACGCCGACAACTGGCTCGACCTGGCCGAGCTCCTCGAGCAAGCCGGGCGCGAGAAGGAGATCGACGGTGTGCTCGCCTCGGCGCTGCGGGCTTCTACCCCGCCCACGCCGGCGCTGCTGCTGGCCGTCGGGATGCGCGCCGTGCGCGAGAATGACTGGGAGGCGGCGCTGCGCGGGTTCAGCGACGCCATCGCGCTCGAGCCCATCGGTGCGCGCGACGACGACGCGCGCCTCGACGCGGCCGCGCTCGTGTACGTGCTCGCCACGGATCGCGGCGACGCCACGGCGGCCGCGGAGGCGCGTCGCGTGCTCGGGCCCGCCGTCGCGGCCACTGTCTCTTTCTGGCGCGGCGAGGCGATGCAGGGCGCCGCCGCCGACGTGCCCACGCCCGTGGGCGCGCTCGCGCTGCGCATCGTCGCCGCGCTCGAGCCGCAGGATCCCGACGTCGCGAAGCTGCGCGCGCCCACGCCTGCGCTGCGCGCGGCCCTGCGACGCCTGCAGAGCGCGCGCGAGGATCTCGAGCTCGGCCGGTCCGCGCAGGCCGCGCGCACGATCCGCGAGGCGCTCGCGACGCCCGATCTCGCGGCGCTGGGCGCGGCGCACGCGATCTACGCCGAGGCGCTCAACGCCACGCGGGAGCGCGGCGCCATCGAGGCGGCTGAGAAGGCTACGGCGATCAACCCCACGCTCGTCGACGGGTGGCGCGAGCTCGGCGATGCGCACCTCGAGGCCAACGATCTCAAGAGCGCCGAGCGCGCCTTCCGCCGCGTCGTCGAAATGGACCAGACGTACGGCCTTGGCTTCGCGAAGCTCGCGCAGGTCTTGCTAGAGCAGGGCCGCACCCTCGAGGCCCTCGAGGCCATCACGGAGGCGGGCCAGCGCGGCGGCGATCCATTCTTCATCGCGGCCATCCGCGGCGACATCTACGCCGAGATGGAGCGGCACAACGAGGCCGCCATCGCCTACGACGAGGCCCTCGACATCGAGCCCGAGGATCACTGGGCGCTGCACCAGGCCGCGCTCGAGCACGGGTTGGCCGGGCATCCGACGCGCGCCACGGCGCTCTTCGAGGCGGCGCTCGAGCACGACGGCGACGGGTGTCACCAGACCCTCGTCGACTTCGCCGATCACCTGCGCAAGCTCGGGCGCATCGGCGACGCCGTGAAGCTCTACCGTCGCGCCGTCGTCGCCGTTCCGACCGATTCGGAGTGGCGGCAGACGCTGCGCGACGCCGAGCGCGAGCTCCTGGCCGCGCCGAATTGAGGGGACGGGCCGCGTGCTAAAGAACGGCCTCGCGCCGCCGATAGAGTTCCTGTATAATGGACAGAATTTCTTTAGCGTAGACATGGCCTGACAGGGCGCGCGCGACAGGCCCGATAGGACGACGAAAGACCGCATGGATCATCTGGACCAGCTCGAGCAGCAAAGCGTCTACATCCTCCGCGAGGCCTTCCGGCATTTCGAGCGGCTGTGCATGCTGTGGTCGATCGGCAAGGACTCGACCGTTATGCTGTGGCTCGCGCGCAAGGCCTTCTTCGGCCACGTGCCCTTCCCGCTCGTGCACGTCGACACGAGCTACAAGCTGCCCGAGATGATCGCGTACCGCGACAAGCTGGCCTTCGAATACAAGCTGCAGATGATCGTCGGACAGAACAAGCAGGCGCTCGAAGAGGGCGACACCTTCCCCATCAAGCTCGGCAAGAACCCGAGCATGGGCAAGGAGGAGCAGCAGCAGCTCCGCACGGCCTGCTGCGGTCGGCTCAAGAGTGACGCGCTCGGCGCGACGCTCCACGGCACGGGCACGCGCAGGCGCATGAACCTCGCGACGGGAGCGTACGAGGTCGATCCCGACCGCGAGCCGTACACGGGCGTCATCGTGGGCGCGCGCGCCGATGAGGAGGGCAGCCGCTCGAAGGAGCGCTACTTCTCGCCGCGCGACAAGAACGACAACTGGGACGTCGGCGATCAGCCGCCCGAGTTCTGGAACCAGTTCAAGACCGACTTTGCGCCGGGCACGCACGTGCGCGTCCACCCGTTGCTCGATTGGACCGAGCTCAACATCTGGGAGTACATCAAGCGCGAGCAAATCCCCACTGTGTCGTTGTATTACGACCAGGGGAGCGGCACGCGCTACCGCAGCCTCGGCTGTGGGCCCTGCCAGTCCCCCATCAAGAGCGCGTCCAAGAACGTCGACGACATCATCACCGAGCTCAAGAGCGGCGCGCTCAAGAACGTCGCCGAGCGCTCCGGCCGCCTGCAAGACGGCAAGCACGGCCTCGAGGAGCTGCGCCGCAAAGGGTACATGTGATGGGGGCCCCGGCAACGAAGGTCGCGGCGGACCGCGACCAGATGAACGTCGTCATCGTGGGCCACGTGGACCACGGCAAGAGCACCGTCGTCGGGCGCTTGCTCGCGGACACGGGCGCGCTGCCGCAGGGCAAGCTCGACGCCGTTCGCCGCGAGTGCGAGCGCACGGGCAAGCCGTTCGAGTACGCCTTCCTGCTCGACGCGCTCGAGGACGAGCAGGACCAAGGGATCACGATCGACACGGCCCGCTGCTTCTTCAAGAGCGCGACGCGCGACTACATCATCATCGACGCGCCCGGGCACATCGAGTTCCTCAAGAACATGATCTCGGGGGCGGCGCGGGCCGAGGCGGCCGTGCTCGTCATCGACGCCAAGGAGGGCGTGCGCGAGAACAGCCGGCGCCACGGCTACATCCTCGCCATGCTCGGCATCCAGCAGGTCGTCGTGTGCGTCAACAAGATGGACCTCGTGGGCTACGACCGCGCGCACTTCGAGGGCATCGAAAAGGAGTACCGCGCGTTCCTCGAGAGCATCGGCGCCGTGCGCCCGCGGCAGTTCATCCCTATCTCGGCCATCGAGGGCGAGAACCTGGCGTCGCGCGGGAAGCACTCGCCTTGGTACGCGGGGCCGACGCTGCTCGAGGTGCTGGACGGGCTGCCCAAGGCGCCGTCGAAGGTCGATCAGCCGCTGCGCATGCCCGTGCAGGCGGTCTACAAGTTCACGAAGCAGGGCGACGATCGCCGCATCATCGCGGGCCGCGTCGAGGCGGGTCGGGTCAAGGTGGGCGACAAGGTCGTCTTCTCGCCGTCGAACAAGGTGAGCACGATCCGGAGCATCGAGGGCTTCAACACGGCGCCGCGCACAGAGATCGACGCTGGGTGGTCGACCGGCTTCACGCTCACCGAGGAGATCTACATCACGCGCGGCGAGGTGATGAGCCACGTCGCCAAGGCGCCCCAGGTCGGCACGCGGTTGCGCGTCAACATGATCTGGCTCGGCAAGAAGCCGTTCGTGAGCGGGCGCGACTACAAGCTCAAGCTCGGCACGACGGCGCTGCCCGTGCGCATCCACAAGATCAACAAGGTCATCGACGCGAGCAAACCCAACTCGAGCGGAGGCGAGCTTGGCTCGCCGGAGCGCAGCGTCGGGGGGCCCGGGGACCCTCTTAGTGTCCCCGAATTGACAGTCGGAAGGCACGACGTCGCCGACGTCGTGCTCGAGGCGCGCCAGCCGCTCGCGTTCGATCTGACGGCGGACTGCGAGGCGACGGGGCGCTTCGTCATCGTCGACGAGTACGACGTCGCGGGCGGCGGCATCATCACCGAGGCCGTGTCGGACGACCTGCGCGATCTGCGCGACGAGGCGCGCACGCGCGACTTCCACTGGGTGCCGGGCGGCGTCACGGCCGCCGAGCGTGTGGCGCGCCACGGCCATCGCGCGGCGCTCGTCATGTTCGTGGGCAAGGCCGGCGTCGGCAAGCACAAGCTCGCGCGCGCGGTCGAGAAGGCGCTCTTCGCGGCCGATCGCGCCGCCTACATGCTCGACGGGACCAACGTGCTCCTCGGCGTCGACAACGATCTGTGGGTCGACGGCGCGAAGTCGGAGCTCGTGAGGCGCTTCGGCGAGGTCGTGCACCTCCTGCTCAACGCCGGCCTCATCGTCGTGTCGACGACGAACGTCATCGGCCTCGCCGACGCGACGGCCGTGCAGGCGCTCATCCCCGACGCGCCACTCGTGCTGGTCGAAATCGTCGATGCCGGCGCCGGCAGCACGCAGCCGTCAGACCTGCTCGTGAGCGGCGACGAGCCCGAGACCGAGGTCGTGGCCAAGGTCATGGCGCTGCTCGACGCGCGGCAGATCACTTCGGTCTGACGCGGGCGGCGCGAGGAACGGCCGCCGCCCGCGCGACCCTCGGGCTGGGCGACGCTCAGTTCGTCGCGAGGGTGGGCGACGAGCACATGCCGCCGCCGCTCGCCGCCGCGCAGTCGCCTGGCGTGGGCCTAAGGCACGCGATGGCAAGGGCAGGACAGGCGATACCGCGCTGGCTGTCGCAGCCGGCGGCGAGCCACTCGGCCTTGATCGCGTTCAGCTTCGTGGCGTCGTTGACGTAGGTCATGCAGTTGGAGAAGCAAACCGACAACGACGAGCTCACGGCCTGCTCGCATTGCCCGGCTGCGCCCACCTTGCAGCTCTGCGCCTCGGGCATGGCCTTGGAATATTGGGTCGCGAGGTCCGCGCAGTTCGCGCCTCCGTCGGCGCCGCCGTCGTGACCGGCGCTGCCGGTCGAGCCAGCGCCGCCGTCGTGACCCGCGCCGCCTGTCGTGCCGGCGCCGCCGTCGTGGCCCGCGCCCCCCGTCGAGCCGGCGCCGCCCGTCGAGCCCGCTCCGCCCGTCGAGCCCGCGCTGCCGGTCGAGCCCGCGCTGCCGGTCGAGCCCGCGTTGCCGGTCGAGCCCGCGCTGCCGGTCGAGCCCGCGCTGCCGGTCGAGCCGGCGCTTCCCGTCGAGCCGGCGGTGCCGCTCCCGCCCGCGGCCCCGGCCTGGCCCGCGGTGCCGTCCGTACCGCCGTCGGTGCCGCCCGCGACCGAGCCGCAACCAAGAGCCGCGACGAGGGCCAAGCAGGCCATAACGCCGGGTACACCCAGTCGAGAGATCTTCATATTGGCCTCGAAAAGCAATTACCGGACCAGTACGGGACCAGCGAATCCGGCGCCGCGGCGACTGGAGGTCTCAGAATCCCACGGCGCGCGCGCGATCTTTGACACGGCGATCATGAACGCACCGCGCGACCGCCGGCGCAGAAGAGGGCCTCCGTGCGTAAGATGCGTTGCATGTCCCTCTTCGGCGTGACCCTCACGGCCGCGGGCCAGGAGCGGCTCGCCGCCGAGCCGCCGCAGCTCATGCTCTCCGACCTCGAGGCCGCCACGGCGCTCGAGCCGGGCAGGCCGGTGCGTCTCCTCGACGCGCGCGGGGGAACGCGCGCGACGGGCGTGGCCGATCCGGAGAACGAGATCGTCCGCATCTGGGCGCACGGCGACGAGAGCCGCGCGCCCGACGCCGCGTTCTTTCGCGCCCGCCTCGCGCCGGCCCTGGCGCTCCGGCGCACGCTCGGCCTCGCCGACGGCGAATCGGCGTACCGCCTCGTGAACGGCGAGGGCGACGGTCTGTCGGGGCTGGCGGCCGACGTCTACGGCGGCTACGCGGTCGTCACGGCGCTCTCGCGCGGGCTGCTCGGGCACGCTCGCCTCCTCGCGCAGGCCGCGCTGCATGTGCTTCCCGACGCGGGCGTGCCCTTGCGCGGCGCCGTGCTCAAGACGCGGCTCAAGGGCTCGGGCACGACGCCCGAGCGAGCGAAGGACGACGTCGTCGGCGAGGCGCCGCCGGAGAAGCTCGTCGTGCGCGAGCTCGGCGTGCCCTACGAGGTTCACCTCCGCGGCGGCATCAACGTGGGTCTCTTCACCGACATGCGCGAGCACCGCGCGGGGCTCGCGCGCTTCGTGCGCGAAAAGCGCGTGCTCAACACGTTCGCGTACACGGGCGCGCTCTCGCTCGCGGCGGCGCGCGCCGGCGCGGCCACCGTCACGAGCGTCGATCTCGCGGCGGGCCCGCTCGCGTGGGCGCGCGCGAACTTCGCGCTCTCGGGGCTCGATCCCGCGGCGCACCGCTGGGAGGTCTCGGACGTCTTTCGCTTCCTCGAGGCCGCGCGCGCGCGGCGCGAGACGTACGACGTCATCATCCTCGATCCGCCCACGGTCTCGGGCGCGCGCGCGGCCCTGTGGGCGCAGAAGCGCGACTATCCCGAGCTCATCGAGGCCGCCTGCGCCGTGCTGCCCGAGGCGGGCGGCCACCTCTGGATCTCCTCGAACGCGCACCGAGGTCCGAGCGTGCTCAAGCACGTCGCGGCTGGGATGACGCTGGCCAAGCGGCACGCGCAGGTGCTCGAGCTCGGCGGCCTGCCCCCGGACTACCCGACGCCGCTCGCGTGGCCCGCGGCGCGCTACCTCGAGGTCTGCCAGCTCCGCGTCGGCGCCGCGAGAGTCACTTCTTGACGATGGGGTAACCGCGCCAGAGCCATTCCATGGCCGCGGGCAAGTACTGGCGGCGCGCGCCGTCGTCCTCGTGCCCGGCGCCCGCGGCCGTCACGTAACGGTAGTGATAGCCCTTCGCCATGAGCGCCATCGCCGTGGCGTCGTTGGCGGCGCGCCACTGCCCGCCGCCGAGATCGTTCGAGCCCGCCGCGAGGAAGACGCGCAGCGGCTTCACGGGGGAGTTCGGGATCAGCGTCTTCGGATACGCGCCGGCGCCAGGGGTCTGCAGGTTCACGAAGCTCCCGGAGATCGTGAGGATGAGCGTGTACGACTCGGGGTGGAACCAGCCCATCGTGAAGGCGGCCGCGCCGCCCGAGCTGCCGCCGAAGCTGCCGCGGCCGCGCGGGTCCTTCGTGAGGTTGAGCATGATGTTCTTCATCTGCACTTGAGCCAGAGCGGCCGGCAAGAGCTCGTTCTCGACGAACTGGTAGTACTTGTCCGAGGCGGTGTCGTACTCGACGCCGCGCTGGCTGCCCGGATCGACGAAAATGCCGGCCATCATCGGCAGCCTACCGGCGGCGATCATGTTGTCCATGAGCGGGCGCAGATCGTCGAGACCGAAGCTGCCGCCGTTCTGTGGGTTGACGCCGTCTTGCGCCACCATGAAGGGAACCTCCGTGCCCGACACGTAGTTCGCAGGAACGTAGACGGCGACTTTCCGACTGCCGTCGTTGAAGGTCGTGTTGCTCGCCATCGTGAACTGAATGATCTGGCCCTTGGCGATGCCCGCGTGATCGGTCATTTCGGGAGCCGTCATGAACGGCGAGGAGATCGGGAAGGTGCCGTCGCCCTCGCTGCCGGGATCGGTGAACCCTCCACCATCGCCCGGCGCGGGCAGGGAGTCGGATGCGTCGGAGGCACCGGCACCTGCGGCGGAGCCGACGTCGACGGCGGGGCCGGAGTCGACGATCTCGCCAGCCGCGCCCGCCGTCACGGTCCCGGCCGCGCCCGCGGTGCCCGCGGTGCTGCCACCCTCACCGCCGACACCCGCGCCACCCGTCGCGGTGTTGCCGGGTGTCGTCCGGCCAGAGCCGCATCCCGTCACGGCGGCCAGCGAGAGCACGCCGGAAGCCAGCAGGCCGAGCAGGCTGGGCGACATCGATCGTTCCCGGAATGACACGAGGAGCGGG
>Ga0307474_10002134_pt1 | contig 14251 bp, 14 predicted proteins | sample atmos_gasesECM1C_2_FD_203312 | JGI IMG/M metagenome (GOLD analysis project Ga0307474, IMG submission 203312) | Hardwood forest soil microbial communities from Morgan-Monroe State Forest, Indiana, United States - atmos_gasesECM1C_05 | ecosystem: Environmental > Terrestrial > Soil > Temperate... | reverse complement strand
CCTTCGACTGCATGCCGGAGTAATCGTGTCTTGTCTCCGGCGCCTTAGCCAAGTGCAACCGCCATGCCAAAGCCGGATGGCTCCCAGGGCACCGTTGGCCCACCCACTGAACGATCATCGATCGCGTGACTCCACAATTGTCAACGGCACTTGGCGTTGCTCGTCGCTCACTTCGCCGCGATGTTCGTATTCGGCGGTAACCACATACCGGTCCTGGACACCCCAGATTTCAACCAGAACATAGTTCTCGTCTCGATGTACGAACATCACTCTGGGGTTTTCTTTTTCATCCGGAACGGCATAGAGAATGATTGAGATGCCCATACCAGAGTTTGTTCCTTCTCGATGGATCGACGCTGAACCCGGGACCTCGTTGTCGAAGACATAGTCACCAGCTTGAAACTCGTGGTCCTGTGCCCAAAACTTGAATGGAATGGTGGCTTTCGCGGTTACCGCTTTTTGCGCGAAGCCAAAGTTTGAAAACAAAACAAGAACACCTATGAGTGCTAGTCTTGAAAGTCGCTGCGTCATTGTGGCTTGCTCCCTTCCGCTGAACTCGCATTAGATTTCTTCCGCATCATCACTACCGTCCCGCCTTCCTCGAAGCAGACTTCGTCCATTAGCGCCTCCATCAGATAGATTCCACGGCCATGCGTGAACAACAGGTTTTCTGAAGAGGTTGGATCCGGCACTGCGCTGCTGTCGAATCCTCTTCCTTCGTCCCGAACTGTGATTGAGACTTCTCCGTCCGTGTAGCAGCGGCATGTAACGTAAACGCGCTTGGAGGAGTTCTCACCGTTGCCGTGGATCACAGCATTCGTAATGCCTTCATGTATGGCCATCTCGATTTCGCCTTCACTTCCATCCGCGCGTCGGAACTTCAGAATGAAGCGCATGAGTTGATCTACGAAGGTTGATATCGCCGCGACTTTACTTGGGAGCGACTGTCGCAACTCGACGAAAGGAACAGAATGAGCAGTTCGGGGCAGCGTCGAGAATCTGTGAGTATGAACCATAGCTGCAATCTCCATTTGAACCTTCTGTGCCACTCATGGAGAGGGCAAGCCTGATGCCAAATGTGACTCTGAAGTAAGTCATTGAGTTCCAGAGAGTAGTCCAAGATGAGTAGTCAGGTTGCGTGACGAATGTGTTGAAAATGTTGAGACCGACGAGAGATGTTCAGCATGCTGGGGGGCAATCGTGGGATCTGAATGTGAACGAATAGTGTGCTGAATAACCAGTTCAGCGACGTTGGGTCACAAGGGAATTGTGCCAGTACCAAAACTTGCCGCGGCCTTGGAATCCGTACTACTCTCACGCAGTAGCAAGAAGCTGCATCACTGCCAGTAGAGCCACAAGAAGGCTAAGCAAACCAACACGGCAACATATAAACAGGTGCAGATCACGACACCGTTATCTTTATCCTGATCGTCCCCATCCCGCTCGTCGGCATTTGCTGGATCCGGCTCAAGATAGCGAATCGCGGCATATATCTCGATGTCGGTTAGGTTGTCGATGTTCGAATCAGGATCGTAATTTGTCAGCATGGGGCGTTCTCAGCAGGTGCATCGACCGTTTGCCACTGATGCCACGTTCGTTACCCAAGAGCGCCGGTATCTGCGGCGGAGTTGTTGAAATGCAAGAATCGATTTGGCGGCGTGCGAGGACGCGCTGCCTGAGGGCGCGCCGCATCAATTCCTTCAGCCTTTTGCGAGCCCGTGCTGACTGGGCCTTCACGGTGCCGGTTGGTACTCCCAAAATCCGCGCAGTTTCCCGGATGGATAAACCATTAATATCGCGCAGCTGAAATGTCCTGCGCAGTGTGGGCGACAGCCGCCGATGCAAACGGCTCAAGCGCGCACTTAGCTCAGACTCTATGGATTCATCCTCGGGATCAGGCCGGCGATCGGCGAGCCGCTCCGAGACTGACTGCCCTTGCCGTTCCCCACTGGATTCGTCGATAGACACGTGGACGTGTTTTGGCCGCCGGCGTAGCTGCAATCGAGCGCAGTTAAGCACGATGGTAGTCAGCCAAGTCGAGATCTGAGCCTGTCCTCTGAACTGGTTCAGGTGGGTATAGGCAGCGAGAAGAGCATCCTGAACCGCGTCCTCTGCATCGGCTGTATTGCCCAGGATGCGGTATGCCCTTCTGTACAGAGGGGGCAGGCCACTAGCGAGAATCTGGTCCAACTGTTGAGCCGCCTCTTCACCTCTAATCTCTTCGCGTTCGTCTGTCCCGCCGTATATGTTTCTGTTTTCCATGCTTTCCCAATCCTCCGAAGGTCTTCACGACCCCGCATCGATTCCTTCCTCACTTGCTCCTCAGATTCCTGTGTGCGCGGCGACTTAGATCTTTCACTACAAGCTCTGTAAACACGCCGTTACCCCGAACCGCAATCCCGCTGTTCATCAAGTCAAGGATTACGTTCTCGCCCTCCAGGCTGATTGTTGTGATATGTCTCATCTCGACAACGAGTTCGCGGCCACGAAGGTCTGCGCTCGCCTGTTGACACGCATTCCTTAGCTCGGCTGCCCACGCCGCAATGAGCTTTCCTTCCACAATCACCCGACGCTGCTTGGGACTATCGATAAGCGAGATCTTCAGCATTCCTCTCTTCCCACGAGTGACTAAGGCAAGGTGCAGACCAAACCTGCGAAGCCGTAAGTCGCTGAATTGTCAGGAGAGAAATGACAGAACTCTAAATATCGAGGTCGAAGGAGTTGAAAGCGTTGAAAGTGTCGAAGCTATGGAGAGACTAGGGTAGAGAGGCCGGGCAGATCACGCATACTGCTTCGCATAAATGCCAAATTTCGTCATCCGCGAAAAAAAAGTCGTGCGGTTCATTCCCAGACGGGCGGCAGCACCCTCCGGACCACCCACACGCCCCTTGCATGCGGTGAGCGCCCGTATGATCTCATCGCGCTGCCTTCTTTCATACTCGTCACGAAGACTGGTTTTGTCGCTTGGGGAATTTGCTCTTTGTTCAACGACTTGCTCGACTTTATGATCCTCGGCGCGCGGTATCGCCGTCGTATTCGTTTTCCGGAGTTCCGCCAGCGGTGCCTCAAGCGATTTGCCGCGCGTGACAATCACCGCGCGCTCGACAAAATTCTCCAGTTCGCGAATGTTGCCGGGCCAGTCCCAAGCCGTTAGCCCGCTCATGACAGCCGGAGAAATAGCTTCAATCTTCTTCTGCATTTGCTTGGCAAACTTTTGAACAAAGTAACTCACCAACTGCGGAATGTCTTCCTTGCGTTCGCGTAGAGGCGGTATCCGGATGGGAAAAACGTGCAAGCGGTAGTACAAATCGCTTCGAAATTCGCGGTCAGCAATCATCTTTTCGAGGTCACGATTGGTTGCCGCGACCAGGCGGATATTCACTCTTCGCGTATGCGTGCTCCCCAGCCGTTCAAACTCGCGCTCTTGTAATGCGCGTAACAACTTCGGCTGGATCTCGATCGGAATGTCCCCCACTTCGTCCAGGAACAACGTGCCTTGATCCGCCAGTTCCATGCGGCCGGTTTTCTGAGTAATCGCGCCGGTGAAGGCTCCCTTTTCATGGCCAAACAGTTCGCTCTCCAGCAGCCCGGTAGGAATGGCAGCGCAGTTGAGTTTCACAAAGGTGCGATCTTTACGTCGGCTGCGGTCGTGAATGGCGCGAGCGATTAATTCCTTTCCCGTTCCGGTCTCGCCAAGCAGCAGAACTGTGGAATCGCTGGGGGCGACGGTCTCAACTAGCTCGAGAACATGCTTTAACGCGGGGCTGTTGCCAATGATGTTCTCAAAACTCATCTCGCTGCGGATCTCCTCTTCGAGGTAAAGCTTTTCCTGCGCGAGCTTGTCTCGTAATTTGCAAACCTCTTCGAACGTCAGGGCATTTTCAATTGCGATCGCTATCTGCCCCGCAGCCTGGCTGAGGAACTCGACATCCTCTGGCGTGAAAGCAGCCTCGCTAGTCCGCCCGATCATCAGGAATCCGAGGGCGCGACCTCGATTAACCACGGGAATCAGACATCTGCACTTCAAGCCTTCGGCCACCAAATGCGGAGCGACTTCGATAGGGTTGACCCTGTCGAATGTCGGCCTCAATGTCTCAATAGCGCGCTTGGCCGAGTTACTTATTGTGACGACTTCCTCCTCCCTAAGTAGGCCTTTTCCATGGGGAAAATCGAGAGCGAATAACCTGGACGCTCCCCCTGTCGGCTCCAGCAGCGAAACGGACACCACGTCACACTGCATGAGTTCACGAATATTTCCCGCAATCGCCCGCAACAAATCTCGAAGTTCCAGGTTCGAAGTGATTTGGTTACTTACGTTAAGGAGCAACTTCAGTTGATCATTTTGATGTTGCGAACGCCTCAGGTTCAGACCATCATCCAACGCGAACGCAACCACTCGCGCGATAAGCCCGAGAAAGCCCAGGTCTTCGTCGGAGAGTGGAGACGCTTTGTCGCGGACGATTCCTAAAACCCCCAATCGCCGATGTGGAGTCGCCATTAATATGCTAACCCCAGAGCCGATACCCATTTCCTTCGTCCACTGCTTGAATCGCGGAGATCTCTCTTCCGCATCCCAGTGGACGGCACGGAGGGGATCTGGGCTGCTGATAGCCTCCCAGATCGGGAGCTCTTCCATCGGCAAATCTGGAAAAGGCAGATCACGCTTGCCAGAAACTCGATATTCGACCTCTTTGGAATTCTCCTTTAACACAGTCAGGTGCAGGTGGTCGAAGTGCAGGAATTTGTCGAGTTCATTCGCGAGGCTCTCCGCTAATTCCTCAGGTTCGCGGCACGCGGCGATTGCCTCGCTGATGCGCACAACGGCCTTATATCGGTGGGTGTCGCTTTGAGGCGCAATGGTCGGGTTGGTAGCCATACTCCTACAGTCCAGAAACTCGGCACTCAGGCCCGCATTATTCACTTCAACTGACGACTCGCTTCTTCTGCAGGCTGCATCAGAGCAGGTCAAGCGAAGTGATCCTTAGAGGATTCCTGCGGATTCAGGAAGCGCCTAGAGTATCGCATCTCCCCAGGCCGGTCCCCGCGATGCATCAAATTCAGCGAGCACAGATATCGGCCAGGCAACAGCAAAAAGGCCGAGCATTCCGGGACTGCCAACAAACTCGGCAATCTGACCTACAAGTCCCGTGCACAACTCCCCTGAGGGTATTGATGACTCGGGTTGCGAGAATGTTTCACGTATTGTGCAGCCCCCTCAGCTTGCCTGCTGGCGCAATCGACACTTTCGATCAGGGGCGGACTTGCGGCGTGCTGATCTGTTTTGAAGAGAGAAAATGCAAGAGGCTGAGGAATACGCCGGAACCGGATGGGCCTGCCATGTCATGCCTGCTCTTGTTCCTGCTGAGCACGCCTGAGAATTCGTCCTATCCACTCCGGCGTAGCCGGATCCGTTTGATATTACGGCTCGCTATTGTTGCCACCCGCCTCCCAGCGTTTGGTAGAGCTGAACGAGCGCCAAGCGCTCGTTGAGTTGGGCTTGCACCAGGTTTAGTTCCGCTGAGAAATAATTCGTTTCGCTGGTCAGCACCTGGAGGTAGCTCGCACCGCCGTTCTTATAAAGCACTTCGGAAAATTGGTCGGTCTGCTCCGCCGCCTTCGTGAGCAACTCCTGCTGCTCGCGAAACTCACGATTTTTTTGAGAAGCGACGAGTGAATTCGAAACCTGTCCCAGGGCGTTCTGAACGGTTTGCTGGTACGACAACACCGCGTCTTGCCAGTTGGCATGGGCGAGTCTGAGTTGAGACCGGAGTGCCCCGCCCTCGAAGACGGGCTGAGTCACGCTGAATGCCCCGTACCAGGTCTCCGAGGGCTGGCTGATGAAGTGGTGCAACGCGTTGCTCTCCAGCCCTCCTTGCCCAGTGAGCGACAGGTTAGGAAAGAATGAGGCTTTGGCGACGCCGATTTGCGCATTGGCAGCAACCATGATTTCTTCCGCCTGCCGAACGTCGGGTCGTCGTTCGAGCAATTCCGAAGGGAGTCCCGCAGGCACGTTCTCCGGTACCGGCTGTTCAATAAGCGCGCGGCCTCGGGGAACCGATTGGGGATTTTCGCCGAGCAGAACGCTGAGCACGTTCTCCTGTTGCTGAATTTGCCGTTCGAAATCGGGGATCGTCTCCGAAGCGGTGTAGACGAGTTGCTCTGCCTGACTCACGTCGAGCCCGGAGCCTGAGCCGTGGGTCTCAAGCACGTGAGTTAACTTCAGGGATTGTTGCCGCGATGCCAGCGTGCGCTGCGAGATTTCAAGCTCGCTGTCGAGCGCGCGCAGCTGGAAATAAGCCGTCGCCACATTGGCCACCAGCGAAGAAAGTACCGCTCGCTGCCCCCACTCGGTTGCGAGTAACTGGGCGCGTGCCGCCTCGGTTTGCCGGCGATATTTTCCCCAGAAGTCCAGATTCCAGATCACCGACAGGTTCAGTTCGCCGCCATTGACCTGGTAAGCGGGAAAGAGGTTCGAAACTTTGGCGTTTTGCTGGCTGAAAATATCGGCCCCGACGTTTGCGGAGGGAAGTTGATTGGCGCGGGTGATGCCGACTTGCGCCTGTGCTTCGAGCACGCGTGCGGCAGCAATGCGCACGTCATAATTTTGCGCTATGGCGGTATGGATCAGCTGCGTGAGCACCGGATCCTGATAGACCTGCCACCATTGCTCGTTGCCCAGCGACGAGGCTTGGGCGGCCTGTTGCGGAGCGGGTGCGCGATATTCCTGCGGGACGTCCACAGTCGGCCGCTTGTATTTCGGCCCCATCATGCAGCCGGCCTCCAGAACCAGGATGGCTAGAATTCCCAAGAGTGCAGTGTTCTTCATAACTTAGTCCCCCTGACTGGGCGCTTCGGCGGGCGCGAGTGGCAATGCTCTCGGTCTCTCAGCGCCGGATAATTTCTCGACTACGTAGAAAATCGCGGGAACAAAGAATCTACCGATAAACGTCTCGGCAATCATTCCTCCAATTACCGCCGTGCCCATGATCTGGCGTGCTACGGAACCTGCTCCGGATGCTGTCCAGAGCGGCACGCAGCCGAGAATAAAGGCAAGCGCGGTCATCATGAGGGGCCGGAAGCGAAGCCTCGCCGCGGAAAGTGCGGCATCCACCAGGGACATGCCGCGTTTTTCAAAGTCTTCCTTTGCAAATGCGACGATCAGAATCGAGTTTTTCGCAGCCAGGCCGATGAGCATCACCAGGCCGATCTGAGCGTAGACATCGTTCTCGATTTGAACCATGTACTGAGGAAGGTAAAGGCCGATTACGAAGCGACGCAGCCAGAGCGCAGCGAGAGCGCCGAATACTGCGACAGGCGTGCTGAGCAGCACGCTAAAAGGCACAGTCCAGCTTTCATAGAGAGCTGCCAGAATCAGGAAAACGAACAGCAGCGAAAATCCGAAGATGACGGATGATGGCACTCCTTCGCGCGCCTTTTGCTCCTGGTAAGACATGCCGATGTAGTCGAAGCCCATTTCGCTGGGCATGGTTTGCTTGAAAACATCTTCCAGGGCTGCGGTTGCCTGATCGGAACTGTAGCCTGGAGCCGCGCTAACATTAATCTGCGCCGACCGGTACTCGTTATAGCGCATGGTGAACTCAGGGCCGTAACGGGTCTCAAACTTTGCCAGTGCGGTAAGCGGCACCGTCTGGCCTTGGCCGTTGCGGACATAGAATTGCCCGAGATCGTCGGTCGTTGCCCGGTAAGGCGCTTCGGCCTCTACATACACCTGCCAGGTACGGCCGAAATCGTTGTAGTAGTTGACGAACAAGCCGCCCATGTACGCCTGGACGGTGTTGTACACGTTGGTTAAATTCACCCCCTGCTTCAACACCTTGTCCTTGTCCACATTAATGAACTTTTGGGGCACACTCGGGATAAACGTGGTGGAGATCAGGCCAATCTCAGGGCGCTTGCGAGCGGCCGCCATGAACGTGTTCAGGTTGTCCCCGAGAAACTTAACATCCTTGCCGGCGCGGTCTTCCAGGGCAAACGTCACGCCACCGGCTGTACCGACGCCGGGGATCGCCGGTGGTGAGAAGCCGAAGACTGTGCCTTCTGGAAACTGCCTGAGCTGTTGATTCAAATGTGCCTTGATGGCCTGATATTGTGCGTCCTGGGTTTTGCGATCCTCCCAGGGCTTTAGAGTTACAAAGAAGAATGCGTTGTACGAAGTCCGGACGTAGCTGAGCAAACTGAAACCAATGACGCTTGTGGTGTACTCAACTCCCGGCGTGTTGGCGAGAACCTGCTCGACCTGTTTCGCCGCTTCGCTTGTCCGCTCCATCGACGCCGAATTGGGAAGCTGCATATTGATATACATGTAGCCCTGGTCTTCGTCGGGCAGAAAGCTGGTGGGCAGATGCCTGCTAAAAAGCCACGCGGCACCGCCTGCAACTACGAGGAGCACCATCACCACTGCAGCCTTCCTGATAAGCTCTCCCGACCAGCGGACAAAGCTGTCGGTGGAGCGATCCCAATATTTGTTGAACCAGCCAAAGAATTTTCCCAGCGGTCCGCGAGTCTGCTTCTTGGGTTTGAGCAGCAATGCCGAAAGTGCGGGGCTCAGTGTGAGAGCATTAAACGCCGACAGCATCACGGAAATGGCGATCGTGACGGCAAATTGCTGATACAACCGTCCGGTGATGCCTGGAATGAAAGCCGTGGGCACAAACACTGAAGCCAACACTAGAGCGATGCCTACAACCGGCCCAGAAAGCTCTGACATGGCTTTGATGGCCGCATCTTTCGGACTCAGTCCTTCCTCAATGTGGTGCTGCACTCCCTCGACAACCACAATGGCGTCATCGACCACTAGTCCAATGGCCAACACCAACCCGAACATCGAAAGCGTATTGATCGAGAAGCCGAACAGCGGGAAGACGACGAAAGTGCCGATCAACGAAACAGGCACGGCCAGCATGGGGATCAACGTGGCGCGCCAATCTTGCAGGAAAAGATAGACCACAAAGATGACCAGCACAATCGCGATCACGAGCGTCCAAATGATCTCTTTCATTCCTTCCGTGACCGGGCGCGTCTGGTCGAGTGAAACGGTGTACTCGATGTCCTGCGGGAACCGTTGCTTCATTTGCGTCATGAGCTTCTTGACGCCATCCACCGTTTGCACAGCATTGGTTCCGGGCAACTGGTAGACGGCAATGATGGCGCTGGGCTTGCCATTCAGGCGACCAACCAGGCTGTAGTCCTGCGTGCCCAGCTCGACCCGGGCCACGTCTTTGACTCGAACCGTCCCCCCATTCGGTGCTTCGCGCACGATGACGTTACCGAACTGTTCCGGAGAAGTCAGGCGGCCTTGAGCCAGCACGGCATAGGTGAATTGCTGGTTACTCTGAGCGGGCTCGCCACCGACCTGGCCAGCCGGATTCACTGTGTTCTGGGCCTGAAGGGCGTTAACTATGTCCGTGACGGTAATACCGAGCTTGGCCAGTTGGTCAGGCTTCACCCATAGCCTCATGGCATACTGCCCGGAGCCGAACACCTGCGTCTGGCCAACACCGTATAACCGTGCGATTGGATCGTTGAGGTTGATGTACGCGTAGTTGGCCAGATAGTTCGAATCGTGAGTGCCATGCGGCGCGTATAGGGAAATCAGCATCAGGGGCGCAGTAGTCGACTTCTTCAGAGTGATTCCGTAGTTATTCACCTCCGCCGGCAACTGACCGTTGGCCAACTGTTGGCGCGACTGCGTGAGCAGCAGATCCGTGTTCGGGTCAGTCTTGAGATCAAAATCCACGAGCAACGTTGTTTGCTGGTTCGCGGTAGCGTTCAGCGAGTACATGTAGTTCATGTTGTCCACGCCGCTGACTTGCTGCTCGATGGGCGTGGCAACTGCTTGCTCGAGGGTCTGCGCGTCTGCACCGGGATAGGTGGCTTGCAACCTGATCTCAGGCGGAGCAATCTGCGGGAACTGGGCTACCGGCAAGGTCGCGATTGAGATCGCGCCGACTATAACCGTAAGGATCGCAATCACGATCGCGACGATGGGCCGTCGAATGAAAAAGTTCGCCATGGCTTAGCGGTTCTCCGTTTCCTTGTATGATGTGGGGTTCACCAGCCCACCTTCCTTGACTTTCTCTGCTCCAACAGCAACCACGCGTTCTCCGGGCTTCAGGCCTGCGGCGATCACCCAGAGCGTGCCCACAGTCGGTCCGACTTGTACAGTGCGTAGTTGCGCCCGATTATCGGTGCCGATCACCATCACCTGGTACGAACCTTGCTGCTGATTCACCGCCGCCTGCGGCACCAGGAGCGCTCCTGTAATGTTTCCCGTCGGCGCCTGAACGCGCGCGTACTGGCCGGGCCGCAAAAGATTTTTGGAGTTGGGGAACTCGCCAACAATCTGAATGGTTCCGGTCTGCGTGTCTACCTGGCGATCCGCGAAGATGATTCTGCCCGGATGCGGGTAGGCGCTCCCGTCGGCCAGGGTCAAGCGCAGGGGTATTCGTGAAGCGCGAGTCCGCCAATCGACGCTACCCGGATCGCCGCCATCCGCCATGCGCAGGTATTCCTGTTCGCTGATCGGGAAATAAACTTTGATCGGGCTTACCTGAGAGACTGCGGTGAGCACGGCAGACGGTCCGACAAGATTGCCTACCTGGACGGTGTTGATACCAGCGATTCCGTCGATGAGGGACGTCACCTTAGTGTAGCCAAGGTTTATCGTGGCTTGTTCTACCGCCGCTTGGTCCGCCTCAACGGACGCTTGCGCCGCGCGGAGTGCCTGAGTGTCGGTATCCAGTTGGCTCTGGGGAATGGCATGAGCTTCCGCTTCGGGAATATCACGCTTCACGTTCAGCTCGGCGTTCGCCCTCTGCGCCTCAGCCTGCGCCAATTGTCCTTTGGCTTGGTCAAGCACGGCTTGGAACGGACGCGGATCGATCTCAAAGAGCAGCTGGCCTTTTTTAACAAGTCCCCCTTCACGATAATCCTGGCGAATCAGGTAACCGCTGACCTGAGGCTGGATCTGCGCATTGACGTAGCCTTCGAGCGTTCCAACCCACTCGCCTTGAACCGGCACGTCCTTTTGAATGACCGGTGCGACCTGGACCACCGGTGGCGGAGGAGGAGCGGCGGCTCGCACCTTGCCGCTGCTGCAACCCAGAGCATTCAACAACATAACCGCAGCAACTAGACCTATAGATATCCATCTCATGTGATAGTTCCACCCTTAATCAGGCGACTGGGCCAGCCGCTGAATTTCGTGTTTCCGGGGCAGCTCAATGGCGTAAGGCATGCCGATCTGTGCGCCCGTCTGCCTATGCAGTAGGGCAATGCGGGTGCCAAACCTGCCCGTGTCTAAAGAGTTGAAATGTCAGCAGCGGATGGAAGTTTTGCGGTGTTACGAGTTGACAGTGTCGAAACAATTCTGACAGTGCGAGCGTGGAACGAATGGGTTTTTCATGAGTGAACGGAGGAATATTGCGAATCTGGACTGTCGAGACGACGCCTACCATTGACAACTCGGAGGATCATAACGCCCTACAGACACTTCGGCTTAAGCGCCTGTGATAAGACTGCAACAAGCGGGGAATTCCGCGCCATCAGCGGGTCTGGCAATGTGGATGCTTAAGTTCGATGAAAGGCTAACGACCCTGAGCCAAACCATCAGCTCGCGCTCGTTAAAGGAAGATCGAGGGAATCGCTGTTTATGGTATATGAACACTACGACTTTGCCCGCAATCCAATTGTTGCGGATCAGGTATTTTTTCTTGAATCTAAATGTACTCGCTGCGGTCTTTCAGTTCTGGCACAGTCGATCGAAGAACTTCTGCAAGAGGAAGAGCGCCATCGGGCGTTATGCAGGCTGATGCGCGCCGCGCAATAGCAACCTCTATCCGATTTGGTCCTTCGTTCGAGTTGCGTTTTCCTGGTTAGCATCGCGAAGCGATCGCCGATCTGTGGGTTTTCGTGGTGCTGTGCCTACCAGTCGACTGGCTACGACTCCTACCCGTCTGTCCTTGCGTGACTCGGGTGTTCACACTAGAGGGCACTAAGCCGATTGAGCCAAGAAGGCCGCTAGCGCTGATGGGTCGCAGAATCCACTGATCAATCTCATTTTCAGAACTTGCCAGAAGCCAGCATCATCTCAGGTACACCCAGCACACCGCCAGGGAACTAAACACTGCGATGTATAAACAGACGCAGATCACGACGCCGGTATGGTCATTCTCCGTTGCTGTCGCGGTATTGTCGCTCTGCTCATTCGCGATTCTTGGGTCCGGATCAAGGTAGCGAATCGCAGCATAGACTTCGTCGTCGCTCAGTTCTTCAATATTCCGATCTGGCTCGGGGTTTGTCAGCATAAGACGTTCTTGTTGGCGCATTGGGCTGTGCATTTGCTCCCGGCCGGTGAAAAACAAACACTGATTTCCTCGCGAGGCGCGAATGGATTTTGGCTCGTTTCTGCGAATTCGATTGCGGGCATGTATCCTCACTTCTCCGCTTTGCCAGGGTTACCGTTTGCACGGCGGGCGACCTGCTTCAAAACGCGTTTCGTGAACACACCGTGGCAGCGAAATTTGACGCCTTTCTGAATCAATTCAAACAACACGTTCTCGCCTTCCTGGCTAATTGCCGTGATGTGCCTCATATCGATAACGAGGGTCCGGCCGAAAAGATCTGTACTCGCCTGTTCGCACGCACCCCTCAGCTCTGACGCCCAGGGCCCAACTAGCTTACCTTCCACAATCAGCCGCCGCTGAGTCTGGCCCTCAATGCTCGAGATCTTCAGCATGGGTCCTTTCCGTAACATAGCGACACAGGCAAGGAGATTGCCAAACCTCCGCACTCTAAGTGCAGGGATTGCAATGCTGGTTTTCAGATTCGTTGTCGAGAGTTGAAATTGTCGAGGGCGACTCTGACTTCTGCATCCTCACGGGTCGGCCATTAGAAGAGGGCAGGAGCCCGGGCAATAAAGCCCGGGCCGGAATGGCGGGAGTTACAAGCGGGTGTAAGGGAAGAGTCGAAAGTTGCTAACAGGTTCCTGGTGCTCCGGTTGCAGAGTTTCACCATCGTGCGCTTACTTCATGTGGCCACCCCTTCGGGTGACCTTGCCCAAAAGAAACTCTTGGGCGAGGCTTGCGCCAATCCGTTCAGCTGTGCCAATCGCAAAATTTCCGAACACCAGTCCGGCACCACGATTGGACTGGGGATAGTAAAGGTTTGACAGAGCCGATGATGCCAAATCTCCTCCTAAACTCGAATAGTTCGGTTGCCACTTTCCGTTATCCCCCTTCGCGACAAACGGACTGGACATCGCATGGCGGATGCGGGAACCGGTTGTGCCAGTTCCCTGATAGAAGTAGCGTGGATCCTGGTGCAACAGCGAAGGAAGTATGGCGCCGCCGATCATAATGTCAGAGAAACCATCGGCGGCAGTAGCGCCAAAGCGTTCTCCATAAGCCCCCCAGCCCTGGCCAAATTTCGGAGTGTTCGCGGCTTGCCTGGAGGCGGAAACGAAGGCGACCCCAGCAACGGTAACCGGATCAGTGGACACCTTGAGGGCCAGCTTGAATTTCATCTTCGCCGTGAGTGGCGCTGCATCACGGTCGTAAGAAACGTAGAAGTTTGGAATGAATCCGAAAATGCGCTGCCGTTCCTCGGACTTAAACTGCTCAGTTGCGACTTCCACAGGATCGTAGTGAACGTCGACCGTTGTTCGGTCAGTCTCAATCCGGAGTTGGATGCCAGCAACAATTTTGAATTGTCCTGGATCTATGGTGATAGTGGGCGACGTCCAGTCGGCAAAATCTTTTGCACTGACATTGATCCTGTACGGATTGGCCGGCTTTACGTCAGCAAATTCGAAGAACCCGCTTTCGCGTGTGACGAGTGTGCGGCGATCGTTGCTTCCCGGACTCTCGAGAACAACCGTCGCATTAGCTATCGGATCACCGTTTGCGTCGGTAACCGTTCCTACTAGCTTTCCTGCCTTGGATTGGTCGCCTTGCAAGCTCTGTCCATGCATGGCGACGGAAAGCGCCAACGCCATAGCTGCCACGATCACAGTACGTATGGGAGAGAAAGTTGACATACGATTGTCCTTGTGACCCCTGTAAAGGCAAGGAATATGCCAATCGCGGTTCGAGCTAAGTTATTGAATTTGAGCACTATGAATGCGAGCAGCAGTGTCGAGAGTTGAAAGTGTCGATGGCAAATGACGGGGAAATGACAGTGACAAGGGGCGTTCGGCTACAGCAATCAATTGCGAATACCACCCCGGAGCCCA
>Ga0307474_10002133_pt1 | contig 14253 bp, 10 predicted proteins | sample atmos_gasesECM1C_2_FD_203312 | JGI IMG/M metagenome (GOLD analysis project Ga0307474, IMG submission 203312) | Hardwood forest soil microbial communities from Morgan-Monroe State Forest, Indiana, United States - atmos_gasesECM1C_05 | ecosystem: Environmental > Terrestrial > Soil > Temperate... | reverse complement strand
AGTGCGAACTGGAGGCTTTGGAAAGACGGCATGAACATCAGCATTTTCGGCATCGGCTATGTTGGTGCAGTTGCGGCGGCGTGCCTCGCGCGAGACGGACACGAGGTCACAGCCGTCGACATCAATCCCGACAAAGTCGATGACATCGCTTGCGGTCGTTCTCCGATCGTGGAACCGCGACTGGGCGACCTGATATCGGGGGCCGTCGCCGAGGGGCGCCTACGGGCCACCTGTGCCGTCGAGGAGGCAATCGGCGCTACGGACCTCTCGTTCGTGTGCGTGGGCACACCGTCTCAGCCGAATGGCTCACTGAATACCAGCTATGTAGCGCATGTAGCGCACCAGATCGGAACGGCCATCAGGCGGAAGAACGATTTTCACTCCGTCGTGGTGCGCTCGACCATGCTGCCTGGAACCATGGAAGGTCTGGTCATCCCGGCGTTCGAGAAATCCTCGATTAAGACGGCCGGCGAAGGCTTCGGCATTGCTTATTATCCAGAATTCATGCGCGAGGGATCGGCGATTTCAGACTATGACAGCCCGGGCGCTATGGTCTTTGGAATTCATGACGAGGTCACGTGCAGTCGACTGCTCGATTTGCACTCGCACCTGCGAGTTAGCCCTCGCATCGTGAGCATTCGCGCCGCAGAGGCAGTCAAGTACGTCAATAACGCATGGCACGCCTTAAAGATCAGCTTTGCCAACGAGGTCGGATTGGTGTCGAAGGCCTTCGGCGTCGACTCATTCGACGTCATGGACGCCCTCTGCGCGGATACAAAACTGAATATATCGGCGAGCTATCTCAAGCCCGGTTTTGCCTTCGGAGGGTCCTGCCTTCCGAAAGACTTGTGTGCATTGCGTTATCGCGCGCGCATGCTCGACGTTGAAACGCCCGTTCTCGACGGTGTGTGGAGAGCGAACGAAAACCAGCTCGAGGCCGCCTATCGTTCCATCGAGCGGACCGGCCAACGCCGTATTGGCCTCGTCGGATTGAGCTTCAAACCCGATACGGATGACCTGCGGTCGAGCCCTTTTGTCCAGCTGGCCGAGCGGCTCATCGGCCGCGGCTATCGGGTCAGGATCTACGATCCAGTCATCCGCCTTTCGTCGTTGGTCGGCGCGAACCGCGCTCATGTCCTGGAGCACCTTCCGCACATCGCCGATCTCCTTCTGGAGCGAGCTGAAGATCTTGTCGAGCACAGCGACGTCATTGTTGTAGGCGACGCCCATGCCTTCGAGCCGCTGGCTGATCAGACCGAAAGAGAAGACAAGCTTGTCATCGATCTCGTCAGAATCGATCGCCGGCGTTCGAGCAACGGGCAGTATCAGGGACTGTGTTGGTGATATGCGTACTTTATCGGGCCGCCGCGTTCTGATCGTCGTCGAGAACCTACCCGTGCCGTTTGACCGCCGGGTCTGGGCGGAAGCGCGCACGTTGGAGGCGGCTGGCTACGAGGTCACGGTGGTGTGTCCTCAAGGAAAATTTGCCGCCGAACAGGTCGAGGTCATAGACGGCATTCGGATCTACCGTCATCCCCTGCCGCTCGAGGCTGCCGGGAAGCTTGCTTATGTGGCGGAGTACGCGACGTCACTGTTTTGGGAATTCGTCTATGCGTTCAAGGTATTCCGCTCGACAGGATTTGACGTGATCCATGCGTGCAATCCGCCCGACTTGCTGGTCGTGATTGGCGCGACGTTCAAGTATCTTTTCGGCAAAAAATTCGTTTTCGATCATCATGACCTGAACCCGGAGCTTTTTGAAGCCAAGTTTGGTCGTCGCGGGCTCGTGTGGCAGGTTCTCGTTCTCCTGGAACGATGCACCTTCGCTGTCGCCGACATCTCCATTGCAACGAACGAGTCCTATTACCGAATCGCAACCACGCGCGGGGGTATGCCGGCCCATCGCGTATTCACGGTGCGATCGGGACCCGACCTGGACCGGGTGAGAGAGCGCCCGATCGACGACAGATGGCGAAACCAGCGCGCCACCATGGCGGCCTATGTCGGGGTGATCGGAGAGCAAGAGGGCATCGATCTCCTGCTTCGGGCGATGGACCACATCGTACGGGCGCGGGACCGCAAAGATGTACAGCTGGTCATCGTGGGTGCAGGCCCACAACTGCACTCAGTGCGCCAACTCTCTCAACATCTCGGGCTATCGGATTACGTGACGTTCACCGGACGCGTCGATGACGACACGTTGATGACCATCCTGTCGACAGCCGATGTGTGCGTCAATCCGGATCGGCCCAATCCGATGAACGACATGTCAACAATGAACAAAGTCATGGAGTACATGGCGCTCGGCAAGCCCCTGGTCCAATTCGACCTCAAGGAGGGACGCGTATCTGCGCAGGATTCGTCGCTCTACGCCCGCAATACCGACGTCGCAGATTTCGGGGACAAGATTCTCGAACTAATGGACGATCCGGAGCGGCGAGTCGCGATGGGGGCGCTCGGGCGTAAGCGAGTGCTCGACGAACTGTCCTGGTCCTACGAAGCACCGAAGCTTCTCGCCGCTTATGATGCGCTTTTTCAGCGGCCGGACGGGGCTGTTCTTCGCGGAGCCACAAATTGATCCCGGGCTGGCAGCTTCTCTGGTATGCGCGGCGCCTCGGGCGCATGTCAGGACCCGAAGTCGCGCATCGGCTCCTTGAGCAATTTAAGAGAATGACCGACTCGCGGCGGGATTTCGGCTGGAACCGATTCTCCGGATTTGGTGGGCCTCTTCACGGTCTGCCAGGGTTCACGCCCGCGTTGCCGGCGTCGAACAGTGCGCGACATGAACTGAAGAGCATAGAAGCTGGCGAATTCCATTTGCTCGGCCAACGATGGCCAATGCCTGTCGGTGATTGCCCCTGGTACGCGCAGGATGGTGTTTGGCATCGGGATCCCATGTCCGGCGATCTCTGGCCCGGGAGCGGAACATTCGCATTTCGGATTCTGTATCGCCACGAACGGCGACGTGGCGACGTCAAATTCATTTGGGAGCTCAACCGCCTTCAGCTTCTTCAGGTCCTTGCCGCGGCAGGCGCATCCGACTCCGCGGCGGAGATATTGGAGTCCTGGATGCAGGCGAATCCGCCGTTCGACGGAATCAACTGGGCAAGCTCCATAGAAGCGGCCTCTCGGGTCGTGTCGCTTCTTGTGCTGCTGACTCTGGCGAGTCCGAAACTGCGCTGCCGCCTCGACGTGCCGGCGCGCCGGTTCCTGGCCGCACATACCTACTGGATCGCGCGTTATCCCTCCTTGCACTCATCGGCCAACAATCACCGCGTGGCTGAGCTTGCGTCGCTGCTTCTCGCCAGCGTCTGCGCGCCGGGCCTTCCGCGATCCTTCGTGTATGTCGCCGAGAGCCTGAGAGGACTGGAACAGGTGGCCGTCAGCTTGTTCCATCCCGACGGGGTCGGTGCCGAGCAGTCGCCGACCTACGCGGCCTATTCGTTGGAATGGTTCGCGATCGCCGGGCTGGCCGCGGAGAGCGTGGGCCGGCCGTTTTCCGCCGATATGCGATCGCGACTGTACGCCGCGGCTCTGTATCTGCGAACGATCATGGACGACAGTGGCCGCGTGCCCCGCGTCGGTGACGACGACGAAGGTCGCGTGCTCGTCTCACGCCTGCCCCAGGAAGATAAGTACGTCTCATCGGTGTTGGCGTTTGTCGCCCGTTGGCTGGGCGAGCCCGCGCTGCAGCCGCCGTCGAGTGATCCGCATTTGCGCGATCAATTCGCTGTCGAAATGCGATCCGAATGTGCGCAGAGCGCCGGTACCCCAACGGATCCGGTCGATGTCGGCAAGCGCCTCTCCGTCCCGGTTCTCAAGGTCTTTCCCTACGGGGGTTATACAATCGCCCGCACTGCGACCGAACGCGGCACGCTTCTCATCATGTTCGACCATGGCCCGCTCGGGTTTGGATCTATCGCGGCACACGGCCACGCGGACGCGCTCGCGATCTGGCTGCACTGGGGTGACGAGCCGATCTTGGTCGATGCGGGCACCTATCTCTATCACTCCGGCGCTCAAGAACGCGACCTCTTCCGCGGCACGTGCGCGCACAACACGCTTTCGGTGGAGGACGCAGACCAGAGCTTAATCGCGGGCCCGTTCAACTGGAGCCGGCATGCGCGGACCCGTGTGGTCGCACGCACCGCGAGGAGCATCACCGCAGAGCACGACGGATACGTACGCCGATTCGGTGTCATCCACCGCCGTGACCTCTCCTTCCACGGCAACATCCTGGTGATCGAGGATCGCCTCATCGGCCGCCCGAGCAAGGCGCGCATGCGCTGGTCCGTTGGATTCTTGTTGGGCTCGCAGGTCGAGACGCGTCTCGACGGTTCCCGTGCCAACATCAAGACCAAGGGTGGTCGCGAGCTGTCCCTTCATCTGGAAACTCGGCATCTGAGCTGGGCAAAAATGCCTGCACCGCATTCGCCCGCATTCAACTGCCGAGACATGCTCGATCATCTGTCGGCCGGAGGCAGCATCTTCGATCCGCAATCGCCCCACTTGCCGCACATCCGAACCGTCATCACCGCGTCTTGTGCGGCGGCAGCGTGAGGTCGTGTCGCTAATGCAACTCGTCGTTCGCCTTCAGCGCGTGTCGTTTGCCCTCCAACGGAAGGGCCTCACTCCATTTTCGAGATTCATCGAACTCACGGTCCGCCTTTTCTATGGGGCATGTCTTCCGGCGAAGACGTCAATCGCACCGAGCGTGTTCTTCTATCACAACGCGCTTGGAGTAGTGCTCAATCATACCTGCGTCATCTCAGGGGGCTGCCAGATCGGAACGCACGTATTGCTCGGCGGAAACGGCGACCAAGAGGGGGCCCCACATCTCGACGAGGACGTGGTCGTCCATGCGGGCGCGAAACTGATCGGACCGATTAGAATAGGACGCGGTGCGGTAATCGGGGCGAATTCAGTCGTGATGTCCGACGTTCCCGAGAGGTCGCTTGTTACCGGCGTCCTCGGGAGCGTGAAGAAGCTCGGAATAGACTCTGCCGACTATAAGCTGGTCCGAAACGTTTGCGGAAGGAACGCAAAATGACCCAAGGATCCAGTCTCCGCCGCTTCCGTCGCAGTGTCTACAGCCAGAGCGGCGAAGACGGGATACTTCAGGAGATATTTCGCAGGCTCGGCAGACGCTCCGGCTGGTTCTGCGAATTCGGTGCTTGGGACGGGCGGTATGGGAGCAACTCGTACAATCTCCTGCTCAACGGCTGGAGCGGGGTGATGATCGAGGGTCATCCGGTACGCTATCGCAGGCTCGAAGCTCTTGGCCGCCGGTTCGCCGGACGGCTGCATACGGTGCAGGCCATGGTCTCGCACGAGCCATCCGATCGACACTGTCTCGACAACCTGCTCAAGCGTACGCCTATCCCGACCGACTTCGATCTGCTCAGCATAGACGTCGACGGATATGACTTTCAAATCTGGGACGCGACGAAGGCCTATCGGCCCGGTGTGGTGGTGATCGAAATCAACAGCTCCATTGTTCCCGGCCCCGAAGTCGTACACGCCGAAGGTGGCAATGGATCGAGCTTCACCGCGATGCTCGCACTGGCTCACGCGAAGGGATATGCGCTGGCCGCGCACACCGGGAATATGATTTTTGTTCGATCCGACCTGATCGACCTGCTCGACCTGCCTCCGCGAGAACTCGAAAATCCACAAGAGCTGTTCATCTCGGATTGGGTTGCCCCTACGCGATATTCTGTCGCTAGGAGAAAATTACGCTTCCTCACACGGCAACGTTTGGCTCTCAAAATCGACAACATGCTGAGGGAACGGCCCGATGCGTAAACCGAACCGCAAGCCGCTCGCTGCCGCCTGCTTCCTTGTCATCGCAGTGGCTTGCTCGTGTGTGGCCTCATGGCCGACCCGCGCCGAGCCAACCGCCCTCGCGTTCCGACACGGAATCAGCATTCACCATGCATTGAATTGGGCAAAGATGCAGGCCGGAGCCGGAGGCCAATACGTCTTCCCGCCATTTGCGGATCCGGAATATCTTCTCGATCGGGCGGATCTGAACAAAATTCGCAGCGCGGGCTTCGATTTCGTCCGCCTGACGGTTGACCCGGGACCGTTTCTGCAATTCGAGGGGGCTAGACGCGACGCGCTCGACGAGATCCTGCTCGCCCGCATCAACATGATCCTCCAATCCGGATTGAACGTCGTCGTCGATTTTCATCCCAACAATCAAAATCCAGCCTATCGGCCCCTCGCTCTCATCGCATCCGTCGATACACCCCTGTTCGAGGCCTATGTCGAAGCAGTAGCCCGGACGGCTCGGCTGCTTCGAACTCTTCCGAGCGGGCGCGTGATGCTTGAGCCGATGAACGAGCCGCAGGTCGGCTGGGATGCATCCGGTAACGCCAAATGGCAGGCGATGATGCAGTCGATCTATGGAAAAGTGCGGCAAGCGACACCTTCGCTCGCCCTCATCGTGACCGGCGGCTCGGGCGGAAGCGCAAACGGCCTTCTCGCCCTGGATGCGACGCCCTTTGCGTCCGATCCGCACGTGACGTTCACGTTCCACTATTATCTGCGCTACGAGTTCACGCATCAGTCCATCAAGGCCAACGCGGAAACGAGATTCCTGAGCGCGGTTCCGTATCCGGCGGATAGCCGCCCCCAGGAAGAGAGCTTCCAATCGTTGGCCAACGCGGTTGCGCAGTCCAATCTCAACACAGAGGAAAAAGCCGCTGCGCTCGCCGCCGGCAAGAAGTCGTTGGCGGATTATTTCGCGTCCGGGTTCGACCGGTCCGCGGTCAACTCGACCTTCGTGAGGATCGCCGATTGGGCTGCCCGCTATGGGGTATCGGGATCGCGCATTCTGCTCGGCGAATTCGGGGTCGCGCGCACCTATGCCGGCTACCGAGGGGCCCGCGATGACGACCGGGAGCGCTGGCTCGCAGATATTCGTCAGGCCGCTGAAAGCCGTGGCTGGGGCTGGGCCACTTGGGCGTTCAGAGGCCCCGGCGGAATGGCGCTTGCTCAAGACGACCGACCGGGCGCGCCGCTCGATACAGTCGCACTTCGCGCTCTCGGCCTGTCGGCGATGAGCACAGGCGATGCCGAACCCGCAGTGAACACGAGCCACTGATTGCATGCTGATACGTTCCACATTCATCTACGGCCTGGCTGTCGTACTGCCACGCATCGCCGCTTTTGTGCTCATGCTGGCGTTGACCCGGCTCCTGTCGCCCGCCGAGTTCGGCTTTTACGCTCTCACGATCCTGATCGGGGAAACCGCCGACATGATCGGCGCGGACTGGATTCGCCTCGCGCTTCTGCGGCTTGACTCGCATTCGCAATCGCTCCGGCCAGCGCTTCGTCAATCGGCACGGCTTACGGTTGTGACTGCTCTGGCCGCGACTTTTCTTGCAGCGATCGCGGCGCGCTATCTCGCGCCGGAGCGGCTCACCGAGTTTGTCATTGCAGTCGCCGCTTACGTGCTTGCGAACTCTTACGCCCGGCTCGGCCTCACGGCACTACGAATGCAGCAACAGTCCACGCGGTACGCGGTGGTCGAGTGCCTTCGGTCCGTAGCGACCTTGGCAGCGGGGGTCGGAACCGCCCTCCTTGTGTCGCGCTCCTTCGTCGCGAACTCGCTGGCAACGTCGAGCATCACCATGCTCTTCGCACTGGTGAGTTTCAAGATGGCGACTGGCGACCCCGCCAGCGAGTACGCGCAGATCACCGCGACCGTTCGCGAGCGGCTGCAATTCGGGGTGCCCATCATAGCGCTTTCGATCGCCGGATATGCGATCTCGGGTGCCGATCGCGTCTTTCTGAAATTTTTGACTGATCCAAGCACACTCGGCATCTATTCCGCTGCCTACGCGATCGGACGTCAGCCCATCGACATAGTCGCGAACGCCGTCAACCTGGGCGGATTTCCTGAGCTCGTCAGGCGGTACGATCTGAACGGGCCGCTTTATGCGTCACGATTCCTGGGCGAGAAGCTCGCGTTCATGCTTCTGCTGACATTGCCCATCTGCATCTTCCTCGCGTTGTTCACTTCGCCGTTGCTGGCGCTCTTGCTGCCACCCGCCTATCGCGAGATCGGCTGCAGTGTTCTCCCCTATGTAACGGCCGGCGCCGTACTGCTCTCGCTGAAGCACTTCGTGTTCGACAACGTCTTCCTTTTGTTGAAGAGGAATTGGCTCCAGGCATACACCTATTTTCCCGCAGTGCTCGCCGGGTTCGTGGCCAATCCCTTGTTGATACGCGCCCATGGAGCGAGCGGCGCAGCGATGTCGTTTTGCCTGGCAGGAGCAGTCGGCTTGACGACCAGCTATATCGTGTCGTCGCGCCTGTTGAGACCTTCCCTCGATCTTTCGCGTTTGATGACCAACTTTCTGGCGAGGACGTCATGATCAGCAGGGCGAAACAACCTCGCGCTCAAAAGCGTTCAATAGTTCTCTTTCTCAAGTCGCTGAATGCGGGCGGGGCTGAACGCGCTGCGTTGCACCTTTCTGCCGAACTGGCCAAGCACGGACACGATGTGTGTTTCGTTTTGATCGACCCGACGGTCGTGCCCGCCGGCGATCTGTCGGCCTTGGTTTCCGCCGGCATCGAGATTGTCAGCTTGGAGTGTGCGAGAGCGCGTTCGGCGATACTGCCGCTCGCACGCCTCCTTCGCAGGCGCAGCCCGGATGTATTGATCTCCTTCCTGGCCGAGCCGAACTGCGTAGCCGTTCTGGCCCGCGCCATAGGGCGTGTCTCGACGCGGCTCGTCATCACGGAGCACGGCCTGCTCTCGACTGGCCGAAAACTGTTGTATCGATGTTGCGCTCGCGGCGCCGACGCTATCGTCGCGGTTTCGTCAGGCCTGGCGGCCGAAATCGCAGAGGCCTGCGGGATACCGCAAGCCCGGGTGAACGTGATTCATAACCCCGTCGTTACGAGCGATTTCGATTCCTTATGCAGCGCGCCCGTCGACGAGACTTTCTTCGTTTCCGGTGTCCCCGTCTTTCTCGCGGTGGGCCGCCTCGTTCCAGAGAAGGATTATGAGGGCCTGCTGAGGGCATTCTCTTTTCTGCTCACCAGACGCGAAGCAAGGCTTGCATTTGTCGGCGATGGCCCACTTCGCTCCCGGTTGCTGCAAGCTGCCGAAGAGCTTGGCGTTCGCGAGCACGTCGCCTTCCTTGGGTTTCAATCCAACCCTTGGCGATTCATGAGACGTTCGGCTGCGCTTTTGGTGTCGTCGCGCCACGAGGGTTTCGGAAATGTGCTCGTTGAAGGCATGGCGGCGGGAGTTCCGGTCGTGAGCACGGACTGTCCCTACGGGCCCGCCGAAATCCTAGAGCATGGTCGATGCGGCCTGCTGGTGCCGGTCGGCGATCCCTGTGCTATGGCGCACGCGATGGAAAGGGTTCTTGAATGTCCGATTTCCATTTCGGTATCGATGGATCGGGCGCGACAGTTCACGGCGGCCGCTGTCACCAGTAGCTACGCAAATCTCATCGAGGATTTGTGTATCCGCGCTGCCGCTGACCGAGGAGCGCGCCAATGAGGCTGCTGCACCGAGTTCCCGAAAACGACTATGTCCGCGCGCCGACACCGGGCTTTTTCCCCGGACTTGCCATTACGGATCGCCTGACAGCCGAACGACTGCTCGCGTTGGCGCTGACAAGCGCTGTCATGGTGCGCCTCTTCATTAGCGGCGCCGTATTGAACTCGGTCTATTCCTATTCCGATTTCGGAGGCAGCATTGTCGAAAAGATCCATCCGGGATCTTACCTCCTCTTTTTGCTTTTCCCGCTGTTCCTGCCTCGGCAGCGGTGCGGACCTCACGAGCGTCGTGTGGTGTTCGCGAATGCCATCCTAACAGGCACCGTCATCGCAGTGGGCGTCGCTTCTGTCTGGCGGGGTGGCGCGACATCGGCGGGCTTTTTGGTCGATGCGCTTCTCATTGCGCCGGTAGCCTGTCTTTCCATTCTTTCCCTGTCGCGTTCTCATCGTCGTCTTTTGGCGGTCACAGTTCTGACGGGCTTGGCGGTGAATTCGGCGGTCGTGTTCTGGGAACTCGCGCTTCACCGGCACTTGCTGCCGTACGCGTTAATCGAGGATATCTTCCGTCCGGCCGGGTTGTTGGGACACCCACTCCTCTCCGGCCTTTGCAGTGCTGCCGCGATCCCCTTCTTTTTCGCTGTGTTCCGGTCGAGACTCGTCAAGTGGTCCGGTGCCGTTCTAATGTTAGCGACCTGCCTCGCCTGCGGTGCGCGGACAGCTTCCGCGGCGGGGGCGGCGGCGTTCTTGTTATCCGCTGTTATAAGCGGCATGCCGGCAAGGCCAGGGGACCGATTTGAACCGGTGGAACTCGCGCTGGCAGCCGTGATGCTGTTGCTCTGTTTCCCGCTGCTGCTTGCTTTGTTCCTGCACTCGCCGACGGCGGATCGCCTGGCCGGTGGCCTTTCGGGTGACGAAAGCATCATGTCTCGTATTTCCGTCTATGAAGCCCTGCATTTCCTCAGCCCAAACGAATTTCTTTTCGGTGCAGCCTTCGGCCACGCGCAGACGATTCTATTGGATGGCGTGAAGCTACAGAGGGTGGAAAGCCCCATTGTGAGTTCCGTCCTCATGTTCGGGGCAGTGAACGCGGTCGTGCTGGGCCTTGGCTACGTGCTGTTCTTCGTAGGCCTGTTTCGTTCGTGCGGACGGTTCGCAAAGACAGCGATTGTCGCCTTTGTGATTATGGGCCTGTCGAACAATACGCTGACAGCGAAGTCGCCGGCTCTGTTACTCATCGTTGTCCTCGCCGCGGCCACGGATGAATACGCGCGGCCCGGTTCACGCGTCGGCCGCCGCCATCGCCCCAACGCAGTCAACTCTCCAACCCGAGCCGCGTATCCCTGATCGTGAGCCTTTGAATGCAACAGTTTCTCAAAGCAAGCATATTGCAAGCGGCTCGCTGCTCTGGGCTGGCGCTCATTTTCCGCAGGTTCTTTGCAGGTCGAGCAGCCATTCTCATGTTCCATGAGATTCAGCAGGACTTTAGCTCGGAATTGATGACCGGAACCCCGGTTTCGCTTTTTGAATATTCGCTGAACTGGCTGCAGCGGGAAGGATGGTCGATCGTCAGCCTGGACGAATGTCTTGAAAGGCTGGCAAGGAATGATCGATCGCGCCGCTACGCAGTTCTGACTTTCGACGACGGCTACCGCAATAACGTATCGGTGGCGCTTCCAATTCTAGAGCGGCTTTTCGCGCCGTTCATCATCTATGTACCCACTGGAGCCCCGACACGATCCATGCAGTCGTGGTGGTTGGGATTGCGCAAATTATTTCTCTCGAGAGACACGGTCACGATCGACCCGATAGGCGTCCGGTTCCGCTGTTCCGACCTCTACAACAAGACGCTCGCGTTGAACGAGGTCACACGGTGGGTACACCAAGATTATCAGCGAGCTGCGATGCTCGCGCCCACGTTCACCAAGGCGGATATATCGCTATCGGCCTTGAATGAGGCATATTTTTTGGATGAACGCGAGCTTCGAATCCTGGCGCAGCATCCTCTCGCATCCATCGGCGGACACACCGTTTCTCACGCGGCACTGACATCCCTCGATGTCCCTGCGGCGCGCGCTGAAATGGCAGATAATCGCCAGTATCTGGAGAACTTACTGCAGCTTCCTGTTCGACACCTTGCTTATCCATACGGCACCTCCACGGCATGTGGTCCTCGGGAAGCACATCTTGCGAGAGAAGTTGGATTTTCGACCGCGGTAACAACGCAGCACGGACAAATATTCGATTCGACGAAGCTTGATAATTTTGCACTTCCTCGCATTGCCGTTGGGGGACATTGCGAGACGCGGGCCGCGTTCGAGGGTCGAATGAACGGTATCCAGTCGGCAGTCCACATGCTGCTGGGTCAATAGGGATGCATACCCGCGAGGTGCTCGAAAGGGCCATTGGATGGATATGTTTGCGCGCAGCAGCAACCATTTGAACATTGGTTTCGGGGCGACCCGAAGACGAGTTCGGCATGACGTTTTGTTCGCCTCGCCGGCTGCGGTGTTCACCACTCTCCTTGCCGCCGCGACGAGCGAATACGCATGGCGTGGTTCTAGAGGCCCCCACTCGCTCAACCTGGTAGTGGAGGGCCTGGCTCGTGCTTGACCTGCAAGCGCGCCTCAGGCGCACGCCTGGGCTTTATCACCATTACTGGTCCTCGATTGATCGCTTGGCGCAAGCCGATCGGAGCGACATCGAGGCATATTGGGCCAAACAGCTCGGCCGCATGATGCGCAAGCCCCGGGCGTTGCCCGCCGCGTATCACGGCTATGGCTCATTCGAGCAGCTACCATATCTCTCCAAAACGGACGTGCGAAGCAAGCCCGAGTCCTACGTGCGCCGTTCGTTCGGTCCAACATCGAAGAAGCAGACCAGCGGCACGACCGGTGCAGCTCTTACCCTCCATCGTAGCCTTGCGTCCGTCGTGTTCGAGCAGGCGGCGATAGACTGGGTGGTCGCACGAGCAGGACACGATTTCGCCACGGAGCACATCGCGGTGTTCCGTGCAGCGGATATCACCCCTTCGACGGAACCGACCCGTCTGTTCTGGCATTTCGAGGAAGGCGGTCGCGTCATGGTCTTTCGGCCCAATTGCCTGAATAGACTGACCCTGCCGGATTTCCTCACTGCACTCCGCAAGTTCCGGCCTGACATCCTGTACGCCTATCCTAGCGCAGCGGATCAGTTAGCCCGATTGCTGGAGCAGGAAAACAACACTTTTCGGTTTCCGCTGGTGGTGACTTCGTCGGAGGTTTTGTCGCCCGCCATGCGCCAAAGAATCACGAACACGCTCGGGGCGATCGTGGTCGACTACTACGGTCAGGGCGAACGGGTCTGCTTCGCTTATTCGGTGGCCAATCGCGAGTATCGATTCATGCCGGCATACGGATACGTTGAATTCCTGCGAAAATCGGATGCGGCGGAAGCAGAGATCATCGGCACCCCGTTTCACAATTCGGCGCAGATCCTGCTGCGGTACAGAACCGGAGATCTTGTCGCCATCCCGGATGTCGACGATGATCAGCTCCGTGATGTTTCGCTTGGCAAGCGTACGTTCGACGGAATCACCGGTCGTTCAAACGAAGTGCTGTTCGGACCTGCGGGCGAGGTTCTCATTGGCCTCAATCACATCCCGAGGGGGTTCAATTCGCTCGGCCCCTTCCAGTTCGTTCAGGCAGCACGCGACCATGTCCGCATCCTCGTCCTCGACCCGACTGGAGGAAGTGGAGAAACCAGAAATCGGATTCTTGCGGACGCACGGAAGAAAATTCCCATGTCGATGGCCATCGATGTGGAATTTACGGAGGAGCTGCTGCAAACCCCGGCGGGAAAGGTCCCCTTCGTGGTGCACCTGTTCCAGGCCGAAAATCAGTGAGAGAGCCAGGAGGGCCGGTTGCAAAGGCACCCCATCAAGCTCGCAGACCTCAAGCGGGAGAGTGCTATGTCTCTAGCGCCTTCGCGTCCGCCGTCCGTGGCTTTCGTCGGGCCAGTTGCGAAGAAAGGGCAATCCGCTATCGGCGGGTACGAAGCCGCCAATCGCCGAACGATTACTCTGCTCAATCACGCCGGGGTGAGCGTGCTCGAATTTCCCTATCCTGTTGCGCGCGGTCCGAAATGGCTGAAGACCCTCATCTACCTGATCGGGTTTGTGCGAATAGCTGTCGGAATCATCACGCGGAATAAGGCGTTTCAGCTCGTGCATATCACCCCGCTTCGCCGTCAATTCATCCCGGCGGAACTAGCGCTTTGCCGGCTGGCAAAATTGCTTCACAAGAAACTGCTTCTGGATATCCGAGGCGGGGACTTTATCAATGCATATCATCGCCACGGCAAGCCGCACCAGAAATGTCTGAAGGCAATGGTTGCAGCAGCCGACGGAATTGGATGCGAGGGGCTGAGCGGCGTTCAATTCCTGGCCAACAATCTTGTGGCAAGAAACGTCTTTTACCTCCCGAATTACGTCGCCACCCGACCAGACCGCAGGCCGGTCGAGTTCGAAGAGTTGTCGCGATGCATATACCTCTTAATGCTGGGGCGAGTTGTTCCCGAAAAGGGCGTCGGACTCGGCATTGAATGCGTGAAGATCCTGAACCGATGTAATGCGCATGCGAGACTGGAGATCATAGGGACTGGGCGGGCGGATTACATCGCGCAGCTTGAGGACCAAGCCAAGTCCGCACCTGTGACGTTCACCGGTGGGCTAGCGCCCGAGCAGATCCAACAGCG
>Ga0307474_10002132_pt1 | contig 14253 bp, 13 predicted proteins | sample atmos_gasesECM1C_2_FD_203312 | JGI IMG/M metagenome (GOLD analysis project Ga0307474, IMG submission 203312) | Hardwood forest soil microbial communities from Morgan-Monroe State Forest, Indiana, United States - atmos_gasesECM1C_05 | ecosystem: Environmental > Terrestrial > Soil > Temperate... | reverse complement strand
CGTCGGAAGAAACCATTGAGCTCCTCTGGACCCGAAGGTCCATAGGGATAGTGCGGGCGATTCTTTGGCTGCTGTACACTGCGACGCTAGCGTGTTTCTTGGTCGCTATCTGCGTAGGGGTGTATCAGCACGCTAGCGATGTGCATGACCCGTAAAAAACTCCCGCGCGGATGAGGTCTGAAAAGATTCTGCGAAGGTATGGCCGTTCTGGATTCGTGGCGGGCGGCCCAAGGCTTTTGATCCGGTTAGCATGGCCAACACGGTGGGTGTTGGTAACGGAGCATACAAAGCTCCGTGAGATTTTAAAGCGGAGAATCTTCACTAGAAATCTTCAGATTGTCGGTTACGCTGGGCGCCGATAAATCAGGGCGTTCGTAATTCTGTTCGGGACTGCTTCGCAAAACGTCACCCATTTCTTTCACTGACGCCGCGTAACACTGCCCGCAAAAACCATCCTTTCCTGCGGCTGGTTCTGGGCAAGCGTTGGCAACGTGTCCGTGCGTGGAGCTTGGGCACTTGCAATTTGGCAGCGGTATTCCCGACATAAGTACCTTTTTACCCCGCCACCAGACCGGCGTCAACACCCTGCTTCCCACGGGGAATGATCAAACTCAAACCTCACGCTCTCGACAGGACCCGCCCTTGCAAAACCCGCAAGGACGGGGGGGCTGGCCCACTCGCGCTCTCTCATTGGGCGTCGTTCGCTGCCGCCACAGAGGATGCCCCGCCCGTCTTCCTTTGACGGGTGGGCTGCGGTGCCGATGGTATCAGGCGATTTTTCGTATGGGAAGCGCGACTTTGGGGGAGTCATTGACCAAGACCGGGCCGCGCTCTTGGTAGGCATAGCGCCGAAAACTGCTCCATGCCCATTGCTCCGGTTCGAGTGCCAGACCTCATTCTCGGCAATCACAACATAGGCGTGACCGGATTGGGCGGGTGGCCCAGCCTTTGTGTTTTCGCTTCCCGTTCCGGAACGGTGGGGTGCCCCGTCCTTGCGTTTTTTGCAAGGGCGGGTACGATGGTGCCGATACTATTTGATTTGTCATGCCAAGCGGATTGCATCGGACCTATGGCGCTCATCACCTGCACTTTATCACTACCTCATGCTACCGGCGATTGCCTTTTCTGCGCAGTGCGCGCAGCCGCGATACCTTCCTGACGATTCTGGAACAGACTCGCGAGCGTTATCGCTTCGTAGTCGTCGGCTATGTGGTGATGCCGGAACACGTCCACCTGCTTTTGACGGAGCCAGAAATTGGGACTCCCTCGACCGTGATGCAGGTGCTGAAGCAGCGCACGGCCCGCGCTTTGTTACCCAAGCGCAAACGGAGGAACCCGACCCAACGAAATCTGTTTGGAGGCGAGCCGAAGGGCAGAGCGTTCTGGCAGGCGCGCTCCTACGACTTCAACGTATGGACGACGAAGAAGCGGGTGGAGAAGCTCCGGTATATGCACCGCAACCCGGTGAAGCGAGGCTTGGTCGGCACACCAGAGGAGTGGCGGTGGAGCAGTTATCGTTTCTATCTTCTGGGCGAAGTCGGGCCAGTGAAGGTGAATGAAGGATGGGGGAAGATTTCGTTCCGCGATCGGGTGGCGTAGCTTCGCTGCTGTCGGGGTTCGTGGTACCCGCCCTTCGCAAAGAACGCGAAGGACGGGGCACCCCTATGGTGGTGGATTCCAGCAAGATCGGAAGCCCGGGCCACCCGCCCTCAGAATTTCCCTTGGGACCCCGAAAACGGCTGCGATTTTCGCCTAATTCGCTGTTCGCGTCAATATGAAAGAATTTCTCCTGGATCCCCCTGCGGTACGAGATTCCGAACCAAGTCCCGTAGTCGGCCGTCAACTGGCGAAATATCCCGGTTACACGCATTGTCCGATGGTGTGGGATTTTGCCTTTTCGCAACTCGTCCGATAGTATCTCGGTGCTTTCCCGAAAAGGAGGAAACATGCGGATGAAGCGAATTGCAGGATGGGGATTCGTCGTGATGCTGTGCGCGCTGGTCTGGATTCCGGCGCTGGCTGCCGACAAGTCGGACGTCGCGGGCCGCGCCGCCACTTGGGAGAAGGAATACAACGCGGGGAACCTTGCGGCTGTTGTGGCGCTTTACGCGCCCGATGGCTGCCGGATGCCCCCCAACCAGGACGCCGTCCATGGCAGAGATGCGATCTTGGCACAGCTCAAGGCCGGCAAGGATCGTGGCTTCGCCCAGGTCAAGATCGCGGTCACTGCCGCCGACAGCAGCGGCGACGTCGGCTATGGCACAGGAACGTATGTGGTCACGGGCGCTGATGGTTCCCATGTTGACCATGGCAAGTGGATGCTGACCTCGAAGAAGGTGGACGGGAAGTGGGTGACCCAGTGTGACATTTTTAATTCTGACATGCCCATGCCGGGCGGAGCGATGAAATAGTTTAACGTGGGCACACTCGCCATGCCCCCAAAAGGCTTGCGGGTGTGCCGCCCCGTTTCTGCGATGGCATTGGCAATGTAGCGCACGGGTGCCAGCCCGCCAAATCTGGGTGAACGTCCCTCTGTTCCCGGCTTATCTCTTTATCGCGGTTTATCTTTCACAGGTGTAAATCTATCTGGGCGGTTCCTCACCGGGCATCGGGAATAGCAGTTCGAGGAGTTGGCGGGCGTCTGCATCGCCATTCCAAGCGTGTCCGGTCAGAAACAATGACGCCTGTTCGAAGTTGAGTTTGTTCAGACGGGGGGTTGAGTAAGGCTTCTCAGGGCTTTCTTCTTGTCGCATGCGTAGGGCCGCCTCCTTTAAGGAAGCACGCCCGGAAGGCAGACTACAAGAGAGTTGGGTTTCGGCGGCTGGCTTTTTTATTTTGTTACGAAATCCGAACAAAAGTGAGGCCATGGCCTGAAAGCTCGTCGGCGCGAAGATTTCTCAGGGAATGACGTCGGTCCAGTCATCGTCAGCAGAGGCTTGAATGGTCAGTCCCGTCTGTTGCAGGAGATGCCAGGTCTCGCGAAAGTTCTCGTATTTCTGGTGCGGGTTGCGCGGCGAAAAGTAGAGGCTGTAATGATCCTCGCCGATCGCATCGTAGGGGATGATGTACCAGGCATCGATAGGGATGACAAGGATTGCGAAGAAGTCGACGCTGCCGGGCTGGTACTTCTTGCGCTTTGATCCGACCAATTTGAGGCTGTAACCGTGTCCTGGGCGCCAGTGAATGGTGGACTTGACCTGGACGCGGAGCGAGCGCGTGGGGATTTCTACTCCGACGTCGTAGCGTGCGACGCCGAAGGGGCGCGACACCTTCATTCCCAGGCCGGCGGCCAGCATCATGAAGTAGAGTTCGGCCCACTCTCCGCGAGCCTTGTGATCTTGTAGCTTGCCGCCTAGCAGACGATCTGGCTTTCGTTTCATCAGATGTTGCCTTTCTTTGTGCAGGAAAACATGGTGCAAGAAAAAATCGCGGCCGGGCCGCGATTGGTTCGATGGTGGGGACAGCTACCTTTGAGGGGCGATGTGCCCCAAAATGAGGGTGACGTGCCCCAAAACACAAAAGGCGCAGCTTCAGGCCGCGCCTTGTTGCGGAATTTTTACTCTATAGTTCAATTATATCAATTTGCTATAGGTGAATGCGACAAATTCTCTCACAATATATTTCCTTTCGCTGCCGTCAGATAGAGCTGATCGTGTAATTCTTGCCTATTGACAAGATTCGCTCTTTCACTTTGCTGCGGGGTGCCGGGAGTGTTCGGTTTTTCCGTCTAACAAATTCAGCGCGTGAGGAACGAGGCCGGCTACGGCTTCGAGTGATTCCACCGCGCCGCTGGGACTGCCGGGGAGATTGAGAATGAGAGTTTTTTCGCGCACACCGCAGACGCCGCGGCTGAGGGCGGCGAAAGGAGTTTTCTTTGCGCCTTCAAGGCGCATGCGCTCGGCGACGCCGTCGAGGAGACGATCACAAATCGCTTCGGTGGCTTCGGGAGTGACGTCGCGGGGGGCGATTCCGGTGCCGCCGGTGGTCACGATGAAGCGGGCTTCGAGGGCAAGGTGGACGAGGGCGTTCTGAATCTGCATGGAATCGTCTTGCACGATTCTGGTGGCCACCACGCGAAAGCCCAACTTTGCGAGGGCTTCGGCGACGGCGGGGCCGGAGAGATCGGCGCGGTCGCCGCGGGCGCAGGAATCGCTGACGGTTACGACGGCAGCAGTGGCGAGCGGTGATGATTCCGCCGGAGGCTCAGCTGTCGAGGAGGACATCTTCTTCCTCTTCGCGGCCGCGACTTCCGCTTGAAGCAGGGCTGCTGGACTGGGGAGTGCTCGAGGCGGGAGCTGCGCTCGCGCCGGTGCTGGCCTGATCGGCGGCTTCGGCGGCGACTTCGGCGGCGCCATCGCGCTGCGACTCATCGAGCTGGCGCAGGCCCTCCATCAACAGACCCTGGGTGTTGAGTTTGGTAGTTTCCTGATCGGTCTTGCCCTCGAAGTTGAGTTCGAAGTTGCCGCCGGTCCAGCGGAGAACTTTGAAAACAGCTTCATCGCCGGTCAGCGATCCATAAGTTGCGTGCTTCACCTGGCCTTCGACAAAAAAGACCTGGCACTTCTCGCCGTCGCGGTTGAGCTTGAGCTGGCAGCTCTTGCGGCCCATTTCGAGCGACTGCATGAGGTCGATGACATTCATCTGCGAAAGATTGCCGCGGACCACGCCATCGGAAGGAGCGGTCTTGGCCATTTTCTCGAGCGCGATGCGGTCGATGGTGCGCTTGATGCGGCGAGTGGCTTCTTTGAGAAAGAAAGGTTTGACCAGATAATCGTCGGCGGCATCCTGGGGAGATAGACGCTCGTCAATGTCGGTGCGGCTGGCCATCAAGATGGCCGAAAAATTTGCGGTGGCGGGACGGCTCTTCAGCTTCTCGACGAGCTGGCGTCCGTCCATGCCGGGCATGCGATAGTCGCAGACGACGAGGTCGGGAGGATCGTCGACTGCCTTCAGCAGAGCGTCGGCGGTGTCGCCGGCAGAGACGACGCGCGCGAATGAGGCAAGCGCCTGCTGCAGCATCGCCAGGACCATCGGGTTGTCATCGACTAAAAGCAGTTTGACGTCATTGGCCATGGATCATTTTGAGTGCGCGCTGTTTTTTGGGCGCCGGTATTCTCCGCTCTTGCCGCCAGACTTGTGCTGCAAAACAATCTCTCGAATCTCGATTCCTTTGTCGAGCGCCTTCGCCATGTCATAAATCGTGAGCGCGGAAACGGTGGCGGCGACGAGGGCCTCCATTTCGACGCCGGTTTCGGCGGTGGTTGCGACTTTGGTGGTGATCGCGACGCCATTTTCGCACAGGCGCATGTCGACATCAACGCAGGCGAGAGGCAACGGATGGCACATGGGGATGAGTTCGGAGGTGCGCTTGGCAGCCATGATGCCGGCGATGCGAGCCACTTCCAACGGATCACCTTTGGGATTTTTGGGCAACGCCTGCAGGACGGCCGGTTGCATAAGCACGAAGGCGCTGGCCTCGGCCTCGCGGCGGGTGGCGGCTTTGCCGGAAACATCGACCATGCGGGCGCGGCCGGCGGCGTCGTAGTGGGAGAGGGTTCTCGCCATGCGGAATCTATATCTTACATGGAGAGCGGGCGGGGGTTGTGGGCGTGGGACAGAATCAAAAGCTTCCGACCGCAAAGGGCGCCAAGAACTGCCGCGAAGTTCGGGAAGAAATGCCTCTGACGGGCGATTGGGGGGAGGACTGGTTTTCGAATTACGGCGCAGGCGTTCTTCTTCAACAGTTTTCCTAGCGGAGCATTATGGCGATCCACTCACCAGCGAGGATGTGTTCGCGATCGGGGGGGATTACGATATAGCAGTTTGCGCGGGCGCGGGATGCGATGTCGCCCGATCCCTGCCACGGGACCAGTTCGGCCTGGGAGTTTTCGTACTCGCCGGAGAGAGTTGCGGGGAGAAAACGCGTGAGTCCGGGCTTAACGCGAATATCGGATTTCAGATGTGCGTGCAGGAATTGGAGTGGGCGCGGGGATGCTCCTGCCAGGGCTTCGAGCATGGGGCGGCCAAAAATTTCGAAAGTGACCATGGTGGAAACTGGATTGCCGGGGAGGCCGAAGAAGTATTTGTGGGACTGGCCGGGCGCAGGGACGCGGCCGAAGACTACGGGGCGGCCGGGCTGGATTTTCGCTCCGGTGAAAAAGAATTCAGCTTGCAGTTCTGAAAGGACCTGCTCGACGAAGTCATAGCGGCCCATGGAGACGCCGCCGGTCATGATCAGCAAATCGGATTGGAGGCCCAGCTCGATCAGCTGGCGAAGGCGGCGCGGTTCGTCGGGAGCGATGGGCAAGAGGGTGGGCTCTCCGCCGGCTTCCTGGACTTGCACGGCGAGCGAATAGCTGTTGGAGTTGCGAATCTGCGCGGCGCCGGCTGGGTCATCGAGTTTGGCATCGACTTCGACGATCTCGTCGCCGGTGGTGAGGATGGCCACAGGCGGGCGCGTGAAAACGTTCAGGCGCGATTTGCCGACCGAAGCTGCGAGTGCGATGGCGGCCTGGTCGAGGCGAGTGCCGCGATCGAGCACAAGAGTTCCGCGTCTGGCTTCGGCACCCTGGGGAACTATGTTTTCGCCGGATGCGACGCTTCTGGCGATTTCGACGGAATCTCTGTGTGCAGAAGTGTATTCCACCATCACTACGGCGTCGGCGCCCTGTGGAACCGGGGCACCGGTCATGATGGAAAAGGTTGCGCCGGGATTTACCGTCGATGGAATCTTGGTAGGGAGCGGGCCGGCCTTGATCTCTCCAATGACTCTTAATTTGGCGGGGAGGGTTGCCAGATCGGCGGCGCGGACCGCATAGCCGTCGCGAGTGGAGCGGGCGAAGGGCGGGATGTCGCGATCGGCGGTGATGGATTCGGCGAGGACGCGGCGGGCGGCGTGGAGGAGGGGGACGGTTTCGATTTCTTTCGGCGCTAGTTTCGACGCATGATCTTCGACGACCCGGCGTGCTTGTTCGAACGTGAGTACGAGGGAGACGGTTGGCGGAGCGGGCATGGGAAGATGATAGAACAAGTGGGCGGCGGGGCAGCGGCTGAACAGTTTGCTGCATGCCTCACATTATCTGGCGAGTTCTTGACCCATTATCTGGCGAGTTCTTGACCCAGGACGGTAGGGTTGCTGGCGAAGGAGAGGCCGACATCGAGGGCGATGACCCGGTCGCGGACCAACTGGGCGATTTCTCCGTCGAAGTGCTGCATTCCTTCGGAGGCGCCTGCCTTCATCGCGTCCAACAAGAGTTTGCCATCGCGCTCGCCTTTTTCGATGCACTCGCGAGTGCGGGCATTGGCCTTCAGAATTTCAACGACTGCAACGCGGCTGGCGCGGTCGGTCTTGGGCAGGAGTCGCTGGCAGACGATGTAGCGGAACGATTTGGCGAAGCGCTGGCGCACGCTCTGCTGCTCCTCAGGGGAGAATGAAGTGACGATACGCTCCACGGTTTTAGGGGCGTCCATGGTGTTGAGGCTGGAAAGCACGAGGTGCCCGGTTTCGGCGGCTTCGAGAACGATTTCGATAGTTTCGCGGTCGCGCATTTCACCCACCAGAATCACTTTCGGCGCCTGCCGCAAAGCGGAGCGCAGGGCATGGGCGAAGCTGGGAGTGTCACTGTGCAGTTCGCGCTGGTGAACGGTGGAACATTTGTGGTTGTGCAGGAACTCAATGGGATCTTCAATGGTGATGATGTGGTAGTTCTTCTCGCGATTGATGCAGTCGAGCAGCACCGCGAGGGTGGAAGATTTGCCTGATCCGACAGGTCCGGTGACCAGCACGATGCCATCGCGCAGTTTTGCCACGTCGGCGAGGTGGGGGGGCAAACGGAGCGAGGCGAAATCGGGAATCGAAGTGGGGATGACGCGCATAACGACGGCGCAACTGCCGCGTTGGATGAAGATATTGACGCGGAAGCGAGCAACGCCGGTCACGCTGTAAGAGATGTCACAGGAGCCGTGCTCGCGCAGAGTTGCGACTGCCTGCTTGTTGTCGCCAATCAGATCGGCGGCAAGGCGGCGGGTATCGTCGGCGGTAAGGGTTGCGAGACTGGAAACCTGGACGGGAATGAGCTGTCCATAGACTTGGACCTGAGGCGGGCGTCCCGGGGAAAAAATGAGATCGCTGATATGGTCGGCGGCGCGCAGCATTGCCGCCAGCAAAGTGGGCGTAGCAACGTTGCCAGTTCCGGAATAGCCTTCCAGAGAGACCGCAATTGCGGCGATGCCAGGTGCTGCCATTCACTCCTCTTGCCTAAATTTGCAGGAACTGCTGCCTGTTTTAGGGGATTTGCACGCACCACAGAAGAAGGCCTAGCAACACTTTACCGCGCGAGCGAGGTTAGCGCTAAGGACGGTTAGGACATAGTCCTTGGTAACGTTACCTGGTGGGCGAAGGGGGTGGAGATCTCGCAAAAAGAAGCGAGAAGTGGGGCACCGGCGATTCGCGGAAGTTGGGTTATTTCTTGGTTGCGGCCTTTTTCTTCGTGCCGTAGCCAGTTTCGACGGATGCGCCGATGCTGGTGAGCATCTGCTTGGCTACGTCGGCGTACTGACCAGTGGGTTGGAGCTCCAGGTATTTCTGGAAGGCTTCGGCTGTGCCCGGTGGGGCAACCATTTTGTCGCCCTGGAGGGTGGCCTTGCCGATCATGTTGACGCCTTTCTGGTAGTAAGCGTCGGCCCGGTTGGGATCGGCTGCGATACATTTGTCGAAGGCGGCGATGGCATCGTCGACTTTGCCGGCATTGGTCAGGACTGCGCCGATGTTGTAGTAATACCCGGCGGCGCCTTCTGGATTTAACTGCGACGCTTGAGTATAAGCCGCCACTGCGTTGTCGACTTTGCCGGACCTGGCGTCGGCATCGGCGAGATTGTTGTAATAGGCCGCCAAGATTTTGTTATCGTCTGGACCCTTTTTCGTTTCCATCGCCTTCTGCTTGAGATCGATCGCCTTCTGGTAGTCGGTGGCAGCTTCCGTGAGGCGCCGGGTCTTCTCCGCTCGATCGGTCTGTTTTGTGGCGGAGTTGCGGTAGGCATCAGCGAGTTGCGCCCAGATCACATCGCGGGTAGCGTCCATTTGCGTGGCTTCGGTTAAGGTACTAACCGCTGTGTCGAAGTCTCCTGCTTTTGAGGCCGTGCTGGCAGCCTGGATTTTTTCGTTCAGGGCTTTGACCGTGTTGACTTCCTTCTGCTGTTTCTCAATGGCCTCCTGCCGCTGCTTGAGTTGTTCGGGGGTGAGGCCCTGGCCCTTGCCTGCTTCCTCGGCCTGCTTCTTCAGGTCGAAGTCGAGGGTGTTCTCGTCCAACACGACTTGAAACTTGCCGTAGTGGAAGATTTCTTTATTAGCCTTCTGATCGTCGGCATTTTTATACAGCGTGACCGTATAAGGGCCACTTGCAATGCCCAGGGAGAAGTACTCTCCCTTTTTATTGGTCTTGAGGGTGTATTTCTGACCAGTGTCCGTATTTGCGAAGACCACAACGCCGTCAACGATGGGATTGCCCTGCTGGTCCTTGCAGACACCCTTAACACTTCCGGAAGCGACCTGCGCGAAGACCGGAGGCAGGCATAGTCCCAGGATTAAGAACATGAAAACGAACACCGCAAAATATTTTTTCATCGGGTTGTTCCTCGTGGCCTTCCGGCGGAAAACTCAGGTTATGGAATGCTGATTCTTGATGGTTAACTAAACCTGGTTAACGATCAAGAATCAACATTCTGGTGAAGCATGGCATAAGGGATTGGATCGGTAGTCCCCGCTGCGGCAAACGCCCGCAATCGCAACACACAGCTGTCACAGAGGCCGCAAGCTCGATCCTGGCGACTGTAGCATGACCAAGTTAAATCGAATGGCGCGCCGAGTTCAAGACCCAGACGCACAATTTGAGACTTGCGCAAGTGGATGAGCGGCGTGGCAATTTCGATGGTTCCTTCTTTTGTTCCGGTCTTAATCACGCGATTGAACGCTTCATAATATTCGGGACGGCAATCGGGGTAGCCGGAACTGTCCTGTTCGACCGCGCCGATAAAGATCTTCTCGGCTCCCAGTACTTCGGCCCAACTGACAGCGACCGCCAGAAAATGCGCGTTGCGAAAGGGCACGTAGGTGACCGGGATGTCGTGACCGATGGGCTGGGAAACCGGCACTGCGATGGTTGCGTCGGTGAGCGCCGAGCCTCCGATCGCGCGTAAAGCCTGGTTACGCACGATGAGTTTATTCTGGATATTGAGCCGCTCGCAGATTGCGAGGAAGGATTGGCGCTCGCGGTGCTCAGTGCGCTGGCCGTAACTAATGTGGAGTGCGGCAGCAGTATAGTCGCGCGCGGCGAGAGCGGCGCAGACGCAAGAATCCATGCCTCCGCTGAGCAGGACGACGGCGCGTTTGGGGGATTGGGGCATGTCGCGAACCTGTCGTTGATTTCGATTGTCGATTTATTGAGTGCTGATTGAAGCCCACATCTGGCAAAAGAAGCGAGACGCGGGGCACCCGCAATTACATCCAGTCTTCAAGCGACAATCAGAAACTTCTTACACTCCTTTTAAAGCTGGGTCCCATATGAATTTATGCAATTGCAATCCCAAGCGAGCGGGAACATCGTCGGCCAGCATCCACTCGGCTAATTCCTGGGGATCGAGCAGGCAGTGCGAACTGTCGCGAGCGCCGGCCGCGTCTTTGCGAAACGCCGGGGAGAACAAAACGGCATTGACGCGCTCGGCCAGGCGATGACGACGCGTAAAGTCGCGCGAAAATTCATAGTCGGTTCGGCTGCTGATTACAAACTTTACTTCGTCTTTTGTGGCAAGCGTTTTCAGATTCTCGAGATGAAATGTGTCGCCTTCGCCGGAGCCGGGGCACTTCACGTCTACGATCTTGATGACCTCGGCGGGAACGCGCTGCAGTGGCCGTTCTCCGCTGGTCTCGAGCAGGACCCGATATTGGGCGTCCAATAACTGTTGCATCAGAGGAACCAGTTCGCGCTCCTGCAGCATCGGTTCGCCGCCGGTGATCTCGACTAACCCGCCGTTCGGACTGAGGCGGTTCACCTGGTTCCAGATTTCTTCCTGAGTCATTTTTCGCCCGCCCTGGAACGTGTATTCACTGTCGCACCAGGAGCAGCGGAGATTACATCCGGTGAGGCGCACGAAGACACATGGCAGGCCAGCGTAGGTGGACTCACCTTGCAACGATTTGTAAATTTCCGTGATCTGCATTTGTGGAGTGTGCGAACAGTCGCCGGGCGCTACGACTCGGAATATTTTGCCGTGGTGGTGTCGGTTTCGAACACGGTCACGTCTTTCACCCGGACGCGGCCATTGGTTACGCTCTTCAAGCGGGTGTTCGATTCATCATAAAAATATTTTGCCAAATTTTCCGCCGACGGGTTGATCACGGTAAAGGGCTCAATGTCATTGATCATCCGATGATCGAGTCGATCGATGACATGGCGCATGACATCGCGCAGGTCCTTGAAATCGAGCAGGAGACCGGCCTTGTCCAACTCGGCGCCGGCGAGGGTCACGCGGATCTTGTAATTATGGCCGTGCGGATTTTCGCACTTGCCTTTGTAGTTGCGCAAGTAATGGCCCGCGGCAAAAGTGTCGTCCACCGTCACTTCAAACATGCATTCCTCTGCGGGTCCGCATGGATACAGGGCGGACCGCGTTCTATTGCGAGACATCTATTGTAACGCGCTTCGGGCGGGGTGCGGCTTGACTGACCCGTGGGAATGACTGTAGTTTGCCTGTTCGCCTTCATCCGCAAAGGAGAGTTCATGCTGCGACGCGCGCACGTTCTGTTAACTCTGATCTTGCTGTTGTCGATGGCCAATCTTGCCGCGACGAATCTTTTCGCCCAAACCAAGCCGGACGCGCCTGAGTACGAGGTGAAAGAACACTACACCAAGTATGAATACAGAATTGGGATGCGCGATGGCGTGCACCTGTTCACTTCGGTGTACGTGCCGAAAGACACGTCGCGCGCTTACCCGTTTCTGATTATTCGGACGCCATACAGTGTGGCTCCTTATGGCGTGGATTTGTACCGCCGCAATTTGGGGCCGTCGCCTGAGTTCGACAAGGCGGGATACATTTTTGTATTTCAGGATGTGCGCGGGCGGTATATGTCGGAGGGAAAATTCATCGAGATGCGTCCGCACATCGATAATAAGAAATCGAAACAGGATGTGGACGATGCCAGCGATCTTTATGACACGATCGACTGGCTGCTGAAGAACGTTCCGAACAACAACGGCAACGCCGGCATCTGGGGGATTTCGTATCCGGGATTTTTTACTTCAGCGAGCATTATCGACTCGCATCCCGCGCTGAAGGCGGCATCGCCGCAGGCGCCGATGACCGATCTATTTATGGGAGACGACGCTTATCACGGCGGGGCTTTCATGCTGGATGCCAACTTCGGTTTCTATAGCTCGTTCAAGCCACAGGAAAATCCGCAACTACCACCGAAGACTCGTGTTCCTTTTGATTACGGAACGACGGATGGCTATGAGTTTTACCTGAAGGCAGGGCCGATCGGAAATCTTTCAAAATACCTGGAAGGGAAAAGCGCGCTGTTCGATGACCAAATGCATCACGACACTTACGACGACTATTGGAAAGCACGAAACCTTGCCCCGCATATGAAAAACATTCGTTGCGCGGTGCTGACAGTTGGGGGATGGTTTGACGCGGAGGATTTGCAGGGGCCGTTCAGCACATTCCACGCAATCGACAAGAACAACGGAGGGATATTCAACGCGCTGGTGATCGGGCCGTGGGTACACGGAGGTTGGGCGCGATACGATGGCGAGCATTTGGGGCGCGTCGAGTTCTCATTTAACACCGGCGACTACTACCGGAAAAATATTCTGTTTCCGTTCTTTGAACAATATTTAAAAGGCAACGGCGATGCGAAGCTTCCGAAAGCTTATGTCTTTGAGACCGGCACGAATGTGTGGCGACGCTATTCGGCATGGCCGCCGAAAGACGCGGAGGCAAAAACGCTGTACTTCCGCGCGGGGGGCGGACTTTCATTCGAACCGCCGGATGACGAGAGCGGAGCTTTCGATGAATACGTCAGCGATCCTTCGAAACCGGTTCCGTTCGTGAACTATTTTTCGACCAGCGTGCCACAGGAATACATGCTCTCGGACCAGCGGTTCGCGTCGAGCAGAACGGATGTGCTGGTTTATGAAACGCCAGTGCTGCAGGAAGATGTAACGATTGCGGGCCCGGTTTCGCCACGGCTTTTCGTTTCGACGAGCGGGACGGATTCCGATTGGGATGTGAAATTGATTGACGTTTATCCCGCCGATTATCCCGACAGCAAATTTGACGCGCCCAAGCCAGAGGATAAGGACAAGCCCCGAACTGACGTTGGTCCGCCCATGTTTGTGATGGGTGGTTATCAGCAATTGGTGCGCGGCGAACCTTTCCGTGGAAAATTTCGCCACAGTTTCGAAAAGCCGGAGGCCTTTACGCCGGGAAAAGTCGAGGAGATCAACTTCACCATGCAGGACGTGAACCACACGTTTCGCCAAGGTCACCGGATTATGGTGCAGATTCAGAGTTCATGGTTTCCGCTGACCGACCGCAATCCGCAAACCTTCGTCGACATTCCTGAGGCACAGTCTGCTGATTTTGTGAAGGCGACTGAACGCGTTTACCACGCGAAGGGGCAGGCTTCGGGGATTGTGGTGGGGGTGATGGCGAGTCCGGGAGCGTCGGAGGAGCGGAAGTAGAAGGAAGGTGCCGTGGTGCGCGCGGAGTTGAGCGGGGGGCGCGCGCTGTGGCTGCGAATCCGGTCGGAATGACAATTTTTGCGAGCTGTGCAGTGTTCTTGCCGCTAAGATACAATTACGCCGCACACACATCGCCTGCTGTGTTCGAACCGCGCCCGCGGGCACAGTCAGGCAGTAAAGGACTGGGGTCCTTATGAACGTCTTGCTGCTCTCCATGCCTGACTCCTTCGAACACATGCCACCGGTGGCGATCCGCATGCCCAATGGTGCGCTCACATCGCTGGCGGGTAACGTCGACTCGCATCATCAGGTGGCGGTGGCTGATTTAATCCTGGTGCACCGGCAGGTTCGCGAGACCGTGACTCGACTGGTTCGCGAGATGGACCCGGAAGTGGTTGGACTTTCGATCATGACCTTTCAGCGGCGGACGGCGGGGCGGATTATCGACCTGGTGCGCGCGCTAAGGCCGGGAGTGAAGATCGTGGTGGGCGGATACGATCCGAGCCTCGCC
>Ga0307474_10002131_pt1 | contig 14257 bp, 15 predicted proteins | sample atmos_gasesECM1C_2_FD_203312 | JGI IMG/M metagenome (GOLD analysis project Ga0307474, IMG submission 203312) | Hardwood forest soil microbial communities from Morgan-Monroe State Forest, Indiana, United States - atmos_gasesECM1C_05 | ecosystem: Environmental > Terrestrial > Soil > Temperate... | reverse complement strand
CAACATGTGTCACTTCCCGGCCGGCCTGACCACGCGGCGGCCTTCGCGCCGGGAGCCGCCCGGGTCCAGGCGCAAAACCGCTGGTAAGCGAGACGCGAGGCGCTCAGTCCGGTCGCGTCAGGCGGACGTGCGCGGGCGCAGCTGCCGACTCCGGCGGGCGACGTCGGCGAGATGCAGGTATTACGTATGCATCTCGTGTGCCGCGGTCAAGGCGGGCCACGCGGGCACCGGCCCCGGCCCTGGCCCCGGCCTCCCGGCTCAGGCGAAGGCCGGATCGACCGGGACCGGGGCTCCGGTCTGACGGCTGCGCTCGGCCGCGAAGGCCATCAGGTGGCTGTGCAGCGACTCGCGCGGGCCGGTGCGCACCAGCGAGCGGTCGCCGGACGCGACCGCGTCGACGAACGCCCCGATCGCGCCGTAGTCCCCGCCGCCGTGCGCGCCGCCGGCCCGCCCGCCGCCGGCCCGCGCGCCGACCCGCCCGCCGCCGGCCCGCGCGCCGCCGGCGTCGGCCGGCGGATCGGTCACCTCGGTCGGCCCGGTCCGGCCGGTGACGAAGTCGGTCACCGTGACCGCGTGGCCGTCGCCCTCGAGGAACCCTCTGGTGCCCATGACCCGGGTCCGGCGCCGCCCGTGCGGCGTGAACGCGCTCATGGTCAGCGTGGCGGTCACGCCGCCCTCGAACTCGATCGTCACCACCTGGTGGTCGGCCACGTCGTTGTCGCACGCGTAGACGCAGCGGCCGTACGGGCCGTCCCGCAGCGCCTGCCGCACGCAGCGCTCGGTCAGGTCGGTGGTGAGCACCGGCAGCGGCCAGGTCTGGCGCTTCGGGTCACCGAGGAATCCCAGGTAGAGCCGGGTAGCCGAGTACGGGCATCCCGGCTCGATGGCGCAGTCCAGGCAGCGGTCGGCGGCGCCGGGCGGCCGGCTGGCCGCGGTGAAATGATGCAGCCCGCCGCGGCTGGACACCGAGACCGCCGGCCGGCCGACGATGTGCCGCAGCCAGTCCAGGTCATGGCAGCACTTGGTCAGCAGGCTGGGGCCGGACCCGTCCTCTCGGCGCCAGTTGCCGCGCACGTAGGAATGCGCGAAGTGCCACCAGCCAACCGGCTCCAGGTGCTCGACGCCGACCACCTCGCCCAGGGCGCCGCCCGCCACGGCCCGCCGGACCGCCTCGGTGTAGGCGGTGTAGCGCATCACGTGGCAGACGGCCAGGATGACCCCGGCCCGCTCGACCGCCTCGACCACGGCGACGCACTCGTCCCAGGTTGGCGCGATCGGCTTCTCCAGCAGCAGGTGGTAGCCCCGGTCGGCCAGGGCGGTCGCGGGGCCCACGTGCTCGCGGTCCGGCGTGGTCACGACCGCCGCGTCGGCCAGCCGGGGCCGCGCGGCCAGCTCCCGCCAGTCGGCGAACCGCATGTCAGCGGGCACACCGAGCTGATCGGCCAGCGCATCGCGCCGGTCGGCGCGGGGCTCGGCGACCGCCGCCACCCGGGCCCGGCCGCCGGATTGCGCGGCGAACCCGGCGTAGATGGTGCCGCGGGACCCGGCCCCGAGCACGGCGATCGTTACCGGTGCGGGCATGGCCCTCAGCTCCCGTGCTCGTCGACCAGGTGGAACTCCACCCGGTAGAGCAGCGTCTCGTCGTCGATCGGGCCCGCGTGGGCGGCCCGCCGGCGCAGCGACTCGCGGTCCGGCTCGCCGGAGCGCCGCACGTCGGCCGCGGTGATGGCGGTGAACGGCACCAGCTCGACGGAGTCGACCTCGATCTGAGCCGGGCCGACCGGGTACCGGCCGCCCGCGCGCACCTTCGGCCGCCGCCAGAGCCGGTAGGAGACCGTGACGTCGCCTGATATGACGTCCGGGCGCAGGTCCTTGCTGAACTCCATGAGCGCAGGCTACGGCACCCGAACCCGGGCGCGGCTGCGCCAGCGGGCGGCCCGGCGGTCGGCCAGGATCTGGCGCACCACGTTGCGGCCGGGTATGCCGGTGACGCCGCCGCCGCCGTGGGTGGCCGATCCGGCCTGGTACAGGCCGCGGACCGGGGTGCGCAGGTCGGCGTAGCCGGCCGCGGGCCGGGCGTGGAACATCTGGCCCAGGCTCAGCTCGCCGTGGAAGATGTTGCCGCCGATCAGCCCGTACTCCTGCTGCATCTGGTGCGGCCCGATCACCTGGCGGTGCAGGATCGAGTCGCTGAAGCCGGGCGCGACCGCCTCCACCCTGGCGATCACCCGGTCGGCGTAGGCGTCCAGTTCGCCGGGCTGCGGGGCGTCGGCGTACCTGTGCGGCACCCACTGGGTGAACATCGACATCACATGCTGGCCCGCGGGGGCCAGCGAGTCGTCGAACACGCTCGGGATGCAGATGTCGGCGAACGGCAACGAGGACGGGCGGCCCGCCACCGCCTCCTGGAACGCGTTCTCGACGTCATCCAGGCTCTCGGCCAGCACGATGGTCCCGCCGTGCACCTGCGGGTCGAACTCGGGATGGCTGGTGAACACCGGCAGCCGGCCCAGCGCGAGGTTGATCTTCACCGTGCCGCTGCGGGTCTGCCAGCCGCGGATGTCGTCGACGAACCCGGCCGGCAGCTCGGCCGGGTCGAGCAGCCGCAGAAACGAGATCTGCGGGTGCGCGGTGGTGACCACGACCGGCGCGTCGACCTCCTCGCCGCTGGCCAGCGTGACCCCGGCCACCCGTCCGCCCCGGGTCCGGATCCTGGCCACCTCGGCGTCGGTGCGGATCTCGGCGCGCAGCGAGCGGGCCGCGGCGGCCAGCGCCTGGGTCACCCCGCCCATGCCGCCGCGCGGGAAACCCCACGCGCCCGCCTGGCCGTCGGCCTCGCCGATGTGGTGATGCAGCATGACGTAGGCCGTGCCGCTGGAGCGGGGCCCGGCCCAGGTGCCGATCACCCCGGACACCGACAGCACGCCGCGCAGCGCGTCGCTCTCGAAGTAGCGCTCGACCAGGTCGGCGACGCTGCCGGCGAGCAACCGGGTGGCGTCGACCGCGCCGCGCTCGTCGAGCTTGCGCAGGTGCCGCAGCAGCAGGCCCTGGCGCCACAGGTCCTGCGGCCGCCGGGACCCCAGCCGGGGCGGGATCTCGTCGAGCAGCGGCCCGAGCACCGCGCCGAGGCGGGCCAGGTGCGCCTCGTAGCGCTCGTAGGCGGCGGCGTCGGCCGCCGAGAACTTCCCGATCTCGGCCCGGCGGGCCGCCGGGTCGGCGGGCAGGGCGAGATAGCGCCCGTCGGCGCGGGGCGCGAAGTACGGCCCCTGCGGGAACACGTGATAGCCGTGGCTGGCCAGCCGCAGGTCGCGGGCCAGCCCGGGCGGCAGCAGCGAGACCACATAGGACAGTGAGGTCACGGTGAACTCGGGCCCGAACGGATGCTCGCTGACCGCCGCCCCGCCGACCACGCCGCGGCGCTCGCACACCAGCGTGCTCAGCCCGCTGCGGGCCAGGTAGGCCGCGGCGACCAGCCCGTTGTGGCCGCCGCCTATCACCACCGCGTCCCGGCTCATGGTCATCGCGCCCGCCGCCCTTCCTCGTACCCAGCCGCGTCAGGCAGCAGTGGACATCCGCTCTGGCGCGGCCAGGCGGATCGGCGTGAACAGCGCGATGGCCGCCAGAAGCAAACACCCCGTACCGGCCGTGACCAGCACGGGACCGACACCATAGCGCCCGGCCGCCCAGCCCAGCAAGGCCGCGCCGACCGGGCCTGGCGCGCCGTGAATCGTCCAGAAGGCCGAGGTGACCCGGCCGAGCAGATGGTCCGGGGTCACCTCCTGGCGCAGCGACATGCTGCAGATCCCGCCCACGCTCTCGCAGGCCATATAGATGGCGGCCAGCACGGCGATCACCGGGACGGCACGGGTGACGCCGATGCAGGCGATGGCCACGCCGCTTCCGGCCACCGGAACGATCCAGGAGGCGCCGAACCCGATCTTGCGGCGCAGCCGGGCGGTGACCATGGAGCCCGCCACCGTGCCCAGCGCCGCGACCCCGAGCACCACCCCCACGACGGCGTAGGACTGGTGCAGATCATGCCGCAGGTCGAAGATCAGCACGTTGGTCAGGCCGACGGTCAGGAAGATGTAGAGAGACAGCTCAAAGGTGAGCGTTCGCAGCACCGGGTGCCGCCACAGGAACCGGGCCCCGGCCATGAACTCGGCCCACGGGCGTTCCCGCTCTGACGCCGTGTCCGCCCGGTCCTGGACGCGCAGCCGGATGAAGAACGCCCCTCCCGCCGACAGCGCGAAGCTGGCCGCGTCGAAGGCGATGGCGGCGGCCGGACCGAGCAGCCCGGCGACCAGCCCCGCCAGCAGCGGGCCCGCCACCCCGACCGCGGCCATGGAGGCGTACAGGAACCCGTTGGCCTCGGTGATCCGGTCGGCGTCGACCAGGTTGCGCACCGCGGTCACGTAGGTGACCTGGAAGACCATTCCGATGGCCTCGCAGGCGGGCAGGATCACGTAGAGCAGCCAGACCTGCGGCCCGAAGGCCCAGACCAGCGGGATGACACCGTACAGCAGCATCCGCGCGAGATCGCAGCAGATCAGCAGGGTCCGCCGGTCCACGCGATCCACCAGGACGCCGGCGCCGATGCCGGCGAAGATGGACGCCGCGCCGGCCACGCCGGTCAGCAGGCCCATCTGCGCGACCGACCCGGTGGCGCGCAGCACCAGCAGCGGGACCGCGATGTAGGCGAACGAGTCGCCTGCCGCCGACAGCGTCTGGGCGGTCCAGAAGATCGCGAAGTTGCGGTCATGCCAAAGGGGCCGGCGTGCTGGCCGGTTCGCGGGGGTCACCAGGGGGCGCCGGGGCTACTTGTGCCGCCGGCCGTGCAGCAAGGTGACCAGGTTCAGGATCTTCCGCATGTCCTGGTCGGTACGCGAGAACGAGGTCAGGTTGACCGGCGGTCGCATCCGCTGCCGGGTGATCGACTTCGGCCGGGCGAACTCGCGCAGCCCGTCGGCGCCGTGGATCCGGCCGAACCCGGAGTCGCCGGAGCCGCCGAACGGCAGCGCGGGCACGCTGGCGAACGAGATCACCGAGTTGACCGCGGTCATCCCGCTGCGCAGCGACCGGGCCGCGGCCATCGCCGCCTTCTTGTTCCTGGCGAACACCGACGAGCCCAGCCCGTAGCTGCTGTTGTTGGCCAGCCGCACGCCCTCGTCCAGGTTGGCCACCGGGGCGACCGTGACCGTCGGCCCGAACGTCTCCTCCGCGACCGCGCGGCTCTCCTCGGGCACGTCGGTGAGGATCACCGGGCCGACGAACGGCTTGCGGATGCTGGCCAGCCCGCCGATGACCGGCCGGGCGCCCCGGGCCAGCGCGTCCGCGATGTGCCCCTCGATCACGTCGATCTGGCCGGGCAGGGTCATCGGCCCGTAGTCCGCCTCGCGGTCCTCGCCCGGGCGGACCTGAGACATCCGGTCGGCCAGCTTGTCCAGGAACGTGTGGTAGACGTCCTCGGCCACGTAGACCCGCTCGATGCCGACGCAGGTCTGGCCGGCGTTGGACAGCGCGCCCCAGGCCGCGGCGTCCGCCGCCGCGTCGATGTCGGCGTCGGAGGCGACGATAAACGCGTCCTTGCCGCCGCACTCCGCGACCATCGGGGTGAGGTTCTCGGCGCACGCGGCCATGACCTTCTTCGCGGTAGCGGCCGAGCCGGTGAAGGCGATCTTGTTGACCCCGCTCCGGGCCAGGTACCCGCCGGTGGCGCTCGCGCCGGTGATCAGCTGCAGCACCGGCGCCTCCGGGACCACCTCGGCGAACGAGCTGACCAGCCAGCCGCCGACCGCGGGGGTGAGCTCGCTCGGCTTGAACACCACCGCGTTGCCGGCCGCCAGCGCGTACGCGATCGAGCCCATCGGCGTGAACACCGGGTAGTTCCACGGCCCGATCACGCCGACCACGCCGAGCGGCTGGTACTCCACCGTGGCGGCCTGGTTGATGGCGACCAGCCCGCTGCGGACCCGGCGCGGGCGCAGCACCCGGTGGGCGTTGCGGGCCGCCCAGTCGATGTGCACGATCGCGAGCATGATCTCGAGCTGGGCGTCGGCCAGCGGCTTGCCGGTCTCGGTGTGCACGAGCTCGGCCAGGCGCCCCATGTACCGGGTGATGTGCGACTTCCAGGCCAGCAGCCGGGCCCGGCGGTCCTTCGCCGGCAGTCCCGCCCACCAGGCCGCGGCCGGGCGGGCGAGGTCGACGGCCTCGGCCACGTCGTCCTCGCCGAAGACCGGGAAGGTGGCGATCACCTCCGACGTTGCCGGATTGAGCGTGTCGAAGGTCTCGGCGGGCCGGGCCGGCCCCGCTGTCCGCAGCGTCGTGACCATGGTCGTGCACCACCGTTCTGTGCGGCGTAAATTCATGCCTGATTGAAAGTTACCGGAGAGTGCCTATGACAGAGGAGCCCGGCACCGCACCGGCCGCCGCGCGGCCGGGGCAGCCGCAGGCCGACCTGCACTGGCTGCGTGAGGCCATCGAGCTGTCCCGGCGCTGCCCGCCCTCATCGGGCGCGTTCTCGGTGGGAGCGATCCTGGTCGCCGGCGATGGCCAGGTGATCGCGACGGGTTTTTCCAGGGAGCGCGACCCCAAGGATCACGCCGAGGAGGTGGCGCTGGACCGGGCGGCCGGCGATCCGCGGCTGGCCCGGGCGACGCTCTACAGCTCGCTGGAGCCGTGCCTGAACCGGGCCTCGCGGCCCCGGTCGTGCGCCGAGCTCACCCTGGAGGCCGGCATCCGCCGGGTGGTCATCGCCTGGCTGGAGCCGCCCCTGTTCGTGGCCGGGGGCGGCGCCGGGACGCTGCGGAGCGGGGGAGTGACGGTGGTGGAGATCCCGTGGCTGGCCGAGGCCGCGCGCGCGGTCAACGCGCACCTGCTCGGGTGAACGCGCCGGTGATCGCCGCGGCGACCGCCCGGGTTCAGCGTTCCGGTTCCAGGACGGTGCGCAGGGCGGCCTTGCCCCGGGCCGTGTGGCTCTTGACCGCGCCCCGGCTGATCTTCATGGCCGCGGCGACCTCTTCCTCGGACAGGTCCAGGTAGTACTTGAGCACGAGCGCCTCGCGCTGCCGGCCGGGCAGCGTGAGCAGGGCGGCGACCACCGCCGAGCGCTCGATCAAGGTGATCGCGCTCTGCTCGGCGCTGGGCATGTCCGGCTCGCCCTTGGGCAGGTGCTTGTCGATCACGACCCGGTGCCGCAGCACCGAGCGGGACCGGTTCACCACCGACCGGCGCAGGTAGTGCAGGGCCTTGTCGGCGTCGCGCAGCCGCCGCCAGGCCGCGTGCATGGCGATGAACGAGTCCTGCACTACCTCCTCGGCGGTGCCGGTGTCGCCGACCAGCATGGCCGCCATCCGCACCAGCGAGCGGTACTCGGCGTGGTACAGCTGGGTGATGGCCAGGTCGGCTTCGGCGGCAACCCGGGAGGAGGCCGCGCCCAGGACAGCCGAAAAGAGCGGGCGATCGGCCACGTTGCTGGAACGGACCGGGACGAGGTTTGGCTCAGCCAGGGACAGGACGGCAGCGGTCACGCGGGCCTCGCGAGGTGAGGGGCCGGCCTGTCGCGCAGCCCGGCAGGAAGTTGGGGTGATCGGCCAGGACACGTCGGCGCCCCCGAGTCGGCGTGGCCTGGCATGGCTCAAGCGTAGGAAGAAACAGGAAAAAATGTCAAGGTTCTGCCACGAAAACCGGAACGAAGAGTGATCCGTAAGAAATTTATGCGGTAGTTTGACCGAAAAACTACAGTATGCGGGGAGACTGAACTCTGGATTCTTCCAGTATCTTCCGCCATGATGTACCCATGGCAGACGATTGGGAGCGGCTCGGCGACTACGTGGTGGCCCGGCGCACCGCGCTCGGCATGCGAGACCGCCGGGCGTTCTCCGCCGCGACGGGCATCACCGACCGGACGCTCGGCAAGCTAGAGAACGGAAAGCGCGTGTCGGCCAGCACGCTGGGCGCGGTCGAGAACCACCTCGGCTGGGCGCCCGGGTCCTGTCGGCGGATCCTGGCCGGCGGGGAGCCGTCCGTGGTGTCGGCCAGCGAGAGCCGCCCCGAGTACGAGGACCCCACCCTGCAGCACATCGCCGAGACCCCGGGGCTGCCGCCCGACGTGGTGCGCGGCCTGATCGCGCTCGCGCGCAACTGGCGTGATCAGCGCGACCAGGCCGACGAGCGCGACGGCGATGGCGGGCGCGCGGACCAGCAGCGCCGCCGGGCGTGACCGGCGGGCAGCCGCCCGGCGGGGGCAGGCCCGCTACAGCCTCACCTTCACCGTGACCGGCGGCAGGCAGGCCTTGACCACGAGCAGCGTGACGCATAGCCCGTCTCCGCCGGTCGGCGTGGGCGTGGGCGAGGGCGAGGGAGCGGGCTCGGTCGGGGCCGGTGACGGCGAGGGCTCGGGCTGCGGGTTCGGCGTCGGTGCCGGGGAGCCGCCGCCCGACGCCGGAGTCGGGCGGGGCTTGCCTGCGCTGCTTGGCCCGGGGGTCGGCGCGCCGTTCGACGCCACCAGCCGGGTGCCGGTCCCGGACCGGGTGTGGTGACCGGGACCCGCCGCAGGCCGATGGCCCGGCTGCGCCAGCGGCTGCGTGGCGCTCGGCTCCGGGCCGGGCCCCGCGGCGGTCGGCGGGCGGCCGTGATGCGGCGCCGTCACGATCAGGGCGCCGACGGTCGCGACACCGGCCGCCGTGGCGGTCGCGGCCGCGCCCCAGGCTAGCGGCCGGGTGCGCAGGGCCGAGGCCACGCGCCGGAACCCGGTCTTGATCCCGAGGACCAGGGCCAGCCCGACCGGCGGCAGGCCGGCGCGCCAGGTGCCGCGCCGCGTGGCGCGGATCGCTTCCATGACCGCCGCCCGCTGACGCGTGGCGTCCAGCGCCGATGACACGAAGATGAGCAGGTTGCCGTCCGGGTCCCGGTGAGCCAGGGCGCTGAGCCCGCGCGGCAGGGACACTCGCTCCAGATGGATCACGACGCGCTCCCCGACGCGCTCTCCGGCGCGCTCCTGGGCGGATTTTCTGAACGCCCGGCCAGCTGCTTGATCGCGGTCCACCACTCGATCGGGTCGCCGCCATCGCCGCCGCCCACCACCGCGACGAACTCGCGGCCTTCCACGTTCAGCCGAACCGGCGCATCCTGGCGGGGATCCTGAGCGGCGGCGGCCAGCGGCGGCGGCACCTCGGCCGGGTCCGGTGGATCGGCCAGCTCGACACCTGCGGCCGCCGCGATCTTCTCGAACAGCTCCAGGCGCCGCGTCAGCTCAGACTGACTCGCTCGCGCCGCCGCAACCTCGTTCTCGAGCCGCCGCATTCGCTGGCGGCGCCGTTCCTGCCACACGTCTACCCAGACCCCCCTCAGGTCAGCCGACAAGCCCTCCCTTGCGCTCCCCCCGCCTCACATGTGCCCGGTCACATGTGAGACATGAACATAGAAATGCTAATGCAATGCCATGAGAGATGTTACGCCGATGACATTGCACCGGGCTAGGCCATCGGCATGAGAGCGTCGATCAAGTCAGTACTGGCCGACCCGGTCAGAACAGGCCGACACGGGTCAGAACAGTCGCAGCGCGCCGTCCCCCGTCCCGCGCATCTCGTCGTAGTCCAGGGTGACGCAACGGATGCCCCGGTCCTCGGCCAGCACGCGGGCCTGCGGCCGGATCTCCTGGGCGGCCAGCACGCCGGCCACCGGGGCGAGCAGCGGATCGCGGTTCAGCAGCTCCAGGTAGCGGGTGAGCTGCTCCACGCCGTCGATCTCGGCGCGGCGCTTGACCTCGATCGCCACGCTGGCTCCGAGACCGTCCCGGCACATCAGGTCGACCGGGCCGATCGGGGTGGGGTACTCCCGGCGGACCAGCCGCCAGCCCTCGCCCAGCAGGTGCATCTGAGCCGCCAGCAATTCCTGCAGGTGGGACTCGACGCCGTCCTTTTGCAGGCCGGGATCGACCCCCAGGTCGAACGAGGAATCGCTGATGATCTCCTCGATGCCGATGGTCAGCGTCTCGCCCGACTTCCCGGTCACGACCCAGCGGCCCGGCTCCTCGGCCAGCCGGCACGGCGGCGACATCCAGTTGAGCGGCTTGTAGCTGCCCCCGTCGGAATGCACCAGGACCGAGGAGTCCGCCTTGACGATGAGCAGCCGGGTGGCGAGCGGCAGATGCGCCGAGAGCCTGCCCGCGTAGTCCACGCTGCACCGGGCGATGACGAGCCGCACGGGAGCCCACTGTAGCCGGTGCCATAGCCTGGCGCCCGTGAGCCCGCGCAAGGCACGTCGTACGCCGGCCCGCCCGCTCCCGATCCCGCTGGGCCTGCCGCGGGTGCAGGAGTGGCCGGACGGCGACTGGGTGGTCCGCCAGGTGCCCGGCGCCGCGGCCGCCAAGACGTACCGGTGCCCCGGGTGCGATCAGGAGATCCGGCCCGGCGTGGGGCACCTCGTCGTGTGGCCCGCGCACACCGAGGGGCCGGGCGAACGCCGTCACTGGCACAATTCGTGCTGGCGGCGACGTCCGCGCCGCCCGGGCCCGGGCTGGACAGGCCGGTGAGGGAAGCATGACCGAGATAAGGGCGGGCACGGTCCTGCCCGCCATCAGAAAGCCGGTGACGCTGCGCACCGCCGACGGGCTGGACCTGGTCGGCGAGCTGGCGCTGCCGGAGCGGGCCGACCCCGTGGCCACGCTGATATGCCTGCACCCGCTGCCCACGGCGGGCGGGATGATGGACAGCCACCTGCTGCGCAAGGCGTCCTACCGGCTGCCCGCGCTGGCCGGCCTCGCGGTGCTCCGGTTCAACACCCGCGGCACGCAGTCGGAGCGGGGCGCGAGCCAGGGGGAGTTCGGTGAGGGCGAGGCCGAACGGCACGACGTGGCCGCGGCGATCGAGTACTGCGTGGCCGCGGGGCTGCCGCGACGCTGGCTGCTGGGCTGGTCGTTCGGCACGGAGCTGGCCCTGAAGTGGGGCAACGTCCCGGCCGTCGAGGGGGCGATCCTGATATCGCCGGCGCTGCACCGGGCGACCGACGCCGACCTCGACGCCTGGGCCGCGTCCGGCCGGCCGCTGGTCGCGCTGGTGCCCGAGCTCGACGACTACCTGCGGCCCGACGAGGCCCGGGCCCGGTTCGCCCGGGTCCCGCGGGCCGAGATCGTGGTCGGCGACAAGGCGAAGCACCTGTGGGTCGGCGAGCCCTACGTCCGCATCGTGCTGAACGAGATCGTGCGGCACGTCAACCCCGCCGCCTGGCCCCTCCCCACCGAATGGAAGGACCCCCCATGAGCCTTTTCGATCTGACCGGCAAGAAGGCGTTTGTCACCGGCGCGTCCCGCGGGATCGGCCAGGCCGTTGCCGTGGCGCTGGCCGAGGCCGGCGCCGACGTCGCCCTCGTCGCCCGCAGCGAGGACGGCCTGGCCGAGACCGCGTCCGCGATCACCGCGATCGGCCGCAAGGCCTTCGTCATCCCGGCGGACGTCACCAGCCAGGAGGCGGTGAGCGAGGCCGTGACGGCCGCGATCGACCAGCTCGGCGAGGTCGACGTGGTGGTGAACAACGCCGGCGGGTCCAACTTCATGGTTGGCTTCCGTGACCTGCGGCTGACCGGCTGGGACAAGCTGATGCGGCTCAACCTCGACTCGGCCGTCTACGTGTGCCACGCGTTCGCCGGGCACCTGCTCGACCGCGGCCAGGGATCGGTGATCAACGTCGCGTCGGTGGCCGGGGTGGCCGGGTCGCCGCTGCTGGTCCCGTACGGCGCGGCCAAGGCCGGGCTGATCTCGCTCACCAGGTCGCTGGCGGTCGAGTGGGGTACGGCCGGGGTCCGGGTCAACGCGCTGTGCCCGGGCTGGACGGCCACCGATCTCAACCGCAATCTATGGCAGGACCCGACGGCCGGCCCGGCGACGATCGCGACCGTGCCGATGCAGCGGTGGGGCCGGGCCGAGGAGATGGCCGGGCCCGCCGTCTTCCTGGCCAGCGAGGCGTCGTCTTACATGACCGGACAGGTCCTGATCGTCGACGGCGGCCAGACGGTCAGTCCCTGATCCAGCACAAAGCGAAAGGCGGGCGCCGATGGCGCCCGCCTTTCGCTGCTGCCGGTGACCTACTCGGTCCACCACTCGTCGTCGTCGGCCTTGCCCGACTTGGCGCTGGCCGACTGCTTGGCGGCGCCCGACGGCTGACTGTCCGGCCGGCCAGGAGCGGCGTGCTGGCCCGCCGGCGCGTCCGGCGACCGGGTCGGCGCGGGGGCCGGCGCCGGGGCGGCGGCCTTGGCGGCCGGTGCGCCGTTTCCGGCCGGCGCCGGGGCCACGGCCCGCGGGGCCGGCGCCTCGACGGCGGGCTTGACCTTCAGCGCGTCCGCGATGCCCGGCATCTGCCCGCCCAGCAGCTGGCTGATCTGGGCCAGGTGCTGCGCGACGCTTTCCTTCTGCTTGTTCAGCTCGTCGACCTGGCGCTGCGCGGAGGTGCGAACCCGATCGGCCTCGGACTTGGTGTCGGCCAGCAGCTGGTCGGCCTGGGACTTGGCCTGCGCGACGATCTGGTCGGCGTTCTTCTTGGCGTTGCTGACCAGCTGACGGGAGTGCTGGTCGGCGTCGCGGCGGGTCTGCTCGGCCTGGGCGCTGGCCTTGCTGGCCCGCTGCTCGGCGGTGGCCGCGCGCTGCTCGGCCTCGGAGACCATCTTCTGGGTCGCGGTCTGCGCCGCGGCCAGCCGCTCCGCCTCCTGGCGCTCGGCTTCCTCCCGCCGGGAGGCGAGCTGGATGTCGAACTCCGCCTCGGCCTGGGCTCGCTGCGCCTCGCTCTCCTCCAGGATCCGCTGCGCCTGGCTGCGCATCTCGTCCGCCTGGCGCTTGGACGTGGTCAGGATCTCGTCCCGCTCACGCTTGGAGGACGCCTTCATCTGGGCGACCTCGCGCTCGGTGGTGGTGCGGAGCTTGGCGATGTCGCGCTCGATGGCGGCCCGCTTCTCGGCCACCTCGTGGTCCGCGGTGGCGCGTAGCTTCGCCACCTCGCGCTCGGTGGTCGAGGTCAGCTCGTCGGCCTCACGGCGGGCGCCGGTCCGGATCCCGTCCGCCTCCCGCTCGGCCGACCCGCGCAGGTCGTCGGTCTCCCGCTTGGCGTTGGCCCGCAGCTCGGCGGCCTCGTTCTCGGCCGCGGCGCGCAGCTCGGCCGCCTCGACCTTGGCCGTCGCGTTGAACTCGTTCGCGGCGGTCCTGGCCTCCTGCAGGATCTCGGTGGCCTGTTCCTCGGCCAGCCTCAGCAGTTGCTCGATGCGCGAGCCAAGACCCGAGTAGGTGGGGCGTTCCTGCTCCTGGATCTGGCGGTGTGCGTCGGCGAGCTCCCGGTGCATGGCCTGAACCTGCTCCCGGTGCTGGCGCAGTTCGCCGTCGATCTGCTTGAGATGCTCGTTGACCTGATGCGGGTCGTATCCGCGCATGACCCTCGCGAAGTCACGCTGCGGGGTCTCCTCGAAGAAGTTGCTGAGCTGGGCATCGATGTCGGGCTGCATGTCGCCTAATCCTGGGGTAGACGCGGGGTCGACAGGGAAAAACGCACGCCGGGACGGCCGCCTTCACGACTCCGGCCGCCGAGCCCCGCCGCTTTACCCGCGGCGCAACCCCGGCCGGACCCAATTCTGCTCGCCCGGTGCAAGGCAGCGTACTCCCCTCATGAGACGTTGGCTGCCTGTTCGCGCGCGCTCTTGCCAAAGATCCTATTTATAACCTATCCAATTCTTTAGGCCACCTGCGCGAACGTCGTCCGGCGTCAATCTGGGCCGGGCGATTGCACCAGTTCGGTAAGCACGCCGCCGAGGTCGGCCGGGTGCAGGAACGCGATCGAGGCCCCCATCGAGCCGTGCCGCGGCCGGGCATCGATCAGCCGCACGCCGGTGGCGCCGATCGACTCCAGCGCCGCCGCGATGTCGGTGACCCCGTAGCCGACGTGGTGGATGCCCTCGCCCCGGCGGTCCAGGAACCGGCCGACCGGCGTGTCCGGGCCGAGCGGCTCGAGCAGCTGCACGTAGGACGTCCCGGCCGGGCCGTCCGCGACGCGCAGCATCGCCTCGCGGACCCCCTGGTCCGCGCTCTCCTCCCGGCTGACTACGACCAGCCCGAAGACGGCCTCGTAGCGGGCGATGGCGGCATCCAGGTCGCGGCAGGCGATCCCCACGTGATCGATGCGGGTCAGCAAGGCGGTCTCCGTCCGGTGAACGCGGTGGTCATAGGTATCGTTTCAGGCATGCGGAATGCGGTCATCGCCGCCGGGGCCAGAACCCCGGT
>Ga0307474_10002130_pt1 | contig 14258 bp, 7 predicted proteins | sample atmos_gasesECM1C_2_FD_203312 | JGI IMG/M metagenome (GOLD analysis project Ga0307474, IMG submission 203312) | Hardwood forest soil microbial communities from Morgan-Monroe State Forest, Indiana, United States - atmos_gasesECM1C_05 | ecosystem: Environmental > Terrestrial > Soil > Temperate... | reverse complement strand
TTGCGGGCCGAAAGATCGCTACCGAGAGCACCGGGTGACGGATGAACTGCTTTGTTTTCTCTGACATCAGTTTAATCATGGCGCAGGGCACGTAGCGGATCCAAACTCGCCGCCCGCCGCGCCGGCAAATAACACGCCAGCGCCGCGACCGCACCCAGGACCAGCGGCAGCACTAGAAACGCGAACGGGTCCGACGCCTTCACGTTGAACAGCAATCCCGCCATCGTCTTCGCCAGCCCATAGGAAATCGGTAGCCCGATCGCCAATCCAAGCAGCGTCATCCGCATTCCGCCATTGAGCACCAAAGCGAGAATATCCTTGGTTTGCGCGCCCTGCGACATGCGAATGCCAATCTCGTGGGTCCGCTCGCTCACCGAATACGACATGACGCCGAAGATCCCGACGCAAGCCAGCGCCAACGCGATCACGCCCAGCACCGTCATCATCACCGCGACATACGCGATTCCAACGATCGCTTCCGTGATCACCTTATCCATCGATTTGATGTTGTACATCGGTAGATTCGGATCGACCGCCGCAATCTGCGTTCGTACCGACGAGACGAACTTCAGCGGATCGCCGTTGGTTCGCAGCACCAGCGTCGTGAAATACGGCGGACTCTGCCGCACCGATCGGTACACCGTCGGCACATCTTCCCGCGAGATCCAGCTGTAATGTAAATCACCGACAACTCCCACAATCGTCATCCACGGATTTTCCGAATCCTCTTTTCCGATTTTGATTTTGTGACCGATCGGATTCTCGCCATTGAAATACTTACGCGAGAGGCTTGCGCTCACTACCGCGACTTTCGGCGCGGTCGCCCCGTCCGAGTCCGAAAGGTAGCGCCCGTCGCGCAGCCCGATATTCATTACATGGAAATAGCTCGGCGAAGTGGTTTCGACAATCGCGTCGCGCGTTTCCGTACGCTGCGTCAGCGGCCGTCCTTCAACAGAAAAACTCTGCGGATCGATATACCCGCCATCGGAGTAGGGAACATGTGTGGCCAGCGCGGCTTCCTGAATTCCCGGAATTTCCGAAATGCGCTCGCGCACCTGTTCGTGAAAATTCAAACGCTGCGCTTCGGTCGCGTACTGTGTTTCCGGCAGCGACATATTCATCGTCAGCAGCGTGGTTGGCGAGTAGCTTTCGTTGACGTTGAGCAATCCCTGGAAGCTGCGCACCAGCAATCCCGAGCCAACAAGCAGCACCAAGGCGAGCGTCACTTCGCCAATCACCAGCGCCGCGCGCATGCGATGTCGTCCGCGTCCGATCGAAGTTCCGCGCCCGCCCTCTTTCAGCGTTCCCGCCACATTCGTCTGCGAACTGATCAGTGACGGCGCAATGCCGGACAGAATTCCACTCGCCACCGAAATCCCGATCGCGAAGAGAAACGCGTTGGCGTCGAGCCGAATGGTCTTCCATCCTGCGACAAACTTCGCCACGTCTGGCGGCATGTGCGCCAGAATCATGTCGATGTTCCACTGCGCGAAAAACAAGCCGAGCACGGCGCCGCCGAGCGAAAGCAAAATGCTCTCCACCAAAAGTTGGCGGACGATTTGCCAGCGGCTGCCGCCCATCGCAGTGCGAACGGCAAACTCGCCCACGCGTCCGGTCACGCGTGCGAACTGCACATTCGCTACATTCGCGCACGCAATCAACAGAACGAATCCAACCGCGCCCAGCAAAAGAACCATGTATTGCCTGGTGAGATCGCTGGTCATGTAATTTCGCAGAAGGGTAGGAGCGAGCCGAAAGCCGCGGTTCGTATCGGGATACGCATCCGCCTGCTGTTGCGAAATCCCCTGCATTTCCGCAGCTGCGTGCTCAAACGAAACGCCCGGCGCGAGCCGCCCGATCGGAAAGAGCCAGCGGTTATCGCGGCGGCCGCGTTCCTTGGTATCGAAAGACAAAGGCAGCCACGCTTCCGCCGGCATCGGATAATCGAATCCTTTGGCCATCACACCGACGACGGTGAATGATTTCCCGCCAACTTTGATGTTCTTACCGAGAATATTCGGGTCGGAAGCGTAGCGCTGTTCCCACAGCGCATGACCCAGAACAATTTCCTGCTCTTTGCCAGCTTCTTCCTCTTCCGGCAAAAAGGCGCGGCCCATTTCAGGCTGCCTGCCAATGGTATCGAAGAAGTTTGCGGCGACGTGGAACACCTGGATCTTCTGCGGCTCGTTGTCGCCGGTGAGATTCACTTCATCCCAGGAGTACGCCGTAATGCGATCGAACGACTTTGCTTGCTTCTTCCAGTCGAAGTACGTCGCGGGAGCGATGGGAACGAAATCGACCGCGCCGAATCCACCACCATCGCTCTGCGTGTGCCTGTCGAGCAGCGCGATGTATTTGTCGGCATTCTCGAAGGGAACGGGATGCAACAGGAACGCTTCCGCCATGCTGAAGATGGCGGCGTTCGCGCCGATGCCAAGTGCCAACGCCACGATACAGACCAGCGACACGAGCCGGTTCTTCATCAACATCCGAAATCCGAATCGCACATCCTGCCAGAGCGCTTGCATCGTTCCTCCCACGAGCGCGCACTGCGCGCGGCTCGCCTAAGGGACTAACGTACTTTTGCTGGAATTGTTTCCAGCAATTTGACTACGCCGTTCGCCGACCACAAGTAACTTGCGGAAGGAAACTCGGATTGGAACTTCCGAAAGAACCCCGAAAGTGACAAGGGCGCGCCATAGCGCGCCCTTGCTGCCAATTCGATTCGCCTCCACCGGAGCGAAATGCCTTCACTCGGTGAGAAAAAATGCTTCGCTTCTTACGCTCCGACTCGGGCTTCCTGCGTCTCTTCGACAATGCGGCCGTCGAACAGGTGAATCGTGCGCTCGGCGAAGTTCGCGTAGCGCTGGTCGTGGGTCACCATGCAGATCGTCGCGCCATTGCGATGCAAGTCGCGGAGCAGCTCCATCACTGCTTCGCCGTTCTTGGAGTCCAAGTTTCCCGTGGGCTCGTCGGCCATCAGGATGAGGGGATCGCCGACCAATGCGCGGGCTACAGCAACACGCTGTTGTTGACCGCCCGAGAGCTGCGAGGGATAGTGACGCAGGCGATGGGCCATGCCGACGCGCTCCAGCGCGTTCTGCACCTTCTGCTTGCGCTCGCTTGAGCTCGTGCCGCGATAGGTAAGCGGCAGCTCGACGTTCTCATAGACGGTGAGGTCGCCGATCAGGTTGAACGCCTGGAAGATGAAGCCGATCTCGCGATTGCGGATGCGCGTGCGCTCGCTGATCGAGAGATTCGCAACCGGCTGACCGTTTAGCTCGTAGATGCCTTCGCTCGGCGAATCGAGCAGGCCGAGGATCGACAGCAGTGTCGACTTGCCGCAACCCGAGGGCCCGGCGATCGAGATGTAGGTCCCCTTCTTGATCTCGAGGTGGATTTCCTCGAGGGCGTGTGTTTCGACCTCGTCGGTCATGAACACTTTCTTAACGCCTTGCATCTTGATCAGTGTTGGTGCGTTTGGATCGAGCATGGGCTCTCCTTGAAGTCAGTCGTTCCGTTTAAACCTAGAAAGTCGAAAACTCGAAACTCGCCGATTCGAACACACTGTCGGTCTTCAATAAGCAAGACGATATATAGACGACAAATGTTCCTAAAGTTCTCGTACCGGTACCGTTATTCATAGCGCAGCGCCACCAAGGGGTCGACCCGAGTCGCCCGGCGTGCCGGAATATAGGACGCCGTCAGCGCCACCACGGCCATGAATACCAGTGAGACGCCGACGGTGGCCGGTTCGAAAGCCTTGACCCCGTACAGCATGGAATTCAACAGCTTGCCGAGCCCATATGTCAATGGGAGACCGATGACCATCCCGATAAGTAGAAGCCAGGACATCTCGGAAAGGATCATTTTGCCGACGTTAGCCGCGTCCGCCCCGAGGGCCATTCGAATGCCAATTTCCCTGATGCGCTGCGTGACACCGTAGGAGAGCAAGCCGTAAATGCCGATCGCCGCGAGCAGGGCGGCTAGGCCGCCGAAGATTTCAGAGAGTGTGGCGATCAGCCGGTCGTTGGCGATCTGCCGTTCGATCTGTGCTTCGAACGTGCGCACAGACTGGACTGGGAGGCTCGCATCGAGCTGGTTCACGACGCTGCGGACAGGGTCGGCAATCAACGTTGGATCCTGAGAGGTTCGAACGTAGTAGGTGAGGCGGCCGACATCTGCTTCCTGCGTGTACGGGACGTAAACAAACGGCTTGATTTCTTCATCTTTCACGCCTTCGTGATGGCTGTTCCTCACTACGGCCACGATCTCCATGTCGGGCGGACGTTCGCTGGAATGGCCGAATCCCAGGTGGTGGCCGACAGCATTGCCGGCAGGGAAGAACAATTTCGCGAACGCTTCATTGACGATTGCGACCTTCGGGCTGCCGAGCACGTCGGCCCGCGTGAACTCGCGTCCGGCTAGGAGGGGAATGCCCATGTTGGAAAAGTGGCCCGGTCCGATGGCGTTACGCAATACGTGTTTTGTACCGCGCGTTTCGGCGGGTTCGCCTTCGACGTCCACGTTGGAACCGCGATCGCTGTAGTCGATCAATGCTTCGGCCGCGCTGCTCACCGAACGCACACCCGGAAGCTCGGCCACCTGTTCATCGATGCTCCGGAATAACGCAGTGCAACGCGCGTCGTCGTAGCCAAGCAGCCTCGGAGCCACTGTGAATTCAAGGATGTGGTCGGTGCGAAGGCCCAGGTCCACGTGCTGGGCATTAAACAGACTGTGCGCAAACGCGCCTGCGCCGGTTACGAGCAGCAGCGTCAAGGCGACCTGGCAAATCACCAGACCTTGGCGCAAACGCTGGTGGCTTGCTCCGAGAGACGTTGTCCCGGCCTGCTGTTTCACGCTCGACACTAATTCACCGCGCGTTGCCCGAAGCGATGGCGCAATCCCAAACAGGGCGACACAGATTGCCGCAACGAAGAACGTGAATCCGAGTACTACGGGATTCAGATTCCCAGACAAACCGTCGGCGATTCCATTGTCGGAAGCGAACCTGGCCAGCGTTGAACTGGTCCAAGTGGCGATGAGCAGGCCAAGAACCGCACCCGTGCAGCCCAAGAGGATCGATTCGATCAGAAGCTGGCGCACGAGTTGAAACCGGCTGGCGCCTAGGGACAGCCGAATACCGATTTCACGCTGCCGGGATGCGGCGCGAGCGGTGAGAAGACCGGCAATATTGGCGCAAGCGATCAGCAGGACGAGCCCGACCATGCTCATCAACGCGAACAGTGGCGGACCGTTACCGCGTGAAAGCTGGGGCCGACCGTGGGCGCCGGTGTGCAGGATTATCTTGCGCGCAAGGAACGCGGCTTGTTCTTGGTCGTTCCAGCCATGGAACTGCGGCAACTCATCTCGCAAAATCGCGCTGAAAACCGGCTGGAGTCCGGTGGAAGCCTGTTGTACCGAAAATCCCGGCTTCACGCGACCGATGAGTTTGATCCAATAATCTTTTTCATTCGTGAGGTCGATCGTCGCGACGCTCAACGACGAAATCATCGTAATCGGTATGTAGAGATCGGGGACATAACCGGGCTGCGTTCCGTCGAAGCTTGGCTCGGCGACACCAACGACAGTCATCGGCTTGTTGTTGACCAGAATGCCTTGATTCAGGATGCCGGGATCGCCACCGAAGCGAGCCTTCCAGCATCCGTAGGACAACATCACAACAGGCGCGCCGCCCAGCGTGGCCGTGTCGCTCGGCTCCAGCGTGCGGCCCAGTGCAGGTTTGACGCCCAGAGTCTCAAAATAATTTCCCGAAACCAGGTAGCCGTGGAATGCGTCGGTGTGGCCACGATAGGTCAGAGCTGTATTGAGGGAGTCCATCGCGGCCAGACCAGAGAAGACTTTGTTCTGATCTCGCAAGGCTAGATAAAGGGGGTAGGAAAACGACTCGGCGCCCTGTTCGCCAGGTGCGGCATCTTCGTCGGAGCTAATGTGTCCCTGGCGCGGGCCGGGGGAATATAAGAGTACGAGTTGGTCAGGATTGGGTACCGGAAGCCGTTGCAGGATAACTTGTTGAAGAATCGTGAAGATACCGGCGTTTGCGCCGATGCCGAGGGCCAGGGTGAGGACAGCGATGGCGGTAAACGCCGGGTTCTTGGCCAGCATTCGAATACCGAACCGGACATCGCGCCACAGACCGCTCACTGCTTCTCCTCGCGTGATCAACGTTACTAAACCAGCCGCTGCTGAACCGTCGGTTGCCAGTAATGACGTCGCTCGGGCCTAAATCGTTTTCAGAAATCCACAACCTCTGGGCGTGTTCAAGGCCGGCCCCATTCCGCGATTCCTTAGAAAATAGCCTTAAATCTTTATTTTCAGTGCCCGCGTTGCGGCTATTTTCACGGTTTGCTTGTGGTTCGAAGAACCATGATTTATTCGTGCCGCAGTGCTACCAAGGGATCGACCCGGGTCGCGCGGCGCGCCGGCAAATAGCAGGCAACGACCGCGACCACCGCAATCAAGACCAGGCCGACCGCGTAAATCGACGGGTTGTTGGCGCTGACACCGAACAAGAGCGACTCGCTGAGGCGCGCGAGCACGTACGCCAGGGGCAGGCCAACGACTACGCCTGCGATCAGCATGGAGCCGACCTCTTTGACGATCAACTTGCGAATATCGACGGATTCGGCGCCGACGGCCATGCGAATGCCGATTTCGCGAGTACGCTGCACGACCAGGAACGCGAGCACGCCGTAGATGCCGAGTGCCGCAAGCAGCGCCGCAAGTCCCGCGAACGCGCCGGACAAAACGGCGACCATCCGCGCGCTGAACAAGTCTTCTTCGACGACCCGGTCCATCGTTTTCAGGTTGTAGACCGGGAGATTCGGGTCGGCGTCACGCACGACCGACTGCATCGATGAGGCGAGCAGCAGCGGATCGCGCTCGGTGTTCACATAGAAGCTCATGCCAAACAAACTGTCGCGCTGCGAGTACGGGACATACAGGTAGGGATTCGTGGTGACCGATTTGACGTGATCCTGATTCATGTCGCGCACGATGCCGACGATGGTGATGTCCGGCTTGAATTTTGCGCCGGCGCCGAAGCAGAACTTCATCCCGATCGGATTGCGTCCGGGGAAGAAGCGCTTCGCGACGGTCTCGCTGATGACTGCGACTTTTGGCGCCGTTGCGTTGTCGGCGTCGGTGAATTCGCGGCCGGAGACCAGCGGAACGCGGAAGGTGGAGAAGTACGCGGGACCGGTGGCGACGTAGTTCACGGTTTGGAGGTCTTCGGGGACTTCCGCGCCACCTTCCGCGGTGATATTGCTGCCGGAAGAGTCGCCGGTGAGAGCGCCGAGTTCGGATGAGGTGACGCTGCGCACGCCGGGGAGCGTGGCGAGATGCTGGCGTAGTTGGTCGACGAGGCGAACCGTTCGCGGATAGTCGTAGCCGTTGAGCGAGGGCGAAATGGTAAAGCTGATGACGTGTTCGGTACGCAGTCCGAGGTCGACGTTGCGGAGATTCCAGAGGGTACGCGTGAAAAGCGCGGCTCCGGCGAGAAGCAATAGCGTGAATGCGACTTGCCCGGCGACAAGAACCTTGCGGAAGCGGACGTGGGCGACGCTGGCGGACGATGTCGAGCCCTGGTCTTTGATCACGTCGGTGACGGAATTGCGCGTTACGCGCCACGCCGGGAGAACGCCAAAGAAAATTCCCGAGAGCAGCGTTGCGCCGATGGCGTAGAGGAGGACGGCCGAATCGAGCTGGGCTTTCAGGCCATCGATGCCTGCGTTTGCCGTAATGATTGACGCGAGCTCGGCGACGAGCCACGAGCCGATAGCGATGCCGACCGCGCCGCCAGCGACTGCGCAGAGCATGCTTTCGATGACGAGTTGGCGAACCATGCGGCCGCGCGTGGCGCCCATCGCGCTGCGAATGGCGAATTCGCGCTGTCGCGAGGCGCCGCGCGCGAGAAGCAGGTTGGCGACGTTGGTGCACGCGATGAGAAGAACGAGCGCAACCATGGCGAAGAGCACCAGGATCTGCGGACCACTGTCGCGCTGAATGACGTTGCGGCCGCGCGCGCCTGGCTCGAGCACGATTTGTTTGGCGAGAAACGCCTGCCGCTTTTGATCGTTGAAGCGTGTTTTCGTGAGGTTTTCCTGGAGCAGCGGGTGATAGGCGGCGTTCAGCCCCGCGCGTGCCTGCGCGTCATTGACGCCGGAGTTGCGGCGGCCGAGCACCTTCATCCAGTAGTCATTCCATTCGTCGAGCGCCCCGTCGTCGAAGGTCATCTGCTTGGCCATCGACATAGGTACGAAAACATCGGGCGTCTGGCCGACCTGAACACCGGTGAAGCCGTTGCGCGAGACGCCAACGATGGTCATCGGGACGTTGTTGACGAGGATCGTTTTGTTGAGGACGTTGGGATCGGCGCCGAAGTGGCGGGTCCAGTAGTTGTAGCTGAGGACGGCGAGCGTGTTGCCGCCCGGCGAGTTGTCATCCTGTGGATTGAAGACGCGGCCGATGGCAGGCGTGACGCCGAGAACGTCGAAATAATTTCCGGTGACCAGTTCGAGGCGACCACGCTCGGTTTGTCCTTGCGACGCGAGGCTCGCGTCGGACGAGGAGCGAGCGACAAGACCGATGACGTTGGCCGCGCCATCGCGCAGGCCTTTGTACATCGGATAGGAGAAGGATTCGGTAACGTCGCCATCGCTCGAGATGCGGCCGGTGCTCGGTCCGGGAGCGTGGAGGACGACGAGTTCGCTCGGATTGCGCACCGGGAGGCGGCGCAGGAGGATTTGATCCATCAGGCTGAAGATAGCGGTGTTGGCGCCGATACCTAGTGCGAGGGTGATGACCGCGATGACCGTGAAGCCGGGATTCTTGGCCAGGACGCGCAATCCGAAGCGAATGTCTTGCCACAAAGTGTGCATCGTCTGAGCCTACTCGTTTCTTAGCGCAACCAGCGGATCGGCATTGGCGGCGCGCCACGCGGGGATGTAGCAGGCTGCCGCAGCGACCGCGACGAGCCCGAGCGCGACCCCGGCGAAAGTCATGGGATCGGTGGCGCTGACGCCGAAGAGCTGGTTTTTCAGGACGCTCGAAATCGCGAGCGTGCCTGCAAGGCCGACTCCAACTCCTACCAGCGCGAGAGTTATGCCGCCATGCAGAACCATGCCGATGATGTCGGATCGTTCGGCGCCGACCGCGACGCGGATGCCGATTTCTGTGCGGCGCTGCTCGACGCTGTAGGAGATCAGGCCGAAGAGGCCGACGGTTGCCAGGAGGAGTCCGGCTGCGGCGAAGACCGAGACGAGCATGCTCGTGAAGCGTCGCTGGGCGACGGAGGACTCGATGTAGTCGCGCATGTCGCGCGCTTTGTAGATGGGGAGCTCGCTGTCGAGCGCGCGGACTTGCTCGCGGATGGATGGGAGCAGGCTCATCGGTTCGCCTTGTGAGCGCACGACGATGTTCATTGCGCCAAGCGCGGCTTGGTCGTAGGGGACGTAGCACTCGGGATCGGTTGGCTGCCACAGATTGCGATGGTGTACGTCGCCGACGACGCCGACGATTTCGCGCATTTTGTCGGGGCCGCTGTCGGAGACGCCGGGCTGGATGTGCTTGCCGACGGGATTTTCGTTGGGGAAGTAGCGGCGAGCGAGCGTTTCATTGATGAGAACTACCTGCGTGGCATTGCGCTCGTCGCGCGGCGTGAAGTCGCGGCCGGCGATCAGCGGAATGTGCATCGTTTGGATGTAGTCCTGCGCGACGATGCGGAAGTGCACGCGGGGCTGTTCGCTTTTGGCCACCGGGCGGCCTTCGATTTTGAAGGAGGTGCGAATGATGTCGTCGCTCATCGGCAGGGGAAGAACGGCGCTCGCGGTCTGCACGCCGGGCAATGCGCGAACGCGGGTGAGGAGTTCGTGGAAGAATGCGGCGGATTGCTCGGGCTTTCCGTAGCGTGCGTCGGGGAGATCGAGGTTGAACACCATCACGTTGTTGGGATCGAAGCCGGGTGACTGGCGCGTGAGGTGGATCATGCTTTCGATGAGCAGGCTCGCCCCGACGAGGAGAACTACGGCGAGGGAGACCTGCGCGACGACTAAGCCGTTGCGGGCGCGTGAGGCGCGCTTGCTTTCGGAGTTGGCGCGGCCGCCTTCTTTCAGCGAGAGGAAGAGATTGAAGCGAGATGCGTGCCACGCCGGCGCCATGCCGAACAGCACGCCGGTCAGGACCGAGACGCCGAGCGTGAAGGCGAGTACGCGGAGATCGATACCAGCTTGAGCGAGGCGCGGGATTTGCAGGGAGGGAAGGCCGGCGAGGAGAGTGGTGCCCCAGACGGCCAGGAGCAAGCCGAGTAGTCCGCCGGCAAGCGCGAGCAAGACGCTTTCGGTCAGCAGTTGGCGCAATACGCGGCCGCGACCTGCGCCCACGGAGGCGCGGATTGCCATTTCGCGCCGGCGTCCGGCGGCGCGAGCGAGCAAGAGATTTGCGGCGTTGGAACATGCGATCAACAGCAGAAAACCGACGGCGCCGAGCACCATCATTAACACGGGACGAATGTCGCCGACCATCGCTTCGATTTCGGGCTGGAGGGCCAGGCTGACGTGGCCATTCGTGTCGGGATATTGCTTTTCGAGCGCTGCGCCGATGGCGTTGGCGTCGGCGTCGGCTTGTTGCAAGGCGACTCCCGGTTTGAGGCGGCCGATCGCGGCGAGAAAATGCACGTCACGCTGTGAGGTGATTGGCGGGTCAGGGCTGCTGCTGACCATTTCGGCGGCGATGGTGATCCAGAGATCGGGGGGCTGCGAGGTCAGCGGAAATTGGAAACTGGCGGGCATCACGCCGACGACAACATAGGGCTGGGCGTCCAGAGTGATGGGGTGGCCGACGATGTCGGGATTCGCGCCGAAGTGTGAGGTCCACAGGCGGTGGCTCAGAATTGCGGCGCGGGTGCCGGGCTGATCTTCGGACGCGATGAAAGTTCGCCCGAGCAACGGCTGAGCCCGCAGCACGTCAAACAGATTTGCGCTGACGAAGTTCCCGTCGATGTGCAGCGGTTCTCCGGAGCCGGTCAGGGTCAACGTGGTTTTGTCGTAGACAGCGACGGATTCGAGCGTACGGTTCTGCGCGCGGAAATCGGCGAAGTCGGGATAACTGACCGCGCGGTGGATGTCGGCGAGGTGGACATCGGTGCCAAGAACGGCGACGAGGCGCTGGCTTTCGGGAAAGGGAAGCGGCTCGAGGATGACGGCGTTGACGACGCTGAAGATTGCGGTGTTGGCGCCGATGCCGAGCGCGAGCGTTAGCACCACAACTGCGGTGAAGCCGGGCTGCTTGGCGAGCACACGCAGGGCGTAGCGAAGGTCGTGCCAAAGGCTATTCATCGGGCTATCGCTCCACCACAGAGAGAAGTTGCCACTTGTCCAGTGAAAGATTCCGTCGTGACCTGTCGTGTGTTCGCCTGTCGCTGCAGAGCGTTTTCGCAACTGCGTTGGCAGCGGCTTACTTCAGCCGAATGCGATCGACGGCGTCCCACTGCGACATATCCGACAGGATCACTTTGTCGCCTACTTGTAGGCCGTTCAGAATCTCGACCGTGTTCACCGAGCTGCGGCCGAGTTTCACGTTGACGCGCATCGCGTCGGAATCGTCGGGCATGACTTTGAAGAGGCTGATCGTCGCATCGGTCTGGCCATGCACCGGGCGGCCGACGTAGAGCACGTCTTTCAGATTTTCGAGTTCGATCGTGCCGTCGACGCTGAGATCGGCGCGGGCGCCCAGAGGAAGTGGATCGTCGATGCCGACGTCCACGGTGACGGTGCCGTTGACGACCGAGGGATCGATGCGGATGACGTGGCCCTTCACGATTCCGTTGCGTGTATCGACGGTAGCGTTCTGGCCGATCACGATGTCCTTCGCTTGTGTTTCGGCGATCTTGATTTCGGCTTTCAGTTTTTTCGGGTCGGCGACGCGCGCGATGTTGGTGCCCACGGCGACGCTCTGCCCGACGTCCACCGGCAGCAACTGCAATACGCCGGTGATGCCCGCGCGAACATGCAGCGCGTCGGCCTGGTTCTTGCGCAAATCATACATTGCACGGGCCTGTTCGACGTGCGATTGCTGCGCTTGCACGCGTGCCTGCGCCGAATCCGCCGCGACACGCGTACGCTCTTCTTCGAGGTCGAGCCGGATCTTGAGCTGATCTTCGCGGACCTTAGACAATTTCTGTGTGACGTCGGCGTCGATGCCTTCTTTGTACAGCTTCTCGTCGACTTCGTGCTGGAGCTTGGCCTGCTCGTAGTCGCTGCGCACACCTGCTTCGATCGCTTTCTGGTTCATCAATTCGCTGTTGACTTGCACTCTCAGGTTGGCGAGATCGGCTTCGGCGCCCTTGAGCTGAAATTGTGCGTCGACCAGCGTTTGCGCAACGGCTGGGTCGGACATTTCCAGAATCACGGTGTTCGGTTCCACCAGATGTCCTGGGCGGATCACAATTTTGTCGACGCGCGCCGTGGTTAGCGCCGCAATCCAGTGAATGTCGAGTGGCACAAGCGTGCCCAGGCCGCGCACTTCGCGCAGCATCGGGCCGCGCTTCACGGTGTCGGTCCAGACCGTGCCGCGATCGACCGACGGTGCGGCGGGCTTCAACCGCGACAGTCCGAGCGTCACGCCCGCGATCACGATCACGGCGACCGTGACATAGAGGGCTCGCTTGATTTTTTTTTCTTTAGCGTTGGATGGTCGTTGTATGTCCATAAGGTTATCGCGTACTACTGAAATCGCACGCAGGCTGCCCCGCGCGGCTTCGGTCTAAATCACGTGCCTTCAATTGGTTATGACCGATGAACCCATGTTGAAAATAGCACCAATGACCGAAAATGGGAATAATTGTCCCATGAGCGAACAGCACGGCGGGCGTTCCGGCCCTATTCGTGCTAGCCGGTTTCCGAGTTACTCAGACGCCTCAGTTGGCGCAACATCGCCAGTTCAGCGCAACCCAAATCGTTTTGGTCAGCGCCTTCTATTTTAGAAACGCCAAATTCTGCGAAATTGTTCCCGGGCCATCCTTCCGCCGGAACTTTGGGGCGCATTCCAGGGAAATCCAGGAATGAATAGCGGAGAGCATTGCGGCCCGACGCCACGCCGCGAATCTGCCACGACCGACGAAGAAACCCGCCCGTTGAAAACAGCGTCCATCCTTACAGTTCTCACCGCACGCACACGGGATCGGAGATTCGCAATGACAATAGACGTTCAACGCTGGGGGATGGTCTTGTCTGCCGGCATGCTATTCGCGGCGCTTTTGGGTGCTCCAGCGATATCGGCTGCGACTCACCCGAACTTCGCGCAAGATCAAGCGGCTCAGGGTGGTCCCGACGAACGCCGCCTGCCGCTGTTTGGCAAAATCACGGCGCTGCATGACAACTCGATGGATGTGCTCGACACCAACGGCGACACGATCACCGTGAAATTCAACGGGCAGACGCAATTTCGGAAAGATCGGCAGCCCGCCAAACGTACTGACTTCAAGGTGGGCGACGTCATTCTGGTTCGCGGCCAGGAGTCCGCGGACCATAGCTGGACGGCGGAAACCGTCGCTGCGCGGTCGCTGAACGGCCAGAATGGACCGGGCGGGCGAGGCGGCTTCGGTGGTCCCGGTGGCGGAGGCGGCCGCGGTGGCCCTGGGCAGCAGGCCGGCACGCTCGGCAAGGATTATGTCGCCGGCGAAATTAAATCCGTCGACGCGCCGAAACTGACCGTGTTGCGCTCCGACAATGTGACGCAGACTTTGGAATTGAACGAAGAAACTTCGATGCGCAAGGGACGCGAGTCCATCACGATGGCCGACATTCAAGCGGGCGATCACGTTTTCGCGCGGGGCGCGGTCGAAAACAATGTCTTCGTTCCCAAGACTGTCGTGGTGATCGGCCCCGAGCAATGGAAGCGCATGCAGGAATTTGGCCAGCAAGCGGGCGGCGGACGCCGCCGGCAGCAGGGCGGGCAATCGCAAGAGGGAAGCTCCGGTTCTGCCGATACGCCTGCACCAAACGCCGCGCCTCCGACGCCGCCGTCACCGAATCCACCATCGCCGGCGCCGACTCCTGCTCCTGCTCCGACGCCGCAACGGGAGCCTCAACGTTGAAATTTTCGAGATCGATCCGGCTCCCCGCATTCGCTTGTTTGCTTGCGGCAAGTTTTCTCTGTTCCGAGTCGGTGCGCGCGCAGGATCAGCCGCAGCCTCCACCTCAACCGGCGCCTGCTTCCGCCGTGCCCGAGGCGAACGCTCC
>Ga0307474_10002129_pt1 | contig 14258 bp, 16 predicted proteins | sample atmos_gasesECM1C_2_FD_203312 | JGI IMG/M metagenome (GOLD analysis project Ga0307474, IMG submission 203312) | Hardwood forest soil microbial communities from Morgan-Monroe State Forest, Indiana, United States - atmos_gasesECM1C_05 | ecosystem: Environmental > Terrestrial > Soil > Temperate... | reverse complement strand
CAGCAGCAGCAGCCAGCAGAGCCGGCGCCAGAACAAGGGAAGTAAGGTTGAGCCGCATGTCTTATTCCTCCTACGCAGCCAACTCTACCCCTGTTCAAAAATGAAGTCGTCAAGTTCCCGTCCAGAAGTTGTCAAGCTTTGGAGGCCGCCCAATTTTAGGGACGAACGGCCGGATACGCGCCACCAGCGGCGAGAACCGGGCCAATCACTCGCTCGATTGCTGCGCGCTCGTGCGGGGCCAGGTTCTCTGAGATGCGCAGCGCGTCGCGCAACAACTCCTCTGCCACGCGATGCGATTGGCGGCCACTGGCCTGTTGCGCGGCGGTCTGCAGGGCGCTCACAGCGGAGCTCCAATTGCCGGCGGCCTCGTAGTGCGCGGCCATCTCGCGCGCCACGTGAGCCTCGCGTCCCGCAAAGAGAGTTGCAAGCCGCTGGGCGATTCTGTTGTGACGTTCGGCGCGGCGCGCCGGGGCCTGGCGCTGGTAGAGCACTTCTCTGTAGAGCCCATGCCCGAAGACGTAGAACGCAGAGGGCGCGCCGCCCGGAAGCTCGTCAAAGCCTGCGCGGCGCACAAAAAAAAGACGGCGCGCGAGTGTGTTGCATGATTCTTCAATCGTGGCTGGGTCCTCATCGAGCGCCGCGGCCACGCCCCATGCAGGAAACGCGACCGTGAACAGGCTGGCGGCTTCGAGCAGCCGTTGATCCGCAGGGACCAGCGCTTGCACATCGAGCTCGATCATCTGCGCTAACTCGTCGGGCACCGCGGGCTCCAACTTATCGACCGGCGCGCTGAGTTCCCACGGAGAGTCGCTATTCTTGCGGATCAGAAACTCCTGCGCGATAAGGTGCTTCACTAGCGCCAGAGCGAACATCGGGTTTCCTTCCGAGTGCCGGTGCACAAAGGCATCAAGGTCGACGGGCACGGCCGGCTGCGCGAGTGTTGCCGCGAGCAGCTCGCGGACCGCGCTTTTGCCAAGCGGCTCCAGCACAATCTCGGTGCACTGGCTGCGCATGCCGAGATCCTGCTTGAGAACGCGCAGCGGATGCTCGATAGCCGGGTGCTGAGCATTCACGGCGGCGATAAGAAGGATGCAAGCGGAGGCCCGACGGCGCGCGAGAGCAGAGATCAGGGCGAGTGTCGACTCGTCGGCCCAGTGCAGATCCTCGAAAATGAGGACCAGCGGACGGCTAACAGCAATCTCTTCGAGCGCGGCAGATAATTCGCCGGGGCCGCGCACGGTCGAAGACGAGGGAATCTGCCGGCCGAGCGCCCCCAGCCAGGCGGGGGCCAGCCGCGCGAGAATCGCGCAGATCTGTTCTCCATCTTCGGATCCGCACAGGCCAGCGAGCGCCTCCATCACGGGGTAGTACTCCTCGCGATGGGCAACACCCTGCACGCATTGGCCGCGCGCAATCGCAACCGGGAGCGACGGATCGAAGTTTTTGCAGAACGCGTCCAACAGGGCTGTCTTTCCAATGCCGGCATCGCCGGTGAGGAAGACCATTTGCCGCCGGCCATCCTTCGCGAGCTGAAACAGGGAGTCGAGCAACTCGAGTTCGCGGGTGCGCCCCACAAGAGCCGCGTTTTTCTCGTTGCCATGGGCGCCGTTTGCTGAGTGCGCCCCGTCGCTCACCGGAGCTACAAAGCAGTATCCGCGCTTGGGAAGCGACTGGATAAAGCGCGGCTGGCGCGCATCATCTCCGAGCAGCTTGCGCAGCTCCAGCACATAGGTCCGCAGTACCTGGGGCTGCACGTAAGTATCGGGCCATAGCGCGTCGAGCAGCTCGTCGTGGGTGATCAGACGGCCGGGGTTCTCGATCAAGTAACGCAGAACCGCGAAGGGCTTGGGCGGCAACGCGATCTGTGACCCGTTTTGCCACAGGCATTGATTGGAGATGTCCAGCGCGAAGCCGGCGAACCGCTTCATTGCTTTCCTCAGCGAGCCAGATTACTCAGGTTGGACGTGGGCGTGTCCGAATTCACTTCGGCAGGTTTTGCGATTTCTGACTACTTCGCCCAGGGAAGCGTGACTTTCGCTGCAAAGAACCCGACCGCAGCCGGCACCCTCATGATAATGGTTCGGGAGTCGGCACGCCCGTTTCAGTCTTCTTATTGGACGATTGCAAGCCCTTTCGGGGTGTGGTAGTTTCAAAACCGTACCTCGCGAGTCCGCGTCCTGCACTCAACCAGCGGGCTCTACCTGCTCTCCCTCGCTTCTGAGGAGTGTGGATGGAGGCGTTCAGAAGCACGCCGGGAAGGTGTGCCTGCGCCTCGAGGTCGCACCGCCTTCCATGTCCTTTCTACCGAAAAACCAAGGAGAGAAGCCATGGCTGAATCTGCTCAGCATCACGCGATCAATTACATCGAGTTCTTCACCACCGACATCGCCAAAACGAAGGCGTTCTATGCACGCGCGTTCGGATGGAGCTTTCAGGACTGGGGCCCGGACTACAGCAGCTTCGACAAGGCAACCGCCGGATTGGATGGGGGCTTCCGCATCAAGGCCGGGGAGGGCGAGTCGGGTGCAACAGCGCCGCTCGTTGTGCTCTATTCGAAGAATCTGAAGGCCACTGAGGAGGCGGTTGTGACAGCGGGAGGAACGATCGTGGTGCCGATCTTCGATTTTCCCGGCGGACGCCGATTCCACTTCTCGGATGGTGGAGGAAATGTGCTGGCCGTCTGGTCGGAATGAACAGGTCAGGAATCAAGGGTCAGAAGGAGCCCGGGCAAAAACGCTGACCGGGCTCTGCTCTTTCTATTCGGCGGGCGGTGGAAGCAGCGGGCGGCGATTGTTGAGCTCATCGCGCACCAGGGTCAGGCCGAGAATGCAGCGCTCGAACCAGTCGGAGAGGCGGCTGAAGAGCGGAGCTTCCTGTTCGTATTCAAAGAGACTGAACTGGCTGACGATGTAGTAGCTTTCCTTGCCGGTGGTGACGAGTTCGTTCAGCGAAGGGTGATTGCGACGGCGGCGGCGCCACGAGTCGACCGCCTCGGGATACATGCCGGCCACAAAGAGTGCGTAGTCGCCGATGTGCTTGCGCACCATGCGCTCGGCATCGAACGAAGGAGCGGAGCCGTGAATCGGATCGGAGGCGTCGAGAAGTGACTGGAGTTCGGCGATCGGCCGACCCATTTCGTCGCGGAATTTATAGAGCTTGTCGGAGCGAGAGAACTCGGTGAGCAGATGGGCAACATAGCCGGTCACATCGGGATCGTTCAGGCCCAGCTTGCCTTCGTAGCTGTTGCGCACGGCCTGATGAAAGAACTGTTCGAGCGGATTCTTTGGCTGCTGCATAGGGACCTCCCTGCGAACGCCTCCAACGGAGACGCTCTGATGAGCAACGGTGCCAACCACTTTGCTCCCAGCCAGGCGCAAATATCTTGCTCCAGCGCAAGGCTCATTTACATTGCTTTGACAAAGAGATTAGCCCAATTGTTGTGGCGGTCAAGAGGGATGTATGCAGTTTGTTGGCAGTTTCGTGCAGAGACTGCAAAGCGCACGCCCGAAGTTCAGGCGTGCGCTTTTGCGCAGAGGGCAGAGCTGAGGAAAGGTTTCAACCAAACTGCGGGGTAAGAGCAAGGCGCTTGCCCAGTTCCTCACGCACCAGCGCAAGGCCCAGCACATAGCGTTCAAACTGCTCGGAGAGCCGCGAGAAGAGCGGAGCTTCCTTCTTGTATTCGAAGACGTTGAACTGGCTGACTACGTAGTAGCTTTCCTTGCCGGCATGGATCAGCTCGCCGAGCGAAGGATGACGCGAAGGCCCACGATGGTCTGAGTCCATGGCCTCCGGGACCATGCCGGCGACGAAAAGCGCGTAGTCGCCGATGTACTTGCGCATGGCGCGCTCGGCATCGAAGGAAGGCGCGTTGCCGTAAACCGGATCGGAAGCGCGCATCATCGATACGAGCTCCTCGATGGGATGGCCGGCAGCGGGACGCGCGAGAAACAGGCTGCCATCTTCAGAGAAATTGCAAAGGACCCGCGCGATATAGGCAGTCAGCTCAGGATCGTTGATGCCAAGCTTCCCTTCAAAGATCGTGGTCAGTTCATGCTGGAAGAAGGGTTCGAGAGGGTGGGCCAGAATTTCCATAAATATATCTCCAACGACTGCAGGCATTAAGTCGGGCGAAAGTCCCCGCTTGCTACGTGCGCAGCGGAGGCTCTTGCCTGGCCATGCTGAGATCTCTTGCTAGTTGAATTGAGATTACAGCAATGGCTGATAATTGCAAGTGATTTTAATCACCGCCTTGGGCGAGATCAAAGATCCCAAACGACTTGTAACACTTTTCGGTCTTGCGAACTCCACCTCTGGGCTATTCCATTTCTGGCCTGAACTTTTTTCAGGGATTCGCGTAATCTCTGCATCCCCCCGCGCATTCCGGTGCGGATAAGAGAGTAGAAGCGAGGCCCATGGCCAATGACTGGCAACCGGACTTGGAACGCCTCCTGGACGAGCACCAGTCCATGGTCTTTTCGCTTGCGCTTCGGATGACCGGCGATCGCGGCCTGGCGGAAGAGATCGCCCAGGACGTCTTCCTGGAATTAGACGAGCATTTAGGGAAGATTCGATCGCCGGAACATGCGCGATTCTGGCTGCGGCAGGTTACGATGAACCGCTCGACCGATGCGCTGCGGCGACGCAAGGTGCGCGGGACGGACCTTTGGGTGGAACTCGAGGATGGGCACGCGATTCACGCTGAGGATCGGGTTTCGCCGGTAGGGACACGGCTGGAACACCTGCTGACAACGTTGCCCGAGGCGCAAAGGGCAGCACTAATCCTCCGCTACCAGGAGGACATGCTGCCGGACGAGATCGCGGCGGCGCTGGATGCACCGGTGGCTACGGTAAAGAGCCAATTGCAGCGCGGGCTCAAGCTTTTGCGGGCCAAGGCCGCCAGCAATTTGAGGGAGTTTATCCGTGGAGCATGAAGAGTTGGACGACTTCGAGAGGGAACTGAAGGTTGCGCTGGAGCGCAGGCCGGCCCCGCCCAGTTTGAAACAACGGGTGATGGTGCGTCGGGGCCAGCGGCGACGCCCGCGGACGACGGTGATCTGGATGCGCCTGGCAGCCACCCTGCTCATCGTTGCGCTGCTGGGTGGAGGGCTGCGCTGGGGCCTGCAGCAGCGGGAAGAGCAGCGACAGGGCGAGGAAGCGCGGCGCCAGGTGATGACCGCTCTGCGGATCACCGGTCGAGCCCTGAACCAGGTGAATTCAAAACTTGCCGCACATAACCACGGAGGGGAATGAGGGCAGCCATGGAGATGCAGAAACGGTTGTTGTACTTGGGGGCGATTGTCCTTTGCGGAACCGCGATGGCCGCCGCGCAGGACTCACCCTTGCCCCTGCCTCCGGCCGTCGAAAAGGAGTTGGCTGCGAAGGCCTCCAACGTGACGGAGGTGACGCTGGGGAAGAACATGCTCGGCTTCGCAGCCAAGTTCATGAACGGCAAGGATGAGGATGAGGCCGCGACCCGCAAGCTGATCGAGGGCCTGCAGGGCATCTATGTTCGCGAGTACGAGTTCGACAAGGAAGGCGAGTACTCGATGGAACAGATTGAACAGCTGCGCAAATACTTCGAAACCAGCGAGTGGTCGCCGATTGTGCGCGAACGCGAGCGCAAGAATCACGAGACCACCGACGTGCTGGTGAAGCTGGTGAACGGCGAGAGCCAGGGGATGTTCGTGCTGGAGGCGGAGCCCAAGGACCTGACCATTGTGCTGATTCTGGGACCCGTCAAGGTGGAGGACCTGTCCAGGCTCAAGGGACTCGGCGGTCTGAGTTCCCTGGGCGACGTGCAAAAAGATATCAAGCCGGTGAAGAAGGGAGGCGGGGAATGAGACGTTTCGTATTCGTATTGGTGTGCTTTGTGGCGATGCTCGTTCCCGTTGCCGTGCTGGCCAGCGGGGGCGAGGGCGGTTTCAACGGCGTCGTGCGCAGCCTCGAAGTGAAGTATCACGCGCACGCAACCCGTATTCCCTTTATGGGCCTGATCAGCTTCATCTCCCGCAAGGCGACGGAAGGCGGCGTGAGCAACGTGCACGTGGCTGAGTTCGAGGACTTCCAGGAGGCGATGGACGGCGAAGAACTCAACCGCATGGTAGAGCAGAAGCTGGGGCCGGAGTGGGAACGCGTGATCCGCGAAACCAGCCGCTATGGCGGAGATCAGACGTTGATCTTCATGCATGCCGAGGGCAGCCGCATGGGGCTGTTCGTGCTTGACGCCAGCGGCCGCGAGCTCGATGTGGTGCAGGTATCCGTCGATCCCGCGCACCTGAATGACAAGGTCAATGAGTACCAGCATCATTCGCATCATCACGACGACGGCGACTGAGGCGAGACTCCGGCCGGCGGCAGCGACGTCCGTGGCGGGTACCAAGTGCGCTATACCCTGGCGATCGCGGTCTTTTTACAATCGATGCCAGAATGGCCAGCGGCAGTCCATTGCAGGTGTCCGGGTATCGCGGCAGGCTTGCGCCTTCGCCCACCGGTTATTTGCACGTGGGGCATGCGCGCACCTTCTGGACAGCGTGGCAGCGTGCCCGCGACGCCGGCGGAACGCTGGTGATGCGCATGGAGGATCTGGACCCCGACCGGAGCCGTCAGCAGTATTCAGAGGCAGCTTATGATGACCTGCGCTGGCTTGGCATTCGCTGGCAGGAAGGGCCTGACCGCGGAGGCCCGTACGGACCTTATGTGCAAAGCAAGCGCCACAGCATCTATCTCGAAGTCTGGCGAAAGCTGCACCGCGGCGGCTTTCTCTTCCCATGCCGCTGTTCGCGCCGCGATCTGGAATCGGCCCTGGGAGCTCCGCACGAAGTGATTGCGCGCTCCGCCGGCAAGCTCGAACCGCTGGACGATGAGCCAATCTACCCCGGCACCTGCCGCCGTAACCCCGACTATGCCCCGCAACTGCCCAGCCCCGCCAGGCACGAGTTGGAAACACCCGAAGACGCGAACTGGCGTTTCCGCGTCCCCGAAGGCGAAGTCATCGAATTCGACGACCTGAACCTGGGGCTTCAGCGCTTTGTTGCAGGAAGGGATTTCGGCGACTTCGTCGTGTGGCGGCGCGACGGCACACCCAGTTACCAGCTTGCGTGCGTGACCGACGACGCGCACATGAAGATCACAGAGGTAGTGCGAGGCGCCGACCTGCTGAAGTCAACGGCGCGGCAGATCCTGCTCTATCGCGCGCTCCGCCTTGTGCCGCCTCAGTGGTTCCATTGCAGGCTGGTGCTCGACCAGCACGGCCGGCGTCTCGCCAAGCGGACGGATGCCCTGAGTCTGCGCGTGCTGCGCCAGCGCGGCGTCACGCCGATGAATATTCTTGCGGCGGACCTGCCGCGAAGCGCCTGACCCGCTTGCTTAGACCGGGATCGGATTGCGCTCGGGGAAGTTGCGCTGGTGCCAGTACGGATAAATGGGCGTGACGGCGCTGGCCGCATCGAGCTTCTCGATCTGCTCGGCATTCAGGTTCCAGCCGATCGCGCCCAGGTTCTGGCGAAGTTGCTCCTCGTTGCGCGCCCCCAGGATGATCGAAGATACTGTCGGCCGCTGCAGCAGCCAGTTAAGGGCGACCTGCGGAACCGTCTTCCCGGTTTCTCCGGCGATCTCGTAGAGAACGTCTACCACCTTGTAGAGATATTCATCGTCAACCGGCGGGCCCATGTCGGCGGTCTTGTGCAGGCGGCTCTGTTCGGGCAGCGGCTGGCCGCGCCGGATTTTGCCGGTGAGCCTCCCCCAACCAAGGGGGCTCCACACGAGCGCCCCAACTTTCTGATCCATGCCGAGAGGCATGAGCTCCCACTCGTACTCGCGGCCGACCAGCGAGTAGTAGACCTGGTGGGCTACGAAGCGCGTCCAGCCATAGCGGTCAGCAACCGCGAGGGACTTCATCAAATGCCAGCCGGAAAAGTTGGAGCAGGCGGTGTAGCGCACCTTGCCCTCGCGCACGAAAGTGTCGAGCGTCTGCTGCACTTCTTCGATAGGCGTGAGTCCGTCAAAGCCGTGCAGGTGGTAGATGTCGATGGTGTCCGTGTTCAACCGGCGGAGACTCGCTTCAAGAGCGCGTCGTAGATGGTAGCGGGAGCTGCCCTTGTCGTTCGGACCCGGGCCCATGGGGAAATAGGCCTTGGTCGAGATCAGTACCTGGTCGCGCCGGCCCTGCAACGCCGCAGCAAGCACCTCTTCGGAGCGTCCGTCAGAGTAGCCATTGGCGGTATCAAAAAGGTTGATTCCGGCTTCGAGACAGATGTCGATCAAGCGTCGTGCTTCGTCAACCTCCGTTTTGCCCCAGGCGGCGAAGAACTCGTTGGTGCCGCCGAAGGTGGCCGCGCCAAAACTGAGAGCAGAAACCTTGAGGCCGGAGCCTCCAAGAAGACGGTATTCCATGCGCCTTTGGATGCGAGAAGCTCGCGGCGGATGCACAGGAGCGGCGTTCATTCAAAGCTGTTCGAGGCATTCCGGGCGTAGGAAATCGGCAAATTCGGCGTTGAGCTGGCAATTGCGCCCGTGTTAGACTCGGTCCGCTTCCCCTGCTGGGTGGGCCCAGCACGCTTGCACGCTCGCGAGGAGCGGCCGGCCGAGGTCCCCGCGCATGTCTTCTCTCTCCCCAAGCACAATTGTTCGCGTGCGCTCGAATTTTGCTGGCCGCAACGGCCTTCTGGACCGTTATTTCTACTTCGGCATGTCGCTGCTGTTTGCCGTGATCGTGGTGTGGGGATTCAGCAAAACCATCAACGACAACCTCTTTCACCCCGCCATTCCGCGCCCATTTCTTCTGTGGGTTCACGGCGCCGTTTTCTCGGCGTGGGTTGCCTTCTACATCTCTCAATCGGCCCTGGTGCGGACCCGCAATGTGAAACTGCATCGCGTCTTTGGGTGGTTCGGCGTGGCTCTCGGGGCTGTCATGGTTCCGCTGGGAATCGAGATTTCCATTGTCATGGGCCGGTTCCACGCCATTCAGCTTCATGACCCCGATCCGACCTTTCTGAGCGTGCCGTTCTCTGAGATGCTCGTCTTTGCGCTGCTTTTGACACTGGCCATCCGTTGGCGTAAGAAGCCGGAATTTCATCGGCGCCTGCTTCTCATTGCCACCTGCACCCTGCTCGATGCGGCGTTCAACCGCTGGGACTTTATCTTCTTCAACCGCCTCGGATTCGTCTTCGTCGACCTCGTGATCCTTCTCGGCGTGGCTCGCGATCTCCTCGTGAACCGACAGGTCCACCAGGTCTATCGGTTCGCGCTTCCCCTCCTGATGATCGTTCAGGGCTTTGTAACCTATCTCTGGCGCGCCAGTCCTGCCTGGTGGCTGCATGTGACAGAGGCAATGTTGCGATAGCATCCCCTCCACCCGCCGCCGTTTCCCCCATTTAGACTGAAAGGTTATGAGCACATTGAAGGCCGTGCGCGGGACGCGCGACGTGCTGCCGCCGGAGACGGCGCTCTGGAATCGCATCGAGGCGACGGCGCGCGCGGTCTTTGCCCGCTACAACTTCGGCGAGATCCGCACCCCCGTCTTCGAGGACACGGCCCTGTTTGCACGCGGCGTGGGCGAGGAAACCGATATCGTCTCCAAGGAGATGTACACCTGGGAAGATCGGGCACGCGCGCAGTCCGAAAAAACGCTATCGCTCACGCTGCGGCCGGAGAACACGGCCGGCGTGGTGCGCGCCTACATCGAGCACAAGCTGGGCGAGACCGGGCAGTTGCAGAAGCTCTACTACATCGGACCGCAGTTCCGGCGCGAGCGCCCGCAGAAGGGCCGCTACCGGCAGTTTTCGCAGATCGGCGCTGAGGTCATCGGCCCCCCCTCCGCGGGGAGCGAGAGTCCTTTAAGAGATGCGGAAATATTAGAAATGCTGGCCACGCTTCTCGACGAGCTGGGCATCACCGGCTGGACGCTCCACATCAACTCGGTCGGCTCGGCCGCGGACCGCGCTCGCTACAACGAGATACTTCGTGCGGCCCTTGTGCCGCTTGCTCCGCGGATGTGCACAGACTGCCAGCGACGCGCCGTGACCAACCCACTGCGCGTGCTCGACTGCAAGGTGCCTGAGGATCAGCCGATCATCGAGACGCTGCCCAGGATCGCCGACTCGCTCGACGAGGAATCGAAGCAGCACTTTGCAGCCGTGACCGCGGCGCTGGATGCGGCGGGCGTGCCCTACACGCGCAATCACAGGCTGGTCCGCGGGCTCGACTACTACACGCGCACCACCTTCGAATTCACCCACGGCGGCCTGGGCGCGCAAAATGCTTTGCTCGGTGGCGGGCGCTATGACGGCTTGAGCGAGGCCATCGGAGGCCCCAAGGCGCCGGGGATCGGCTTCGCCATGGGCGAAGACCGGCTCGTGTTGACCCTCATGGCCCAGAAAGAGTTGGCCCCACCGCAGGTGGATGCTTACGTTGCGCCGCTGGGTGAGGCTATGAACCCCGCGGCCCTGGGATTGGCGCGGGAGCTGCGCCGGGCCGGCTTGAGGGTGGAGCTGGGAGAGGGCGGCTTCCGGTTGAAGAAGTCTTTCGACGCAGCTGAGAAGACCGCGCGCCGCATCGTCATCCTGGGCGAGGACGAGCTGGCATCCGGTATCCTGACAGTGAAAGACTTTGCCACCGGCTTACAGACCAAGGTTCCGCGCGCGGAGCTAAGGCAATTCCTGAGTTAGTGTGAACTACACGGGTCTCTACGAGGTCGCCGCTCCCTGGTGGTCGCGTCGACTTAGGCGCAGAGGCTCCGGGATACATCCACTCAGGAATTGCGATAACGGCGGTTCTCGCCGCGCCCGCGAACGCGTAGAAGGACAGCAAGTGCTCGACTATTTGGGAACACTCGAACGGACGCACATGTGCGGCGATCTGTGCGCCGCCAACGCAGGTCAACCGGTTGTCGTGATGGGCTGGGTGAATCGCCGCCGCGACCACGGAAACCTGATCTTCCTCGACCTGCGCGACCGCTCGGGAATTTGCCAGGTGGTGCTGGACGCCGAACTTACGCCCGACGGACACAAGAAGGGCGAGCACGTGCGGCCGGAGTATGTGGTGGCCGCCGTCGGCAAGGTACGGCTGCGCGACAAGGACGCCATCAACCGCAAGATGCCCACCGGCGAGATCGAGATTGAGGCTACCGAGCTGCGTGTTTTGAACGACACCAAGCTGGCGCCGTTTTCGCCTGCAGAAGACGCCATCCAGAACGAAGAGACGCGCCTCAAGTACCGCTTCATCGACCTGCGCCGCGCGGAGATGCAGCACAACTTCCGGCTGCGTCACGAGATCACGCGCGCCGTGCGCGAGAGCCTGTCGGCGCAGGGCTTCCTCGAGATCGAAACGCCCATCCTGTGCAAGTCCACACCTGAGGGCGCCCGCGACTTTCTGGTGCCAAGCCGCGTGCATCCAGGCGAATTCTACGCCCTGCCCCAATCGCCGCAGATCTTCAAGCAGATCCTCATGATCTCGGGCTTCGACCGTTACTTCCAGATCGCGCGCTGCTTCCGCGACGAAGACCAGCGCGCCGACCGGCAGCTCGAGTTCACCCAGATCGATCTCGAAATGAGCTTCCCGCGCCAGGAGACGGTTTTCGCCGTGGTGGAGAAGTTCCTGGTAGCGGCCTTCGCGGCCGCTGGCGTGGCCCTCCCCGCGCCCTTCCCCAAAATCACCTACGATGAATCGATCCGGCAGTTCGGGACTGACAAGCCGGACTTGCGCCTTCCAGGGCTGACCGACGTCCGCGCTGCCTTCACAGACGAGTGCCTGGCTACACTGCAGATTGACCCGGCGCTGCCCGTGGTGGCCTTCCGCATCCCCAACGTCGGCGAGCTGAGCCGCAAGGAGCGCGAAGACAACCATCCCATGTTCGACAAGAACAAGGGCGCCAAGTTCATCGACGACTTCAAGCGGCTGGCCAAGAGCTTTCCTGAGTCAGCGGCCAAGGTGCGTGAGCTGGCCGGAGCGGCCGAGTCGGACTTCGTGATCATCGTCGCCGGTGATCCTGCTCACCACATCAAGGCCAGCGACACAAAATTCGAAGGCCGGCTCAGCGAGCGGGAGATCAACGTCTTCGCCGCGGCCGGAAACTTCCGCACGGAGCTGGCCAAGAAGTACGCCGACAGGCATGGGGCCTTCCACGTGACGGAGCAAGTGGTGGCGCAGGCCAACCCCACGAGCGGAGGGCAGATTGAGGGAGCAGCAGCCTTCCATCCCATTTGGATTGTTGACTTTCCCATGTTTGAGTACGACCTTGCTAGTGGCCGCTGGGTGCCCGCTCATCACCCTTTCACCGCCCCGCACGAGCACGACATGGCAAACCTAATCTCAGACCCGGCCAGCGTCCGGGCTAATTGCTACGACCTGGCAATGAACGGGCTGGAATTGGGGTCCGGTTCCATCCGAATTCATCGGAAAGACGTGCAGCAGCAGATCTTCGCGTCGCTGGGGATCAGTGAGGAGGAGGCCAAGGCGCGGTTCGGGTTCTTCCTGAATGCGCTGGAGTACGGCACCCCGCCGCATGGCGGCATCGCGCTTGGTTTGGACAGGATTGTGATGCTCCTGGCCGGGGCTCCCAGCCTGCGCGAGGTGATTACCTTCCCGAAGACGGCCAAGGCGATCGATCTGATGGCCGACGCTCCGACCACGGTCACGGAGCAGCAGCTGAAGGAGTTGCACATTCGGGTGGCGGCAAAGGACTAGCCTACCCACCCCCGCCCCCCCCCCGTGCCCGACGGTAGGGGGCAATCCCATTGTATTGCCGGAGTCGATGAGAGACACTTCTCCCTTCGGTTCTGGAAACCTGGATTTAGTATGGGCGGACCGGAGGTGCGGGGACGTGTTAGAGGTCACGGGTGCGTGTGAGGGCCGTGGGGCGAGGGACAGAAACCAACGGCTCGCCTGATCCCGGATTTTGGAGCAAGTGAAGATTCTTTGGCTATTCTGTGTCGTTGTCCTCGGCGCCTTCTTCTTCGCCTTCCACAGAGATGCGCAGGGAGCGGAGCCACTCGCGGTCGTTCAGGCTGAAGGGGGCTTCGCCCTCGCCGCCCTCTTCCTCGTTGCCCTCCGCGTCCTTGGTCACTTCGTTCAAGCCGATCGTCGCCTCGAGCATCAGCAGCACGTCGAATCCATGCTTGCGAATGTCTTGGACGACTCCGGCAATCTGCTCGCTTTCGATCACCGACTCGTGGATAGCCTCCCCAAGCTGCTGAATAAGTTCACGCAAACGGGATGTCAAGGGATACCTCCACAGGGGGCGCCAGCGCAATAAGATGCGCAGGAAGCGAATTGGGATTTTATCTACCTTAATGCCGTGGCGAAGGAAGGGCAACTGCCCAAGTCAAATTGCGCTTCGCCGTCACTGCTACCATCATAGACGGGATGAAACCGCAGACCGTTGGCAGAGTGCTGGGTGTGGGACTTCGTGTCGCGGGGAGAATCGCCGGGCAGCGTCTGGCGGGCCCGGCAGGAAACTCCTCTGCGCGGCCGGTCACAGTTGCGGGAGTCGGCGGCCCTGGAACTCAGCGCAATGCGGTTCGGCAGGCTGGGAAAGCTACAGCCGGCGTCGCTCGCGGACTCGGAGGTTTTCTGCGCCCGTTTCGACGGGTTGGCGGCATCCTCGTCCTCGAGGTGACGGGTGTCTTCTTCTTCCTCTTCGTGCTGGTTTTTGGCCAGATGGTCTGGCGCATGCGTACCAACTATGCTCAAGGACCCGACCACCAGAAGTTTCTGGTCGCCGCCGGTCTGATGCTGCTCTTCCTCTACCTGAGCGTGAGTTCGTTCTGGCGCGCCCGCCGCAAGTAGCAACTAGGCAGCGTCAGTAGCACCCACCGCGTAGGAGGAAGCGCCCTGCAACATCTCGCGCAATTGCCGGCCTGCCCGGTCCAGCGTGATCAATACATCGGTTTCGGCATCGCAGTCTGCCAAACGTTGCTCCATCAGGCGGTCGTAGGCGTCGTCCAGCGAGGTCCCGATCTCCGAGCTGTCCAGACTGGCCCAGAGTTCGTCAATCAAAGCTATCTTTTCGCGATAGGTGAGCGACGCGATTTGGTGGTGACTCAGGATTGACATGACGGAAGTGTAGAGGAGCAATTACTAGTGCGCACATTACCAAGGTCTACAAGACCTTGACCGTCAGTGGTCAGAGATCAGTGGTCAGTGAAAAACCTGCACGGGTTATCGGACCGGTTTGTGCCGCCACCACAATCGGGGTGCAATTGCGTAGTTCAGCTGCACCAGGACGATTGCCCCAATGCTGATCCAGCTGCCGAAGAGGCATA
>Ga0307474_10002128_pt1 | contig 14259 bp, 10 predicted proteins | sample atmos_gasesECM1C_2_FD_203312 | JGI IMG/M metagenome (GOLD analysis project Ga0307474, IMG submission 203312) | Hardwood forest soil microbial communities from Morgan-Monroe State Forest, Indiana, United States - atmos_gasesECM1C_05 | ecosystem: Environmental > Terrestrial > Soil > Temperate... | reverse complement strand
GAGGCCATCAGTGGCCGATTTCCCGGCTGACCTGGTTTTCCTGCTGGTTCAGAGCCCGTTGCTCGGTCTTGGTGATGTGGCCGCCGTTGGTGCTGGCCATCGCGCGCTCTTCCTTGCGGATCTGGCGGTCCTGCCGGTGCAGCTGAGCGGCCTGCCCCTTGGTGATCTCGCCCTGGCGGACCTCGTTGTTGATCCGACGGTTCTGATTGGCGAGCCGCCCGTTGACCTCGGCGCGGCGCGGGTGCGTCTTGTCCCAGTTCGCATCGGCGCCGGCCGCCTGAGCGACAGCGGCACAGCTCGCAGTAGCAAAGGCCGCGGCAATCAGCGCATGGCAGGTGCTGCGAGTGATTTGATTCATTTCTTAAGTCCTCCGGGAGCATTGCGGGTTTGCGGTCCGGATCAGCGACCGCCGGCAACCGGTTGGCGCCTGCTTCCTATAACGGCGCCGCGGCCGCGCAGGCCAATACCCTGTTGTGACCGAAGTTACCGCCTGTAACCGCACCGTCGCGATGCACCAGAGCACAGCGCAGATGTTTTGGTCCGAATGGGCGCTGCCGAGCTGCGACGAAGCGGGAAATTACGGCCCAAAAGCCGGCCCCGCGCTTCAATTCTCCAGAGTCATGCCGATTGAGCATGGATGGCTTGCTGCCACCCGCTTTTGCAGGTCGCTTAACCATGCGCGACACGCCATCCCAGCCTTCGGCCGGCGGCTCTGAACGGGCCGGCTGGCTGCATACGCGTGGCAACCTGATCGGCAGCGTGCTGGGGCGGCGCATGATCGGCCACTACATCGGCGCGGCCCTTGTTCCGATCGCGGCGCTGGCCGCGCTCGAGTATCTGCACGTGGCTCAGAGCGTGACGGAGGCTCGGTTCCTGACCGTAGCCGCGATCGCCGCCGTGCTGGTGGTGTTGCTGGGTGTGTGGCAGATCCACCGGATCGTCGATCCGCTGCACCGGCTGCTGGCCGGCACGCGGCGCATCATCGGGCACGATTTTTCCTCCCAGATTCCCGCCAGCGGGCATGACGAAATCGCGCAGCTGGCGCGCGCGTTCAACGAGATGTCCCACAACCTGGGGATGAACTTTGCCACGTTGAACGTGCTGTCGCAGATCGACAAGACGATCCTGAGCAAGGCGGATGTGTCCGACGTGGCCAAGAGCGCGCTGCGCTGCGTGCAGTACATCACGTCGGCGCACGTGGTGATTCTCGGACTGTACGAATCCGAGGCTGCCGAATCGATGCGCATTTATGTGCAGCGCCGCGACGGCCTGCCCAAGATTCGAGTCCGGTTTCCGTTGCAGGCGGAACTGAAGCAGCGTATTCCGCAGTCGGCCGCCGCCGTGTGCTGGAACGAGGAGCCGCCGCTGCCCGAAACGGTCCTGACCAGGCTGTGCGAAGAGGATCAGGTGCGCAAGTACTGGGTGCACCCGATCGCGCGCCGCAACCGCGTCTGGGGCCTTCTGATGCTCGGCCATCCGTCGGAGCTGACGCTGACGCCGGACCAGCTGAAGCTGCTGTCGGGCGTCGATGACCGCCTCGAGTTGGCGTTTTCCTCGCTCGATCGCGACCGCAAGCTGCAGACGATGGCGCACGGCGACCCGCTGACCGGGCTGCCCAACCGGGCCTCGATGCTCACGCTGCTGGCTCAGGAGCTGTCGAACGCGCAGCGCGACCAGACCAGCCTGGGCATCCTGTTCCTGGACCTGGATCGCTTCAAGCGGGCCAACGACACGCTCGGTCACGCCGCCGGCGATGCCCTGTTGCGCCAGGCGGCCGCCCGCATCCGCGAAAACCTGCGCGCCGGCGATGCGGTGGCTCGCCCCGGCGGCGACGAATTCACGGTGCTGCTGGGCAAGCTCGCCTCCCCGCGCGACGCCGGTCTGGTTGCGCGCCAGCTGATCAAGGCGCTGTCGCGACCCTTCGAGGTTGACGGCCACACGATCTACGTCGGCGCCAGCGTCGGCATCGCCATTTACCCGCAGGACGGAACCAGTGGCGCAGACCTGTTGAAGAAGGCCGACAGCGCGATGTACCGCGCCAAGGACATGGGCCGCAACCGCTTCGTCTACTACGAAGAGAGCATGAACGTCGAAGCGCAGCGGCGCGCCGCGCTCGACCACGAGCTGCGCCAGGCGTTCGACCGCAACGAGCTGCTGTTGCATTACCAGCCGCAGATCGACGTGCGAACCGGCCTGGTTTGCGCGGTCGAGGCGTTGATACGCTGGCAGCACCCGCGCCAGGGACTGCTGCTTCCGGCCGCCTTCATCCCGTTTGCCGAGGAAAGCGGGCTGATCGATGCGATCGGCTCCTGGGTCCTGAAGGAAGCCTGCCTGCAGCATCAGCGCTGGCGCAGGGACGGCGTGCCGATCCCGCGCATCGCCGTGAACGTGTCGCACCGCCAGCTGCTGCGGTCCAATTTCATGCGCACCGTGCATTACCTGCTGGCCCTGGCCAAGATGCCGGCCGGGACGCTGGAAATCGAGGTCACGGAATCGATGTTCGTCGAAGGCGGCAACGCCGGAATCGATGCCCTGCACGCGCTCGCTTCGGCCGGGGTACGCATCGCGATCGATGATTTCGGCACCGGATACTCGTCGTTCGGCTACCTGAAGACGCTGCCGGCGGTCATTCTGAAGCTGGACAAGAGTTTCCTGGACGACGCGCCCGGCGACAACGACGCCGCCACGATCGTGGCTGCCATGATCAACATGGCCCACACGCTGCGCAAGGAAGTGGTCGCCGAGGGCGTCGAGCGGCTGGAGCAGTATCGCTTCCTGGAGCAGCTCGGCTGCGAGAGGGTGCAGGGCTTCCTGTTCGCCGAAGCGCTGCCCGCCGACGAAGTGGTCCGCTTTACGATCGAGCGCGCGCGCGCGGCGAAGCTGGCGCTGTCGGACCCCGATCTGGCAACGGCCGAGTCGATCTAGGTTACATCTGGCGAAGAAGTAGGACTGGTCCCCCAGGGGCGCGAGACTGTTCAGCACCTTACTCGACCTCGGCGGCGGGCCACACTTGTCTGTCTGACTCTGCCCGGATGGGCTTTATTCCGGCGGGAATAAGCTTCGACTGGCCGTATCCCCTGCAGCTGCCCCAGGTTAGCGAAGCCCCGCCTCCGCCCCCTCGGGTACCTCCGCTCCCGGCGCTCAAAAGACTCTCCGTCGCGAAGAGTCGAATCGCCTTGGAGGCTGCGCCGCTTCAGCGACCGCCACCCTTACCTCAAGCGAATGGCGCATATCGGGCATGCGTGCGTTGAACCAACGTTGCGCGGCGAGGCTCAGACCGGTCCTGTGTGCGGCATCGGTCTTTCCATTGCGGGCTAACACGCGCCGCTGGCCCGAGTTCGCCCGGATCTTTCTCCGGCGCCGCAGGCAAAGGGAGCGCAATTTCGTCGGCGAGTAACAAAGAAGGCAGGTCACATGGACTACCTCGTCATCGGCGCCGGGGCTGCCGGACTTCAGCTCGGGTACTTCCTCTCGCGCGCGGGTCGCGACTATCGCATCGTCGAGGCCGGCGAGAGGCCGGGCACGTTCTTCAGCACCTTCCCGCGTCATCGCAAGCTGATTTCCAGCAACAAGCGTTACACGGGCTGGGACGACCCTGAGCTGAACCTTCGCATGGACTGGAACTCGTTGCTGTCGGATGACTCTTCGCTGCGCTTCACGCGCTATAGCGACGACTACTTTCCGCCGGCGGACGACATGGTGCGTTACCTCGGCGACTTCGCTCTGGCGCACCGTCTTCCAATCAAGACCAGCACCCGCATCGCCCGCATCTCCCGGTGCAATGGGGCGTTCCGTGCGATCGACGAGACAGGAGAGGTGTACGAAGCCAAACGCCTGATCGTCGCATCGGGTGTATCGAAGCCTTACGTACCACCGATTCCCGGCATCGAGGCAGCGGAGGACTACGGCACCGTCTCGGTAAACCCGCGCGACTTCGTAAACCAGCGGGTACTGATCATCGGCAAGGGCAATTCAGCATTCGAGACCGCGGACAATCTGCTCGAAACGGCGGCCGTTATCCACGTCGCCGGCCCGAGCTCGATCCGTTTTGCCTGGCAGAGCCACTACGTCGGGCACTTGCGCGCCGTCAACAATAACTTCCTCGATACGTATCAGCTGAAATCCCAGAACGCTCTGCTCGACGGCAGAGTCGAGCGGATCGAGCGCCGCGGCAACTCCTATGTCGTTACGTTCAGTTTCTCGCGTGCGAATGAGGTGAAGAAAGATCTGTGCTACGACCGCGTGATTGTCTGCACCGGGTTCCGATTCGACGCCTCGATTTTCGACGAGGAATGCCAGCCGGAGCTGGTGCTGCGCAACCGATTTCCTGCTCAGACGTCGCAGTGGGAGTCGACAAACATTCCGGGCCTGCACTTCGCCGGGACGTTAATGCAGGTGCGCGATTACAGAAAGTCGACCGGCGGTTTCATCCACGGATTCCGCTATTGCGTGCGATCGCTCCATCGCATCCTCGAGCGAAAATACCATGGGGTCGCCTGGCCCCACAGCTGCCTGAACGCAGATCCGCGAGATCTGACTGAAGCTGTCATCGCTCGCGTTAATCGAACTTCCGCGCTCTGGCAGCAGTTCGGGTTTCTGTGCGACTTGATCGTCATCTCCAACGACGGCAAGGCGCGGTACTACGAGGAACTGCCGGCGGACTACGTCCACTCAAGCGACTTCGGTACGGCGCAACGGTACGTGACGATCACGCTCGAGTACGGGCCGGATCACGATCGGATCGATCCGTTTGACATCTCCATCAGTCGCGTTGCGCAAAACGACGCCGAGCACTCCTACGATGCCCGCTATCTGCACCCGGTCGTGCGTTTCTTCAGCGGATCGGAGCTCATCGCCGAGCACCACGTCGCCGAGAACCTCGAGAATGAGTGGACCGGTCCCTCACACCGCGAACCGCTGCGAGCTTTCCTCGATCGCATCACCGCGCCCGCGCCGGTTGGCGTGCGTCGGCCGGTGAAGCCCCGAGCCGCCTTCCAACCGGTGTCGCTCCGCGACGTTGAATCTGCAGCGCGTCGCCGGCTCGATCCGGCGATCCATGATTTCTTCGCCGGGGGTGCCGAGGACGAGTGGACGCTGCTGCGAAACGAGTCCGCATTCGCGCGGATCGGAATCGTGCCCCGGGTACTGCGTGGCGCGCGCCAATGCGATCTGGCTATCAGCGTGCTCGGGTGCCACGCTTCGTTCCCCGTGATCGTTGCACCGACGGCGTTTCACTGTCTGGCGGATGCGGACGGTGAGCGGGCAACGGTGCGCGCAGCCGCTGCGGCAGGGACGATCATGATCGTCAGTATGGCCTCGACGGTCGCAATCGAGGAGGTTGCCGCGGCAGCTCGGCGGGCGAACGCAGATGCCGGCCCGACCCTGTGGTTTCAGCTCTATGTGCAGCCTGATCTTGACTTTACCGAGGCTCTCATCCGTCGCGCGGAGACGGCCGGATGCTCGGCGCTGGTGGTCACCGTTGACTCCCCTACCTTCGGCCGCCGGGAACGCGACATGCGCAATGCGTTCCACGATCTGCCCCCGCACCTGTTCTGCGAGAACCTGAGAGAGTCTACAGAGGCGGGAGGGCGGGTTCGGCGCATCGACTTCTCGCGCGAGATCAGTTGGCGGCACGTCGACTGGCTTCGCAGCGTCACGAAACTCAAGATCGTGTTGAAGGGGGTAGTAAACCCCTTAGATGCCCAACTCGCGCTCGAACATGGTGTCGATGCCCTGCTCGTTTCGAATCACGGCGGACGCCAGCTTGACACGGTGCCCGCCGCGATCGATCTACTCCCGCACATTGCGGCTGTGGTCGGCAGCAGGATTCCCGTGCTGCTCGATGGAGGTATCCGGCGAGGAACCGACATCGTCAAGGCTCTCGCCCTCGGCGCGAACGCAGTCGCGATCGGGCGCCCGATCCTTTGGGGTCTGGCGTCGGCCGGGGAGGAGGGCGTCGCACGCGTACTTGAAATTCTGCGCTCCGAGCTCGATGTCGCGCTGACATTGTGCGGTTGCGGCTCCCTGAGCGAGATCGACCTCGGTCTGATCCGCTTCGAGCAAATGGGGGTCGGCCAATGCTGAGTATCGTAGCGATGGCCGTGGGGATTCTCGCGATAGCGAGTTCGCCTTACTGGCTCCCAGCGGCGATTCTGGCGCTGCGCACGTGGATCTTTACCGTGGGCAACGGTGCCGCGGGGCTTGCCGTTCCGGGGGAAGTCGTCGGAGCGTCCCGCTTCAAGCAGTTGTATTCGCATCCCGCAGCTTGTGGAAGGAGCAAGGGCGCGGCGCTGTCGGATCTGTTCTGGTACTGGCTGTCACCGGGCCCGGAGTTTCATCAGGAGAACATCGAGCCCGGAGAAACGTACGAGGAAGTCGCCAAGGCAACCCGCGGCATTCTCGCTATGCCGAGGGACGTTGCGCAGCAACTCGCCGCGGCGTGCATGGCGCGGAAACTGAAGACCGAAAACATCCATACGGTCAAGTTGGTCCGTCTGCGCAAGCTCGCAATGCCGGTATGGGCTGAGTTCTACTACGAGCTCGTCTTCGGTGAACCGTGTACGCCGCAAGCCCGGGAGCTCATCGTCGGCAACGCAGACGATGTAATTACGGCGCTCAAGTGCTGTGGGCTGAGGCACATGCACAAGCGGCATGCGCTGACCTCTTTTCTGGTCGCCAAGCTCCAGGCCGGCCAGATCAGGCATGAACTGCCTCACGGGCTGTCGACCGTGGAACGAGCCCTTTACCTGCAGGGAGCCTTCTTCAACACCGCAGTTGTGCAGATGTCCGAGGCAACGGCGCACCTGTTCATGATCATTGCCCAGCACCCGCCGGTCCAGGAACGACTGACCGCCAGGCCCGACGACAGGCGATATCTGGACCACGTGATTGAGGAGACGCTGCGCCTGTATCCGCTGTTCGGCATTTCACACCGGATCACGCAGGCTGAGATCACCCTGGACGACCGGACGACGCTCCCCAAGGCAACGGTGCTCTACTTCAACCATCTGAAGTACCACTGCACGGGTTTCGATGAGCCGCAGCGCTTCGATCCCGATCGATGGGAGAAACTCTCGGTGCACGAAGCGAACTACATTCCCTACGGAGTCGCCGCAAACAGACCCTGCCCCGCAGCCGGACTGGCGTCCCTCACGCTGCGAGCCGCCGCTCGCGAGCTGTTGCGGCAGTTCGCTGTCTATTCATCCGCCGAGCATACGCGGTCGAATCCAAATCAGGGGCCGTGTCTTCTGGTTTCGAGAGCAAACGGATGCGATCCGCGCCACCGGTCGGCACTCCTTGTCCTGCTCCGCGTCCGCGACCGGTGGGAAGACGTCTGGCGCAGCCTCGTGCAACTGGTACTCGGCACCTACATGATCTGGGACGCGCGACGCCTCAAGCTTTGTCAACGTTACTTCGCAGGCCCGGCGACCGTGCCCACACGTCCGCAGGAGAAAGTTCGATGGACTTGATCGACAACACCTCGACTCAGGACACTCGGCGCGAGGAACTGCTGCGCGAGTGTGCCCGATGCCTGGGATCCGGATCTCACCTGAGCGCACGGCACGAGCTCGCATTACGGCGTTGGTGGGATGCAGAGCAGGTGCGGTCGGCGACGCTCGCAGAGGCGCTCGGAGCATCGGCCGCGTGGACCCACACCATCGTCGAGCACCGCGCTCATCGGCATCCGTTCTATGACGAGCTCGCCGAATCTGCGGATACGCCTGAGTTCGCTGAATTCCTGCTGGAGAACTGGGCATTCCCCGCGTTCCTGCCGCTGGTACGGCGCGCTCTTGAGGTGCAGATGTGCCCGGAAGCCCGTGCGGCGCTGTTGCGCAACATCCATGACGAACAGATACCCACCCCGCACGCAACGCTAATGCGCCGACTGATGACCGCGCTTAAAGCACGGGTCGGTGACAGCGTGCAACCCGAGCTGGGCGAAAGCCTGATCGATCGCACCTTGATCTTCTACTACGGCTACTTCTGCGATCCATGGAACCTGGTCGGAGCGCTGTATGCCACCGAGGTGATGGGCCGCCATCGCATGGTGAAGATGGGAGCGGGGCTCGAACGCCTCGGCTTTGGTGCCGCCGATCTCGAGTTCATACGGGTTCACATTGTCTGCGACGACGACCACGCAAACGACTGGATGCGGGGTGTTGTCGTACCGAGTCTGGCCGTGAACCCGATGCTACGGGCGCGGCTGGCGCAGGGCATTGCCGCATGTCTGAGCACCTCAGCCCGATATCTGGATGATCTCATGCGGCGTGCCGAGCGGCGACGCGGACAGCCCAGGTGAACTTCATGCCGTGCATTGATGCGGGCGAACCGGTGCTTGAGGCAACGGTGGCGCAAGCGCGGGATGTATGGGGCGAGCGCCTGGTCGCCGCCTACGCGCTCGGAAGTCTCGCACATGGTGGATTCAGCATTCACGTAAGTGACGCCGATGTGGCTCTCGTCCTGCGGGACCCTCTGCAGCCGGATGACGCCTCCGGCGCCGATCGGCTGTTGTCGCTGGTGAAAGAGGCCAACACACCGCTGGCGGATCGGCTTTCGCTCTTTTGGGGGTCTCCCGAAACCCTGGCCGGACGGACCAGCGGCGGCAGGTTTCCGCCGGCTGACCGCCAGGATCTGAAGGATTTCGGGCGTCTTCTGGCTGGTCGCGATCTGCGCAGCCAACTTGTCCGACCCAGCCTCAACGAGCTTATCGCGGACGGTGCGGAGCTGGCATTGGAGAAACTCTCGCATCTCGCTGTGATCGCAAAGTTGAAGGAGCCTCGGGCACTGGCTGCCTGCGGTGCCACGAAGCTCACGAAATGGCTTCTGTTCCCGGTCCGGCTGATATTTACAGCGCGCACGGGAAATGTTGGAGGCGTCGATCTAGCCGTCGAGCATTTCTGTGGCACAACGGGCGGACCCGCCGCCGAGCTGGCCCGCGCGGCTCTCGGATGGCGTCACGCGCCACCAGAGGCGCACGACCAGCAAGTGATCGCGCTCATCGAGCGGGGCCTGTTGCCTCTGTACACGCGGTTCTTCGACGAATACGAGCCTCGGCTCAGGATCATCGAACGAGCGGACCTCGCCGAGGCGTTTCGCCACTGGCGGCATCGCATGAAGGAGTGCGACTCTTGACAACGTCGGTCCTTGATCAACGGCGCAACACGCTCGTATTCTGGGTCGGCTGCGCCCTCGTGACCCTGGGCGTCATCCTGCACCTGCCGATGTTCCTGATGGGCCGGCGCAGCGGCTTCGTGCTTGCCGGCATGCCGATGGACGCAGGCATGCTTTTCGGGATGGCGGCTATCGTCCTCGGCTACGCCCTTTCCGGTTACGGGCTACTTCCAAAGACGGGAACTCGCGTTGCCGCCTCGGAGACACTCGAGACAATGGCTCCGCCGGAGGATGCGCCGCTGACGCTGGCGCACTGGCAAACGGCGGCCCTGCTCGGACTCGCCCTCGTCATCGACATCATGAAGCCAGCCAGTCTCGGCTTTGTTACACCAGGAATGCGCGCGGAATATGGAGTCGGCGGGGACACCGTTGCCTGGCTTCCTTTCGCGGCGCTCACCGGCACAGTGCTGGGCTCGTTCGTCTGGGGCCTGCTCGCGGACATCTACGGGCGGCGCGCTTCGATTCTGCTGTCCTCGGTGATGTTCGTCGGAACTTCGATCTGCGGCGCCATGCCGGATTTCTGGTGGAACGTCGGCATGTGCTTCCTGATGGGCGCAGCGGCGGGAGGCCTGCTCCCGGTGGCCTATGCGCTGCTTGCCGAGATCATGCCTACCCGCCACCGCGGTTGGAGTCTGGTACTGGTCGGTGGCATCGGTGCAGTCGGCGGCTATTTCGCGGCGAGCTCCCTGTCGGCGCTGCTCCAGCCGATGTTCGGCTGGCGCGTCATGTGGCTACTCAATCTACCCACCGGCTTGATACTGGTCGCGCTCAGTCCCCTGTTGCCGGAGTCCGCCCGCTTTTTGCAGCAGATGGGCCGTACCGAGGAGGCCCGGGTGGTGCTGGCTCGCTTTGGCGCTGTTTTGAGGTCCTCGGCTCATAGGACGCATGCAGTAGAGAAAGACAGTTGCCCATCGATGCAGCCAATGACCCATAGCTTGTTCGGAATTACGGTCGCACTCACCCTGGCGGCGCTCGCATGGGGTCTGGTGAACTTCGGCCTGCTGTTGTGGCTGCCCGCCATGCTGGTAGCGCAAGGGAGCAGCGTTGCGACCTCCAGTGCGCTGATAGCCAGATCAACGCTCATTGCGGCTCCGACCATCGTGATCAGCGCCTGGCTGTTCAGCGCATGGAGCACGAAGTGGTCGCTGGTGCTGATGATCGGACTCACGGTGACCGGGTTGTTAGGCCTCTCGCTGCAGCAGATCAGCATCGGGGCCCAATCCAACCCGGTCGTGCCGTTGACCTTCGTGATCCTGGGATCCTCCGGGGTCATCTCCATCCTGCTACCGTATACGGCCGAAAACTACCCGCTGCGTGTCCGTGGCCGAGCCGCCGGTTGGGTCGCCGGATGCAGCAAGCTCGGCGGCCTGCTGGCTCAAAGTCTCAGCGTGGCCGGGGCGGTGCCGCGGTTTGCGACCGCGGCCCTCGTGATTGCGGCAGCGGCCGGCGTCGCGCTCATCTTGGTCGCTCTGTTTGGTCGCGAATCGCGGGGGCGTGATCTGCGCGAGCTCGAATCCGCGAAGTGGCCGCGGAGTTCCACAACCTTCGCGGCAACCGCTCTTACAAGTCGGGCAACCTGGCGGACACCGCCGACGGGTATCGCGAGGCGATGACGATCGCGCGAGGCGAGCGATGAAAACTTCGCCTCGGTACTGGGCGATTTCCGGCCGATTTCTTTTATGCCAGTCCGGACGACAACCCCACGGTGATCCACTGCCCGAGCGCGTCTCCAGAGACCGCACTACATCTGGCGAAACAGGTGCGCGTACGAGTCCGACACGAGCAGCGTGTCGCTGCGCCCCTTTACGTGAACCAGCATTCGGCCGCGCATGTCGCGCGCGATGCGGTCGATGGCCGCCGCGTTCACCAGCGTGGAACGATGGATCTGCCAGAACTGCTGCGGATCGAGCTCGTCGACCAGCTCCCTGAGCGGCTTGCGGATCAACGCCTCGCCCTGCCCCGTGACGACGCGCGTGTACTTGTTGTCGGCCTGGAAGTACAGCACTTCGTCCACGGTGATCACGCGCAGATTCTGGCCAACGGAGGCGTTGATCCAGCGCAGCGTGGCGCGCAAGGACGGCATGCCGATCCGGCCCAGCGCCTCGTGGACCGCTTCCGGCCGCGCCGGTCCCGCCTGGATGCGTTCCTTCAGCCTGGACACGGTCGAGAACAGGCGCGCCGGCAGAACGGGCTTGAGCACATAGTCGACGGCGCCCTGCTCGAACGCCTCCACCGCGTGCTGGTCGAATGCGGTCACGAACACGATGTGGCAGTGATCCGCACCGGCCCGCGCCACCTCCTGGCCCGAAGCACCGGGCATCTGGATGTCGAGGAACAGGATGTCGGGCCGATGCTGCTCCAGCAGGCGCAGCGCCTCGATGCCGTCGGCGGCCGCGGCGAGGATCTGCAGCTCCGGCCACAACGCGTGCAGCTGCTCGATCAGCTGCTCCCTCAGCGCAGCTTCGTCCTCAGCGATGATCGCGGTCGGCGCTTTCATCGGGCCACGTGACGGTGATTACGGTGGCCGGCGCGCTCGCCTCGGGGTTGGCGCCTTCCGGTGCCTGCTCCTGGTGGCAGCTCAAGGCGGACGCCTCGCCGTACAGCGCCTGCAAGCGTTCGCGGACCCGGCGTGGCGCGGGCTCGTCGTCGCCGCAGGCCCGGCCGGGCTGCACGCGCAGCCGCCCCTGCAGGCGCTTCGAATCGCCCCCGGCAAGCCGCTGCACGGTGAGCGACACCGCGCACGCCGGCTGACCGGGTTCTGCGACGGCCCACTGGACCAGCGGCAGCAGGATGGTCGCCGGGAACGGTACGCCCGCGCAGTCACTGTCGATGCCGTCGCTCCAGGCGGGATATCCGCCGCGCCGGGCGGCCAGCACCCCGAGCCAGGCGCCGACCAGTTCGGCTTCGGCACCGATCGTGGAGCCCTCGGTGCGCAGCCGCGGCAACGCGGTGCGCAGGTACGCGATCAGCCGGTCCAGCGTCGCGGCGCCCCGGGGCGTATCGGTGGCATAGGCCGCTTGCACATCGGCCAGGCTGTCGAACAGGAACTGTGGATCGACCTGGGCCCGCATCGCGGTCAGGCGCGCATCGAATGCGGTGCGCATCAGCTGCGAACGCTCCTGCTGCGACGCCAGCAGGCGCTGCTCGATCTCGCGGTTGCGATGATGCACCTCGAGCCAGGCGTAGATCAGCCCGCCGAAGATCAGCATGTGGCCGCTGTCCTCGGAAGCCAACAGCCAGCGCGGCACTTTGGACCAGTCCTTGCCTTCGCACCCGTGCAGCACGCACGGGTCCACCGGCCCGACCAGCAGCGCAGACACGGGTAACACGATGACCGCCTGGAGCAGCACGGCGACCGCCAGCGCGATCGCCAGGCGGGCCGGGCGCTGCTCGGGTGCGACCGCCGAGCGGTCGACGATGGCCCAGGCGCACAGTCCGAGCGTCATCTGGACGGTCCAGCAGATCGCCGCGTGGGCGGCAACCGGCGGCAGCGCGGAGATCGGCACCTTCGGGTCGAGTTCGCCCAGGATCAGAGCGCACTCCAGGGTACATCCGAACAGCCCGATCAAGGCTGCCCACTTCCACGGTCCTGGTCCCAGCGACGCGATCGCCCGGTGCCAGCCGGCCAGCGTGGCGCCGATGCGCGCCACCCGGCCCGGCGCAGCGAACAGCCGCGGGCTCGCCGTGTTCACAGGCTCACACCCGCTGCCCGCGCCGACGACGCTGCAGCGGGCGCCGCGGTTGCCCTCGCAAGGACCGCCTCCGTGTCCGCCGCGGTGTCGGCATAAGGCAGCCGCACCTCGGCGACGACGCCGCGAGGCTGGTTGCCGCGCAGGCTCAAAACGGCCGCGTTTCCGAACAGCGCCGAAAGGCGCGCCCTCGTGTTGGCCAGCCCGACGCCCGATCCGGATACGGCCTGGAATCCAGCCCCGTCATCGGCCACGCTCATCACGACCTGGCCGTCGCGCCGGACCGCGCGCACCGTAATCGTTCCACCCTCGGGCAGCGGCCCCAGCCCGTGGCGAACCGCGTTTTCAACCAGCGTTGGCAGGATCAACGGTGGGATCTGGGCACTGGCCAGCCGGTCCGACAACTCGATGTTGAAGCGCAGCCGCTCGCCCATCCGGTGCTGCAGCACCGTCAGATAGGCGCGCACCAATCCGAACTCCTCCGCCAGGGCCGTGGAGGAGCGTCGCATCGCCGGCAGCGCCGCCCGCAGGTAATCGAGCAGGCTCGCCAGCATGTGCCGCCCCCGCTCCGGGTCGACCTCGCACAGGCGCCGCACATTGGCCAGCGTATTGAACAGGAAGTGCGGCTCGATCTGGGCCTGCAGCACGGTGAGGCGGGCCTCCAGCGCGGCGGCGGTCAGCGCGTTCTGTTCGGCGATCTGCTGCCCCAGACGGCGGCGCGCGGCCGCCTGGCGCTGCATCGAGCCCACCAGCCCGTACGTCATCAACCCGAGCCACGTCCACAGCACGATGACGTCGGCCATCCACCCCAGCTTTTCGCGCGTGGAGTGCATCATGTAGCGGGCCATCCACATGCGAACCCCGGTGGAAAGCGCCGACGCCATGACCAGCAGTGCGAACATCACCAGCCAGCGCACCCGCCCGCTCAGTCGCTCGGGCAGCAGCGCGCGGCCCAGCGCCACGGCCAGCAATGCCAGCAGGCCGCTCGCCAGGTTCTGCCGCGTCAGGTAAGCCAGGTCCACGACCCAGTCCTGCGTCTTTTCCAGCGGCAACGTCTTCACCAGCGCGCTGAACATCATGATGAAACACAGCCAGAACACCAGGGCGACGCTGGTGCCGTTGAAGACCCCGAAGAAAGCCCGCAGCGCCCCCTCGGGGCGGGCATCGGCGGCCCCGGACGGCGCGGCGCTGCACGGGGCGAGTCGTTCGGAAGTGACCATGGTCCATTGTCGCGCGGAGCGCAGCTTGTGACCATCCGGTCCGACGTAACCGCCTCCCGGCCTGATGAAGCCCGCCGTTAAGCGACGAAACGGCCCCTGCTGCGCCCGCTGCGCCCCTCACCCCCTCCCCTCTCCCGCTGCGCGGGCGAGGGGCGATCGGGTGCCACTCTGTTCTGTGC
>Ga0307474_10002127_pt1 | contig 14262 bp, 13 predicted proteins | sample atmos_gasesECM1C_2_FD_203312 | JGI IMG/M metagenome (GOLD analysis project Ga0307474, IMG submission 203312) | Hardwood forest soil microbial communities from Morgan-Monroe State Forest, Indiana, United States - atmos_gasesECM1C_05 | ecosystem: Environmental > Terrestrial > Soil > Temperate... | reverse complement strand
GACGTTCCGGCTTCCGACGTTCCGGCTTCCGACATGTCGGCTTCCAAAGTTCGCAGTCACAATCTCGCGACCAACGTCAAGCAGGCTTCCTGAGAAAATACGTGCGCTTTCTAGCGTCGGCGTTCGGCGACATAACCAGCAATGAGCGCTGCGCGAACTGGTTCTTCGGGTAGGTCGCCAAGGACAGCCGCTCCCGCACTCGCTCTGTAATTTCCTTGTATATGGGGGTCGTCCCGGAGGATGTTGAAATTCTGGTTTCGGCTAAGGTACAGCAATCCGAACTCCCGCTCTTCGTAGGTCGCTTGCAAATATCGCAACGCCTCTGCCTTCTTGCCCACTAGTGCCCAGGTTGCCGCCAAGTCACAGGCAGCCCCAAACCACGCTCAAACATCTCTTTCTACACAGAAAGCAGACTTTCCCGCATGCCATGCAAGCTAAGCTAGACTAGAGTGGAGTTCGTGCTGTCCACCAGCGGCAACAGATCCCGTACCTCCACCACTTGAGTCACGTCGCCGGTGGGCAGCACCAAGTCGACGCGAACGTCTTTGCCAACCTCGAGTCCAATATTCGGTCGTTTTACCTTCTTGAAACCCTTGGATTCTGCGCGAAAACAAGATTCGCCTGGGAGTAAGTTCGATGCCAGGTATTGGCTGGCTCCATCAGTGAGCAGGGTTCGCTCGATTCCGCGTCGCAGGTCGGTGAAGACTACGGTGGCGCCAGTCGGCACTCCGCCCGCTTGATCCGAAACGCTGCCCACAGGATGCGGCCCGCGTTCCCTTGCGCAAACATCGGTACGCAGAATAGCAGCGCCCTAGAAGTTGTCATCAGAAAGTCGAAGCCACCAGGGAGGCGCTTAACGGATGGTTGACGCTCACCGCAAGGTTCTTCATACTACCCGATAGTCGGACGTCAGTTGATAAGCTCTGATCTGAACACGTTCATAATTCCACAGAGTGGCACTCTATTAAGCCGACGTTGTCAAGCAACATCCTGGACACAGAGGGCGGGAAGTTGATCCCTGAGGCCACTGAATGGAATAATACGCAGCTTTCAGCACGGAAGCTGATCACGATTCACGAGGTGGAGAACGGCGTCCCGTGACGAGTAAATGACCAGTTTGCTCATGCTCCTGGCAATGCCCCCGGATGTTCAGACACAGTACTACGCTTCTTTGCGCGCAGAGTTCCCGGATTTGCTCATTTATCTGGTAGATCACCATAGCAAGGTTGATCCCTACATCGGGAGCGCGACCATACTCATGACTTACGGGCCGATGATGAGCGATCACGTGGTGCGAGATGCCGTGAATTTGAAGTGGATACAGGCGCTAGGCACCGGAGTGGACAACCTGATCGACTTGCCTTCGCTGCGGCCCGACATCCTTATCACAAATATCCACGGCATGCATGGCGCCGCTATGTCGGAGGCGGCGCTCATGCTGATGCTCGCGCTAAGCCGCGATTTTCCCCGCCTCCTTCGGAACCAGGATCGGCGGGTATGGGAACGATGGCCGGCTCGACTCCTCGAGGAGAAAACTTTGGGCATCCTTGGCGTGGGGGCAATTGCAGAGGTGCTCGCAATTCGATGCAAGGCATTAGGAATGACGGTGGTCGGCGTCAGTTCTGCGAAACGGGAAGTCACCGGGTTCGATCGCGTGTACGGGCGCGAGGACCTCGTCAGTGCCGTGGGTAGTTTCGACTTTTTTCTTGTCCTTACCCCCTATTCCTCTGCCACGCGCAATGTTGTGAACGCCACGGTTTTCTCCGCGATGAAGCCAGGCAGTTATTTCATCAATCTCGCCCGCGGAGGGGTAGTGGACGAAGGCGCATTGATCAGTGCGCTACAAAGCGGACAAATTGCGGGCGCCGCTCTGGATGTATTCGGTGAAGAGCCGCTACCCGAACGACATCCGCTGTGGGAGACGAAGAAGGTTATTGTTACACCACATCTGGCGGGATTTTACGAGGGATACGTGGCTCGTGCTCTGCCTGTGGTCGTGGAAAACATCCGCCGTTTTCTTGCTGGCGATATTGCGAACATGATCAACGTTGTTAGACGGTAAGAGATGCGCCGGGTGATTAGGGGAGGGAGCATAATACGCTGAACCGTGACGGCTGTGATTTGGGCAGAACTGCAATCGATCTGCGCCAGAGGAGCGGTGTGCACTCAGGTCTTGAACGGCGCGAACTCCTGAGGTCGCACCCTCGCCGGGGCTGGGACTTTGCTCCGGGGGAACCCGCTTAATGGCTCAGAGCAAGGTGCGTGCTTCTGACGTCAACCCAACTCGTATTGATGGGCATCATCACATTCTGCCGCCCCCTTACATGCTCCGTGCGTCGCGCGACCGCATTCTCGAAAATCTCCGATAGAGACCACTCCGCACTCTTAAACCGGACTCCGGCGCAGGCGGTTGAAGAGGCGGATCGCGCTGGCATCGCTAGCCATTACCTCGTTGAGTCTTCCCGGCGTATAGTTTGGACGAGTAGGAGCAGCACGCGCTCTGGCGCGAACGTGCAATGAATACGCGGCACATGATGAAAGATTACCCAGGCCGGTCGGCCGGTTTGGCAGCAGTGCCTCTGCCGGACACGGAAGGCAGTCTGCGGGAACTCGCTTACGCCCTCGATATATTAAAAGCTGATGTTCCACGCAATCGGCCGGACCATGGCTTCGGACCCGATCACTGCAAGGCACGGTCACGGGGCGACGCATTCCCAGGTGTTGCCCAACACGTTCGTAGTGCTAGTGATTGGCAAAGTGACGTCCGAAATGGCTGTCGGTATTGAATATTGCGGAGCAGAGTAGCAGACTCGATCGAACCGGCGAGCCACGGATTCCCTAGACCCGAACAGTGCTGGTGGCGTTGCCGTTTTTCTGAACACGTATGCCGTGGTGCGAGGAAATGCCCGACTTAGACATCTTCCGGCGTCCGTCTTTTTTACTTGCCTGTTTTCTCTTCACCTCTATCGTCTCTATCTCTGCATTGGGCACCAGGCCATTGATCTGCAACTTGAGCAAGCGCCGCAACTCAGCTAACCCTTCGTTAGGATCGGGGCGCAGGCTGGCGATCCACCATCGGATTGCGCCCGAGGAAACGAAGAAAATATGGCGTGCGACGAACCGCGCTTCTTCTTTGCACCGAATGCGATTTTCCTGCTGCGCAATCTGAATCAGTTTCTCAATTCCTGAAATGAGGCGCTCTCGGATCTCTTGAAAGGCAGCTGCTTGTTTCCCCTCCGAATAGAATGTGAGTTCTTTCAAAAGGATCCGAGAAAGAGAGGGATTCTTACTGAAGTACTCGTAATGCGGTTTATAGATTCCGGTGAATTGGTCGAGCAGAGAGTGATGGGATTGTCCCGCCTTAAGTCCTCGGTCAGTAACCGCCGCTAGTTCCTCATTGAAAATCAGAAAAACCAAATCACGCTTATCTCGCGCGTAATTGAACACGGTTCCGAGACCGACATGGGCGCGCTTAGCGATCTGGCGGAGAGTCGAGCTCTCGTATCCATGTTTGGAAAAGAGCTCGCGGGCGGCTATTCGGATCCGCTGGCTCTTCTCCAGTCTGTTCTGTTCTCTAAGCCCAAGCCCAGTGGGCAACCCGTCCATGTCCATTCGTGGCCGCACTCTCCGAGCGTTAGCCATCATACCTGCTCCCGTCCTGCTGCGTATTCTTCTTATATGGGAGCACCTGTGGGGAACTTTCAGATTTCGCCAAGAATGCTATATTGACAAGGGAATGAACGTGTTCCGAATTGTACATGTTCATGCAAACCTGCGACCGCTGCCGCGTCGGACGAGCCTCCGTGCGGATTTGCGAATGGAAAAGGCGTCGCGCAACGCGAATCCCATCTGACTCGGAGGCCAGGTATTCACTGCGACGCAGGAGAAAAGATGAATCAGCAGCCGAGGCCGGTTGCTTTGATCGCGGGAACCGGTTCTGGAATCGGACGTGCGATCGCTGTAGCTCTGGCCGGCGCCGGATTTGATGCAGCTATCAATTACAGTTGTAGCGAACCGGCGTCAGCCCGTGGCGCGGCGGAGTCAGACAAGGGAATCATTTTATCGAGAGACACGCCCGAAACCCCATATAAGAAGGCCAAGGATGTCAACACTCTGGGACTCTGTCCTCTGTCTTTCGGCGACGCCACCGAGTGGGGTCCTGCTGCCCACAATTACAAGACACAGCGTCTCGCAATGTTCAGCGAGGTAACAAGGCGTTGAGCCAAAAGTCGAAGGCGGCACTCAAGGTACAATTTTACCTCAAGGATCCCAAACGATGAACCAGGAAAACCAACGTAATCCGTCTCGCGCGCGCGGCATGGCGCATGGGCTGACTTTGCTAACGATGCGTCGTAGTGGCGAATTCCGGCTCGGCGTAAAGACCGGTCAGAGCATACTGGATGTGCCTGAGGCGGCCAAGCTTCTGCAGATGTATGCCCCCGCCACGGTGGATGATCTGCTTCAGCACGAAGAAGGCCCCAGCCTGAATGCACTGGTGGATGCGGCCTTAAAATCAACTTGCACGCGTGCCGCGTTTGTCAGTGAAGCTGACATTGAGTACGGACCCGTCGTTACCCGTCCGGGAAAAATTGTCTGCGTGGGTTTGAATTACCGGCGCCACGCCAACGAGGTTAATCTGTCGATTCCCGCCCAGCCGGTTCTTTTCAGCAAATTCAATAACGCGCTCACCGCGCACAAGGGTGCCCTCAGGCTTCCGGTCGAGATCGCCACAAAATTTGACTATGAGGCTGAACTGGTAATCGTGATTGGCAGGAAAGCAAAGAATGTTCCCGAGGCCGAGGCTCTCTCGTATATAGCTGGCTATTGCACAGGCAACGATTTCAGCGCGAGGGATTTGCAGTTCGATAGGGGTGGCCAATGGATGGTTGGAAAAACGCCGGATCAGTTTGCGCCTTTAGGCCCGTATATGGTCACCGCCGACCAAATTGATCCTAACAAGCTGAAGATCGAGTGCCAGGTGAACGGCGAAACGCGTCAGTCCTCCAACACCGATGATTTCATTTTCAATACCGCTCAGATGGTCACTTATATTTCCCGGCACCTGACTCTGGCGCCCGGCGACATCATTTTCACGGGAACGCCGGAGGGCGTAATCATGGGCTATCCGAAAGAAAAACAGATATGGCTCAAGGCGGGCGATCAAATAAGCTGCAGCGTGGAAAAGTTGGGAGTACTAAAATTCAATTTGATCTAATTGCAGCGAAAGCGAAATTGGTTTCGCTTTTCCCGACTTCCCGTTCTGGACGGTGAGCCCGGCGAGTTGTATAGTAAGCGAATCGCTTTTGTGAACTTGTTCTATTTTCGGTGTAAGCGTCCGAGCCGTGCATCTTCTGAGCGCCTCGCAATATGGATACACGTTTCATCGGCAAGCCGCATGCGTGGGATCCCCGCCAGCGTCTACAGCCAAACTGGAGCGGACTGGCGATACCGCGCTGATTTCGACCGCTTGCGCAAAGATCGTTTGCAGCGTCTGAAGGACCAGATGAGCGCTCGGGGGAAGTGGTCCGCGTTCTCACCGGACCGACGCCTTGTCACCCGGTAAATCCGGAAGCACTGCAGTCCGGACGAGAAACAGTGTTGGTGGATCGTGGTTAGAGTTGGCAGGTTCGTAACTCGGCTATTGTGGTCCGCTCCCTAGCCGCAACCTAATAGCGTCTGTTTCATGGAAAGCAAACCTCAATCCCCGGACGGAGAGGTTTTTCGGATGGCGACAACTCGACAGCTCAATGTCAACGGACACTCTTACACCATCGAAGCAGACGCGGACACCAGCCTTCTGATGGTTTTGCGAGATCACCTCGATCTGACGGGAAGCAAATATGGCTGCGGCGAAGGCCAGTGCGGTGCCTGCACGGTTTTGATCGATGGCAAATCGCGTCGCTCGTGCATTACCCACGTCGGCGACGTTGCGCAAAAACAAATCACCACCATTGAGGGCCTGGCCCAGGGTGAGCGTTTGCATCCCGTACAGCAGGCTTTCCTGGATGAGGGGGCAATGCAATGTGCGTACTGTACTTCAGGAATGATCATGACGGCGGTATCGCTGTTGAATACTAAACGCGTATCGAGTTCCGCAGAAATTGCCCGCTCGATGGAAGGTAATATCTGCCGCTGCGGGACGCAACCTCGTATTGTGCTGGCCATACAAAGGGCGGCGAGAATGATGGACGAGTCCAAGTCATGAAACAAGAGTTAGAACTTTCTATTCCTCTGGAACCGGAACGCTACGAACTTAGCGCCCCGGCCATGTATCACTTCGCGGTTGATCGTCGTGATTTCTTTAAGTTCCTGGGCGCCGGCGTTTTGATTGTTTGTGTGTTGAAGGACATTCATGGTCAGGAATCGGGCGGCGACAGACGCGGCCAAGTCGCGTCCCTTCCGAAAGACATCGCCGCCTGGATGCACATCGGCGAAGACGGGGGCGTTACCGTTTATACGGGCAAAGTGGAGATGGGTCAGAACATCCGGACGTCCCTGACACAGGCAGTAGCAGAAGAACTGCGCGTGTCGGTTACAAAGATTCAGATGGTGATGGGCGATACGCAACTCACTCCTTACGATCGGGGAACCTTCGGAAGTCGCACCACTCCTGACATGAATTTGCAGCTGCGCAAAGTGGCATCGGCCGCCCGCGATACGTTGATTGATTTGGCTGCAGCTCAATGGCAGACCGAACGGAAGCATCTCAACGCGGCCGACGGAAAAATTACCGACTCCGAGAACAAGCGTAGCGTCGAGTTCGCAGCGCTGGTGAAGGGCAGGCAGCTTACGGAAACCTTGCCCGCCGATGACCCGTTGACTCCTGCCGCGCAGTGGACGGTTGCCGGTCAGCCGCTAGCGAAGGTAAATGGCCGGGATTTTGTGACCGGTAGGCATCGCTATCCGTGCGACCAGAAACTGCCCGATATGTTGTACGGAAAGATCGTCCGGCCAGCCTCATTCGGTGCAACCCTGGTATCGCTTGATGCCAAAGAAGCGGAGCAGATTCCGGGTGTCACGGTAGTACACGACGGCGATTTTATCGGTGTTGCCGCTGCAAGCCCTGAAACAGCTTCTCGTGCAGCATCCGCGATTCGCGCCGAGTGGAAATCGCAATCGCAAATTTCCCAGAAGGAACTTTTCGGGTATCTCAAGAAGAATCCGGTGGAAGGCAGTGGGCCGCTGGAGTCGCCTTTCCGGCATGAGACAGGCTCGGTAGATAAAACGTTCGAATCAGCCGACCACCGCCTGCAACAAAGTTATACGGTTAACTACATTGCGCACGCTCCGCTGGAACCGCGGGCTGCGCTTGCTCAATGGGCTGGAGACAATTTGACTGTGTGGACCGGCACCCAGAGACCATTTGGAGTCCGGAGTGAGCTTGCCGAGGCGTTCCACATGCCTGAAGAACGAGTTCGCGTACTGATGCCCGATACGGGTTCTGGTTATGGGGGAAAGCACACGGGCGAAACCGCGGTCGAGGCCGCGCGTCTCGCTAAAGCAGCGAAGCGGCCCGTTAAGGTAATGTGGACGCGCGAAGAGGAATTTACCTGGGCCTACTTTCGACCTGCAGGTGTGATCGATGTCAGCAGTGCGATGCGCAAAGACGGCAAGCTGGTCAGCTGGGAGTACCACAACTACAATTCCGGCGCCGCCGGCATACCAACCCTTTATGACGTTGAAAACCAGCGAATTCAGTTTCATCCCGTTCGCACTCTTCTGCGTCAGGGCTCATACCGTGCCCTGGCAGCGACGGCAAATCATTTTGCGCGCGAATCACACATGGATGAACTGGCGCATCTCGCCAATATGGATCCGCTGGAATTTCGTCTCAAAAATTTGACCAACGAAAGGCTGCGGACAGTTTTTAAAACCGGGGCGAAGAAGTTCGGATGGGGTCAAGGAAAAGCACCTGGCCACGGCTTCGGGATGGGCGGCGGCTTTGAGAAAGGCGGCAATGTCGCGACCTTCGCGGAGGTCGCAGTGGATCGGACATCTGGCGACGTCAAGGTGTTGCGCATGACTACGGCTTTCGAATGCGGCGCAGTTGTCAACCCTGATGGCCTCCGCAATCAACTTGAAGGCGCTAATATCATGGCCCTCGGGGGGGCGCTCTTTGAAGCAATTGAATTCGACAATGGAAAGATTCTTAACGGGCGTTTCTCGAATTATCGGCTGCCACGCTTCAGCGATGTTCCGGTATTGGAGACTGTGCTCATCGATCGCAAGGACATTCCATCAGCCGGTGCGGGTGAGAGTTCCCTGGTGGGTGTCGCTCCAGCGCTCGCTAACGCTATTTTCGATGCGAGCGGAGTCCGCTTGCGCTCTCTGCCGCTGGTTCCAAATGGTTTAAACGCTGCGTGATTTTTCGACCTCAGGTCTCGCAAACAAAAAGTTACTGCGAAAAGGGAGAAACGTGAATAACATGCGCCACACATGGTAAGCCGACGAGCCGGGCGGAACAGCGTCGGCGAAGTCGGTGGCGCAGCCAAATGGGATCACGACATCGTCGATAGTGTGCTGAAGACTATTCCCATCGGGGGGCGCAATGCAGATGGCGGGATCAAGCCCATTGCTCTCCAGCAACAGCTTGCCACCCCGTGGACTATTTTCGCTCGGCCAACATGTGGTATATCGCAGCCGGATATTGCTGCTTCTACTACGGCACCTATTTTTATGACTTGGTTCCTACCTACCTCGTTGACCAACGTCATCTCTCATTGAAGACCGTTGGCGTGTGGCCCTCCTTGCCGCTATTGGCGGGAATGGCCGGAGATATTGTCGTAGGAACTCTCACCGATAAGGTTTACCGCAGAGCGGGCAAGCTCAAGTTTGCGCGCCGTATCGTCGCCGCGCCCGCCATGCTGGCCTCTGGGTTCTGTTTGATTCCGGCAGCCACCGCCATCGTCTGGGGCGACCTCGCCTCTGCTCTCGGACAGTTTCTATTGTCTTGACGCCACCGTCGCCTTTAGACTAAAGCCTGAAAAGGTAAACTCCTTTTCCTCGTCGCAAGCGTGGTTCTTGTCCGAAGCGGTGCGCGGCCAGCAACCCGCCCAGGCATCTAAGAAAATAGCATGTCCCACTCAATCGAAATCCCTCGGACCCATAAGTCCCGTATCAACGGATCTAAGCCGGTCATGTGACCGGGGAGGTGCTGCACGTGGACGTTGCGCACGTTGAAAAATGGTAGCGGGCGAAGGCTCTCAGCCCGCCAGCGCCGAACGGCGGTTGAGAGAACTTGGCATCAAGCTCCCGGCGCCACCCGAGCCGTTCGGTACATACGCGGAAGCTGTGCAGACTGGAAATTTGCTTTTTCTGACCGGGATGCTTCCCACGGAAGGCCGGGGGGCGACATTCATTGGACGGGTCGGCGCGGAACTCGATGTAGAAACGGGCCGCAAAGCGGCTCACCTCGCGGCGCTCAACCTCCTCGCTGTGGCGCGGCACCATTTGGGATCGCTTGACAGAGTGACGCGGATCGTCCGGCTCGGCGTCTCGGTGGCCACTTCGGGAGATGTCCGCGATCAGCCGAAAGTCGCTGACGCGGCGTCGGAGTTGTTGCAGGACATCTTCGGAAAAGACAAGAACCCTTGCCGTCTGGTATACGGCGTTGCCAGCCTTCCACTCGGCACCCCGGTCGAACTGGAAGTCATTTTCGAGGTGGCGGGGTAAAAGTCGCCGCGAGCAATGTTCGGGACCCTCGCCAGCAGCGGTAAATACTTTTAAAACAAAATCGGCAATTCAGAGGAGGAGTTATGGCAGCGAGCAGAGCCACGGTAGTACCAATACCAATGAAGATGAGGCAGATGAGGGTAGCGCAGGTCTCCAGTCCCGGAGCAGCTTTCCAGATGGTCGAGCGCGAGATTCCTGAGCCGGATCGAGGACACGTGCGCATCAAGGTTCAGGCCTGTGGTGTTTGCCACAGTGACGTGCTTACGAAAGAAGGCTTGTGGCCCGGCATTCAGTATCCCCGCGTTCCGGGACATGAAGTCGCAGGCGTCATCGATGAGCTGGGCGCTGGTGTTTCCGAGTGGAAGAAGGGGCAGCGCGTCGGGGTCGGCTGGCACGGCGGCCAGGACGGCACCTGTCGCGAGTGCCGGCGCGGAGATTTTCGCAATTGCCGGAATCTGAAGATTCCTGGCATCAGCTATGACGGTGGATACCAGCAATACATGGTCGCTCCCGTGGAGGCACTGGTGCTAATGCCGGAAAGTCTGAGTGACACCGAGGCAGCACCGCTGCTTTGCGCCGGAATTACCACATACAACTCGCTGCGGCACAGCGGTGCTTTGCCCGGCGACCTTGTTGCGGTGCAGGGTATTGGCGGTCTGGGTCATCTCGGAATTCAATTTGCGAACAAGTTTGGTTATAAGGTCGCGGCGATCGGACGTGGATCTGAAAACGCCGCCCTGGCAGCGAAACTGGGAGCGAGCGTCTACATCGATAGCCAATCGACAAACGCAGCACAGGCATTGCAAAAACTGGGCGGCGCACAGGTAATTCTGGCAACTGCGCCCAGTTCGAAAGCGATGTCCGAACTGATCGACGGTCTGGGACCGAACGGCAAGCTCATGGTGATCGGTGCGGCGTTCGATCCGATTGAGGTCACGCCGATCCAGCTCATCAGTGGAAGTCGAAGTATTCAAGGCTGGGCTTCAGGAACGCCAGCCGATTCCGAGGACACACTGCGCTTCGCGGAGCTAACCGGAGTTCGCCCTATGATCGAAACCTATCCGCTCGAACAAGCGGCCGAGGCTTACGCGCGCATGCTAAGCGGCCAGGCGCAGTTTCGCGTCGTTCTGACGATGTGAACTTCGGAAGAGCGTCTTCCGCTCATTAACTTGCTGGAAGCCATCTCATACATCGTGAAGGGGCACGGCTTTCAGCCGTGCCGCCGGGAGCAATAAAGACACGGGCTTTAGCCCTCAAGAACTTCTTAGGTTCATTATGGGATGGCTTCGGAGAGAGAATCATAGGTTCGCGCGAGCGGCATCGGTGGTTTTTGTAATGCTCGCGTCATTTCAATTGCTGTCCCAAGCCAACGGAAAGGAACGTCCCATGAGGTATCCCACTTTCTATCGCACGATAAAGATCGATGGCCTCGCCACCTTCTACAGAGAGGCCGGCCGGAAAGACGCTCCAACGCTTCTCTTGCTGCACGGACTTCCGTCGTCCTCGCGAATGTTCGAGCCGCTCTTCACCCGGCTTTCCGATCGCTATCACCTGGTCGCGCCGGATTATCCGGGCTTCGGACACAGCGACTGGCCGGACCCGAAGAAATTTGCTTATACGTTCGATCACTATGCCGAGATCATGAATCATTTCACTGAGGCGCTCGGGCTCTCGCACTACACGCTTTACATGCAGGATTACGGCGGCCCAGTCGGCTTTCGCATGGCCTTGGCTCATCCAGATCGCATCGAGGCCCTTATCGTCCAGGATGCGGTTGCACACAACGAGGGCTTAGGGGCGAATTGGAAGACGCGGCGAGCCTTCTGGGCCGATCGCGCTGCGAACGAAAGCGCGCTGCGCACAAATCTCCTTTCGCTCGCGACCACCCGCACACGCCATGTGGGAAACGATCCGAATGTGGAACGCTACGATCCAGATCTCTGGACAGATGAATTCTATTTCCTCAACCAACCAGGCCAAGCCGAGATTCAAAGCGACCTTTTCTACGACTATCGAACCAACGTAGACGCCTACCCGAAATGGCAAGCCTGGATGCGCGAGAAGCAGCCGCGACTCCTGGTGATCTGGGGTAAGTATGATCTTTCATTCGATCCCGGCGAGCCGGAACGCTACCGAAAGGACCTTCCGAGCGCTGAAGTTCATGTTCTCGACGCCGGTCATTTCGCATTGGACACGGCTGCGGATGAGATCGCCGCATTGGTCAGAGCCTTTGTCGCTTCGTCACGTGAGGAGCTGCTGACCCGAGCCGGCTGAACCTGGTTCTCGTCGATGGCGTTTGGGAGTGTTGGGACAGCAAGATATCGGCCGGCAGGGGACCGCTGGGACCGCCAACAAATATATCGAAGCCGCGATGCCGCACTTTGGAGCCATCGATGTGCTGGTGAATGACGCGGGAATCTTCCGCACAAAGCCGTTCACCGCCTTTACGACCGAAGACTTCAATGCCCTGCTCTCGAGCAACCTGCTGGGGTTCCTCTACATCACTCAGCTCGCAGTGCAACAGATGCTGAAACAGAAACCGGGAAACGTTGTGACCATCTCCGCGTCGCTCGCCGATCAACCAGTCGCCGGCATACATGCTTCGGTTTCGATGATGACGAAGCGCGGCGTAAATACAGTAACCCGAAGTCTCGCAATCGAATACGCAAGAGACGGTATCGGCTTCAACGCTGTAGCCCCCGGCGTCGTGGACTCACCACTGCACAAAGATGATTCCAGGGACTGGCTTGAGACGTTCCAGCCAATGGGAAAATCGTGGCGAGAAAGGACATTGTCGACGCGGTTCTCTACCTGGCAGGGGCAGGGCAAGTAACCGGAGAGATAATTCACGTGGATGGTGGCTCTCACGCTGGCCGCTGCTAACCGCTGATCGAACCAGCGGACGTGGTTTGCCGGCGACTGGAACGGAGAACGACTTCGCATGAGTCCCATGAATACGATGGTCGCAAGAAGATGACTGCCAAGCCCGACGGCGAACGCTTCCAGAGCGACGCGCACAGGTATGCCGCATACCTCGAGACGCCTGAAGGCCGGTTGCGCTCCGACTTGGCCTTTGCCAATCTGCGGGATTTTCTTCCCTTGCAGGCCAAACCTTCGTTGTGTGCACTTGACCTTGGGGGCGGCACAGGAGCGACGGCCGTTCACCTGGCGCGCCTTGGCATTCACGTCACGCTGCTGGATTCCTCTCGAGCGATGCTGGATATCGCGCAGCTCGCCGCAGGGGAAGCGGGGGTTACCGAGAAGATCGCATTGCAGCAAGGCGACGCCGCCGAGCTGGCGAACCTATTTCACGCAGGATCGTTCGATGTGATTCTCTGCCACAACATCCTGGAATATGTCGACACCCCGGGCGCTGTGCTGCGTAGCGCGGCGCGCGCGTTGCGAGATTCATCGGCGATACTGTCGCTCGTCGTGCGCAACCAGGCAGGCGAGGTACTGAAGGCGGCTATCCAAGCCGGCGATTTGGCTGCAGCGGAAAATAACCTTACGGCGGAGTGGGGACAGGAGTCTCTGTACGGAGGCAGGGTGAGACTGTTTAGGTCAGATGGCCTGCAAGCTATGCTGAAAGGGGCGACGCTGACGATGACTGCTGAGCGGGGCGTACGCGTCATGGCAGATTACTTGCCACCGCAGGTTTCGCGCAGCGCTGAGTACCAGCGAATTTTTCAGTTGGAGCGCAAGCTGGGCAGTCGACCCGAGTTTGTTGCAGTCGCACGTTACATGCAGTGTCTAGCACATCGCGCTGGACCTGCTGTGGAGGACCGCGAATGAACAACGCCCCAGTCCAGCCTTCATCGACCACATCTCGCGCAGCCGCGCCGGATGAAGGTATTTCGCTCGGGCTCGGGCTGACCAACGAATGTAATCTCGCTTGTTCGTTCTGCTACCGTGATCCCACTCGCACAGATCGTCTTTCCCTGGATCAAGTGAAGTCCGTCATGGAACGCCTTCCCGTGCGCTCGGTGAACCTGGGCACCGGCGAGAATGGCATGCATCCGGACTTTAAGGCGATACTGGCCTACCTGCGCTCACGGCCCGTCAAGCTCACCATCACTTCCAACGGCCACAGCGTCGCTGTTTTGGAAGATAACGAATTGCGCGCCTTTCACGACATCGAGTTTTCTCTCGATTACCCGACGCCAGCCGAACAGGATGCACAGCGCGGAGGCGGCAACTGGGAGCTGATCCAGCGGCAGGCAGAACGTTGTGTCAGTCTGAGCGTGCCCGTAACCATCATCGCGGTCATGATGAAGGCGAACTACTTGCGTCTGGCGGAGGTCGCGCGAGTAGCCAAACAGTTTGACGCTCCCTTGCGTGTGAACGTGTACCAGGCGGTGCGATCCGACACCTATGCGCTGTCCTATGGTGAATATTGGGAGGGGTTCCGCAGTCTCTTTGCGGAAACAGATGTGATCGCGATTGGCGAGCCGCTGGTTCGAGCGATGGCGGGCCTGCCGCCGCTCAGAGGAGGATGTGGCGTGAGCACTGTGCGAGTGACGCCGCGAGCCACGATACAGCCTTGCGTTTATTGGCCAGGACCGGGGGAACCGCTGTCGGATTTGATCGCAA
>Ga0307474_10002125_pt1 | contig 14264 bp, 9 predicted proteins | sample atmos_gasesECM1C_2_FD_203312 | JGI IMG/M metagenome (GOLD analysis project Ga0307474, IMG submission 203312) | Hardwood forest soil microbial communities from Morgan-Monroe State Forest, Indiana, United States - atmos_gasesECM1C_05 | ecosystem: Environmental > Terrestrial > Soil > Temperate... | reverse complement strand
GCTAACCCGCCTGCCCCGGACCTTGATCTTTGGGCTGATCTCCGTTCAAAGATCGACAATGCACCCTGGCTCGTAATGAACGCCTCCGTGAGCCGGATGTGGTTTCTCGGCGAGCCGGTCGCGGTGCAGCGCAGGCTGGTGAAGGCGATTGGCGAGAACGCCCGGATTCCGCTTGAGTTTAAGCATGTGGAAGAAATCCTGCGCATGGCAGCGGAGGACGATGCATCTCGCAAGGAACTGGCGCTGCCGCTGGGCTGGAAGCTGTTACGGGAACCTGAGGAGTTGGTATTCGTAACTCCCGATTTGCGCGAGCCAGCGCCGCCGCACGACTACGAGTACGAACTTCCCGTCCCTGGGCAAGTCAGCGTTTACGAAGCAGGCTCCTCAATCGCAGTGCGGCATGTTCCGGCGGATGCGCAGCCGGGGTATAATCCTGACCAACTCCTGGATGCGGAGTCCCTGCGTGGACCGTTAACGGTGCGGAACTGGCGTCCGGGAGACCGATTTTGGCCGGCCCATACGAAGTCCCCCAAGAAGATCAAGGAACTGCTGCAGGAAATTCATCTAGCCCAGCCAGTACGCAGGTTTTGGCCGGTAATCGTCAGCGGGGATGTGATCGTGTGGACGCGCGGGTTTAACGCTCCTGCTAAACTTCGGGCAAAGCCGGGGCGAGCGGCGCTCCTGATCGTGGACACGCTTCTGGCAGGACCGATGACGGAACATTGACCGGCGCCGTGCCGGGGAGGCACGCAAATTTCATGAACCCGAGAGTCGAGCCCCTTCGACAGATCATCAGCGCAGAGCAGATTCAAAAGCGAGTCAAGGAATTGGGCCGGCAGATTTCCGACGACTATGAGGGGCAGACGATTCAGATGCTGGCGGTCCTGGAAAATGCGTTCATGTTTATGGCCGACCTGGTGCGGGCTGTCGATGTGCCGGTCGTCTGTCAATTCATCAAGCCCAAGTACAGCCGCAGCCAGGGCGGCTCCGCCAGCGAGGTCATGGAGATTTTCTTCAGCCACGAGCCCGACATTCGGGGCCAGCACATTCTGCTCGTCGAAGGGTTGGTGCATTCCGGCGTGACTAGCGAGTTCCTGATGAGCGACCTGCGGGCTCGCGGTGCGGCCTCGGTGAAGCTGGTAACCCTGGTCGACCGCCAGGCGGCGCGGCGGGTCTCTCTGCAGCCCGATTACTTCGGCTTTCTAGTGGATGAGACATTTCTGGTGGGTTATGGCTTCGGAGCGGTCGAGCAGACCAATCGTAATCTGCCCTACCTGGCGGCGGCAAATCCAAGGCCGCCAGTCACTTAAGTCATACGAATACAAACGCGCGTTTTTGCTGAAGAAAAGGTAGAATAAAGGTCTTAAACGATTTAGACAATCGAAAGTCGCAGAAGGGCATCTAATTCTTGTTAGAGCCTTGGGGGGTTGTGTAGGCAATCTCCCGGAGTGAATTTAGGAGTCTCTAGGTGAATTCAACTGTAAAGACAGTATTGTTCTGGTTGCTGATCGGTATCTCGGCCCTGCTGCTTTGGGAAGTAGTGAAGGGAGCCCGCGACGGCCAGAAAGACAAAGAAGTTAATGCCACCCAGTTCATGAGCGACGCTGAGCAGAATAATGTTCGCGAACTCACGGTGAATGGCATGGAAGTGCGCGGAAAGTATCGCGACGGCTCCGCCTTCCACACCACGCTCACCATGAACTACTTCACGCCGGAAGTGCTCAAAGACCTGCACGCGAAGGGAGTGAACGTCAACTTCCGCGACGTGAATAGCGGAAGTCTGCCCTTGCAACTACTTGGCACCTGGGCCCCTTTGATTCTGCTGGGCGCGTTGTGGTTCTTCATGATCCGGCAGATGCAGACCGGCGGGAATAAGGCGTTGTCGTTTGGCAAGAGCCGGGCGCGGCTGCTCTCCATGCAGCAGAAGAAAGTCACGTTCAAAGACGTGGCTGGCGTCGAAGAAGCCAAGGAAGAGCTGCGCGAGATTATTGAGTTCCTGCGCGAGGCGCAGAAGTTCCAGAAGTTGGGCGGTCGCATTCCGAAGGGCGTCCTGCTGGTGGGGCCTCCGGGAACCGGCAAGACGCTGCTGGCCCGTGCGGTTGCGGGCGAGGCCAACGTTCCCTTCTTCTCGATCTCGGGCTCGGACTTTGTAGAGATGTTTGTCGGCGTCGGCGCCAGCCGCGTGCGCGATCTCTTCGAGCAGGGCAAGAAGAACGCCCCCTGCATCATCTTCATCGACGAGATCGATGCCGTCGGACGTCATCGCGGCGCTGGGTTAGGCGGTGGACACGACGAGCGTGAGCAGACTTTGAACCAATTGCTGGTCGAAATGGACGGCTTCGAATCGAACGAAGGCGTCATCCTGATGGCGGCGACCAACCGTCCAGATGTGCTGGATCCCGCATTACTGCGGCCCGGGCGTTTTGACCGGCGTGTCGTAGTAAGCCGTCCCGATGTGCGTGGCCGCGAAGAAATCCTTCGCGTACACACCCGCAAGATCCCTCTTGCGGAAGATGTCGATCTCTCGGTTCTGGCTCGCGGAACTCCTGGATTCTCCGGGGCAGACCTCGCCAACATGGTCAACGAAGCGGCACTGGCGGCAGCCAGGCAGAACCGCAAGGCAGTTCTGCAGTACGACTTCGAGCTTGCGAAAGACAAAGTGCTGATGGGTGTGGAGCGCAAGTCGCTGCTGCTCACCGATGAGGAAAAGAAGAACACGGCTTATCACGAGGCGGGCCATGCGCTCGTCGCGGCGAAGATGCCGAACTCTGATCCTCTGCACAAGGTTACGATCATTCCGCGCGGAATGGCGCTGGGCGTCACCATGCAGTTGCCCATCGATGATCGCCACAACTACTACAAGAACTATCTGGAAACCGAGATCGCGATCCTGATGGGCGGGCGCATCGCGGAAGAGCTGTTCCTCAACTGCATGAGCACCGGCGCGGGCAACGACATTGAGCGGGCCACGGAAATGGCGCGCAAGATGGTTTGCGAGTGGGGCATGAGCGATTTGGGCCCAATGACTTTCGGGAAGAAGGAAGAGCAAATCTTTCTGGGCCGCGAAATTGCCCAACACCGCGATTACAGCGAGGACACCGCGATCAAGATCGATCAGGAAGTGCGCAAGCTGGTGAATAAGGGCTACACCACCGCCAAACAGCTTCTGTCGGACAATCGCGATGTGCTCGAGCGGATTGCCCGGGCGCTGATCGAGCGTGAAGTGCTGGATGCGAACGAGATCAAGATGCTCGTCGAAGGCCAGGAACTGCCGCCGATTCAACCGCCACCGTCCTCCAAGGACGACGGCGTGCAGCACGTCATCAAACCAGAATTACAGCCGGGACGCGCCAAGGGCGGAGAACGTCCAGCAACGGCGTAAGCGATCGCTAAGCTACACAAAAAGGGCGGCCTCAGGGCCGCCCTAAGTTTTTTGTAGCGCCGGCATCCCTTCGGCTTCGCTCAGGGCAAGCTCCGCCGGCTGGCGCGAGGACGCCCGCCGGACAGCGGCCGAGACGGCGGCGCTACTCTTTACTACTTCCTCAATTTCAAGCTAAGCGTCGTCCCAAAACGGCCCTATTACTCACTCGATTCGGTTCTTTTCTGGGGCGCCAAAAGACCGAGTTTATGGTATAATTTAGCTAGTCGTAAAGTGACCCTAAGTATTAAGAATTTCAATAACTTGAAGTCTTTTTCCTTGGGGATTTCGAGCGCTTTTGTCGAGGCAGTTTTTCCAGCCGAATTTTAGGGATTCGTGGTAACAAGTTAGAACAAAAATCGGGACATTTTCGCGGAGCGGAATGGCCACCAAAGAAATTCACACTCCCATCGCAGACACCAAAACAAAAAACGGGACAGTAACTCCTATCACGTCGCCGAACAGCGGAGGCAACGGCAGCAACAATTCCTACAATGCCGACTCCATCAAAGTGTTGGGCGGCATGGAGGCAGTTCGCAAACGTCCCGCGATGTACATCGGATCGACGGGCGAACTCGGCCTGCATCATCTCGTCTACGAAGTGGTCGACAACTCCGTCGACGAAGCGCTCGCGGGATTTGCCACCAAGATTGAAGTCACCATCCATCTCGATAACTCGATTACGGTGATCGACGACGGGCGCGGCATTCCGGTCGACGACATGGTGATTGATGGCGAGAAAGTTTCCGCGGCACAAGTGGTGATGACCACGCTGCACGCTGGCGGTAAATTTGATTCGTCCACGTACAAAGTTTCCGGCGGACTGCACGGCGTGGGCGTTTCGTGCGTGAATGCGCTGAGCGAAGACCTGGAGTTGGAAATCTGGCGCGACGGCGCCACCTGGCAGCAAAATTATTCCAAGGGCGATCCCACCGGCAAGCTAATGAAGACCGGCGTCGCAAAGGTAAAAACCGGGACGAAAGTCCACTTCGTACCCGATCGTTCGATCTTTACTACCACTGAGTACAACTACGACACGCTAGCGCAGCGCTTGCGCGAACTCGCGTTCCTCAACAAGGGATTGCTGATTACGCTGACCGATGAGCGCGCCACCGATTCGAAATCGGGCGAGCCCAAGCGCAACGAGTTCAAGTACAACGGCGGCATCGCGGAATTTATCAAGCATCTCAACCGCGGCAAGCAGACGCTGCATGACAAGCCGATCTACATGGAAGACGACCGCAACGGCGTTCACATGGAGATCGGTCTGCAGTACAACGACGCCTATTCGGAAACGGTTTTCAGCTTCGCCAACAACATCAACACGGTTGACGGCGGCACGCATCTCTCCGGATTCCGCACCGCGCTGACCCGCACCATTAACTATGCCGGGCAGCAGATGGGGCTGTTCAAGGACGTCAAAGAAAATCTGACCGGCGACGACGTGCGCGAAGGACTGGTGGCGGTGATCAGCGTGAAGCTGCCACAGCCCCAGTTCGAAGGCCAGACCAAGGGCAAGCTGAATTCCGACATCGCCGGCACGGTGACGCAGTTCGTAAACGAACGTTTGGGCGCGTTCTTTGAGCAGAACGCGACCGTTGGAAAAAAGATCATCAACAAGGCCGTCGATGCCGCGCGCGCTCGCGAGGCTGCGCGCAAAGCGCGCGACTTGACGCGCCGCAAGGGCGCACTTGATTCCGGAGGCTTGCCCGGCAAACTGGCGGATTGTTCCGAGCGCGATCCTAACCGCTGCGAACTGTTCCTGGTCGAAGGTGAGTCGGCCGGCGGCACTGCCAAACAGGGCCGGGACCGCCGCTTCCAGGCAATTCTTCCGCTGAAGGGCAAAATCCTGAACGTGGAAAAAGCGCGCTACGACAAGATGCTGGCGCACGAAGAAATTCGCGCCATGATCACGGCGCTCGGCACCGGGATATCGAAGGAAGATTTCGATCCGACGAAAGTGCGTTACGGCAAGATCATCCTGATGACCGACGCCGACGTCGACGGCAGCCACATTCGCACGCTGTTGCTGACATTTTTCTTCCGCCACATGCAAGAACTGATCAAACGCGGAAACGTGTTTATCGCGCAGCCGCCGCTGTTCTCGTTGAAGAAAGGCAAGTCGCAGCAATACATCAAGGACGAGCGTGAATTCGTGAAAGTGATGGTGAAACGCGCTGCCGATGGGCTAACGGTGCGCTATGGCGAAGGCGCCGCCAAGATCGAAGGCAAAGATTTATCGCGCTTCATGACCGTGCTCGATGAGTATCTGGGCTTCTTCGAAAAACTCGACAAGCGCGTGCGCAACGAGCGCGTCACCGAACTGGTCCCCAAACTCGACTTGGCCAAGCGCGCCGACTTCGAAGGCGACAAGAAGACGCCGCCGAAGAAAATCGAGCGCCTGGAAAAAGAGATAAAGAAACTTCAGAAAGACGAGGGCTTCAAGAGTGTGGAAGCGCGCTTCGACGAAGAGCACAACCTGTGGGAAGTGAGCTTCGTGAACAAGCACGGCGCCGAACACGTCATCAACTGGGTGCTGGCTTCCAGCGCCGAGTGCCGGCAGATGATCTCGAAGTACAAGCAGATCGAACCGTACATGGAGCCCCCATTTGTAGTCGAATCGCTGGCCAAGGCCCCGCCTGCGAGCGGCAATGGGGAGGGTGCGGAGGGTGAGACCGCATCCGCTGAAGAAGACAAGGGCGAAAAGAAGACAGTAAAGACCGCCAAGCGCAAGACCGACATTGAGGTTGTGGAGAAGACCAATGTCCGCGACCTTCGCGATTATGTCATCAACGAAGGCCGCAAGGATTTCACCATCCAGCGCTATAAGGGTCTCGGCGAGATGACCGCGCCGCAGTTGTGGGAGACGACCATGGATCCCGAGCGGCGCACTCTCCTGTCAGTGAAACTCGAGGACATCGCCGAGTCGGACATCATCTTCACCACTCTCATGGGCGAAGATGTGGAAGCGCGGCGCAAGTTTATCGAGGACAACGCTCTCGATGTGAAGAACCTAGACATCTAGCCACGGATCTTCGCGGATTCATACGGATAAGAAATCAGGGCGGCCGTCGGGTCGCCCCTTTTATCTTGGGGCGCATGCGTTCACGGCTTACAATGTGCCGTTATGAATGGGCTGCGCCACCCTTGTTGTCTCCTATCGCTCGCGATCCTGACTGGCTCATCGTTTGCCGTTGATCTTTCCGCCGCTCCTACTCCTCCGATGGGCTGGAACAGTTGGGACTCTTACGGCACCACGGTGCGGGAACAACAGGTCAAGGCCAACGCAGACTGGATGGCCGAACATCTTGCGAAGTATGGATGGAAGTACATCGTGGTCGACATCCAGTGGTACGAGCTCAATGCCCAGGGACACGGCTACGCGCCGGGTGCGCCGCTCATCATGGACGAATACGGGCGCCTTCTTCCCGCCGCCAACCGCTTCCCTTCGTCGGCGAACGGCGCTGGTTTCAAGCCGCTGGCCGATTATGTTCACGGCAAAGGATTGAAGTTTGGCGTTCACATCATGCGCGGCATTCCGCGGCAGGCGGTCGAGCGCAATCTTCCGATCAAAGGAACGGCTTACCACGCGGCTGACATCGCCGACAAAGACAATGCGTGCCGCTGGAATCCCGACATGTGGGGCGTCGACACCACCAAGCCGGGAGCGCAGGCCTACTACGATTCGATTGCTGAGTTATACGCATCGTGGGGCGTCGATTTCATCAAGGCGGACGATATGGGGAGCCATCTGTATCAGCCCGCCGAGATGAAGGCTCTCAGTCAGGCGATTCGCAAAACCGGGCGCTCCATGGTGCTGAGCATTTCTCCCGGTCCGGCGCCGGTTTCTGAAGCGGAGTTCTTCGAGAAGTATGCCCAGATTTGGCGCATCTCCGATGATTTCTGGGATGACTGGAAGCTGCTGCGGCGGCAATTTGATTACACGCGCGATTGGGCGCCATTTGTGGGCAAGAACGAAACGTGGCCGGACGCCGACATGCTGCCTCTGGGCAAGCTGCGAGTGACCGCCAAGGAAGGCGGCGGTGCGTCCACTAAGTTCACACCCGACGAGCAGCAGACGGTGATGACGCTGTGGAGCATTTTTCGCTCGCCATTGATTTTCGGCGGCGACCTGCCCAGTAACGACTCTGCCACCACGGCGCTGATCACGAACGAAGAAGTCCTGCAGGTGGACCAGAACAGTCACGGCGGACACCAGGCGCTCGAACGAGGCAACATCCGCGCCTGGGTTGCGGACGGTGCACAGCCGGGAGAGCGACACGTAGCCGTATTTAATCTGGGCGAGGCAGACGAGAATGTGAGTCTGCGATGGCCTGAGCTGGGGATTGACGCCAGCACTGTCGAAGTCCGGGACCTTTGGATGCATACGTCGCTTGGATTAGTGCCGGGTATTCACGTCAGTCTGCGCCCGCACGCCAGTCTTCTGTACAAGGTCGGGGTCGCAGCCATCAAGTGATGGCGTGGTGGTCGCTCTGTCGGGATGTTAGACGTTACCAGGTGCCCTCCTGTTTCATTCCTTCGCACAATAAAGAGTTCGCAAACTCAATCTTCTCTTTCGTTCTGCCTTCGGACCGCATTATGCGGGAACAAAATCGTGCGGCCGGCGCTCTATTCGATTAGGCGCTCCACCTAGTAGGCGAAAGGGACCGATATGTCGAAGGCTTGGGGATCGCGATTGAAGCAGTGTTGGAGAAGCAGCAAAAATCTTAGAACCGGTTGGATAGTAACCTGCGCTCTCGTAGCCCTGTATGTTGGGGCAGTTCGCCCCTACGAAGGCGGGCGCGTCATCAACAATTCAAGAGCGACTGGCTTAGCGACAGACCAGGCGGAGCCGATTCTTTATTGGCGTCACATGTCAAGTGGAGCCGTTAGCGGTATAGCACAGAGCAAGAGCGTCGCCCAGGCAGAAATGGGCCTCGACGCGGCACCGCGCGCTGAGCAGAACCCCCCGGATGGGAATGCCGATCGCAAGATGGTTCGCACTGCCGAAATAGAGATGATTGTCCAGCACCCGGCAGAAGTGACGGGAAAGATACGGAGCCTAGCAGATCGTGAGGGCGGATCTCTGGCGAACTCTGAGCTTCGGGGAGATCAGGACGCAACTTGGGCGACCCTCAAGATTCGCGTGCCAGCAGAACGACTCGAACAAACGCTCGATGAAATCCGCAAAATGGGGCTCCGAGTGGAAAGTGAGAGAACCGAATCGCAGGATGTCACACGACAATATAGGGATCAGGGAGCGAACCTCCCCAATCGGAAGGCCGAAGAACAGCAATATCTACTGATTTTGAAGCAGGCCAAGACAGTGAAAGACACTCTCGACGTAAGCGAGAAGCTGAGCGAAGTGCGTGGGCACATTGAGCAACAGCAGGCCGACTTCAACGCGCTATCAAAACAAGTTGAAACGGTCACCATCGACATATCCCTGCGAGCAGAGGCTGAGGCGCGTGTTCTGGGACTGAACTGGCGTCCTCTGTATCCAATGAAATTGTGGCTGCGCGACGGACTTGAAGGAGTAGGCAATTATTTTTCTGCGATGACAGCTTTTGTGTGTTTCCTTCCAACGGTTATTCAGTGGCTCGGAACCATCATCCTATTCGGCGCTATCGCATGGAAAATCTTGCGGTGGACCGGGCGACGGTGGTTTGGAATGAAACGGACCGAAGCAGTAGTGGCTCACGTACCGGCAAACTGAGCTCACGAATTGTCCAGAGGTCTGTTCTCCGCCTCCGGCTTCTCTCCCCGAAAGACACGCGAGATGCCGCGCACGATGCGGCGCATGGGCAGTTCACGTTTGGCATCGATAAAAAAGATTTCTCCGGTTCGCGTGCCGCAGTAGTACCAATGCTTGAGCAGAGCGAGGTGCTCCATGGTGTGCATCGCAGCCGCTGCCTTCTCGGTCGGAAGCGAATCCAGCGCCGCCTGAACCCGCGATTCCATAGACTGGGACTTTGTATGTTCCGCAGGCTGAATGGCGAACTGAATCGGTCCACAGATTATTCCCGAGTCGATGCGAAAGAACGCGACCGAGCCCGCGATATGACTTGGTTGAATCATCAACGCTGACAGGTGGTCGAGCCGTTGCACGATCTCCGGTAGCTGGCTCAGCATGGGTTTTAGCTTCTCCACGCGCGCGTGAATCGCAGCGGCCTCTTCAAAGGCAAGTCTGCCCGATGCAGCTTCGCGTTCGGCGGAAAGCTCACGGGTCAGAGAATCGCCAGCGGAATCAAAATAGGCCCGCACGCGATTCACCTCGGCGGCATATTCCTCATCGCTGCAGCCCTTGAAGCATGGCGCCAGGCACATTTTCATCTCAGAATAAATGCATCCGGGAAACTTCGGATCGGGATGCAGATCGTCGACGCACCTCCGCATATTGAAAAAGTCAAGCGAATCATTCATAAACTTCTCAGCGGCAAACCGCGAAACAAAAGGCCCGTAGTAGAGCGCCCGGCCGCCCAGCAGGCCCAGCCGCGTCGTAATGGATGCTCGCGGATATTCGTTTTCGAGATGCAGCTTCACCAGGGGCGCGAAGCGGAAGCGCAGCCGGCTCTGATAAGTTTTCGGGAAAGTCGCTCGCAGAATACTGTAGAGCAAGAATCCAGACTCGAAGTCGGAGCCAGTTCGCGCGTATTCGATCACGCGCACGCGATCACGGAGGTTCAGCTTTTTTGTCCGCTCGGCCACCGGCCCCAGCAACCGCTGCAGCCTCCGTCGCAGATTCGCCGTCTTGGTGACGTATGGCTCGGCCAGCGCATCCGCTCCTCTCAGCAGAAACACCGCTGGGGCCGCCGGGACTGCGGCGAATACTTCCGCATCCCGTTCGGGCGCGAACTCGAGGCGCTCAGTCGGCACAAGTCAATTCTAGTTGGATTGGCCAGGAAACATCGATTTAACGGATTTCATTTCTTGATCCGTGTGAATCCGTGTTGATCCGTGGCTAAAGAATTACCGGAAATTGGCGCTGCGGAATTTTTGGCGGAAGTCGCTGCCTTCCAGCGTGACGATGCGGCACATTTCATGCAGCCGCGAGCGCATGCGCTCGCCGATGCGGTCCCCGAGCGTTTCGCCACGGCTCACGGCCCTTGCCGGTAAGATGGAAGTTGCGCCCGCCGCCGGCTGATCGTCAAAATTCGTGGTGATGATCGTTGTGCGATTATCGTTATAGCGCGTGTTCAGAATCAGGCTGACCGTGTCCCAGACCCACTCCGTGGGTTTCACTGCCCCAAGTTCATCCAGCACCAGCACGTCGGTTTCAAACACCGGACGCAGCACGTCCAGTTCCGTGGTCTGCACGGTCGAGTTGTAGGAGTTCTGAATTTCTTTCAGCAGTTCACGATAGTCATAAAACAGGCACGGAATGCCGCGATTAACAATCAATTCCTTGATGATTCCAACCGCCAGATGGGTTTTGCCCGTTCCGATCTTGCCGATGATCAGCAGGCCCTTGTCGCCGCGCGGATCGCATTTCTTCGCGAAGCCCGACGCGATAAAGTGAGCTTCTTCCAACGACGGATGCGCGCCTGGAAAATCCGTGTCATAGTTCGAAAGCTCGCAGTGCTCATACCGTTTTGGAATGCGAGCTGCGGCCAGCAGCGATCGTCCCCGCGCCTGTAGCCGGCAGTCGCAGCGCGTCACCCGGCGATCGTTGCAGCTGCCGCCAGCTCCGGTCGTGGCCGTTTTCCAACCCGTACCTTCGCACAGCGGGCAAACTTCCGCTGAAGCCTTGATCGCTTGCGCCCCACCATTCTTCGAGCCAATCATCATTAAAACGAATCTCCTTACTCGACTTTGCACCCGAAGGCGGGTTCGGCGCAAGCCGGAAACGCTGCCTGCCTGTGTACATCCTGTGAACCGGGGCCATGCCCTGTGGAGGGCGTAGGAAAACGTTTCCGCTACTCTTGGGATGCCGCCCCGGTAGCCTCAATCCGGGCCAGGGGAGTGCGAAACAGGCTTCCGGCGCGGATTTTCACAGTTGACTTTCGCCGTAGACGGAGGAAAATACGAGCCGTCAGGTTTCCCGCCTCAGCCAGAGCCCTCCCGGTATAGGCTGGGCATGAAAAAGAGACCTGCGAGGAGAATCTATGAACAAGGCCGATCTCGTTGACAAGATCGCAGGCGCATGTGAAGTCAGCAAAGCGCAGGCCACCACTGCCATCGATACCGCAGTCGATAGCATTACATCTGCTCTCCGCAAGGGAGATCGGGTGGCGTTGATAGGCTTCGGCACTTTCTCGGTGTCGCAGCGCAAAGCGCGCAACGGACGCAACCCGCAAACCGGCGCTACGATCAAGATCGCAGCTCGCAAAGTCGCGAAATTTAGCCCAGGGGCTGAATTGAAGAAGGCAGTAAACAAGAAATAGTCTGCAGGCAAGATTGCAAAAACGGCAGGGGGTCGGCCCTGCCGTTTTTTGCTGTCGTCAGCCGCAACGCGATCAGCAACACCACTAGCTTGACCCTTAGCCAAGCCGCACCCTAACATCAACTGGGCCCCATGCGAGTTCCTTCCTTTCCTGCGATCAATTCCATTTGCCGCATGCTGGCCGGCGGAGCCTTGCTTCTCGCTCCGAATCTACGCGCTCAGCAAGCCAAGCCTCCTGCATCCCCGCCCACACCCATCGCGACCTTCACCGACATCGCCGAAAGAGCTGGGCTTACCGCGCACAACATTTTTGGCGGCCTAGTCACCAAGAAATACATCATCGAAACGACTGGAACCGGAGTCGCGATCTTCGATTACGACAACGACGGCTGGCCCGACATCTTCTTAGTGAACGGCACAAAGCTCGAAGGGTTTCCTGCCGGACAGGGCCCCACCAATCGCCTGTATCGCAATAATCACGATGGAACCTTCACGGACGTCACCGCAAAGGCCGGCCTGACCGCGACCGGCTGGGGCCAGGGCGTTTGCGTGGGCGACTACGACAATGACGGTTGGGAAGATCTCTACGTCACCTACTACGGCAAGAACCGCCTCTACCACAATCAGCACGGAGTCTTCACCGAAGTGGCCGAGAAGGCTGGTGTCGCCGGATCGGGGAAGGCTTGGGGCACGGGCTGCGCCTTTGTCGACTACGACCGCGATGGCCATCTCGATCTGATGGTGGCGAACTACGTTGATTTTGATCTTGCCACGGCGCCCGCACCCGGCGAACGTCCCACCTGTATCTGGAAAGGCGTTCCGGTGATGTGCGGCCCGCGGGGCCTGCCGGGAGCGAAGAACATTCTCTATCACAACCGTGGCGATGGCACGTTTGAAGACGTCACCGCCAAGGCCCACCTCGATCGCACCGACGGGCACTATGCATTCAGCGTGTCCACGCTCGATTTCGATGAGGACGGATGGCCCGACATTTTCGTTGCCTGCGACAGCACGCCCAGCATTCTCTACCGCAACAATCACGACAACACCTTCACTGATGTAGCGGTCACATCGGGTGCAGCCTTTAACGAAGATGGCCGTGAGCAGGCCGGCATGGGATCGAGCATCGCCGACTACAATGGCGACGGCCACCTCGATATCTTCAAAACGAATTTTTCCGACGACACTTCCACGCTGTACAAAAACAACGGCGACGGCACGTTTACCGACGCAACCGCTGCTGCAGGCCTCGGCCTCTACACGCAATACTTGGGTTGGGGAGCGATGTTTTTCGACATGGACAATGACGGCTGGCCCGACCTGATCCTGGTGAACGGCCACGTCTATCCCGAAGTCGACAGCGAGCACCTGGGCAGCAGTTACAAGGAGCCCAGGATTCTTTATCACAACAATGCCGATGGGACATTCGGCGACATCTCTTCCTCCGCCGGATCCGGCATCACGACCGCGGCCTCTTCGCGCGGCCTCGCGGTTGGGGATTTGTGGAACGACGGCAAGATCTCAATCGTCATCAGCAATATGAACGACCGCCCGAGCCTGCTGGTGAATCAGATTCGCAACGCGAACCACTGGATCGCGATTCATACCATCGGCACGAAATCCAATCGCGACGGCATCGGCGCGCGCATCCGCGTGAAAACTACGGAGCGCATCCTGGTGAACGAGGTTCGCAGCGGTTCCAGTTACATTTCAAACAGCGATATGCGTGTTCATTTCGGCTTGGGTACAGCGGCAAAAATCGAATGGGTTGAAATTTCTTGGCCAAGCGGCCTGACGGAGCGCTTTGCGAATCTCGCGGTTGATCAGATTCACACGCTCAAAGAAGGCACGGGTGACGCCGCCGGGAAGAAGCCTTGAGCAGGGAGCAAGGTTTCACGAAGGCCTCTGTGTTCCCCTGTGCCCTCCGTGGTTCATTTTTTCTTGATGTTCGCTGTGGGACCGAACTGCACCGTCCGGCTGATGCCTTCGCCCTCTTTGACGTGGATCAACTGGTTCGCTTTGATGTCCTTGAGCGTATCGACTTGCCCACTGGGCCAGCGAATCTCCAGCACGTCGACTTTCTCCGCCTTCCCCAACCCGAAGTGAACGCGCAGATCATTCTGCGAAAAGTACCCGCCGCCGCTGCGGACCTCGTCGATCTGCTGATGCGGCTTCGTCTCCCCTGGCACATGCGTCACACACATCAGTCGCGCGCCAATTCCGCTCCGATTCGATTTAGTTCCGACCGTTCGAACCTTGATCCAGTTGTGATCGAGCTTCAAATCGCAACGCAACAATTGCGGATAATCATTCACGGTATTGACAACCACATCGATATCTCCGTCGTTATCGAAATCGCCAAACGCCGCGCCCCGCGAGGGACTGGGCTCTGAAATGCCCGGCCCGGACTGAAACGACACATCCGCAAAATGCCCGTTGTGTAGGTTCTGATAAAGCAATTTG